>Ga0302324_100005158_pt1 | contig 28625 bp, 18 predicted proteins | sample Palsa_T0_1_FD_201949 | JGI IMG/M metagenome (GOLD analysis project Ga0302324, IMG submission 201949) | Peat permafrost microbial communities from Stordalen Mire near Abisko, Sweden - Palsa_T0_1 | ecosystem: Environmental > Terrestrial > Soil > Palsa > Peat permafrost | place: Sweden: Abisko...
TCGTTCACCGTTTTTTGGCTCGCCAGATACCCCATGAATCCGCCGGCGAAACTGTCGCCCGCGCCCGTCGGATCGTTTACGGTTTCCAGCGGAAACGCCGGAACCGAGAACAGGAATTTGTCATGCACCATCAGAGCCCCGTGTTCGCCGCGCTTGATGACCAGCGTCTTCGGCCCCATCTTGAAAATGATCTTGGCCGCGCGGGTCAGGTTGTGTTCGCCGCTCAGTTGCCGCGTCTCGTCGTCGTTGATCATCAGAATCTGCGTGTGCTTCAGCGTCTCTTTCAGTTCCGCGGGCGTCCGCTCGATCCAGTAATTCATGGTATCGAGTCCCACCGCTTTCGGCTTGCCCTGCACCTGGCCCAGCACCGAGCGCTGCAACGCCGGATCGATATTGCCCAAAAAAATGTACGGCGAATCGGTGTACGAGTCGGGCAGCGTGGGCCGAAAATTCGCGAACACGTTCAAATCGGTCACCAGTGTGGTCCGCTCGTTCATGTTCTGGTTGTACCGCCCCGCCCAATAAAATGTTTTCCCGGCGGCGTGTTCCACGCCCGTCAAATCGATATTGCGATGCTTGAGCATCGCCATTTCCTTCGCTGTGAAATCATCGCCCACAATTCCCACCACGCGCACCGGCGTGAACTGCGCCGCGGCCAGCGCGATGTAACTCGCCGCCCCGCCCAGCATGCGTTCCCGCTTCCCGTGCGGCGTCTCAATCCCATCGAACGCCAGCGACCCCACCACCAGTAATGACATCAAGTCTCCCTCGCGCTTCGCGCCGCGAAAATGCCTCTTCGATTTCCGGCGTGCCAGTCACCGCCGTCTTTCTAGACACTCGCCACTCGTCACTCGCCACTGCCTTTGTCACGAAATATATTTCCCGATGATCGGCGCCAGGCGCTTCTTCACCGCCGCCGGAATCATTTTCCGGTCGGTCAGCACCGCGTGCGCCAGCGCCGACCCGCACTTGCACGTCCGTTCCGCGGGCAACGAGCGGACCACGCCGTGCAGCACGCGCTGGACATTCGCCGTGTTGCGGGTCAGATTCTCGATAATCTCGCTGACGGTCACCGCGTCGTGCTGCGGGTGCCAGCAATCGTAATCGGTGATCATCGAAATCGTCGCGTAGCACAGCTCCGCTTCCCGCGCGAGTTTCGCTTCGGTCAGGTTGGTCATGCCGATCACGTCGAAGCGCAATTGGCGGTAGGTGTTTGATTCCGCGACGGTCGAAAATTGCGGCCCTTCCATGCACACGTACGTCCCGCCGCGATGCGCCTTCACTCCCGCCTCATCGCAGGCATCCGCGACGTGCGCCGAAAGATGCGTGCAGGTCGGCTTGTCGAATCCCACGTGCGCCACGATTCCCTTCTCACCCACGAAAAACGACGCGACCCTGCGCTGCGTGCGGTCAAAAAACTGGTCGGCGATCAGAAAATCCATGGGGGGCAAATCGTCGTGCAGCGAACCCACCGCGCTCACCGAAAGGATCCGCTCCACGCCCAGCATCTTCAGCGCGCAAATATTCGCGCGGTAATTGATGTCGCTCGGCGAATACAGATGCCCGCGCCCGTGCCGCGCCAGGAACGCGACGCGCTGCCCCTCCAGCGTGCCGATCACGATCGCATCCGAAGGCTCCCCGAACGGCGTCTTCACGCGCACTTCGCGAGGTTCGGTCAGCCCGGCCATGTGGTACAGGCCGCTGCCGCCGATAATCCCGATCTTCACGCTTTCATTTTTCGCATTTCGCTTCGCTGCGGATTTCTTTTTCGCCATGCTCAGTCCACCTTTGCGGGCTCGGCCTCAAGCATCCCGTCGCGGTCGCGCAGATACGCGGCGGGAGTCTTCGCGTCGTGCCCAAAAATCGCCAGCCAGCCTTCCTTCACCACGGCCGGAATCCATTTCTTCTTATTCTCGAGCGTCGTCATCGGAAACAAGTCGTATCCCATAATCCACGGCAAGGAAAGATGCGCCGCGGTGGGCACCAGGTCCGCGAAAAAGAAAGCGGTCTTGCCGCCGCCGCTCAGTTTCACGCACTGCATATTTTCCGTGTGGCCCGGCACGCGAATCAGTTCCACGCCCGGCGCGATCGCGCGATCCGCTTCGAGCAGCGACAGCTTGCTCGCGGCGTGAATCGGCATGTAGTTGTCCGGAAAATAGCTGGCCTGATCGCGCTCGTTCGGATGCCGGGCGTGCTCGAATTCCCCGCGCTGCACCACGTAGCGCGCGTTCGGGTACATCGAGACGACTTTATCCCCGGCCACGCGCGTGTTTCCGCCGCAGTGGTCGAAATGCAAATGCGTATTGATCACGATGTCGATGTCGGTCGTGTCCAGCCCGTATTCCCGCAGGCGGTCGTTCAGAAACGGGCCGTCCAGCCCGTAAATATCGCGAAGCTTCGGCGCCATCTTCGCGCCCGCTCCGGTTTCCACCAGGATCGTCTTGCCTCCGGCTTTTACCAGCAGGCAATTCATGGCCATCTCGATGCGATTGCGCGCGTCGGGCGGCGCTTTTTTCTCCCACAAAGGTTTCGGCACCACGCCGAACATCGCCCCGCCATCCAGCCACAATTTCCCGTCCACCAGAATATGAAACTCGAGTTCCCCAAACTTCACCGTTTCGCCCCCAGGCCCGCGCGCGCCAGAATGTCGTTCACCGCTCCGTACGGATCGATCTTCCGCGCCGCCACTTGTTCCGCCAACCGATTCAGTTCTTTTTCGCCCAACTGTTCGCCCACCACGCGCTCGATCAGCCGCGCTTCCAGCAACTGCAAAATCCATTCCTTCCAGTGCCCCACTTCCCGCGCGTGGCGCTCCTGTGCGTTCTCGAAATGTTTTCGGAAGCGCGCAATTTCCGCAGCCAGCGCGTCAATGCCCTTATTCTCGGTGGCGATGGTGCGCACCACCGGAGGCTTCCAGCCTTCGCGCTCCGGAACCAGCTGCAAAATTCCTTTCAGTTGCTGCTCGAAGCGGTCCGCTCCTTCGCGGTCGCATTTGTTCAGGACGAAAATATCGCCAATTTCCATCAAGCCCGCTTTCAGATTCTGCACGTCGTCGCCCATCCCCGGCATCAACACCACAATCGTGCAATCCGCGAGCCGCACGATTTCGATTTCGCCCTGCCCCACGCCCACGGTCTCGACGATAATCACATCCTTGCCCGCCGCGTCGAGCAGCAGCGTGGTATCGCGCGTGGCCTGCGACAATCCGCCCAGGAATCCGCGCGTCGCCATCGAGCGAATGAATACGCCGCGATCTGCCGCGTGCCCCTGCATGCGCACCCGATCGCCCAGTATCGATCCGCCGGTGAACGGGCTTGAAGGGTCCACCGCAATAATCCCCACGCTCTTTTTTTCAGCGCGATACTGCGCCGCCAGCCGATCCACCAGCGTGCTCTTGCCCGTTCCGGGAGCGCCGGTAATTCCCACCCGATACGCGTGGCCGGTGTGCGGAAAAAGCACCCGCAAAATCTCTTCCGCCTCCGCGTCCCGGTTTTCGATCGCGGAAACCGCCCGCGAAATCGCGCGCACGTCTCCCGCGCGCACCCGCCCAGCCCAATTTTCAACCGCAGTTGTCATTTCGGATTTCTTCATCACAGACGGACGCGCCACGGTAAACGCGCGCCAGATTCAGCCCCGAAAGAATAGTGGAAAACGCGGAGAGAAACAAACCAGAGGTTTTTGAAATTTGCTGAACTGCAGCGACGACAGCTCAGCCGGAAAATATCGCATCACCGCCGTTTCGTTGGCGTGCCGCGGCTCTTTGTCCTGAGAATCCAGAGGCGCGCCCTGCCGGCACAATCAACCCCAGCGCCAAGCCCCTTTTGGAGTGCGGCGGCTCGCCGCCGCTTTCGACACGCCGCCCGAGCCACCCAAACCCACCGCGCCGAAGGCGCGCCAACGGACCTCCCTTCGATTGCTACGTCGGCCGCAAAACCCTGCCGCGCTACCCATCCGTTTTTGGCCGTCATCCTGAGGAGCGCCTTTCGCGACGAAGGACCTCTCTTCGATTTCAACATCTCGCTATCATCAACGCTACCATGGCCGCCACACCCACCGTCCCGCCAAATCCCGCCTCACTTCTTCCCCAAAATCGAGCGCGCAATCACCAGCCGCTGAATTTCGCTGGTTCCTTCCCCAATCGTGCACAATTTCACATCCCGATAAAATTTCTCCGCGGGATAGTCCTTAATGAATCCATACCCCCCGTGAATCTGCACGGCCTCGTTCGCCACCCGCACGGCCACTTCGCCCGCGTAAAGTTTCGCCATGCTCGATTCCTGCGTGATCCGCGCATCGTGATTTCCCGCCGCGATCGCCTGATCCGCCAGCCACGCCGCCTGATACGTCAGCAGGCGCGCCGCCTCAATCTCCGTGGCCATGTCCGCCAGCTTGAATTGAATCGCCTGAAACTCCGCAATCGCCTTCCCAAATTGCTTGCGCTGCTTGGCGTAACGCACCGAACACTCATACGCGCCCTGGGCCATTCCCAATCCCAACGACGCGATCGAAATGCGCCCGCCATCCAAAATCTGCAGGCTGTTGACGAATCCTTCGCCTTCCTTCCCCAGCAAATTCGCGGCCGGCACTTTGCAATCCGTAAAAACCACTTCGCTCGTATCGCTCGCCCGCAGCCCCAGCTTGTTTTCTTTTTTCCCCGGCTTGAATCCCGGCGTGCCCTTCTCGATGATGAAGGCCGAAATTCCGTGGCTCTTTTTCGGCGCGTCGGTCACCGCCATCGCCACGCACACGTCCGCGTAATGCCCGTTCGTCGTGAACGTCTTCGACCCGTTGATCACCCAGCTATCGCCAACCCTCTTCGCCGTGGTGCGCGTGCCGCCCGCATCCGAACCCGCCTCGGGTTCAGTCAGCGACCAGCAACCCAGCTTTTTTCCTTGCGCCAGCGGCGTCACACACTTCTTTTTCTGTTCTTCGGTCCCGAATTTGTAAATGTGATTCGTGCACAGCGAATTGTGCGCCGCCACGATGATCCCGATCGAGCCATCCACGCGCGATAATTCCTCGATAATGATCGCGTATTCCGCGTAGCCCATTCCTGCCCCGCCGTACTTCTCCGGAAAAATCACGCCGAGAAATCCCATCTCGGCCAGCTTGGGGATCAATTCCAGGGGAAACTTCGACGCCTCGTCCCACTCCATCACGTGCGGCAGAATTTCGCCTTCCGCGAATTCCCGCACCGTCCGCCGCAACTGTTTCTGTTCGTCCGTCAACGCAAATTCCACAAGCCCTCGCCCATAAACGGAAGTTATTTCCGACCCGCTAAAATATTTATACCATAAGCGCCTCTTTGGGGGGTGCGCCGGCTCTGCCGCCGCTTTGTGGTAATAGCTTCGTGCCGAATAGCCTCTCAATGGATTTCATGGGATAGACGAGGCGGCTCGGCTGCGTGGCCAGCGCGACGAATTCGTGATGCAGATAAAAATCGCGCGCCCTTTCATCTTTTGAATCGACGACCACGGCCGACGAAGCGACCTGGCTCGTATTCAAAAATGCGCGCCGCAGGGCATCAAACAACAGCAACTGGCCGATCCCTTGCCCTCGATACGCGAGGCTGACCGCCAATCGTCCCAGCAAAGTCGCCGGAACGTCCGGGTAGCGCGGAAACTTCCGCGCAACCGCCGGCGGAATTTCGTCCAGCTTCACCATGTGCGCCGAGAGCGTGTAAAAACCCGCCACCGTTTTCCCGTCCGGCGTGATTACGAATGCGGCGGCAGCGCGGCGCCGTACGTCTCGCGATGCCTGCGTCCGCAAATAGCGGTCGAGCGCCTCGACGCCCGACGAAAATCCTGCGCGCTCGTGCCGCGCCCCGAGCGCCCCCACCCGGAATTCGGGCACGGCGCCACCCCGCTCGCTCAAGAAATACCCAATCGCTTCTTATAGCGGCGCGCGGCGGCTCTCATTCTGGCGCTCGGCCTCTCGGGTTTCAGGAGCGCATTCACAAACACGTCGCGATCGTGCCCGGCCAGGGTCCACGCTTCGTGCTCCTGGATTGCCCGCGCGGCCGCATCGTCGGCGCTGCGGACCATGAAATCCGAAACGGTCGTCCCCTTCAGGCTCGCCGCATATTCGATTCGTCGCTTTTGCGCGCTATTCACCCGAGCTTCGATTCGCTCGGCTTTTCGCCCGCGGCCGGGTCCGTATTTCGCGGTCTGCGCCATCTTGGCCTCCATGGATCAGTGTACGGCAATCTGCCGTACAGCACAAGAATGCGGAGGCAGGGATGTGGTTGATGGGGAAGTCGCCTTTTGTGGAGTGCGGCGGCTCGCCGCCGCTTTGCGGTCACCAGCGCCGCCTCAGCGCACGCCGTGGTTCTCCATTCACGCCTGCCCGGCGCCGAACAGTCGCTCGATGTAATGCGAAGCCGGGGATGTGGCTGACGCGGAAGTCGCCTTTCGTGGAGTGCCGCGGCTCTGCCGCCGCTTTGCGCTCACAGCGCCGCCTCAGCCCGCCCGCTGCCGATTCCGGACGCCGATCAGCCTACGGCAGCGTATAAGCCACAACGGCGTCGCTCTGCTTTTCCTCGGTAACCTTGGCGTGCCCGCCTGCGGCGATGACCACGAACTGCTTTCCGCCAGGCCGGATCTGATACGTCATCGGAGTTGCCCCGCCGGCCGTCGGCAGGTCCACCGTCCACACCTCCGCCCCCGTCTCCACGTTGAACGCCCGAAATTCGGGATCGATCAGCGCGCCGGCAATAAATACCAGCCCTCCGGCGGTCACGATCGGCCCGCCCAGGCTCGGCGCGCCCTTCGGCACAAATGGTTTTCCGGGTGCTAGCGATCCCAACGGCACTTGCCAGCGAATCGTTCCCGCGTTCATATCCACAGCCGCGAGCGTTCCCCACGGCGGCGCGACGCACGGCAGACGGTGCGCCTTCGCAAACAGGAACGTGCGGACCATTCCATACGGCGCGCCGTACTGGTCCGCGTATTCCCCGTTCTCCACGTTCGCGTCCGACTCGTCGTCGAATTTATCCCGCGACACCAGACGCACGTACGCGGGAAGATTGTTTGAATTCACCAGCAACAATCCGCGCTCCGGATCGAACGCCGAACCGCTCCAGTTCATCCCGCCGACGTTGCCCGGTATCGTCAACGATCCCTGCAAACTCGGCGGCGTGAAAATCCCTTCGTTGCGCAGCCCGCTCAAATACTGCTGGCAGTACGCTTGATCTTCCGTGGTGATGCCCCAGGCATCCTTCACGTCGATCTTCTGCGGATCGAGCGCAGGCGGCGCCGTCGGAAAAGGCTGCGTCGCCGAAGTCACTTCTCCCGGCACGTCGCTCTGCGGCACCGGGAGCTCCTCGACTGGAAATACCGGCACCCCCGTGTCGCGGTTCAGCACGTAGATGAATCCTGTTTTATTGCCCTGAATCACCACCGGCACGCTCTTGCCCTCGTGCTTCACGGTCGCCAAAAGCGGCGGCGAAGCCGTGTCGTAATCCCACAGATCGTGGTGCACGAACTGAAATCCCCAGGCGACCTCTCCCGTTTTCGCGTGCAGCGCGACAATCGAATTTGCCCATTTGTTGTCGCCCAGCCGCAGCCCGCCGTAATAATCCGGGCTCGCGCTGCCCGTCGGGACGAAAACCAAATCGCGCTCCGGGTCCACGACCATTCCGGTCCAGGCGTTCCCCGCGCCGGTGCGCCACAATTTCGCCGTGCCCTGGCCGGCCCCCTTGTCGGAGGGATCAGGATCGTTCGGCGGCAGCGGCTCCCATTTCCAGAGAAGTTTGCCGGTGCGTGCGTTAAACGCGCGAACCACCCCGCTGGGCATGTCCACGCGCGAATTGTCGTCAATTGCCGAGCCCACCACGACAATGTCGTCGATCACCACGGGCGGCGAAGTCATGTGGTATTGCCCCGGGCGGTATCGCGCCACTTCCCGCAAACTGACTTGCCCGCGATTGCCAAAATCCGCGCACGGCGTTCCACTCGCACCATCGAGCGCAATCAGCCGCGCATCCAGCGTCGCTTCGAAAATTCGGCGGCGGCACGGCGCGCCTTTGGCCCGCTTCGGATCGAGCCACGCGGCCACCCCGCGGTTGATGAGCCCATCGCCGTATTCCGTGGCGATGTCGATCATCGGATCGTACGCCCAGCGCTCCTTCCCCGTTTCCGGGTCGAGCGCGATCACGCGATTAAACGGCGTAGTCAGGTACAGCGTGCCATCCACTAGAATGGGCGTCGCTTCAAATCCGCTGCGCCGCGGAACCCCCTTGCCATCCGAAATGTCTCCGGCGTGATACGTCCACGCGATTTTCAGTTGCGAGACGTTGTCCACGTTAATTTGCTTCAGCGGCGAATAGCGCATCCCCCCGGCGTCATGGCCGTAATAAGCCCAATCATCTCCTGCGCTGGGCGCAATAGAACCCGCGGTCCTTTTCGTTTGAGCCATCGCGGCGGGGGCGAACGTGCACGCCACCACCACGGCACTCAGCCCGGCAAGCCTCAAAACTCTCATCATCAACTCCTTCGCGAGATTTCGCCTCCCACCTTACCAATCCAGCTTCGCGCCATCCTTCTTGTTCTGCTCGTCCAGCCATGCCTTCAGCGGCGCGAAATAATCGATGATCGCCGTCGCGTCCATTTTCTTCTCGCCGGTCATCGCTTCCAGCGCTTCCGGCCACGGTCGGCTCTGCCCCATCTCCAGCATCTTGTTCAGCCGCGCTCCGGCCGCCTTATTGTTGTAAATCGAACAGCGATTGAGCGGGCCTTTGTACCCCGCTTCCCGGCACAGCGCGCGGTGAAACTGAAACTGCAGAATATCCGCAAGGAAATAGCGCGCATACGGCACATTCGCCGCGACGTGATATTTCGCGCCCGGATCGAAATCTGCTTCACTGCGCGAAACCGGCGGCGCGATTCCCTGATATTGTTTCCGCAGTTCCCACCAACGCTTGTTGTACTCCGCAGGCGTAATTTTCCCGGAGAAAACCTCCCAGCGCCATTTGTCAATCATCAAACCGAACGGCAGGAAGGCCACTTTCTCCAGCGCCTTATGCATCAGCAAACCAATGTCCGACGATTCCGGCGGCACGTTGTCCAGCAATCCGATTTCCTTCAAGTACGCGGGCGTCACCGAAAGCGCGATCGTGTCCCCAATCGCTTCGTGGAAACCGTCGTTCGCGCTGTTGCGGAAGAGCGGCGGCTGCGTGTCGTACGCGCGCTGGTAGAAGTTATGTCCCAACTCGTGGTGAATCGTCGAAAAATCCTCCGCCGATTGCTCGATGCACATCTTGATCCGCAAATCCTCGACGAAATCGATGTCCCACGCGCTCGCGTGGCAAACCACGTCGCGGTCCTGCGGCTTCACGAACATCGACCGCTCCCAGAACGTCTGCGGCAGCGGCGCGAATCCCAGCGATATGAAAAATCTTTCGCCGTAATGCACCATCGCCACCGGCTCGATTTTCTTGGCCTTCAAAATCTCGGAGAGGTCGTACCCCGGGTCCGCATGCGGCGGCGCCACCAGCGGATAAATATTGGCCCAATCCTGCGCCCACATATTCCCCAGCAGGTGCGCGGGAATTTCGCCGTCCGCGGAGATCACGTTTGGGCCGTATTTCTTAAGCAGTTGAGTCCGCACGTAGGCGTGCAGCGAAACGTACAGCGGCCGGACCTGTTCCCACAGCCGGTCCAGTTCCGCGCTGAACTCATCCGGCTTCATGTCGTAATTCGAACGCCACATCGCGCCCACGTCCGCGAATCCCATTTCGCGCGCGCCCTCGTTCGCCAGCACCACCATGCGCGAATAGCGGTCGCGCATCGGCGGGGCGATGGCGTGCCAGCCGGCCCACGCGCGTTCAAGTTCCGCGGGATCGCGGCTCGTGGCCATAATGTGTTCCAGATCGCTCAGTGCCAGGCATTTTCCCGCCGCGCCTGATGAGGCGCCGGAAGAAGTCCCGTCCGGGCACCATTTCCCCTTGCCGTAATCGCTCTGCAGCGTCGCGTTGATCTGCGACAACTCGGCGCTTTCCTTGGAATTCTGCGGCGCCGGAATATCCACGGACAACTTAATCAGCTTCAGCTTGCGCGCCACGTCCGCCGGAAGCTCCATCCCATCGTAACGCCGGCTCTGCGCCGCCAGCTCCGACACCGCCGCCTTCACCTGCTGGTCCGCATCCGCCGAAATCTGCTCCGTATCGTGGGTGATGAAAGTTTCCTGCACCCACTGCGCGCGCCCTGCCTTGATCATCAGATCGAGCAGCCGGTTTTCCGCGGCGTCCGTGAACGCCCGCGCTTCTTCAACAGTCGGCGCCCCTTGCGGATTCTGCGGCGTAGTCGCCGCCGCTTGTTCCGTTGCCGTTACCTTCTGGACATGTGCCGTCATCAGCCCACCCGCAATCAGAATTGTGCAAATCCCAGCCTTACTTCCAATCAATAAAATTCTCGAGTAGCTCACGCGCGTCCACCTCTCACGTCCGGCCAATCCCGGCGTTCCCAGACGCGCGAGTATACATTTCGAATGCGCCACAAGCATCGGGGATTTGGTGCGCCGCCCTCCGTAGCCGCAGCATCGAAATAAACGCCCGACGCGAACATGCGTCTGTTCGGAGTGAGGTTTCGCAAAATGTTGACCCGGAAGTCCGCCCAGAACCCTTGGGGTGCGGCGGCTCTGCCGCCGCTTTTGACGCGCCGCCCGCAGCTTCCAAACATTCCACGCCGGAGGCGCGAAACAATCGATCGAATCCCGTCATCATCGACGCTTTAGCGGCGGCCGCGAGCTGGCGTTTCGCGTGCTGTTTGTTCCGCCTCGCACGTAAACACTTTCGCGATCGAGTCGATCCGCAAAGCGGCGAGCCGCCGCACTCCCAAAGAATCTGGCGATGCCCATCCGGCGGATTCTTCTGCGCACGATCTCAAACCGCCCGGCATCGAATTTCGCCGCGGTTCAATTCGCGTGCTCCGGCCATCGCTACCGCAAGCCTCTTTGGGAGTGCGGCGGCTCGCCGCCGCTTTTGACACGACGCCCGCAGCACTCAAACATTCCACGCCGGAGGCGCGAGACAATCGATCGATCCCCACATCACCGACCCAGAGCAGTCGCCCGTCCGCCGTATAGCTAGGACATTCTCGCCGAAGCGCGAGTCCTCGCATCAAGCACCGCCGCCACAGCGCGAATCGCCTTCTCAATTCCCGCGCGGTCCACGTCGCAATGCGTCACCATCCGCACCGCATACTTGTCCGTCGAGCTGCACAGCACGCCGTGCCGCCCAATCTCGCTGGCAATTTCATCCGCCGTCCGTCCCGTGGCCTGCACCTCAAAAATCACAATATTCGTGGCGACTTTCCTGGGATCGATCGCGATCCCCGGCAGCGCAGCCAAGCCCTTCGCCAAATGCTGCGCATTTTCATGGTCGATATGCAGCCGCTTCGGCGATTCTTCCAGCGCAAGCAATCCCGCCGCGGCCACCACACCCGCTTGCCGCAGCCCGCCGCCCAGCAATTTTCGCCCAATGCGCGCCTGCGCGATAAAATCCCGCGATCCCACCAGCATCGACCCCACCGGCGCGCCCAATCCTTTCGACAAGCAGAACATCACCGAATCCACTTTTCGCGTCATCCGTGCCACCGGCTCTCCCAAGGCCACCGCCGCATTAAAAATTCGCGCGCCATCCAAATGCACGCGCAGTCCCGCCGCATGCGCCTTGTCGCAAATATCCTCGACCGCCGCCGTCTGGTACACCGTCCCGCCGCGCATGTTGCTGGTGTTCTCGATTGTGACCAGCGCCGTTTGCGAGTCGTAATAAATTTTCTCGCGAATCGCCCCTTCGATCAGCTCCCAACTCAGCATCCCCTCGGCCGCCGGCACCGGCCGCGGCGTAACGCCCGCAATCGCGCACATCGACGCCAATTCGTACAAATTCACGTGCGCTTTCAGCTCGCAAATCACCTCGTTGGTCGGCCGCGTCCAACCCATGATCGCCAGCAGATTCCCCATGCACCCGGTAGGCACGAACAGCGCCGCTTCGCGCTCAAAAATCTCCGCCGCGCGCTCCTGCAGCCGATTAACGGTCGGATCTTCTCCGTACACGTCGTCGCCGACTTCCGCCGCAGCCATCGCCCCCCGCATCGCCGCCGTCGGCCGCGTCACCGTATCGCTGCGCAGATCCACCACGTCTTTCCGTTTCTCGTCACCGTTCGATGTCATCACTCACCCTTAACTGAGCAATTCAACCAAAACCCCATTCGAAACCGCCAAGCGGCCCGGCGCAATTCGTAACCTGCTCCCACTTAGCTCCACCAGCCCTTGCTCGCGCAATTCCGCCACGCGCGCGCTCAAATTCACGTCGTACGCCTGCTCGATCGCCGCGAGATCGACCCCCTCGATCTGCCGCAAACCCAAAAACAATTCTTCTTCGAGCGCCTCGGCCCGCGTCACGGCCTGCTCTTGCTCGCGCGGCGAAACTCCCTGCTCGATGCACGTCACGTAGGGCGCCGCATCATGCGCGTTGGCCCAGCGCTTCACGCCATCGAAAGAATGCGCTCCCGCGCCGAATCCGAGGTACTGCTCGCGCCGCCAGTATTTCAAATTGTGCCGCGAACGAAACCCCGCGAGTCCCCAGTTCGAAATTTCGTAATGCTCGTACCCCGCCGCGCGCAACGCCCCCCGCGCCCACTCATACGAATCCGCAATCGCATCGTCAGCAGGAATCGCCCCCGCGCTGTACCGGCTCCCGCCCGCCAGCGACTCCTTCCCCAAATGGCTGCCCTCGTCAATCTCCAACATATATATGGATACGTGTTCGGGCCGCACTTCCGTCAGCCGCGCCACCGATTCTTCCCACGACTCCCGGGTCTGATGCGCCAGCCCCGCAATCAAGTCCATGCTGATGTTTCCGAATCCGGCTTCGCGCAGTTTCGCTGCGGCGTCGAAAACGTCCTCGCACCGGTGCATCCGCCCGGCAGCCTTCAGCTCCACATCGTTGAACGACTGCACGCCCAGGCTCACGCGGTTGAATCCCGCCGCGAGCCACGCCACAGCCTTCTCCCTCGTTATCGTCTCGGGGTCAGCTTCCAGCGTAATTTCGAGCGCGCCGCCGTCCCCCACAGTCCCCGCATCGGCAAACCCGAAATTTCGCCACAGAGCGTCCAGGATTCTCCGCAGCGCCGCAGGTTCCAGCAAACTCGGCGTCCCTCCGCCAAAATAAACGGTATCGATTACGCGCGAGCCGGCACCGTTACGCGAGCTGCCCATCGTCCCGGCCTCGGCAACCTCCCGGCACACCGCGTCCGCGTACGGCCCATAGCGCTCGCGCGACACCACGCCGGTATGAAAATTGCAATACGTGCACTTCGTCTGGCAGAACGGCACCTGAATGTACGCGCCGAGGTTCATTGGGGCTTCGCCATCACCTCGAACTCTTCCGAAGTGGCGTGCTTCAGCGATTTCGTATCCTCGATAGCTTCGCAATGCGAGCTGACCAAATCAGCGCTCACATCCTTGTAAGCCAGCCGCAGCCGGTACGTTCCAGGCTCCGCCAATTTGATCCTAAAATCCTGAATCTCGCCGGCCTGTATCACTCTCGAAGCGAATTGGTTTCCCGCGCCGCAACCCCACGGCCGATCGTTCCATTTCTTGCCCACGCGCATCTGCACCGCGAATGCCGGCGCCGAACGCGTGGTGTCCATGTCGATAATTGCCCCGCATAGGCTCAAACAAAATGTTTGGCGCTTGCTTCCGTTATTTCGAATGCGGACCACGAACGCTTTTGTGGCCACGACCTGGTCTCCCACGATCTCCATCGACAGCCCGTCGTTCGCGGAAATCCCAGTACTGACAACCAGCACGAGAACGCAAATCGCCGCCGCCGACCGCAGGAATCGCCTCATGAGTGAGAGTTTACAGCCAAACCAAATCCACTTCACGTCAAAGCGTCGCGGAAGGAACCTGGACGGGCAGTTGCCCGAGCTTCGGTTGCCACCCGGGACATCCCGGGTCGCGGCCCTCGTTTGCAGCCCGCTTCCCGCTTACAGTAAACTCAAAAGCTCGTTTTTGCCGGAGGAGCTTCCATGCTGGTTGTCATGCAATCGCACGCCACCGCTGAGCAGGTGCGCGCCGTCTGCGAACGAATCGAAGAACTGGGCTACAAAGCGCACCCCATGCCCGGCGCGGGACGCACCGCCATCGGTATCACCGGAAATTCCGGCACCGCCGACCTCGTGGCCCTCGAATTTTTCTCGGGCGTCGCCGAATGTATTCCGGTCACCAAGCCGTACAAGCTGGTCAGCCGCGACGTAAAGCCGGAAACCACGGTCGTCAAAATTCCCACCCCGCTCGGAGACGTGGAATTTGGCGGCACCCAAATCGGCATGGTCGCCGGCCCCTGCGCCATCGAAACGCGCGAGCAAACCTTCACCGTGGCCACGCAAATCAAAGCCGCTGGCGCGCGCCTGTTTCGCGGCGGCGCGTACAAACCGCGCACCTCGCCCTACAGTTTCCAGGGGCTTGGCGAAGCGGGTTTGAAAATCATGGCCGAGGTTCGCGCCGAGTTCGGCCTGGGCATCATCACCGAAGCCATCGACAATGAATCGCTCGACCTCGTCGAAAAATATGCCGACGTCATCCAGATCGGCACGCGCAACATGCAGAACTTCTCGCTGTTAAAACGCGCGGGGCGTTCCAAAAAGCCGGTCTTGCTGAAGCGCGGCATGTCCGCCACGCTCGACGAATTCCTGATGGCCGCCGAGTACATCATGTCCGAAGGAAATTACAACGTGATCCTGTGCGAACGCGGCGTGCGCACCTTCTCCGACTTCACGCGCAACACGCTCGATCTCAGCGTGATCCCGGCCGTGCAGCGCCGCAGCCATTTGCCTATCGTGGTCGATCCCTCGCACGGCACCGGGCGCCGCAACAAAGTGCTGCCGCTCTCCCGCGCGGCGGTCGCCGTGGGCGCCGATGGCCTGCTCGTCGAAGTCCACCACGACCCTGACCGCGCCCTTTCCGACGGCCCGCAATCCATTCTTCCCGTCGACTTCGAGCAACTGATTCGCGAAGTCCGCGCCATCGCCGCGGTTCTGGGCCGCACCATCAATTGAATTCCATCGTCGTACGGCGTCAAAACTCGTCGATGTGCGCCACAGTTCAGACGCCGCGCGCGTCCGCGCATCTCGACCTCCCTAGCCACTCGCCACTCGCCACTAGCCCCGGCCGCTATCCCCAATCGCGATTTTCCTCACCAAGCGGAAGTGTCATCCGCAGCGCAGCGAGCCTCAACCCAGGCGCGCGCGCAAGCCATTTTAGTTTTGGTGATTTTGAATTTAAGTTGTCATCCCGAAGCGCAGCGAGGGACCTGCTTCTGATGCTTTGGAAGTCGCGCGTGCAAAACTCGTGCCCGATTCCGCAATGAAGCTCCGCCTCAATTTTCGCCTGGTATTCCTGATCGTCCTGCTCAGCGCTTTCGCCATCCGCGAAGTTGCTCTCGAGCTTCGCCCTTCGTTTCTCCGCCCCGGCCTGCACATGTTTGCCTACGTGGGCAACACCGCCGACGGCACCGTCTCGGCGATCGATTTAATCAAGCTCGCCTCCTTCGCCACGGTCCCAGTTGGTTCGGGCCCCAGCGGCTTGCGCGCCCATCCCACCCGCCCGGAAATTTGGGGCGTGAGTTCCACGGGCGGATACGTCTGGGTGCTCGACTGTCCTTCCAATCGCATCACTTCGCAAATTCCAGTCGGCAGTGAGCCCTACGCGCTCGATTTTTCTCCCGATGGCCGCTTGGCGTATGTCGCGGCCTCGGGCGCCAACTCGGTCCTGGCCATCGACACCCTCTCGCGGAAAATTATTGCCCGCGGCCGCGCGGGCCGGCGCCCGTGGATCGCGCGCGTTTCGCCCGACGGAAAAACCCTGGTCGTCTCCAATCGCGACGATGGCACCGTCTCCATTCTCGATGCCGCGACCCTCGCGCAAATCGCCGTCGTCCCCGCCGTCCCCGATCCCGAGCAAATTGTGATCTTGCCCGACAATTCCAAAGCTTTCGTCACCTCTGGCGCCGTCAATCAGATTTCCGTCGTCGATCTCCAGCGCCAAGTCCTGCTCACCAATCTTGCGTTCGGCGGCCCTCCCAGCGATTTGGTTTTGAAACCGGATGGCGGCGAACTCTATATCCCGTCGCGGGATTCCCACGGACTCGTGATCGTCAATACCAACAGCAACGAAGTCAGCGATTTCCTGCTGCTCGGCATGTCGCCTGCCGCCGCCACGTTTGATCCTGCCACTGAGACTCTCTACGTTTCCGATTTCGACGCGGACCACATTGTTCCCGTCGCGGTAGCCACCCGGCAAATCGGCCGTCCCATTCAAGCCGGCGACGGCCCGTCCACCCTGCGCCTCACTCCCGGCGGCGATATTCTCCTGGTCGTCGATATAAACTCGGACGACCTTGCCGTCATCCGCACCAAAACCCTGCAGACCGGCCAAGCCAGCCTCTCGCCTCCTCGCCCCCCCACCGGACTGATTCCCCTCGGCGGCCAACCCCGCGACCTCGCCATAAAAGTCTTCTAATCCGGGCAACGCGCGCCGCACCAGCGCGTCCCGAGCCACACCCCGTGCAACCTTAGCCTTTCTTGGGAGTGCGGCGGCTCTGCCGCCGCTTTCACGACTGACGCCACAGCAACCCGTCTCCACCGCCGAAGGCGCGGCACAATTCCTCGCCGTAGCCCGCCGCCGCTGCCCGTCATCCGCTCTTGACTGTCACCTGCGTCAGCAGCATCCGGCTCTGCCGTCGATCATTCCTCCTCGCACCACCCGCTTTTAGCCGTCATCCAGAGGAGCGCAGCGACGAAGGACCTCCCCCGCAGTTGCCCTCTGCTTCCGCGTTTGACTGTGCGCTACTTGCGCCAGTGTCCCCAACTCGCCGCCACTCGCGTTACTCCACCGTCAGCGTCAATCCAATCGTCCGCGTTGCTCCCGTCGTTGTCGTGCCTGTAATCGTCAGCGCATAAGTTCCCGACGGCGTTCCCGCTGCCACCGCGCTTCCCTGACCACCACCAAAACACGCCACCAGCGCGAAAGATAAAACAACGAGCACCACACAACCTTCGAGGGACTGTGTGGCGCGCGCGGTTCGGCGTTTCAGCCCGAAAACTGGAACCAGCAGCACCCCGAGCACCGCTACCGCAAACGCTCGCGCGCCGCCGCCCCCGAACCGCGCTCCCGCTCCGCCCGCAGCTCCCCGCAACATATCCGTCGCGCTGGGCACTGAACGGCCCCGGAGCCGCCACGGGCGCCACCGTCAGATTGGTCGACTGCGTATCCATGCCCACGAAAATATTTCCAGACGAATCGAAGGCGATCCCGCCCTGCGATAGCGTGCCCTCGTTTCCGTTGCCGCCGAACAAAGTCGAATACCCGAGCGTCGCGCCCGTCGGCCCGATCTCCGTAATCGCCGCATCGTTCACCACAATTCCGCCCACGCCCATCGTCAGCGTGCTCGAATCCGTTACCGGATAGTCCGCCGATGTCGTCGTCCCCGCGAGCGCCACGTTCCCGTTCGCATCCACCGCAATTTCCCCACCCGCCTCGGTTCCCGAGCCTCCGATAAAAGTCAGATACACCAGCGCGCCCGGTCCCGTCTTCGTTGGATCGATCTTCGCCACGAAATAATCCGAATTCCCGCCGGTCGATCCCAGCCTCGTCCCGGACGTCTCCATGAACGTGCTCGCCGACGTCGTCGTGCCACCAATGTAAATCTTGCCCGCGGAGTCTATCGCCACGCTCGCCGCCCGGTCGTCTCCCGCGCCGCCCAGAAACGTGGCATACCCCACGCTGAGCGAGGGATCGATGACCAGCACATTTTTCGCATCATATCTTCCCACGCGAAACCCCACCGTCCCGTCAGCGTGGATCGCATATTCTCCCTCGACGATTTTCCGCGCACCCTCCCCACGTGCGGAAGGGATCAGTTCGTTAGCTGGCCGACGCTTCGCCTCCGACATTTCTCGACCCGCGATATTGTCGGCGAGTGACGGGGTGGGTCGCTCCGCAATTTCCTCGTAGATTACCGGCTTCCGCATCCGCAATTCCCGCGCGCCGGCTACCATCACCAAATCGCCGCGCGCATCCACACGCATCTTCTCCGCGCCACGAATCTCCAAGCGTAAATCCGCTGGATTCGTCCCCGGCGCGACCCGCAGGTCGTATTCCAGTTCTTTGCCGCGGCCGTACGCCACGGCGTCCACACCATCGATCACGTTTCGCGCCTCGGCTTCCCCAAAGTGCGGCACATGCGTTCGCCACCGCGCCGGATCGTTCCCCAGAAAATAATTCGTTTCTCCCGCGAGCCTCGCGACGCCCCTCCACGCCAACGGCGGGCTTGCCGCCCGCCCCCGGCGAGCACTGAAAAATCGCACCGCGATATTCCGGGACTTCTCGGTCCCCTGCCCTCGTCTCGGGCCCACGAACTCGATCCCTGCTCTCGTCAATAACGCCGTGGTCCCGACGCCGCGCCCCACAAACTCCGTCCGCGCATCCGCCTGCCCCACATTCGGCTCGAAACTCACCGACATGGAGAACTCCGGACGCGTCACGTGTGCGCCGGCGTCCACGCGAGCGTGTGGGCCAATCGAGATTGTTCGGGCATTGCGCGCGCTATCTCGCCCGGAAAAATTCCGCGCGAGGCTCCGCGTGGAGTAACACCACCACGCGATTGCGCAACACAGGAAAACGCAGGTGAGCATGCCGGCAGCACCACGATTCGAACGCACGTCGCCCTCCGCGGGAACACACTTCACGTTCCAGCTTGGCGACGCCAATACCGCCGTGAAACCGCCCTGAGTTGTGAACTGTCAAGCGGACTGCTGTAAGGGGTTACGCGCAATATCTACCCAATATTTAAAAATGTCAATACGTGTTGCATCAGCTATCGCGCCCGCGCTCGCGGCCCGATTTCCTGGCTTGCTCGGGCTCGGCGGATTCACGCGTACCAGTACGCGCTTGCCTCGCGCCGCCGCGCGTCGTTTCCCTCAGGGTCAAATGCGACGTTGACAAATTTCTGCAGCGTGCTTGACTACGGCACGCCATTCAAGGTTGCCTGTCTCCACTTGATTCTCTCGCTCAGCCTGCGTCACCACCACCGGATACGATTTCCCCACGGGCATGCGCACCGTAAATGCATTCAACCTCGCCAAAAACTGGCCCGCTAGCCGATTGCATCAATAGAAGGATTGCCGCTCAATCCGGCTTCCCTCCTTTTTTGTTTTATGGGAAAGCCCGAGCAAAAGTGTGCGCCGTCGGATGAGTCGATGGATGGAAAATGCGATTCAGTCGCAGATATAAGGACGAGCTTTGTGCGAATTGCTCTATTGCAGTTCCCACGCGAAATTCTCCGCGCCCAACGGAATGTCCAGCATTCCATCGATTGGCAAAATCTCCACGGGCAAGCCGCCTTCCCACAACGCCACGCCCACCAGCAGTGATTTTCGTGAATTCAAATCGAAGATTTCCTTGGCCACTCCCACTTCGATAATTTTCTCGTAGCCCCCGCCCACCATCGCCTCCGGGTGCAGCAGGCAAACTCCGCCTTGCTCCAGCACGCAGCCCGCGAACTTCCCTTTCTCCACGCGCACCGTGATGCGCGTCTCGCGCGAATCCCACAGCGTCACGCGCAACTGAAAATCGGGAATCTCCGCGATCGTGGCCGGCTCCGGATCCACGCGCAGATAAAAATGGGTATCGCTGAATCCGAAGCGCAGCTCGCCCAGCACGCGCCGCCGCCCGTGCATCGTTCCGCCGCGCGGATCGGTCGAATACAATCCCGCGCCCAGCCACTCGAAATAACTGGTCTCCCGCCCGTCCACGCTCACTTCCAAATATGTTTCGGGCGCTTCCCGCCGTCCATGCTCGGGCGGTCTCTTGATAGGGTGCGCCAGCGCGTCCGGCGCCGGCTCTCCCAGTGCCGCGTAAATCTCCGTTAAATGTTTCCGGTAAAGCTCGTCGAATTCCCGGTCGTTGGATGAACCGTGTTCGGGGCCATACCACCAGTTCCAATCGCTGCCTTCCGCCGCCAGAACCGCCTCGTAAGCGCGAGCGAGTTGCTCGTCCGATGGTTTCCCATTTGGCCCGGCGCGCCGCGCCGCGCGTCCATAGGTTTCCCGCGCGTCGCGAAGCAAATCCCACGCGCGCACGTCTTCGCGATGCCCGATCCACACGTCGAAATTCGCGTTGATCCACGACGCCGGAAAAATTCCGGCCATCGAGGGAGCGTCCGCGTTCGCTTCCACCGCTTCGCTTGCCGTCAACGCGCGAATCTCCGGATCGTTCTGCACCCGCCGGTAAAATTCCCGCAAGAACTGCCGCCCATTCTCCGGGTAATACTCCCAGGCATTTTCGCCGTCGAGAATTATGCTCACCGTGGCGGTCCTCCCGCCCGGCTCGCGATCTCCGATCGCGCGAACCCTCCGATGCAAATCTTCCGCCGCGGCCGCTGGCCCCATGCGGCTGTACACGAATCCCACCAGGTCCGAAATGTAGTGGTCGCGGAAAAATCCAAACGCCGATTTTCCGCCCCGCTCCAGTTTCCATGGCGTGTACAAATCCGGCCCGTTCTCCGGATACCCGCCGGGGTCGCGCAAAAATCCTACATTCCGCGTCCGCCCCAGCACGCCCTCGTCCGTCGCGAACCACTTGAATCCCAAATCCATCGCGATTTCCAGCGCTGCATCCGAAACCGAGCCTTCCGATGGCCACAGCCCCGCCGGAGGCTTCCCAAAAACTCGCTCGTGATATTTCCGCGCCCGCGCCAAATGTTCGCGTGCATCTTCGGGATAGCGAAACGCAGGCTGTGGCAGCGGCGTATGCGAATTCGAAACCGCCGCCACGTCCGTATCGCACAGCAAGGGCAGAATGGGATGGTAGTAGGGTGTCGTCGAAATCTCGATCTGTCCGCGTTCCGCCGCCAGCCGGTACTCCGGCAGTACCGCGCCGATCAGTTCCAGTTGCTTTTCGCGCAGCGCCGATTTGTCCGCTTCGCTGTAGCCTTTTCCCTTCGCCGCCAGCGCATTCACGATTGGATCTTTCGCGATGTACTCCTCGTCCATCCAGGCCAGTTGCGACAGCAATTGCAAATCGCGCCAGTCCCGCGTGTCGAATTGCGCCACACACGCTTCCGCCCCGCCCGAGGCCACCCGCGCTTGCAATTCCGCAAACCGCGGCCAGCGCTGTACGTAATTTTCGTTCACCTGAAACGAGCGTTCCAGGATTTCCCGCTTCTGCTCGGGCTTCAATTCCTCCGCCGCCGCGAACGCCATCTCGAACCAGGGCTCGCGAAATTTTCCGCTGGCGTACTCTTCGATCTGCTCGGCCAGCAGCGGAACGAAATTGTAAGTAGCGTGCACCCCGGGAAATTCGCCGAGGATCTTCACCATGCCCCAGTAATCCTTCAAGGCGTGCAACCGCGTCCACGGCAACAAATAGCTACCCGAAGCCGGGTCACGATACTGCGGCTGGTGCATATGCCACATCAGAACCAAATTTACGCGACTCAATTCGATCGATCCTTTTGTAGCCAGCCCAACTCATCCATATACAAACTGCGCCAACCTCGCAGACACTTTGGAGTGCGGCGGCTCGCCGCCGCTTTGCTGACGATGAAATCGCCACCCAACAATCGCGAAGCGCCGCACGCCGAAGCGGCCGTATCGCGAGGGCGTGACGAAGGATATCTCTTCGATTTCCACCTCGCCCAGCCTTCCTGCGCTAGCCCCGCCTCGACCGTCAATCCTTCGCCCACGCCTCCCCCGCAACGCTCCCCACCAGTCCCCAGCACCATGCTAGAATTTCGCGTTCACTACATGCGTCTTCTCGATAAGTATATCGGCCGCGAAGTAGCCTCCCACGCCCTGCTGGGCCTGGCCGTTTTCACCTTCGTCTTCTTCGTCCCGCAACTCGTCCGCCTCATGGACCTCGTCGTCCGTCACTCCGGCGGCGTTTTCACCGTTGCCCTGATTTTTCTCTGCTCCCTGACGCCCGTTCTCGCCTTCACCATTCCCATGGCCGTCCTGGTCGGCGTCCTCATCGGCCTCGGCCGCCTCTCCGCCGATAGCGAAATCGTCGCCCTGCACGCTTCGGGCATCAGCCTGCGCCGTCTGCTCGTGCCCATCGGCTTCGTCGCCTTCGCCTGCGGCCTGGGCACCTTGATTCTTACTTTCTGGGTCAGCCCTGCCGCGATTCGCACGCTGCGCGGCCTCGAAGAGCGCGTGCTCATGTCCCAAGCCGCGTACGCCATCCAGCCTCGCGTCTTCGACGAGCGGTTTCCCCACTTTATATTATATGTCCAGGATGTCGAAGCCGCAGCGACCCGATGGCAGGGCGTGTTCTTGGCGTCATCCGACTCTTCCTCGGCCACCAGCGTCACTCTCGCGCAAGACGCGCAAGTCATCGACGGCGCCTCCCGCGATCAAATCGAATTGAATCTTGGCCAAGGCAGCCAGCACGATTACGACCCACGCGAGCCCAACCATTACAACGTCACCACCTTCGGCCAGAGCGAAATTCCCATCGACCTGTCCGCCGCCGTCATCGGGCCAAAAAACGTCGCCCTCTCCAACGCCGAACGCTCCATGTTCCAACTCCGCGCCGACCACGGGCCTGACTGGCGCGACGCCCGCGTCGAATTTCAGCGCCGCATCGCCTTCCCCGCCGCCTGCCTCGTCTTTGCCCTTCTCGGCGTCCCCATCGGAGTTCGCCCGCGCCGCGGCGGCCGCGCGGCGGGCTTGATCCTCACCCTTGTCCTGGTCGGCGGCTACTATTTCATCTTCGTCACCGGCACGCACATGGCCCAGCAAGGCTCGCTGCCACCGTGGCTGGGAATCTGGGGCGCGAATTTCTTCTCGCTCGCGCTGGGTTTCATTTTCCTGCGCCGCATCGAACGCATTCGCAAGCCCAACCGCCTGGTCGCTTGGGTCGATTCGCTCTTCCGTCGCCGCCGTCCCGCGCAGCGACTCGAGTCCCAGGCCGCTCCCATCCCCGTTCCCATTTCCAATGGCAAGCTTGCCAAGCTCAACGGCACTGTGCCCGTCGCCAACGCCGCCGTGGCCCCCAGGCCGGCCGCGGCCGAGGGCGACACCGTATCCTTCCCGATGCTCATTGACATTTATTTGCTGCAGCGCTTTTTCTATTATTTTTTGGTGCTTATCTCGGGCTTCGTCATGATCTTCGACGCCTTCACACTTTTCGATTTGCTCGGCGACATCTCCAAAAATCACATTCCCATCTCGGTGGTTCTGAATTATTTCCGCGAACTCATTCCGCTGATGGTTTACCAGCTCGCGCCGCTCGCCACTCTGGTGGCCACTCTCGTCACCCTCGCCGTGATGGCCAAGAACAACGAAGTCATCGCCTTCAAGGCCAGCGGCATCAGCCTCTATCGCCTCGTCCTGCCCCTCGCTCTCGCCGGATGCCTCATCGCCGGCGGCATGTTTCTGCTCGACGATACCTTTCTCCCCTACGCCAACCAGCGCCAGGACGCCCTGCGCAACCAGATCAAGGGCCGCCCCGCGCAAACCTACTTTCAACCCGCCCACCAATGGATTTACGGCGAGAACTCCAAAATCTATAACTACGAACTTTTCGACCCGGACCGCAATCTTTTTGGCGGCCTCAGCGTCTTCGAACTCGATCCCGTGACGTTCCAGATGCGCCGCCGCGTCTTCGCCACCCGCGCCACTTGGGAGCCTTCCGAAAATACCTGGGTGCTCACCGGCGGCTGGATTCGCGACTTCGACGGCCGCCGGGTCACCCGCTACCAGCCCTTCAAAGTCGAATCGCTCCCCGAGATTTCCGAGCCGCCCAGCTATTTCCGCAGGGAGGTTCGCCAGTCCTACCAAATGAACTGGCGCCAACTCGGCGAATATATCGTCAGCCTGCACGCTGCCGGCTTCGACACCGCGCGTCTCTCCGTCCAATGGCAAAAAAAATTCGCCTTCCCCCTGATCGCCGCCATCATCGTCTGTCTCGCCGCCCCGTTCGGCTTTCTCGTCGGCACCCGTGGGGCCATCGGGGGCCTCGCCGTCGCCATCGGCATTGCGATTATTTACTGGGCCACCGCCGCCCTCTTCGAGGCCATGGGCTCGGTCGGCCAGCTCCCTCCAATCCTGGCCGGATGGGCCCCCGACGCCATCTTCGGTTTCCTGGCCGTCTATTTCTTCCTGAAAATGCCCACCTGATTTTAGCCCGTCCAGCCGTTGCACGATCTGCGGTTGCCTCCTCCGCGTCCTCCCGCCCTTCTCCTCATTTCTCCGTGTTCGTCTTCTCGCCTTCCTTTTTTTCGCCCGCCCGCCAATTTTCCGGCTCTGCCGCCGGTTGCCGTCGCGCCCACACCCGCTTTTGGCCGTCATCCAGAGGAGCGCGGCGACGAAAGACCTGTCTTCGATTTCCGCCGCGCCCGGCCTCGTGCGGGTTTCCCTGTTCCTCAACACCCCTTAAAATTTGGCTAGAAGTACCATTGGCGCCTCCGCCCCCCTCCGCAAAAATGTCTTCAGGCGCAGGAAACTCTAAATTCAAGGAACGCGACCGAGGCGGTCACGCTCCCGGACTTGGGAAAAAACGATGAATCTCCGATTCGCTGCAGTCGCTGTCCTGCTAGGCTCCGCCGCTCCGGCATACGCCGGCACCGCTGTCTACACTCAATGCGGACCGCACGACGGCTACATCATGCTTTACCGCTCCACCCAGCAATTCGACGAGCTCGCCAAGCTGCGCTGCGGCCAGCAATTGGAAGTGCTGAGCAGCGCCGCCAGCTACCTCCAGGTCCAGACCGTCGACGGCAAGACCGGCTGGATACTGCAATCGGATGTCACCAGCGATGCTCCGCCAAGCGCAGTTTCCGATTCGGCTGCCGCGCTCAACACTCCGGTCCGGCATTACGCCACCGACGTCCCAGCGCTTACACTCACCAACCGCTCGATTCTTGACCTGCATCATGCGCACGCCAGCTCCGACGCCATCGTCAGCAAGATTCGCTTTTCCGATTGCGCTTTCCGCACCTCGGAATTCGATCTGCGCGAACTCAAAGCCGCGGGCATCTCCGATAAGGTCATCCTCGCCATGCTGGAGAAGCAGAAGCCGCTCGCCGCATCCACCAACGTCCACGAGCTTAAGCTCGTGGTTCCCGGCGGCACCGCCGTGGAAGTCGCGCTAAGCCGTGAAGTCAGCGCCGAGGAAGTTCAGGAAGGAACGGTCGTCAACATGACCGTTGTAAAGGATGTCGTCGTCAACGGAGTTACCGTGGTCGCCCGCGGGGCCTCCGCCCGCGCCCGCGTGATGGGTGTCCGCAAGCCCGCAAGTTTGGAACGCACCGGAGAGGTCGCCTGGTTCATGCAGGATGCATCCGCTGTGAACGGTGACGCGCTTCCCGTGGGCTTCGCCGCCAAGCAGCCCAATCTCGTTCCCACCGGACGGTTCGAAGGCTACGCGTTCCTGCTTTCGCAATATCGCAAAGGTGCCCCGGCTCTCGTCCCCCACGACCGCACCTTCATCGCCGTCGTGAACGCCGACACCGTTCTGCGCGTCCCGCAACAGGTTGTCACCAAGCCGGCAAATCCGCCTGCCGACAGCACCAGCGCGGCGAATTTGTTCGCCCGCTAAAGCAGCTCGCCCAATCCAACGCCGCTGTGGAGTCTGCGCCCGCCAATTCCGCAGCGGCGCCAAAACAACCCGCGCTGAGACCCTCAGGTTTTGCTTTTGTAGCGGCCGCCTTCCGGCGGGCGAATTGCCTTTCGCTTTTTGCTTCGCGGTGCCTCGCGCCGTTTCTTCACCGCCGTCCGGCTCTGCCGCCGAACGCCCATCGCCACTCACCCGTTTTTGGCCGTCATCCAGAGGAGCGCCTTTCGCGACGAAGGACCCCTCTTCGACGTAAGCGCCCGGCGTATCTCCTTGCTCGCGGCGCATGACCTCTCTTCGATTTCCGCCTCGCTACGCCAATCTCGGCCCTCGCAAAATCCTCGCCGGAAGAAATAGAATCCCCTTCAGCAATCCCAGCACGCCCTCGACCGCGATCCCCACAATCCGAAACGGCAGCAAAATCAGCCACACAAGCGGATATGCCACCAGCGCCAGCAAAGCCAGCGGCCAGCACAGCACCAGCAGAATGCACCACAACAAAAAGCGCATGGAATCTCCCTCCGGACCCTCATCCCCAGATACGCACGAAACCCTGGAAGTGTTCCTCACCCCGGCAACAACGACCGTATTTTCTGCGTCACCAGGTCGATTCCCACGTCGTTGTATCCACCCTCCGGAATAATCACGTCCGCATACCGCTTCGAGGGCTCTACGAATTCCAGATGCATCGGCCGCACGGTGTTCATGTATTGCTCGATCACCATTTCCATCGTGCGTCCCCGCTCCCGTATGTCGCGCTCCAGCCGCCGGATGAACCGCAAATCCGCGTCTGTATCCACAAAAATCTTGATATCCATCAATTCTCGCAGCGCCTTACTCTCAAAAATCAAAATCCCTTCCACGATAATCGCCGGCAGAGGCTCGATGCGCACCGTCCCGCGCAGCCGCTCGAAATTGGGGAAGTCGTAGGTGGGCCGCTCGATCGCCTGCCCGGCCCGCAGTTTTCTCACATCCTCGGCCAGAAGCGGCGTATCCATGGAATCCGGATGGTCAAAATTGAGCTTGACCCGCTCTTCGTACGACAGGCCCGGGTAGTCGCGATAATAATTGTCCTGCTGCAGGACCACCACGCTGGTATCCGACAGCGCTTCGATAATCCGCCGCGTGATCGTGGTCTTGCCCGACCCCGTCCCTCCGCAAATCCCAATAATCAACGGAAGCCCATCAACCTGTCGCGTAGTCACCTTCCTCTAAATCTCCGCACCCTAATCCCCCATCTCGCCCAAGTTCGCCATCGAAGCCCAGGCTTCTTTGGGAGTGCGGCGGCTCGCCGCCGCTTTTTCAACCTCCACGCCGCCGGCCAACGCCGCCTCATTGCTTTCCCGAACGGTTCCTGCGCTTTGCCGTTGCCCCGGTTCACGTGTCTTCCCGACAGAGAGCCGCATTCTCGCCCGCTCGCGCGCCGAAGCTGCAAAGCAGCGAAGGCGTCTCGAGGGATCTCGCTTCGATTTCAACGCTGCGTTCGTAGTCCTAACGCCGCCTCGTTTTCGCGGTTTTTCGCTCCTCAATCACCGCCTGTGCCGCGGCCAGCCGCGCAATCGCCACCCGAAATGGTGACGCGCTCACATAATCCATTCCCACGCGATGGCAGAATTTCACGCTCTCCGCATCTCCGCCATGCTCCCCGCAAATCCCAATCTTCAGCTTCGGCCGCGTCTTTCTCCCTCCCGCAATCGCCCACTCGATCAACATTCCCACTCCCGCCACATCCAAGGTCTGAAACGGGTCGGAGCCGAAAATTCCGGCTTGGCGCTCGTCGATATAAACCGGCAGGAATCGGCCCGCATCGTCGCGCGACAGTCCCATCGTGGTCTGCGTCAGATCGTTGGTGCCAAACGAAAAGAACTCGGCCACTTCCGCGATCTCTGCCGCGAGGAGTGCGGCGCGCGGCAACTCGATCATTGTCCCCACCGCATACTCAAGTTTTACTTTAGCCTTGCGAGTGATGGGGTCGGCGACTTGCCGCGTGCGCTGTGACAAAATTTGGAGCTCTTTTTTGTCCATGACCAGCGGATGCATGATTTCAGGTAACACATGAACGCCCCGCTTCTTGCAATCCACTGCAGCTTCAATGATCGCCTCAACTTGCATGTCCAGAATTTCAGGATAGGTGATGCTCAGCCGGCAGCCCCGATGGCCCAGCATCGGGTTTGCCTCGTGCAGTTGGTCGACTCGCTGCGCCACGAACTCCGCGGAGATGCCGATTTTCTTCGCCAGCTCCGCCTGTTTGGCCGGCTCGTGCGGAAGAAATTCATGCAACGGTGGGTCGATCAGCCGGATCGTGACCGGAAAGCCGTCCATCGCCTCGAATATCCCGATGAAGTCGCGCCGCTGAAATGGCAGCAGCTTGCTCAGGGCCTTCCTCCGGTCTTCCACCGTTCCGGCGAGAATCATTTCCTGAATGGCCAGTTGGCGTTCCGCGCTGCGCTCCGGAAATTCGAAGTCCTTGAAGAACATATGCTCGGTGCGGCACAGCCCGATGCCCTCCGCGCCCATCTCTCGCGCCAGGCGGGCGTCTTGCGGCGTATCCGCGTTGGTTCTTACCCGCAATCGCCGCGTCTCATCGGCCCATTTCAAGAGGGTCGCAAACGCCTTCGGTGGTTCCGGACGGATCAGGTCCACTTCGCCGGTATAGACCGAGCCATCGCCTCCGTCGAGCGTGATCCATTCGCCTTCCCGCACGGTTCGTCCATTCGAACGCACCGTCCTCGCGCCGTGATCCAGTTCCATCTGCTCCGCGCCCACGATGCAACATTTTCCCCAGCCGCGCGCCACCACCGCCGCGTGGCTGGTCTTGCCGCCCGTCGCGGTCAGGATTCCCTGCGCCACATACATCCCGCCCACGTCTTCCGGGCTCGTCTCGTGGCGAACCAGAATCACCCTCTCGCCGCGTTCCGCCCACGCTTCCGCGTCCCGCGCGGAAAACACCACTTTCCCCACGGCCGCGCCCGGCACCGCATTGTTTCCGGTGACAAACAATCTTTGCC
>Ga0302324_100005160_pt1 | contig 28615 bp, 29 predicted proteins | sample Palsa_T0_1_FD_201949 | JGI IMG/M metagenome (GOLD analysis project Ga0302324, IMG submission 201949) | Peat permafrost microbial communities from Stordalen Mire near Abisko, Sweden - Palsa_T0_1 | ecosystem: Environmental > Terrestrial > Soil > Palsa > Peat permafrost | place: Sweden: Abisko...
CCGGTATCCAGGTGCACGAAGTCGGACTGGCGGTAATATCCAACCCCGCCCCGCTTCATCCCCAGCGCCTTATCCGCCAGATCGGCGCAATTCACTTCAGTGAGGCGCACGTCGATCGCCCGCCCCTCCATGTGCAGACTGTGGCTCGCCACCCCAGCCGAGCGCTCGTGGAGCATGGCGTTGGTCTGCGGCGAGCGATACCCTGAAATCACGCTGAACACGGGGTCGACGCCGATGTCCTGCGCAACGTCGTAAAGGACGTCGAGCAGCTGGGGGTCGATCGGATGCCGGTCGCCATTGCGGTAATCGCGCAACAGCACTTCGACCTGGGCGAGTGCCTCCGGCACATACTGATCGCCGCGCCGGTACACCACGTCGAGGACCTCGGGCGTGTGCAAATTCTTGAGCGTGAGGCGCCTCACACCCTGCTTGTCCGCTCCACCCTCGGCACCCGCGCCGGCGAAGGCACGCGGCAGCAAGCCGAAGGCGGCCGTGGCGCCGGCGAGTGCACCGCCGGACAGGAGCAACCGGCGCCGGCTAAAGGTCTTGGGCTGTCGGCTCATGGGGCATCTCCCTCGCTGATGCGGCGTCCTCGGTCGAGAGCCAGCACGGTCGCGCGTGGGAAAAAATTGAAGTCCGATGCGGAGGCCCAGGTATAGGCACCCATCATCCGCCCGACCACGAGATCGCCTTGCTCGAGCCTGGGCAGCTCGATGTGCTCGCGGATCACGTCAATGCTGTCGCACGTGGGGCCGGCAAGCACCGACGGGTAAGTGGGACCGCCGGCCGTCAGCGCCTCGATCGGGTAGGTCGCATGATCGTACATCTGCCCGCTGTAGCTGCCGTACACGCCGTCGTCCAGGTAATACCACCAGCGCCCGTCGCGCTGCGCGCGCCCCATCACCGAGGCCACCGCCACGGCGGACGGCGCCGAAAGGTAGCGACCCGGCTCGGCGATGATGCGCACTCCGCCGCCGAGGGCCTGCAAGGTCCGGCGAATGGGTGCGCAGAACTCCTCGATGGGCATGGGCGCCGGGCCATTGCCGTAGTCGGCCGGAAACCCGCCGCCGATGTCGAGCAGGGACAGGTCGTGTCCGCACTCGCGCGCGCTGCGCATGAGCTCGCTGCAGACCTCGATCCCCCGCACATGCATCTCGGGATTGGCCGCCTGCGATCCGGCGTGGAAAGAGAGACCCACGACATTGATGCGCAGCTCCGCCGCGAGGGCGAGCAAAGCCGGCAGCACCTCCGGCTCGCAGCCGAACTTGCGCGACAGATCGACCACGGCATCGCTGCGGAATGCGAGACGGATCAGGAGCGTGGCGCGGTTTCTGTAGCGCACGAACTTGCGCAGCTCGTCCTCGTTGTCGACGACGAAATGCGTGACCCCGAAGTTGAGCGCCGTGCGGATGTCGCAGTCGCGCTTGATGGGATGGGTGTGGATGCAGCGGTCGGGCGCGATGCCCAGCCGGCGCACCAGTTGCACCTCGCCGTTCGTGGCGAGATCGAAACACGCGCCCTCCTGCTTGAGCACGGCGACGATCGCGGCATGCGGCAAGGACTTGATCGCGTAGTAGAGAGCGACGCCGGGCAACGCCGCGGCGAGCGAGCGATATTGGGCGCGCACGCGCTCGGCGTCGATCAGGAACAAAGGCGAGCCGAAGCGGCTTACCAGGTGCTGGATCGAGTCGCGGGCGAACGGGTCCTGACCTGGATCGAGCTCGAGCTCAGGTTCGTTCGATAAACGCCGGATTCGGGAGGTCTTGGCCACTCGTTACGCCCTACGATTAAAGCGACAAAGGGAAACCGCTAGCCCGCGGAAAGCTCGAGGAGATCCTCGCCCACGCCGCCGCTGGCGCGCTGCAATCGATCGAGGATCGCGGCCCAGCGCTCGTCCTTCGGCAGCTCCTGCACGAGAATTCGAACGCACTGGGCACGATCCAGAGTACGCAAATTATTATAAAGATTGTGTGCGTACGCTTCGGGTTTTTTGCCGGCATTGATCCAGGTCATGTAGCGGCGCGTGAGCAGCGGCGGGCGCATCGCGAGTACCGCCACCTTCTCGTCGCGCTCGAGGATCTCAGCCGCTCTCGCCTCGAGGAGCTCCCAGGCAATGATCTCGAGCGGCGTGGACGGCGCATAGTGCTGCGCGCGATCGCCGGGCACGCGCGGTGCCTCGCCGCCCTCGGTGAGCTCACCCACGACTTGCTGAATCTGCGAGCGGGTGATGAAGCCGGGTCGCAGCAAGCGCACCTCGCCGTCGAGACACGAGACGATGGTGGATTCGAGGCCGAGCGGTGAGTCGCCGCCGTCGAGCAGCACATGTACCGCATCGCCCAGCTCGTCGCGCACGTGCTCCGGCTTGGTCGGGCTCAATCGTCCGTAGCGGTTCGCGGAGGGCGCGGCGATGCCGCCGCCGAACGCGGTCAACAGCTGCTGCGCCATGGGATGGGAGGGAATCCGGATGCCGACGCTGTTCTGCCCGCCGGTGACGATGTCGTTGACGCTTTCGCCTTTCGGCAAGATGAGCGTGAGCGGACCGGGCCAGAACATCGCCGCGAGCCGTTCCGCCTGCGGCGGCATCGCCGAAACCCAGCGGTGCAGATAGCGCGGGTCGTCGAGATGCACGATCACCGGATGATCGGCCGGGCGTCCCTTCACCTCGAATATTTTTCGCACCGCGGCTGGATTCGAGGCGTTGGCCCCGAGTCCGTAGACCGTCTCCGTGGGAAATACCACCAGATCGCCCGCACGCAGCGTCTCTACGGCTTTTTCGATCTCGGTCTGTGAAGCTCTTACCACGCCACCATAATATCAAATGAGCCGCTGCATGAACTTAAGGTCGAGCCAACGGCCGAATTTGAAGGCGATTTCCGGAAGCGTGCCGACCGTTTTGAATCCAAGTTTTTCGTGAAGCGAGATGGACGTCACATTTTGCGCATCGATTCCGGCGATCATGACGTGCTTCTGCAGGCGTGCCGCCTCCTGCAGCAGGGCCTGCACGAGCGAGCGTCCTACACCGCGGCCCCGGTAATCGGCGCGCACGTGCACGCTGTGCTCGACGCTGTGGCGATAGCCGGGCCAGGAGCGGAACTCGCCGAAGGTGCCGAATCCGACGACACCCGAAGGATCAATCGCCGCAAGCACCGGAAAGCCGGCGGTGCGCTTCGCGTCGAGCCACGCCTCGCGGTTCTCGAGCGTCACCTCCACGTCGGAGAAAACAGCGGTCGAGTTGCGGATGACCTCGTTATAGATCTCGCGAATCTCGGGCAGCTGGGCTCGCGCGGCCGCCGAGATCGTGAAGCTCATGGCTTCGACCCGATGACCGGCGCGCGCGCCATGGCGACCTCCGCATCGAGGTCGACCCGCCGCCAGCTTCCGTCGCTCTGGCGATCGAGCTCGTACGCCGGCCAATAATGGTTGTCGAGCTTCAAGGTGATGACATCGGTCATGCCGTTCCAGCTGACGGTCTTCAGCCTGAGCGAAGCCCGGTCCGGCTTACCGCGCACCGCCTTGATGAAGGCGTCGAGATCCGGCGTCGGCTGTCCGTCCACCTCCGTGATGCGCCGCCCGGCATACAGACCATAATGCGTGGCAGGTGATCCGTAGAAGAAGAACGAAACGAACACCCCGTAGGGGGCGATGCCACGCTGTGCCGCCATGGCACGATGCGGAGCCTGCAGCGTCGCGCCGGCCCAGATCAACACCCGGTCGATGTCGCGTCCGTTGAGCGCGACCGTCTTCATGCTCAGATTCTTCGCGGCCCCATCGCGCCAAACGGTGATCTGCACATCGGGCTTCTGCACCGCGCGCTCCACCTCGCGGAAGCGGTTGACGACTTGGCCGTCGATCGCCAGCAGCAAGTCGCCGGGCTCGAGCAAGCCGGCGGCCGGGGAGCCTGCCACCAGCCGGTCGATGCCGAGGACTTGGCGGCGCTGACCGTCGTGCTCCTCGAAGCGCTTCACCCACTCGTCGTTCAGGCCCAGCTTGCGGGCGCTCGCCAGGGACTGCACGTTGAACTCCGCCTCGAACGAATACAGCTCCCGCTGTGCGCTCACGACGTTGATCATTTCGGTCACGAGTTCTGCCGGAATGCCGCGGTTCACCTGCTCCAGCTCGCGCTGCGTCTCGAAGGCGAAGCTCGACCAGAGCGCGAGCACCTCGCCCTTCTCGTTCGCGATCACGCCATCGACGTCGCTCGGCGCGTTGACCAGATTGATCGCCTCGAGATTGCTGTCGCGGAAACGCAGGGTGCGGGACAGCGGGAACGCGACGGGGTCGACGCTCGCGACTTCGGTGCGCTGCGACATGACTTTGGAATCACTGCGCTCCCCCACCACCCAGACATCCTCACCGGGCACGAGATCCTTGGTGACGAACGTCGCGGCGCGCACCGGCGTGCTGCCGATGGACCGCGGATCGTAGGAGACCAGCGCGAGATTGTGCAGCGGGTGGATGAACTCGACCTTGCCGGGCACTTCCACGGTGCCGTTGAAGGTGATGCGCACATCACCCATCGCGAGCGGCACGGTGTTGCGATCGATGGCCACGAGGCCGCGCTTGGCATCGACGATCACCCCGGTGCCGTGATAGTTCTTCTCGGTCACGCCCGACACCGAGTAGGGCATGTCGAAGGTGATCATCACCAGCGAGGGCGCCAGGCGATCGATGCGCGGATCGCCCGTCTTGCTGAACGCGGTGGAAGCCGGCTCGAGCGGCGGCGCGGTGGGTCCGGCGGCGAGCGTCACGCAGGGCCACACTCCAAGCGTGTCGTCGCGCTTGCACTTGCGCGCCGGAAACCAGTGCCGGTCCATGCGAATCACCTTGAGCTGCGGCGTGCGCGGATCCTCGAGCGTCACGTAGCGCACCGGGGCGCGCGCGCCGTCGGCAAGCTCTCCGAGGGCGGCCTCGAAGTCGGCTAGATTGTCGGTCTTCTTGCCGTTGAAGGAGCTGATGAGCGCGCCGTGGGGAATGCCGGCGGCGCTGAACACGTAGCCGGGATTCGCGACGTATACACCCTTGATGGGCAGGCTGTAATGGCGCGCCTGCTGATAGGACAAGGTGTGCACCACGGCCTCGCCGAATTCGATGTACTCATCGGCGGTAATGGAGTTCAGGGACTCGACGTCGAGCGCGTGGCGCAGGGTGTCGTTACCGCGCTGGATCTCCACCTTGATCGCATCGCCCACGTGATTGTCGAGCACGTCCTCGAGCGCAAAGAACTCGGGAACCGGCTTGCCGTCGATGGCCACGAGGATGTCCCCGGGGGCGAGTACCCCGTCGGCGGCCGATCCGGGCTGCACCTCATCGACCACGAGCATGCCCGTAAGCTTCGGGTACGCCGCGCGCATGCGTGCCTCGGTCTGTGCGCTCAAGCCCAAGCGGCGCAGCTCGTCGTACGGGGTGTACTTGAACACGGTCTCGAGCGTGCCGCGCGGCACAGGCTTCCCCGCATCGATGAACTTGAGCGCGCGCGTGATCGCCGGCAGCGGCAGATAGAAGCTCGACGCGGCACCGGTGGCACCGCCCGCGTTGAGGGCAACCACGCGGCCCTGGATGTCGATCACGGGAGAGCCCGACGAGCCGCCCGAGGTGCCCGATGCGGCCTGGTAATAGAACGTGTTGAAGTCGTTGTACTTGCCGTAGCCGTATTCCGGGGCCTCGCGATCCAGGCGCGCGAGAGTCCCCGCGAGGATCGACAGCTGCTCGCCGGCGTCGTTGCCGACCACGCGAATTTCACGTCCGATGACGGCGCCCGCCGGATAAAGAGGAAGCTCCGCCGGCCGGATGAAACGCAGCTTCGTCGGATCGTAATGATAGATACCGAAGTCGTGCACGGGATCGCGGTACACCGGGAAGAGCTGCACTTCCTCGCGGTTCTGGAATATGGCCTGCGCCGTGACCGGACCCGGAGTCACCACGTGGCGATTGGTGAGGATGAGACCGCGCTTCGCGTCGATCACGAATCCGGTGGCTTGCGCGGTCGTATTCCACTCCGTGTCGAAGGCCCGCGTGCTGTCGATCTGAATGGTGACCACGCCGGAGGCGATGCGCTCGAGGGTCTGCGCCCAGTTCTCGGGCGTGCCGACGGTCGTGGGTGCCGGTACCGGCAGCGCCGTCGGTGGCGCGGGAGCCGCAGGGGTCGCCGCCTCCGGGGGCGGCTCCGTGGACGGTGGGTTTTCCGCGGGAGCGGCCCCGAGGCGCACGGACAACAAAAGAGCCGACAGAAGAAGCAAGGTGCTGCGAAGCATGCCGATCCTATAAGATTAAGTGATAGCTCGTAGAGCTAGTGGTCGGACAAGATGAGGAGCCACACGGTTCCTAACATCCCAAAACTCAGCAGGACGGCGGCCGACCCCATGTCCTTGGCCATGCCGGCGAGCGGGTGACGCTCCATGCCGCTGCGGTCCACCACCGCTTCCACCGCGCTGTTCAGGATCTCGACGAGCAATATCTGCAGCATCGGCCACACGAGCAGCGCGCGCTCCACGCCGGAACGACCGAGATACAGCCCGGCCGGGACGACCGCCAGGGCGAGGGTGAGTTCCTGTCGAAAGGCCGCCTCTTCCCGCCAAGCGTGGCGAAAGCCCTGCAACGAATACCCGAAGGCACGCACGACTCGCGTGAGTCCGGTGGGTTTGTCTCGATTAATCATTCATTCGGGAGGCTTCCAGGCCAGGTCGAGCTGCTTCACCGCCCGCACATCGTCCAGCCGACGGACCGGCATTGTATGGGGCGCGGATTGCAATTTCTCGGGATCCTGTGCCATTTCTCGTCGAATTGCGATCATTGCATCGCAAAAATGATCCAACTCTTCCTTGGTTTCGGTCTCGGTGGGCTCGATCAGCAGGCATTCCGGCACGAGCAGCGGAAAATAAGTGGTGGGCGCATGCACGCCGTAGTCGAGCAGCCGCTTGGCAACATCCATCGCGGTGACCCCGAAGGTCCGGTTCTCCTGCTTCAGCGTGAGAATGGATTCGTGGCTCGCGCGGCGTTTTGCGTAGGCCGCCTCGTAGCCGGCCTGGGTCAACCGTCGCAGCAGATAGTTCGCATTGAGCGCCGCGAACTCGGCGACGCGCACCATGCCTTCGCGGCCGAGCATGCGCATGTAGATATAGGCGCGCAGATTCACGCCCGCGTTGCCCATGAATCCCGACAAGCGGCCGATCGAGTCCGGTAAATCGGACTCGGCCAGCCAGTGGTAGCCCGAGTCGTTCTTGCCCACGATGGGGATCGGCAAAAACGGCTTGAGGCGCGGCCCGACACCCACGGCGCCGGATCCCGGGCCGCCGCCGCCGTGCGGTGTCGAGAAGGTCTTGTGCAGATTCATGTGGATCACGTCGAAGCCCATGTCCCCCGGGCGGACCTTGCCGAGAATCGCATTGAGATTCGCGCCGTCGTAATAGAGCAATCCGCCCGCCTCGTGCACGATGCGCGCCACCTCCGCGATCTTGTGCTCGAACACACCGAGGGTCGAGGGGTTGGTGAGCATGATGCCGGCCGTGCTCGGGCCGACCGCCGCCTTGAGCTCGGCGAGATCGATGTCGCCGTTCTTGTCGCAAGGAATCTCCCGCACATTGCAGCCGCACATCGCCGCGGTGGCCGGGTTCGTCCCGTGCGCCGCCTGCGGCACGATGATGTCCGTGCGCGCCCCGTCGCCGCGTGCGCGGTGATAGGCGCGCATCATCGCCACGCCGGCGAATTCGCCTTGCGCGCCCGCCATCGGCGTGAGGCTCACGCCTTGCATGCCGGTGATTTCCTTGAGCATCTCCTGCAGCTCGTACATGCATGCGAGGAAGCCCTGCGGCTCGGGCGCGAGCGGATGGCGCGCCAGGAACTCGGGCAGCATCGCGTAGCTGTTGCACGCCTTGGGGTTGTACTTCATGGTGCACGAGCCCAACGGATAGAAATGCGTGTCGATGGAGAAGTTGAATTGCGACAGCCGCGTGAAGTGGCGCACCGCCTGCAGCTCGGACACCTCGGGAAGGGCGGGCGCGCGGGCGCGACGCAAGTTGGCGGGTATGTCGGCCGCGCGCCGCACTCCCGGATCGGGCAGCGGCGGTATCTGACTCGAGGCGCGCCGGCCCGGCTTGCTCAGCTCGAATATCAAAGGCTCGCGTAAATTGAGTTCTGCCATGGTGGCTCTCGTTCAGGCTGCGCCGCGCACATCGTGCGGCATGGTGAGCACGGCACGCAGCGCACGCTCGTAGGTTTCGATGTCGGCATGGGTCTTGGTCTCCGTGGCGCAGACCAGCATCGCGGCTCCCAGCTCCGGATAGCTCGGCACAAGATCCAAGCCTCCGGCGATGCCGCGTTCGGCGAGCGCGGCGAGCACCGGTGCGACCGGCCGATCGAGCAGCACCACGGCCTCGTGAAAGCGCGGCGCATCGAACACGCCCGTCACGCCGTCGACCCGCATGAGGGCATTACGCAGCTCTGCGGTGCGCTGCATGCTGAGCGTAGCGACGCTCGCGAGGCCCGCGGCGCCGAGGAGCGACATGTAAATGGTCGCGGCGGTGACGGTGAGGCCCTGATTGGTGCAGATGTTGGAGGTGGCCTTGCTGCGGCGGATGTGTTGCTCGCGCGCCTGCAGGGTCAGAGAGAAGCCCGGGCGTCCGTCGGCATCGAGCGTGCGGCCCACCACCCGCCCCGGCATCTGCCGGACGAATTGCAGGCGTGTCGCCATGAAGCCGAAGTAGGGTCCTCCCGAGGCGAGCGGTACCCCGAGCGGCTGGCCTTCGCCGCACACGATGTCGGCCCCCCAGCGGCCGCCGATCCCTTCGCCCCATTCGCCCGGCGGCTTCAGCAGAGCGAGCGAGGTGGGATTGACCACCGCGATCAGCAACACCTTGTTCGCATGCGCCCACTCGGTGAGCGCGTCGACCTCTTCGAGTGTGCCGAAGAAATTCGGGTGCTGCACCACCAGCGCCGCACAGTCCCCGCCGCCGCGCGCGCGCAGCGCATCGAGCGACACCCGCCCCGACGTGCGATCGAAATTCACGCTTTCCAGCTCCAAGCCCTGCTGGCGGGTGATCGACTCCACCACCTTGCGGTAGGTCGGGTTGAGGTTCCGCGGCATGAGGATGCGGCGCGACTCCGAGCCGCGGTTCAAGCGCACCGCCATGAGACACGCCTCGGCGAGTGCGGAGGCGCCGTCGTAGAGCGACGCGTTCGCGGCCTCCATGCCGGTGAGGGCGCAGATCATGGATTGAAACTCGTAGATGAGCTGCAAGGTGCCCTGGCTCGCCTCCGCCTGATACGGCGTATAGGCCGAATAGAACTCACCGCGTGTGGCGATGGCCCACACGGGAGCCGGGATATGGTGCTCGTACGCGCCCGCCCCGATGAAGTTGAGCAAGCGGCCGTCGCACGCTGCCCGTTCCGTAATGAGGCGCGCTATTTCCATTTCGCAGAGGGCCGGAGGAACGCCGTCGAGCGGCTGTGCCTTGAGCGCGGCGGGGATCTCGTCGAACAGCGCATCGATCGACGGCGCTCCGATGACCGCGAGCATGTGTGCGACGTCGTCGGGAGTGTGCGGAATGAACGGCATGGCGGTGTCCTACTCGGATTCTTTGAGAAACTGCTGGTACTCGCCCGGGGAAAGCAACGCGGGGGCTTTGCCCTCGAGCTCGATGCGCATCAGCCAACCCGCTCCGTAAGGATCGGAGTTCAGCAGCTCGGGCTTTTCCGACAGCTCCTCGTTGCGCGCGGCGACGCGCCCCGTGACGGGGCTGTAGACGTCCGAGGCGGCCTTGACCGATTCGACGACGGCGCAGGCCTCGCCCAAGGCGAGCTTGCGATCGACCTGCGGCACCTCGACGAATACCAGATCCCCCAGCGCGGATTGCGCGTGCTCCGTGATGCCCACTTCGACCTGGCCGCTCGGCAACGCGCGCACCCACTCGTGGCTTTTGGTGTACTGCAAATCTTGGGGAATCTGCTCGCTCACTGTCATCTCCTGTTACTGGATCTCGATCAGGGGTTTACCGTTGCGCACGAACGGCGGCGTGACGATGCGCGCGGCGTGCCTGCTGCCGCGAATGTCCACCGACACGCGCGCACCGGACTGCGGCGCGAGGCGTGCCAGCCCGATGGCGCGGTTCAATGTCGGGGAGAACGTGCCGCTGGTGAGCTCGCCGAGCGGCGCGGCGCCGTCCGCGGTGCTCACGACCTGGTGACTGCGCAATACGCCGCGCTCCTCGAGCACGAGACCGACCAGCCGCGCGCCGCCGCTCGCGCGGGCGCGCTCGAGCGCCGCGCGTCCGATGAAGTCGCGCTCCTCGGGCTCGAAGGCCACCGTCCAGGCGAGGCCGGACTCGAGCGGATGGCGCGTCTCGTCCATGTCATTGCCGTACAGATTCATGCCGGCCTCGAGACGCAGCGTGTCGCGGGCGCCGAGTCCTGCGGGCCTTGCGCCCTGCGCGACCAACGCGCGCCATGTGTCCGCCGCCGCAGTCGCCGGCAGCATGATCTCGAAGCCGTCCTCGCCGGTGTAGCCGGTGCGCGCGATGAACCAGCTCGAGCCCACATCGACGGCGGCGGCGAATCGCTGGATGTCGAGCGCCGCGGTGCGCTGCGCCGGGCTCAACAGCGCGACGGTCTTGTCCCGGGCGGTGGGTCCCTGCACCGCCAAGATGGCGAGGTCCGAGCGCTCGCGCACGTCGACACCGAAGGGTGCCGCGTGCTCGCGGATCCAGGCCAGATCTTTCTGCCGCGTGCCCGCGTTCACCACCAAGCGGAACCAGGATTCCGTCAAAAAATAGGCGATGAGATCGTCGATCACCCCGCCCGTCGGCAGCAACATGCAGGAGTACAGTGCGCGGCCCGGGAGGGTCAGCCGGGCGACGTCGTTGGCGAGCACGCGGCGCAGAAACTCGCGCGTGCGCGCGCCGGTCAAGTCGATCACGCACATGTGGGACACGTCGAAGAGGCCCGCATCGCGGCGCACCGCATGGTGCTCCTCGATCTGCGAGCCGTAACTCAACGGCATGTCCCAACCGCCGAAGTCGACGATCTTGGCGTGTGCCGAAACATGGATATCGTAAAGCGCAGTCTTAAGGCCCATCGCACCCTCGCGGCGAATCGTGACGCGGAAGCCGCACGCGCCTTGGCGAGCGCCTGCCGGCCCCTCTGTCCTTAAGACCTGAGAGATCGAGCGCGCCTTGGGCGCGCTGTTCCCCTTCGGTGGATCCTCGCCCTAGGGGCGGGATCGCTCTCCAGAGACCGCGAGAAACTGTCGTACATGGGCCTGAGCGTTTCCGGACCGGTTGCGCCTTCGGCGGTCCTCGCAGGGGGAGGACTCTCTCCAAACAGCTCTTATCGCGATGTACTTATGATACACGTTTCATATGTTCGCGGGCAGCGCCGCCTGACCGTCGCTCAACCGCCGGATTTTTTCGCAGGCAACCCGAGCTTTACGAGCGCCGCCACGATGGTGTCGCGGTGCTCTCCCTGCACCTCGATCACACCATCGCGCACCGTCCCGCCGGAGCCGCAGCGCTTCTTGAGCTGCGCCGCGAGCGCCTCGATCTGCGCCGGCGGCAGCGGCAGTCCCGTGACCGTGGTGACACCCTTGCCCGCGCGGCCCTTGGTCTCGCGGCCGACGCGCACGGTGCCTAACTTGGCTGCGCCGGGCGCGCCCTTGGGGCACACGCATTCGCGCACGGCGCGCCGGCAATTCGGGCAGAGCGAACCCACCCCCGTGGAATAGACGATACGCGAGGACATGCGGGTCATTATGCCGATTCCGGCCCTGTTTTGAGGCCGCCGCGAGCTCGGTTGGGATGCCCGCCGACGGCGCGGTAGAATAGGCGGCATGACACCCCGCAGAAAATCCCTGGCCGTAAAGATCGGTAACGTAACCGTCGGCGGCAACGCCCCCATCGTCGTGCAGTCGATGACCAACACCGACACCGCGGACATCGAGGGGACCGTCGCTCAGGTCAAGGCGCTGGCGCGTGCCGGGTCGGAGTTGGTGCGCGTCACCGTCAACAACGACGAGTCGGCCGCCGCCGTACCTCACATCCGCGACCGTCTGGCCGCGGTGGGGCTCGCGACCCCTCTGGTCGGGGATTTTCACTTCAACGGCCACAAGCTCCTGAAGACGCATCCCGACTGCGCCCAAGCGCTCGCGAAGCTGCGCATCAACCCGGGCAACGTCGGCCGCGGCTCGAAGCGCGATCCGCAGTTCGCGGAGATGATCGAAATCGCGTGCCGCTACGAGAAACCGGTCCGCATCGGCGTCAACTGGGGGAGCCTCGATCAGGACCTGCTCACGCGGCTGATGGACGAGAACTCCAAGCAAGAGAAGCCGCAGCCGGCGCTCGATGTGATGCGCGAGGCCATCGTGGTCTCCGCCCTGGAAAGTGCGCAGCGCGCCATCAGCTTGGGGCTCGGCGCAAATCGGATCGTGATCAGCGCCAAGGTGAGCGGCGTGCAGGACCTGATCTCGGTGTACCGGAACCTTGCCGGCCGCTGCGAGCATCCGCTGCACTTGGGCCTCACCGAGGCGGGCATGGGCAGCAAGGGCATCGTCGCATCCACGGCGGGAATCGGCGTGCTGCTGCAGCAAGGCATCGGCGACACCATCCGTGTGTCCCTGACCCCCGAGCCGGGCGGCGATCGCACCCAGGAGGTCATCGTCGCGCAAGAAATCCTGCAGACCATGGGGCTGCGCGCCTTCACCCCCATGGTCATCGCCTGTCCCGGCTGCGGCCGAACCACGAGCACTTACTTTCAGGAGCTCGCGCAGAAAATTCAGGGCCACATCCGTCACCGCATGCCCGAGTGGCGCAAGCAGCGGGTGGGTGTCGAGGACATGACCGTCGCCGTCATGGGGTGCGTCGTCAACGGCCCCGGTGAGAGCAAGCACGCCAACATCGGCATCAGCTTGCCGGGCACCGGCGAGCACCCCGTCGCGCCGGTTTACGAGGATGGAGCGAAGACGGTCACGCTCAAGGGCGAGCGCATCGCGGAGGAGTTCCAAGAGCTGGTGGAGCGCTACATCGAGCGCACTTACACGCCGGTCTCCGCACGATGAGCGGCCGGGATGTGCAAGCCCGGGGCGCGCAACCCCTCGCTGCCGCCAAGTGCGTGCCTTGCGAAGGCGGCATGGCGCCGCTCACGGCGCAGGAAGCGGGCGCGCTGCGTGCGCAATTGCATCCCGACTGGACGCTGGCCGACGATGCCAAGAGTCTGAAACGGGCGCTCAAATTCAAGGACTTCTACCGCACCATGAGCTTCGTGAATGCCCTCGCGCACATCGCGAACGTCGAGGACCATCATCCGGACCTCGAGGTCGGCTACAACTACTGCCGCATCGCGTACTCGACGCATTCGATCGGCGGGCTCTCGCAGAACGACTTCATCTGCGCCGCGAAGATCGATCGGCTCTAATGGGACAGGTTTTCTTCGGCTCGTAGGAACGCGGGCACATCGCCCGCAAGTCCCAACGCGCGCAGCGCAAGCGCACGCTTCAGCACCGGTGCCCGGCCGACCGCGCCGAGACCCGCAGCGCGCAGCCGCTCGATGAGCGGGTTCGAGCTCGAGAACAATCGCTCCAGCGCATCGAGCGCCGTGGCCGCGAGCAAGTTCTCGCTCTTGCGCCGGCGCTCGTAACTGCGCAACAGCCGCGGCTCGCCGAGCAGCTCGGCATTGCCTTGTGCGGGGGCGAGCTCGTCGGCAAGAGACGCGCAGTCCAAAAGCCCGAGATTCAATCCCTGCCCCGCGAGCGGATGCACGGCATGCCCGGCGTCGCCGAGCAACACGGCGCGCGTGCGCAGGTAGTCGACCGCCACTTTGAGCTGCAGGGCAAAGCTCGCGACAGGCGTGGTGAGCTCGATTGCGCCGAGTGCCCCGGCGCTCGCCGTCTCGAGCGCGGCAGCGAACGCGCCGGGCTCGAGCGAGCGCAGATGCCCCGCCGCCTCGCGTGCGACGCTCCACACGATGGAGGAGCGGCCGTCGGGCAGCGGCAAAAACGCAAGCGGACCGCCCGGCAGGAATCGCTGCCACGCCGTGTTCCGATGCGGCTGCGTCGTGCGCACGTGAGCGACCAGAGCATCCTGATGGTATGCGTGCCCCGCCGTCTCGATGCCGAGAAGCTCGCGGCTTTTCGAGGCGACACCGTCGGCGGCGATCACGAGCTTCGCGGCAAGCTCGCGTCCATCCTCGAGACGAACGCGCGCCTCTTGCGCATCGACGCGCAGCGTCTGCACGGTTCCCTCAAAGAGCACGGCGCCCGAGGCGCCGACCGATTCGAGGCTTGCGCTCGCAAGCGCCCGGCCCTCGACGATGAACCCCAAGTTCGGCTCGCCGATCTCGGCGCAGTCGAACGTGAGCGAGCCTCGGCCCCCGGGCACGCCGCTCGCGTCCCACACGCACATGCGCTCATACGGATGGCAGCGCGCCTTAGGGATGCGCTGCCAGGTCCCGCACAGCTGCAACAACCGCTGTGAGGCGCGGCTCAGCGCGAACACCCGCAGGTCCCAATCATCGGCGAGCGCCGCGGGCGCGCCCGGTGCGTCGGTTATGAGCGCGACGCGCCCTGCGCCGCCATGGTGGCACCGATCACGCCCGCGCCGATCACCACGACGTCGAAGTCGCGGCTCACGAAGCCGCTCGAAGCGGCACGCCGCGTGCGAGCTTGGGTATGCGCCCGGCAGCGCCGGTGGAGAGCCCGGACAACGCAGCCTTCGCGGGCGGCAACAAGTCGAATGCCAGCAGTCCCAGATTTCGCAGCCGCCGCACCGGACCCCAGGGGCTCGCGAAGACGCGCACCAGCCCATCGGTGAAGGCAATCACCTCGCGCCGGTCCGGCGCGCGCCATGCATCGTAGGCGCCGGCGACGGTGTCGATCTCGCCGCGCCCCTCGCCGCATCTCTCGGCGATGAGCTCGGCGAGACTCGCGACGTCGCGCAGCCCCAAATTGAAGCCCATGCCCGCGACCGGATGCAGCGCCTGCGCGGCGTTGCCGACCATGATGCAGCGTCCGCTGCTCGAGCGCTCGGCACGGCTCAACGACAAGGGATACGCGCGCCGGCCGCCCACCTTCAACAGCCGGCCGAGGCGCCAACCGAAGCGCGCCTGCACCTCGCAGAGGAATTGCTCGTCGGACCAGTCCATCGCGGCATCGGCCGCCGCCGGGCTCAACGTCAGCACCAGTGTGCAGCGGCCGTCGGCGATCGGCAGCAACGCGAGCGGTCCCGAGGAGGTGAAGCGCTCGTAGGCCACGTGATCGTGAAATTTTCCCGGCAGCAGCGTCGTTATGATCGCCGCTTGCGAGTAGTCGCGCGTCTCGACGCCCACACCGAACGCCTTGCGCACCGCCGAGTCGATTCCGTCGGCGGCGACTACCAGGCGCGCGCGCAGGTTCGCGCCGGGGGCGATCCCGAGCTCGACCGCATCCTCGCGGATGTCGATCCTCGCCACGCGCGCCGGACAGAACACGTCGAGGTTCGGGCGATGCGACAAACGCGACCAGAGCGCCGCGCCGAGCGCACGATTCGGCACGACGTAACCCAATGCGTGGCGCCCAAGCTGCGCCGCATCGATGCGTGCGAAACCGAAATGCCCTTGGTCCGAGACGTGGATTTTTGCGATGCGGGTCGCCGCGTTCGCAAGATCCGGCCAGACTCCCAAGGTCTCGAGAATGCGCTGGCTGCCGTTGGACAACGCCGTGGTGCGCTCATCGAAGCTCGGCTGCGCGGCCGCGGCGTGCGGCACCGCCTCGATGAGAGCCGTGCGCACGCCGAGTCCGTCGAGCGCGACGGCGAGGCTCGCGCCCACCATGCCGCCGCCGACAATGGCGATGTCGTAGGACCCGCCCGAGGCATCGGATTGCGCGCTCACGCCGACTGCACCAGGCGCTCGACGGCCTCGGGTGTCTTCTCGAGCGCCGCGGTCAACACTTCGGGCGCGCCGCCGGTGACCAGGACGTCGTCCTCGATACGCGCGCCGATGTTCCAGAATTCCTTCGGCACGCGCGGCCCGGGGCGGATGTAAATCCCCGGCTCGACGGTGAGCGCCATGCCGGGCTCGAGTACCCGCCACTCCCCCCCGACCTTGTAGTCGCCCACGTCGTGGACATCGAGGCCGAGCCAATGCCCGGTGCGATGGTTGAAGAACGGCAGATACGCCTGCTCCTTGATGAGGCTGGGCAGCTTTCCCTTCAGGAGCCCAACTCCGATCAGGCCATGGGTTATGGCCTTCACCGCGGCCTCGTGCGGCTCGTTCCAGTGGTTGCCGGGACGCACCTTATCGATGGCCGCGAGCTGGGCATCGAGCACCACCTCGTAAACGGCCCGCTGCGCCGGCGTGAAGCGGCCGTTCACGGGGAACGTGCGGGTGATGTCGGACGCATAGTAGTCGTGCTCGCAACCGGCATCGAGCAGCAAGAGCTCGCCGTCGCGCAGCTTCTGATCATTGGCCCGGTAGTGCATGACGCAGCTGTTGGCGCCGCCCCCCACGATCGGATGATAGGAAAGGTCGGCATTGTGGGAGCGGAACTCATGCATGATCTCCGCCATCACCTCGTACTCCATGCGGCCCGGGCGCACGAAGCGCATGGCCCGGCGGTGTGCGCCCACCGCGATCTGTGCGGCGCGCCGCAGCTTGGCTTGCTCGGCGCGGCTCTTGTAGAGCCGCATGTCGTCGAGCACATGGCCGAGCGCCACGAATTCCTGCGGAGAGCCCGCGCCCTGGCGCGCGTGGGCGCGCATGCCGTTGACCCAGCCGACCATGCGCGGATCGAACTCGAGGTGCCCCATGGAGTAGAAGATACGCGAACGCTGTTCCATCAGGCCCGGAAGAATCTCGTCGATGTCGGCGATCGGGAAGGCATCGTCCGCGCCATAGCGCTCGACCGCGCCCTCGGGACCCGCCCACGCGCCGTCCCAGCTCTCGCGCAGCGCATCGTGCTCGCGCACGAACAGCAGATACTCGGCATGCGGGCGCCCCGGCGCGAGTACCGCCACCGCATCGGGTTCGGGAAAGCCGCTCAGATAATAGAACTGGCTGTCCTGGCGATACGCGTATTCGATGTCGCCGTTGCGATGGCGCACCGGCGCGGCGGGCAACACGGCGATGGCGTCCTTGCCGATCATGCGCATGAACTGCCTCCGGCGGCGCGCGAATTCCTGCACGAGGGTCAGTGCAACCGCTGCGGGACCGTCGGGTAGCTTTGCTCGCGCAACGGCAGGAGCTCCTCGAACACGACCTGCGCCGCCACACGGATGAATTCGACGAGCTCGGCGTACGCCTGCTCGTTCGAATCGTCCTGTTCCGCGGCGTCGCCGGAGGCGCGAGAAATCTCCGTGAAGTCGCGTACGATCTCACCGACGTCGCCGTTGAGCGCCTCCAGATCCGATATCTGGCCCGTGCCCAGCCCATACAGGAATCCGGTGCACCATAATGCAAGCGCATTGGCGCGTCCGTTCAGCGGCTGCTCGTCGTCGGGCAGCAGCGGCTGGAACTCCATGCCCTGCTCGCCGAAGGACGCTGCGGTCGCCGCGAACACCCGCTCGATCATGGCGGCGGACTCATCCGACAGCGAGGCGCCGTCCGGGAGTATTTCGTTAACCCAATCCTGCATCTTGTAAGGAGCCATGGAGCAAAGCGCGCCGCACAACGATCCGTGCGCCTCGGCCGCGTCCGCAAGACTGCCGGCTGCCGCCAGCACATCCTCGAAATCCTTGAACCGGATGTCCATCATGTCGGCAGGAATGATAGCGCGTTGAACACATTCTGGGCGACGTCCTCGCCCCTTTGCATTGCGCAAACGAGCGCTCTATATTGGCGCCATGAACGAAGCCAACCCGAAGTCCGCCGTCGAGCTAGAACTCAAGCGGCTGGAAAAGCGCCTGGAGGATCTCATCGTCACGGTGAGCCAGATCAAGGAGGAGAACCGGGCGCTGCGGCAGCGGCAGGATACGTTGACCGCGGAGCGCGCCAACTTGCTGCAGAAGAACGAGCAGGTGCGCGCGCGCGTCGAGGCCATGATCGGGCGACTGAAATCGATGGAGCAGGCATGAGCGAGAATCAGGCGAGAGTCAGCGTGCGTATTCTCGAGAAGGAATACCACATCACCTGTCCGATGGAAGAGCGCTCCGATCTGCTCGACTCCGCCGAGTTCCTGAACGCCAAGATGCGCGAGATCCGCGACAGCGGCAAAGTCGTCGGCCTGGATCGCATTGCCGTCATCGCGGCGCTCAACATGGCCAACGAGCTGATTCGCTTCCGTAATCGTGACACCCATCTCGACTCGGACGTGGGCGGCCGCTTGCGTATCCTGCGCGAGCGGGTAGAGTCGGCTCTGGAGAAGGGTCGACAGCTCGAGCTCTGAGTCGACTTAAGTTCAAGTTTGGCGCTGCCTGCGGTGTTCGATGCGGATCGGGTTACCTCCTGACCCTAATTTGTAAACCCCAGGGGCCATTGCTTGCTGGCAGCATTGTGCAAGTCCGCCTCGAGCGGAAAGCCTTAAGTGTCGGCAGTTAGCCCCACCTGTTGCTCAGGTCGGGAGCAACGGTCCAAAACGGCACATGCGGGTGGCGCCATCTCGTGAATCTGCCCAGTGATCCATCCATGAAAGGTCGGTTGCGGAAGGACCTGCGCGGCCGGCGCCGCGGGCTTGAAGTGGACGATCACGCACTGCGGTCGAATCTCGCCGCCTCCGCCATCACCCGCTTGTCCGCCTTCAAACCCGGAGCCCGGGTGGCGATCTATCTGCCCTTCGATCGAGAGACGAACACCGCCGCACTGCTCATCGCCGCGCGCCGGCGGCGGGTGCGCATCTACGTACCGGTCATCGAGAGCCGGCGCCACGCACGCTTGGCGTTCTACCCGTTGTCCGGCAAGACGCGCCGCGGCGTGTTCGGGATCTCGGTTCCGCATGCTGCCGCGCGCCGCCACACCATCGCCCCGCGTTGGTTCGATCTGATCGTGGCGCCGCTCGTGGGCTTCGATGAGGTGGGGCGGCGCCTCGGAATGGGCGGCGGATTCTACGATCGGGCACTCGCCTTCCGGCGCACCCGGCATTGCTGGCGCGGGCCTCGGCTGGTCGGTCTTGCCTTCGAGTGTCAGCGCACTGCCGAGGTGTACGCGCAGCCGCACGACATCCGCCTGGACGCGGTCGCAACCGAGCGCGGCGTGCAGCACTTCCGCCATGCTCTCCCATGAACCCTGGCCCGTGAACCCCAGCCCATGAACACTAGCGAGGCTCTTCCATGAATCATTGGCTGCTCAAGTCCGAGCCAAGCACCTTCAGCATCGAGGACCTCGCGGCGAAGCCCCGGCGCACCACTGCCTGGGACGGCGTGCGCAACTTCCAGGCCCGCAACACGCTGCGGGACTCGATGAAGAAGGGCGACAGCGCCTTTTTTTATTACTCCAGCTGCGAGGTCCCGGGCATCGCCGGCATCGTTCGCATCGTGAAGGAGGGATATCCGGACAAGACCGCCTTCGATCCGAAGGACGCGCATTACGATCCCGACAGCGATGCAAGCGATCCGCGCTGGTACGTGGTCGACGTCCAGCTGGTACGCAAGCTCAAGCGCCTCATCACACTCGATGAGCTGCGCAAGCACGCGCGCAAGGAGCTTTCCGACTTCGTGGTGTTGCGCCGAGGTAATCGGCTGTCGGTCACTCCGGTATCGAAAGCGGAGTGGGAGTTCGTTCTCTCTCTCGAGTGAGCTTGCTCACATCGCTAGCACATTCCAATGCCGTAGAGCCATGTATTGCTTGTAAATTAATTTATCGTGTATATACTCGGTCCCCGGACTAACCCGACTACGGAGTTTTATCATGGCAGCGAAAGCAAAGAAGGCGAAGAAGAAAGCGTCCAAGAAAAAGGCCGCTAAGAAGAAATAGAGTCTTCGAAAGAAACCAACTGTGCCCGCGAAAGCGGGCACAGTTGTTTCTGAGGGTCGGAAAAATGATGTCGGCAACCGAGAAGAAACGGCGTGCGGCCGAAGCCGCGATACCCTACATCGTTCCGGGCATGGTGCTCGGCATCGGCACCGGCTCGACGGTGGCGCAGCTCATCGAAGTGCTGAAAGACCGTAAAATCCAGCTCGAATCCGCTGTCTCGAGCTCGCGCAAAACCTCCGACGCGCTCAAAGCCATCGGTGTACCCGAGACCGATCTCAATGCCGAGGGCGACCTCGACCTGTACATCGACGGCGCCGACGAAGCGAACGCGAGCGGCGTACTCATCAAGGGCGGCGGTGCGGCGCTCACTCGCGAGAAGATCATCGCCGCCGCCTCGCGCAAGTTCGTATGCATCGTCGATGAGTCCAAGCTGGTCGAGCGCCTCGGCGCCTTCCCGCTGCCCGTCGAGGTGATCCCGATGGCGCGCTCCTACGTGGCGCGCCGGCTGGTGAAGCTGGGCGGCACTCCCGTGTGGCGCGAGGCGACGGTAACCGACAACGGCAACGTGATCCTGGACGTGCACGGGCTGAGCCTCGACGACCCGGCCGCGATGTCGATGGAGGATGAGGTCAACGGCATCGCCGGCGTGGTGACGGTCGGTCTGTTCGCGCATCGCAGGGCGGATGTGATGCTCATCGCCGGGGATAACGGTGTGACGACCATCACACCTCCCGCGCGCGGCGCCTAGATCTCGAGGCGAGTACCGATCTCGATCACCCGGCCCGAGGGCAGGCCGTAGTAATCCGCGATGACCTGCGCGCTGCGCGCCATCTGCATGAAGGCCCTGCGGCGCAGCGGCGGCAGATCCGAGCGTTGACCCGCCAACAGCTCCTCGCGGCTCAGGAAGTAGGTGGTGCGTTCGGGCTCGTAACGCACGCCATGAGCCTCCGCCGCCCGCAGGATGTCCGGGATGTTGGGCTTCTCCATGAAGCCGAACGCGGCGACGAGGCGCACGATGCCCTCGCATACCGGCGTCACCGTGAGCCGCTTGGCCTCGGAAATGCGCGGCTGCTCGCGCGTGACTACCGTGAGCAGCACCACCTGCTCGTGAATGACCCGATTGAACTTGAGATTGTTGAGCAATGCCCGCGGTATGCCCGATGCCTTGGCGTCCATGAATATGGCGGTCCCGGGCACGCGCACGGGCGGATCGCGCTTCAGGTCGACCAGAAAATCGCGCACCGGCTTTTGCTCGCGCAGCAACTTCGCGAGCACCGACGCTCGGCCCGTGGCCCAGGTCTGCATGAGCCAATAGATGATGAAGCCGGAGGTCAAGGGCAGCCAGCCGCCGTCCTGGAGCTTGGTGAGGTTGGCGAGTAGAAACGCGAGATCGACCACGAACAGGAAGGACAGACCCACTCGCAGCCAGCGGCTCCTGCGCCCGGTGCGCGACTTGATGAGGCTCAACGTGAGCGGCGTCACGATGGTCATCGCGCCGGAGACGGCGAGCCCGTAGGCGCCCGCGAGTGCCGCGGAACTGCCGAAGCTCAGCACCAACCCGATCGTCGCGAGCATCATGATCCAGTTCATGACGGGCACGTAGATCTGCCCCGCGTACTCCGCCGAAGAATGCAGAACCCGGACCCGCGGGAAGAGACCGAGACTCACCGCCTGAGTCGTCACGGAGAAGACGCCCGAGATCACCGCTTGCGAGGCGATGACCGTCGCCGCGGTGGCGATGACCACCAGCGGCAACAGCGACCACGCCGGCGCCATCAGGTAGAAGGGATTGGAGATGGCCGCCGGGTTCTCGATGAGCAAGGCACCCTGGCCGAAGTAGTTGATCACCAGCGCCGGCATGACCACGAACATCCAGCCGAGGCGGATCGGAGCCTTGCCGAAATGACCCATGTCCGCATACAGCGCCTCGCCGCCGGTGACGGTGAGGAAGACACCCGCGAGCACCGCGAGCGCGCTGATCTTGTGGTCGGATATCAACCGCAAGGCGTAGGTCGGATCGAGAGCGAGCAGAACTTTGGGCTCGCGCACGATCCAGAGCACACCCATCACCGCGAGGATTCCGAACCAGCCGAGCATCACGGGTCCGAACACGCGCCCGACGGAGCCCGTGCCGTGACGCTGGATCAAGAACAATCCGATCAGCACGGCGATCGTGATGGGCAGAATCGGAATCTGCGCATCCGGCGCGGCGATGTGCAGGCCCTCGACCGCGGAGAGTACCGAGATCGCGGGCGTGATGGCGCCATCGGAGAAGAACAGGGCCGCGCCGAGAATGCCGAGCATCCCGTAGATCTTCTTGCGCGGACTCTGCCGCTCGGTGTTGACCACCAGGGCGGTGAGCGCGAGCACGCCGCCCTCCCCTTTGTTATCGGCGTTCAGCACGACCGCGACGTACTTGAGCAGGATGACGAGGACCAACGTCCAGAAGATGAGTGAGAGCACGCTGAAGATGTGCTCGGGCGTCACCGCGATGCCCGGTCCCGTGAAGCACGCCGACATGGCGTACAGAGGACTCGTGCCGATGTCGCCGAACACGACGCCGAGCGCGGCAAGAGCCAGCGGCGCCAGTTGTCGTTTCGAATTGCGATCACGCGACATCGATGATCCGGCCTCCGCCCCGGGCCGGAAAGAGAAGGGCCCACCGGAGTGGGCCCTCATTTGGCTGGGGGACTAGGATTCGAACCTAGGTAAACGGTGTCAGAGACCGTTGTCCTACCACTAGACGATCCCCCAAGAAGCCACCTTGATCAGCGCTTGGAGAACTGGGTTCCGCGGCGGGCCTTGCGGCGGCCCACCTTCTTGCGTTCCACTTCGCGCGCGTCGCGCGTGACGAAACCGGCTTTGCGCAGCGGCGATCGCAGCGTCTCGTCGTAGGCCATCAAGGCACGGGTGATGCCGTGGCGAATCGCACCGGCCTGGCCCGTGATGCCGCCGCCCTCGACGTGCGCAGCCACGTCGAACTTGCCTTCGAGCTGCACGGCGCCGAACGGTTGCTGCACGATCATGCGCCCGGTTTCGCGGCCGAAAAACTGTTCCAGCGTGCGGCCGTTGATGGAGACCTTGCCCGTGCCCTTGGTGAGATACACCCGGGCGCTCGAGGTCTTGCGCCGGCCGGTGCCGTAGAAGGAGTTGTTGGCGGAGCTCAATGCCATGAGATGGTTCCTAGCTGTTTACAGCTCCAGCGCTTTGGGCTGCTGGGCTTGATGAGGGTGGGTGTTGCCGCCGAAAACGTGCAGCTTGCGGTACATGCGGCGTCCGAGGGGTCCCTTCGGCAGCATGCCCTTCACCGCGAACTCGATCGCGCGTTCCGGATGCTCCTTGAGGAGTTTCTCGAGCGTGGTGCTCTTCAAGTTGCCCACGTAGCCGGTGTGCTGGTGATACCACTTGTCGGTGAGCTTCGCGCCCGTGACGCGTACCGCGCCGGCGTTGATCACGACGATATGATCGCCGAGATCTTGATGAGGCGCATAGGTCGGCTTGTGCTTGCCCTTCAAACGATGGGCAATCTGCGAGGCGAGCCGGCCCAGGGTTTTGCCCCCCGCATCGACGACATACCAGTCGCCTCGGGTCTCTTCGGGCTTTGCGAAAACGGTTTGCATGAACATGGATAATTCCGGGCGGTAGGTCCCAACGAAAGGCGCGAAAGTGTACAGAACCCGGGGCCACATGACCAGCCCATGACCTTCGGCGCCACGCGGCCTTGGGCAGGCGGGCCGATCGTTTTCCGGGCTCCCTATAATATAATGTGTACGTGAGCACGCGCAGCCTTAAGCCCATAGATCACCTGCTGGGGGAAATCGGCAAAGCAATCAACGTCTTAGGAGCGCCTGCGCAGGCTGCCCGGGCATCCCCGGCGAGCCGCGGCCCCGGGACCTCCGGCGGCGCGCTCGTGCTGGAAGAGGCCGACCGCCGCCGATCTGCCCGGCTCATGCGGGTAAACCACGCCGGCGAGGTCGCCGCCCAGGCCCTGTACCGCGGGCAGGCTCTCACCGCCCGCAATGCGGAAGCGGCGACGGCGATGAGCCGGTCCGCCGCCGAGGAGATCGATCACCTGGCCTGGTGCGAAGAGCGTATCGCCGAGCTGGGGGGACGGGTCAGTCTGCTGAATCCGCTGTGGTATGCGGGGTCCTTTGCCATCGGCTCGCTCGCGGGGGCCTTGGGCGACCGGACCAGCCTCGGGTTCTTGAGCGAGACCGAGCGGCAGGTCGAAGCTCACCTCCAGAACCACTTGGAACGGCTGCCTGCGGCCGACCGGCGCAGCCGTGCCATCGTGGAACAGATGCAGCATGATGAGGCGGAACACGGCGCGAAAGCACAGACTCTGGGGGCGGCGGCGTTGCCCGGGTGGGTCAAGGCAGCCATGCGCCTGACCTCGCGATTGATGACTCGCGGCTCGTACTGGCTATGACTTACTGCTTGCGATTCCGGTACTTATGTAATAAAAGATGGCGCCAGAACGGGCGTTTTCACGACCATCAGATTTGGGAGAGAACATGGAAGAAGTGGCAAAAGCCTTAAGCGATATCCCTGCGATCAATCGTTTCTTGAGCTACTGCCGTATCCGGACGGTTCCTTCCAAAACCGTGATCATCCATGCGGGTGACCTGCCGGATATTCTCTACTACATCATCTCGGGCTCGGTCGAGGTCATGATCGAGGACGAGGACGGCAACGAGATGGTCCTTGCCTATCTCAACAAAGGGCAATTCTTCGGCGAAATGGGCTTGTTCTACGAACAGCCCACCCGCAGCGCCTGGGTCCGCACCCGCCAGCAATCCGAGCTTGCGGAAATGACCTACCCACGCTTTCGGCAAATTGCCGCAGAGAGCCCCGGACTGATTTTCGAGCTGGCCACCCAGCTCGCGACCCGTCTCGACCGCACCAACCGCAAGCTCGGCGACCTGGCCTTCGTCGATGTCACCGGCCGCGTCGCGCACGCGATCATGGACCTGTGCGGCGAGCCCGATGCGATGACCCATCCGGAAGGTATGCAGATCAAGGTAAGCCGACAGGAATTGTCGCGCCTGGTCGGCTGCTCCCGCGAAATGGCTGGACGCGTGCTCAAAGTGCTGGAGGAGCAAGGGCTGCTGCGCGCCACCGGCAAGACCATCGTGGTGTTCAATGCCCGTCCGAAGGTGAAGACCCGTCCTCTCATCGTTCCGGTGAAAGCCGGTTCCGGCGGCACGGCGGTCGCGAAGACGCCGCGCGTCGAGCAGCACGACGAGGACGATGATGACGACGAAGACGAGGACGACGACGAGTAAGCGCGGCGCGCCCGCAACGCGCCGCTAGCGCCCAGGCCTGCTGCGCGTACCAAGCTCCGCCTGCTCGCGTATCGAGCGAATCGTGGCGGCGTAATCGGAACTGCCGAACACCGCGGAGCCCGCAACGAAGGTATCCGCGCCCGCGCGCGCAATCTCCGCGGCGTTGTCGATCTTCACGCCGCCGTCGATTTCCAAGCGGATATCGCGCCCACTCGCATCGATGCGCGCACGCGCCTCGGCGAGCTTGGCGAGACTCTGCGGAATGAACTTCTGTCCGCCGAATCCCGGATTCACCGACATCACCAGAATGGTGTCGATCTTGTCGATGACGTAATCGAGCCAGTTGAGCGATGTGGCGGGATTGAACACCAGGCCCGGCGCGCAGCCGGAATCGCGGATGTGCTCGATGGTGCGGTCCACATGCAGCGTCGCTTCCGGGTGAAAGCTGATGCGCGAGGCGCCCGCGTTCGCAAAATCCGCGGCCAGCGCATCGACCGGGGTGACCATCAAGTGCACGTCGATGGTCGCGGTGACGCCCGCCTTGCGCAGCGCCTCGCACACCATGGGCCCGATGGTGAGATTGGGCACGTAGTGATTGTCCATCACGTCGAAATGAATCCAATCCGCGCCCGCGGCGACCACGGCCTCCACCTCCTCCCCGAGGCGGGCAAAATCGGCTGACAGGATGGATGGTGCGATGAGTATTCCCATACCGTCACTTTATCAACGCATCCCGCGCGCCGCACGTATTGCCTCGTAAGCCTCCTGGATGCGCTGCGTCTTCTCCTTCGCCCATTCCGCCATCGACTCGGGCAATCCGTTCGCGACGAGCTTGTCCGGGTGATGACGGCTCATCTGCCGACGGTAGGCCTTGGTCACTTCCGCAGCGCTCGCGCCCGCGCCCACTTCTAGCTCGGCATAGCATTCGGACAGCGGCCGTTGCGGCCGGCCGCCCGGCGGGACGCCCGCGTGCCGGGCACGCAAGGCGGCCTCCATGCGGGCGAATTCCAATTGCGACATGCCGAGGCGTTCTGCGACGCGCATCAGGATCCGCCGCGCGGGCGGCGAGAGTCCGTTGCCGGCGAGGGCCGCGCGCAGCTGCAGCTCGATGAACGCGCCGAGCAAATCGAAGCGCAACCCGCAAGCCTCGCGCAATTGCTCGATACGAAAACCCGCATCGTACGAGGGCGATTTTCCCGTGCGAAAGCACTCGATCGCGGCGGCGATCTCGTTCGGCCCCAGGCGCAGCTCTTGCATGAGGCGCCGGGCCGCCTCGATTTCCGCCTCCGATACGCGCCCGTCGGATTTCGCGACGTGGCCCATGATCTCGAAGGTCGTCCGAAAGAATACCTCCGAGACCGAGGCGGCGGGCTGCGAGCCGGGAAATGAAAGCCCCAGACCTACGCTCTGATCGAACAGCACGCCGATGAGGGCGCCGACCAGCGCGCCTACCACTGAGCGCGTGAGCAAGAAGCCCACCAGCGCCCCGAAAATTGTGCCTTTCCAAGCCATTCGTTGACCTACACGCCGCGCAACGCGACAATCGCCGACCTTCCCCCACAATGGTAGCAGCCGCCCGCCGGTACGCATGGATCACTCCTCGCCACCAACGCCGTTATTCGAGAGCCGAATCCGGAGCCTGCGCAAGATTCATCAGGGCAAGGTGCGGGACATCTACGATGTCGATGCCGATCATTTGCTCATCGTCACGACGGACCGGCTGTCGGCGTTCGATGTCGTGCTGCCCGATCCGATCCCTTGGAAGGGCCACGTGCTCACCAAGATCTCCGAGTTCTGGTTCGAGAAGACGCGCGCATTGGTGCCGAACCATCTGACGAAGCTGAAGGTCGAGGACATCGTGCAGAGCCCCGAGGAGCGGGCGCAGCTCGAGGGGCGCTCGATGGTGGTCAAGAAGCTCAAGGCGCTGCCCATCGAGGCCGTGGTGCGCGGCTATCTGATCGGCTCGGGATACAAGGATTACAAACAACACGGGTCGGTATGCGGCATCGATCTGCCGCCCGGGCTCGGCATGGCGGATGTGCTGCCCGAGCCGATATTCACGCCGGCCTCGAAGGCGCCCGCCGGACAGCATGACGAGAACATCGACTTCGAGGCGATCGTGAGCCTCGTGGGCCGCGAGCAGGCCGCCGCCGTGCGGCGCATCGCGCTTGCCGTCTACGCCCTCGCCGCGGAGCATGCGCGCGCGCGCGACATCATCATCGCCGACACGAAATTCGAGTTCGGCGCCGACCAAGCCGGGAACTTGATGCTCATCGACGAGGTGCTGACGCCCGACTCCTCGCGATTCTGGCCGGTCGCTTCCTATCGGCCCGGGATCAGTCCGCCGAGCTTCGACAAGCAGTTCGTGCGCGACTACCTCGAATCGCTCCACTGGAACAAGAAGCCGCCCGCGCCGCATCTGCCCGCGGACATCATCGCGCGCACCAGCGACAACTATCGCAAGGCGCTCAAGCTACTGACCAGCTGAGCCGCCGGGCATGCCTACCGCGCTGGAACGTCTCGAGGACGGATTGTTCCAAAGGTCGCGCACCATGGGACCCCCGTGGGGACCGTTGCTGCGCGTGCTGCGTTACCCCGCGGCGGTCGTTCGCGACTGGCTGCAAGGCGATATTGCGGTACGGGCGATGAGCCTCGCCTACACCACGCTCCTGTCGCTCGTGCCGCTGCTGGTTTTCAGCTTCGCGATCCTGAAAGGCATCGGCGCGCGCGCGGATCTGCATTTCATTCTCCATCAGTTCTTGCGCCCGCTCGGCCAGGCGTCCAATCAGCTGACCGAGTCGCTGCTCGAATTCGTGGGCAACATGCGCGGCGATGTGCTCGGCTCCCTCGGGCTCGTGTTTCTCACCTATACGGTGGTCACCACCATCCAGAAGGTGGAGACCAGCTTCAACTTCGTCTGGCGCGTGCAGCACGCGCGCAATTTCGCGCGCCGCTTCGCCGAGTACCTGAGCGTCATGATTGCAGGCCCGATCCTGCTCGCCGTCGCACTGGGACTGCTCGGCTCGGCGCTCCACAGCCCCACCGCCCTGTGGCTCGATTCCTTCGCACCGCTCGCCTGGGCGCTCACCGGCCTTGCGGGAATCCTGCCCTATGTGATCGTTTCGGCGGTGTTCGTGTTCATGTACATGTACATCCCGAACATCCGCGTGGAGGCGCGCGCCGCCCTCATCGGCGGCGTGACCGCGGGCGTCGTCTGGGCGCTGGTCGGCCAGATATTCACCTCGATCCTGGTCTCCTCCTCCTCGCTCGTCGCCGTCTATTCGGGGTTCGCGATCGTGCTCTCCACGCTCATCTGGGTGTACTTGAGCTGGCTGATTTTGCTGTTGGGCGCGACGCTCGCCTTCTATGTCCAGTTTCCGCAGTACCTCCCGCATGGGCACACCACGCTCGCGCTCGATGCGAATGCGCACGAGAGCATCGGCGTATCGGTGATGTATCTCGTTGGGCGC
>Ga0302324_100005161_pt1 | contig 28612 bp, 29 predicted proteins | sample Palsa_T0_1_FD_201949 | JGI IMG/M metagenome (GOLD analysis project Ga0302324, IMG submission 201949) | Peat permafrost microbial communities from Stordalen Mire near Abisko, Sweden - Palsa_T0_1 | ecosystem: Environmental > Terrestrial > Soil > Palsa > Peat permafrost | place: Sweden: Abisko...
CATTGTAATTTGGGCTATGACGGGGCTTTTTTACCTATCCCTGTACTTTGAATGGTACAAGAAACTGGTTGATTTGTTCAGTAAGGTGAATATCCCCAAGCGGAAGTAATTGCTTGTTTTGGATAGCTGAATTTCTAATTTTGCAGCAGATAAATACTTGGATTATGAGAATCGTAATAGCGGGGCTTATCGCAGGGGTTTTAACAGCTTGCGGGTCCGGAAAAAAGCCGGATGAACAGGCATTCCTGAATAGCCTGGATTCCACCAAAAATCAGAATTCTACGATCAATGAAGAGGTACTTAGCAGAGTATTACAGCAAATTCCAAGTCCTCTGGAAATCTCTGTACTGTTAAAAGAGTCAGGGACCAAATACAACGCTGCTTTGCTCAACTCCCCGGAGAATCTCTCCAAATACAACAATAATTTCAAAAAAGCTCTCAATTTGGGAATCTACGGGACCGATTTGGGCTATACCAACATTTATCAGCAAAACCAGGACGGGATCAAATACCTTTCCACCATCAAATCCCTCGCGGAAGGCCTGAATATCGGGCAGTTCTTCGATATTGAGACCATTGGCAGGTTGGCCACGAACAGTAAGAATCTGGACTCTCTTTTGCTGATCACTACAGAGAACTTCAACAGCATCAACCATTATTTACAAACACAAAGCAGGGCCAATTTAAGCGTATTGCTGTTAACAGGCGGTTGGATCGAAGCCATGCAGATCACCTGTCAGGTAGCGTCAAAAGATAAAAAAAACAAAGAATTGCAAGAAAAGATTGGAGAACAGAAAATTATACTCGAGCAAATTGTGCTGCTCTTTTCGTACTATAAAAATGATGAGAACATGTCCTCCCTGGCAAAAGATCTGCAACAGCTGAAAACAGTCTTTGACAAGATCAACATCACCTACACGTATAAAGAATCAACCATGCAGGTGGTCAATGGAGTGGCTGTGATCAAAGACAATAGCACAACGACCATCGATATAACACCGGAAGAAGTAAAGGACATCAAAGACTTGACGAATTCCATTCGAACTAAAATAATCAGCTAACGAGAAGTGAATAAACTTATGAAAAAAATAATTCTTTCATTTTCCCTCATATTCATGGTGGGTGTTGGTTCATCCGAACTCATTGGTCAGTGCAATTCCGACAATTTGAGTAACGCCTGCATTCCTAAACTGGCCGGAGGATTTAATTACCTCAAGAGTTACAAAATCGACGGTGAAAATGGTTCAAAAGACAAAGTGGAATACTCGTATGTGTTTACGAAAGGAACGCAATACATGATCAACATCTGCGCTAATGGCCAGGCAACCGATGGAATTGTTGTCACCTTATTTGATGCCGGACGAAACCGAGTCGCTTCCAGCAAGATTAACGGACAATTCATCAGTGCAATTGCCTATCCGTGCAATGCTACCGGCATCTACTATATCCAATATACCTTTGATGGATCAGCCTCCCACTGTGGAGGAAGTGCATTAGGATTTAAACGATAATCCCGTCATTCCCTCTTTACCAACGTTGCGCTGGCTTGAGCCGTGGGAAAAACAACCAGATCGGCAACCACCACGTGGGCAGGCCGTGTGAGCGCAAACAAGATTAATTCTGCGATATCCTTACCGGTCAGTGGCTGCATCCCCTGATAAACATTAGCGGCCCGCTGCGCATCCCCCTTAAATCGTACCAGAGAAAATTCAGTGTCTACCAATCCGGGATGAATAGCTGTTACTTTAATACCGTAAGCATTCAAATCCATGCGCATTCCTTTGCTCAGGGCATCGACAGCAAATTTACTGGCACAATACACATTGCCGCCGGCATAGACTTCCTTGCCTGCGATCGAACCGAGGTTGATGACGTGCCCCGATTTTCGTTCCACCATACCCGGCAAAATTTCGCGCGATACATACAGAAGCCCTTTCACATTAATATCCAGCATGGCGTCCCAGTCATCGGTATTCCCGGACTGAATAGGGTCCAACCCATGGGCATTTCCGGCGTTGTTGATAAGAATATCAATTTTTTTCCACGGTTCAGGCAAGGAGGAAATAGATTCTTTCACTTTTTGGTTATCGCGCACATCAAACGACAAAGTTGTGGTCTCTGTTTCCGAAAACAATTCCTGACGGAGCCTGTCCAGGCGATCCTTCCTCCGGCCGCAAAGAATTAACGCAAAACCATTCTTTGCCAGCAGTCGGGCTGTTGCTTCTCCGATGCCCGAAGTTGCTCCCGTGATCAGGGCTGTTCTTTTAGAGTTCATCTTATTGAAATATAAAGTAAACAGAAATCGTATTGGTATTGAGTCGGCTCAGCGGGACCGCGTAGACGCTGGTCGATGGGGCCAGCATGTTCACCAGACCCCGAGAAAACCGAAGTTCCTCGGATAGTTTAAATAGAGGGAAATAAAAATCAAACCCCATCCCGAGGTCCATGCTTAAATTTGCTTTATTGATGCCTATGCTGTTGGGACTGGATTGGACGTCATTTTTACCGGAGGCCTCAATGCCCGGCGTGAAGCCCCCCAGCATGTACATTCGCACGTTGCCGCGACGCATGGACCGGTATTTCACGATCAGCGGAAATTCAACTACAGTAGTCTCCACCAATTGAACCTGTGAGGGTGCATTGGTATAGTAGTAGTGCAAGGTTTGATTATAAAATCCTGCCTTAGGCATCAGACGAAGGTCCCAGTATTCATTCAATCGGTAATTAACCAGAAACCCCAGTGAAAAACCCAGAGAGAACGAGGGAATAATTGAACTTACCGTATCCAAGGCAGGAGTAACAAATTTTTTCGAGTATTTTACCTGATAGGCCGACGTATGAATACCAATGACGAAACCATACGAGAACTTCCGGTCATCATAGTTGGAATTGTGTTCACGGGCCCACTTAAAAAGTTGTCCCTCCGAAACTCCAGGCAGTGCCAGGAGCAAGAAAACAAATTTTATTTTACTCCGGTGTACAGCGAACTTATTCCAAACGTGAGTGGCGTACATGTTGTTTGTTTAAAACCGAGCTGAGAAAGAATACTCATAAAGTTCTTTCCATCGGGAAAAGCCTGAACCGATTCCGGCAGATAAGTGTAAGCGGCTTTGTCGCGCGAAATCCATCGGCCTATTTTAGGTAAAACTAAATGAAAATAAAAACGATATAGTTGCTTTAACGGGAAAACCGTCGGCTTCGAAAATTCCAGAACCACGATCTTCCCGCCGGGACGAAGTACACGAAACATCTCCGAAATGCCCTTTTCAAGATTTTCAAAGTTTCTTACTCCGAATGCAACGATGACCGCGTCGAATTTATTTTCCTCAAAGGGTAAACTCTCGGAATCCGCGGTCCGTAAGTCAATGACGGAATTAGATCCACGCGCTTCCAATTTCTTTCGTCCGACCTCGAGCATTCCCTCCGAGATATCAATGCCAATGATTTTTTCTGGATGAAGTTTCAAGGCTTCTACAGCAAAATCTCCTGTACCGGTCGCCACATCGAGAATCAATTTGGGATGTATCGCCCGAAGTTGGCGAATAGCTTTCCTGCGCCAGGCTACATCGATTCCTAAACTGAGAAAATGATTAAGGAAATCGTAGTTTCCGCTAATGTTGTCAAACATGCGGGCCACCTGCTCTTTCTTAGGTGTCACGGCTTCTTTGTAGGGAACTACGCTCATGGAATCAACAGCTCAGGACTAAAATTCCTGATCCGGGACTCAAAAATGAGGAAAAGAATTGATTTAATTGCTGAGCACCTTGAATTCAACCCGGCGGTTAATCTCACGCCCCTCCTTTTCATCGTCGTTGCTGGCGAGGGGTTTGTCTTCCCCATACCCAACCGCAGAAACTCTGCGCGGGTCAATGCCTTTGGACGTAAGAAAACTTCGCACGGCATTGGCTCTTCTCTGCGAAAGTTGTTTGTTGAATTCCCGGGTTCCGATTTTATCGGTGTGTCCATCGATCTCCACTTTGATGTTCGAGTTTTGCTTCATCATCGACTCCAACTTATTCAGTTCGATAAAGGATGCCGTTTTGAAGGTCGCCTGGCCAAAATCGAAATAAATATTTCTCAGCACCGACCGTGCTCCTACAACTAGTTTCTTGAGGGCAATCGTTTTCGTCAGCCTTTTAGGCTGTTCAGATGCGGCCGCTATAGGAACCGATTGATCAACAAAAACGTATCCATCGCGCTCCACAGATAGGCGATAATCCTTCGGGACATCGGCGGTGACAGAAAATTCATATACTCCCCCGCCTTTGTCCACAGAACCGACGACGACATTGTCTTTCATGCCTTGCAACCTCACCTTCGCCTCCAGGGGAGATTTATTTTCATCATCCACAACCTTAACTACATACGTTAAAGGCTGAAGTTCTACTTTCTTCGGTTCAGGTTCCTCTTTTTGCTCTGGTTCTTTTTTATCAGGTTCTTTTTTTGCCACCGGTTCTTTCTTTTCGGGTTGGTCGGGTATGGTGATCACGTAAATATCAGAATAGCCAAACCCATCATCCCGCACGGATGCATAATATCCACGCTTACCGTCTTTGCTGGAAACGTAAAAAACATCATCGTCGGGGGTGTTAATCGGGTAGCCCAGGTTCTCCGGATCACTCCATTGATTCCGTTCCGGATCCAACAATGTGCTTCTAAAAATATCAAATCCCCCCATTCCCTTCTTTCCTCTTGAACTGAAGTAAAGTATTTTACCGGTGCCATCTATGAATGGGCCGTCTTCATCCTGCTCTGAATTAATCGTCGAGCCCAGGTTTTTTACGCGGGTCCATTCTCCTTTGCTATCCCGTTTAGCCGAGTAGATGTCTGAACCCCCAAAGCCCCCTGGCCGTTCGCTGGCAAAATAAAGCGTACTGTCGTCTTTTGTTATGGAGATGGACGACTCCCGGTACGTGGAATTGACAAGCCCAGGGAGAGGTTCGGGTATTCCCCACACTCCATCTTTTAATCGCGTGCTAAAATAGATGTCTCCGCCTCCAGTGTCCTTGTAAAGAAAAAGCGTATTGCCGTCGGGAGACAAAGCAAGATCGGAGTCGTTAAATTTTGTATTTACGGTAGGACCGATATTTTTTGCTTTGGACCAGGACGATCCGGTTTTAGTCGTGACAAAAATATCTTCATAGGGTTTATTGTCATCGGCTACGTTTTCATTTGTATTCCCGTCTCTGCGGCGTGTCGTGAAAATAATCTCATCTTCATTTTCCGCTAATACAGGGCCGTAATCTTCAAATTCAGAATTAATCTCTTTTCCAATATTGACAATGGAGTAGTTCTGGGGATGCGCTATAAATTCTATTCCGTTCTGGCATTCCACCAATCGGCGGTCTACTTCTTTCATTTCCACTTTATCGCCTTTGGCCGATCCGTCATAATTGGGTTTCTGAATCAGTCTGTTTTTATATTGAGTGTAGAACCGTATGGCATTATTGAAATCGAGCCCTTTTTGATAACCCACGCCGATCCAGTATTCCAGATCAAATCGGTAGCCCGGGTTTTGCCTGTAAATGCGAAGGAAAAACTTTGTCGCCCGGTCCTTGTTGATCGTCATCAGGTGCATGTGACCCGCCCCAAAATTAGCCGCGATGTTGGTCGTATCGTAGTCGGCAGCGACCACCATGATGTCGCGGGCATCGTCCATGGCTTTTGTATCCGCCATGATCAATTCAGCTTGCTCCATATACAATTTGGACTGCTCTTTGTCCTGTTGCTGCGCAAAGGCGGGGCGGAAAGCGGCAAAAGAAACAGCTAAAAAAATCAGTGCTCTCGGGAGACTGTGCATGTTAAAGAAAAATTTGAGTCTAAATTTAATACTATTTTCTGCAATGCCTGAAAGGCAATTTAACGAAAACTACGAATAAAGAAGGTTCAGAAACAATTTCATAACTATAAAAATCTTACATTATTAGTATTTTGTCCTTCAATTAATACTTTAACCTACTTCATGGTCATCAAGACAGCGGAATTTGTCATGAGCAATACCGATCTTAACGAATGCCCCGCGCCCAATAAGCCGGAATTTGCATTTGTGGGCCGTTCCAATGTGGGAAAATCATCACTTCTTAACGTTCTTGCTGGCCGAAGGAACCTGGCCAAAACCTCATCTACGCCGGGGAAAACCCAAACGATCAATCATTTTCTCATCAACGATTCCTGGTACCTGGCCGATTTACCTGGCTACGGCTTTGCCAAAGTGAGCCAGAATTCCCGCTACCAGTGGAGCAAAATGATTGAGCGTTATCTCCTCACCCGCGAAAATCTCTGCTGCACATTTGTGTTGCTGGATGCGCGGGTAAACCCACAAAAAAATGATCTGGATTTTATTCAATGGTTGGGAGGACAACAAAAACCACTGGCGCTGGCATATACTAAAGTCGACAAACTTTCACGTCATGAACTTGCTACCTTCCTCCAGCGGTATCAAGATATCCTTCTTACTACCTGGGAAGAACTTCCGCCGGTCTTCGTCACCTCCGCACATACAAAAGCAGGCCGGGAGGATATTCTTGATTTTATAGAAAAAACCCTTACCCGACAAAAGTAATTGATTAGTTTTGACGCGGTAGGGAAAACGTTTTCGCATGGAACTGTCAGAAATCGCATCGGTCAGCGGCAAGGGAGGATTATTCAGGGTTTTCAAACCGACAAAGTCAGGCGTGATCCTTGAATCGTTGGATGAAATAAAAACCAAAATGGTAATGCCTGCAACGCAACGCCTTTCCTTATTGAATGAAATTTCAATTTACACAACGATCGGGGAAGGAACGGTTCCTTTGGAAAAGGTTCTCCGGAAAATATATGCCGACTTTGGCGCTGACGTAGGGGTCGACGCCGGTTCCGATCCTGTCGAATTAAAATCGTTTCTAAAATCAGTTCTTCCGGAGTACGATGAAAACAAGGTCTATGTATCCGACATTAAGAAATTAATAAAATGGTACGGCACTATTTTAGCCTATGCACCCGAAATCCTGACCACAGCGCCGGAGGAAAAGCCAAGCTAATACCGTTCAGACAACTTGTTTCTCAATCAGCAAAATGAGAATATGAATAATTTTGATGTGGACTTCCTGGATGCGATCGGCATACCCCATGTGGGGAACTCGTACCTCCACGTCGGCCAACGGAGCGAGTTTACCTCCACTTTTTCCCGTGAGCGCAATTACCTTCATCCCCTTTTCTCTAGCGATCTGCGACGCCTTTACAACATTAGGGGAGTTTCCGCTGGTGCTGATAGCCAACAAAACATCACCTGAGGTACCCAGTGCTTCTATGTATCGTGAAAAAACGAAGTCGTATCCGAAATCATTGCTCACACAGGTAAGATGACTGGCATCGGAAATACAAATCGCAGGAATGGCTTTTCGATTTTCCCGATAGCGGCCGGTAAGTTCCTCTGCAAAATGCATTGCGTCACAGTGCGATCCTCCATTGCCACAGGAAATTATTTTATGGCCGGAATTTACAGAATACGCCATTGCAGCTGCCGCTTCTTCAATCCGCAGGATATTCTCCGGGTCACTTAAAAAATTCTTCAGGACCAGGGAAGCTTCCTGTAGTTCGGTAGCAATGGCGACACGAAAATCCATATTACTTCGCTGCCGGCGGGCCTATGCGCGACGCCTCCTTGCTGGTTTCCTGAAGGTCGTAGATTTTCGCCTTAAGGGTGTTATTTTCCAACACCAATTCCTCTTCCTTTGTTGCGCTGAGTTTGTTGGCCCGCCACGTCCAAATCAAATCAATCAGAATTAGAACCACCCCCAGAAATGCTCCATAGATAAAGACAGAGACATAGGACAACATCGCGTAGAGGGACAAATAATCCTGCTGCTTAGCACGTACGTACAATGTGAACAGAAATACAATTACTTGATACGCTGCAAAAACGCAATAGAAAATAATCCTGCTTTTTTTCATTCTGGTAATTACTTAAAGAGACAAACTTAGGGTTTTTAGTCCAATGCAAAAATGCGATTTTTGCCAAAACCCTGCAGGTGTTTGTTGGATAAACAAAGACTCCCCCAAAAGAAAAAAACCCCGAAGTGTGTCTACGGGGCCTCTCAGCAAGCAGAGAGTTTATTAGTAGCGGTAGTAATCGGGTTTAAATGGCCCTTTTACATTAACCCCTATATATTTTGCTTGTTCATCGGAAAGTTCATCTAGTTCCACTCCGATTTTTTTCAAATGCAACTGAGCCACTTTTTCATCCAGGTGTTTGGGCAACGTATGTACTTTGTTTTCGTAGTTATCCGCGTGGTTCCAAAGTTCGAGTTGAGCCAATGTTTGATTCGTAAATGAATTCGACATAACGAATGACGGGTGCCCCATGGCGCAACCTAAATTCACTAACCGGCCTTCCGCCAGCAGAATCACTTGACGTCCGTTCTTAAACGTGTAAAGATCGACCTGTGGCTTTATGGTATCTTTCACGGCATTCTGGTTGAGCCACGCCACATCAATCTCATTGTCAAAGTGACCGATGTTGCAAACGATCGCCTTGTCTTTCATACTCATGAAATGACGGTCTTTGACAATCCCAAAATTGCCGGTTGCCGTCACGACAATATCCGCATCCTTCACCGCGTCGTTCATCTTTTTCACAGCATACCCATCCATGGCTGCCTGCAGCGCACAAATCGGATCTATTTCTGTTACAGTTACCCGCGCACCGGCACCGCGTAAGGACGCCGCAGATCCCTTTCCGACATCGCCATATCCTGCCACCAAAGCAACTTTACCCGCCATCATGACATCCGTGGCTCTGCGGATAGCATCCACCAGGGATTCTTTGCAGCCATATTTATTATCAAACTTGGACTTGGTTACCGAGTCATTGACATTGATGGCCGGCAAAGGAAGTTTACCCTGATTCATCCGCTCCATTAACCGGTGAACTCCAGTCGTCGTTTCTTCCGATATCCCGCGGATCTCCGTAATCAATTCAGGATAACGGTCCAGAACCATGTTCGTTAAATCCCCGCCATCGTCCAGAATCATATTGAGCGACTTTCCATCCTGAAAAGCATGGAGGGTTTGCTCGATGCACCAGTCGAATTCCTTTTCATTCATGCCCTTCCAGGCAAACACGGGAATACCCACGTTGGCAATGGCTGCCGCCGCATGATCCTGGGTAGAGAATATGTTGCAAGAGGACCAGGAAACTTCAGCTCCCAATTCAATCAGGGTTTCGATCAATACGGCCGTTTGAATGGTCATGTGCAAACAACCCGCGATTCTTGCACCTTTCAAGGGCTTTTTTTTCCCGTACTCCTCACGTAAGGCCATTAATCCAGGCATTTCCGCCTCGGCCAGCCGGATTTCCTTGCGACCCCACTCGGCAAGGGATATGTCTTTTACTTTGTACTTGGCTTTTTCTGCTACGACCATGATTTTAGGGTTTTGAACAGATCCAAAAGTACGACAAAGGTTTTAAAAAATTAAGAAATATTGTTACCTGTGCGGGGGAATTCAAAAGGCTGACTAGGGTTTATTTTTAACCTTAGATGCTCCGGTGTTGCCCGGGCTCTCAGACCGACGACCCTTATATCGTTGCCCATTTTGCAATCGCGGCATATTGTCCGGTTTTATGATGTCGTTCTGCTTGATGATCGTTGTCCAAACACTTGTTTTTCCATCCTCCATCCGAATCCAAACCGGAACGATAATACCATGGTCAGCCGTAATACTTATTGTGGATGCAAAGGGCTTTTCGGCGGAAGGCACAAACGGTTTTTCACTGATTTTTTGTTCGGTGAATTTGTCTCCTCCGTCCGTGGAGTAAGCCAGGTAAACATCCGTTTGAAGATCATTGTAGTTCCTGCGGTCATAGTAGACAATATAAATTACACCGGAACTTGGATCAACAGCCATCCAGGGCATGAACTGATGCTTCCCGGGGAGATCTTTATTGATACGAAAAGGCGCTCCCCAATAGTCGCCTCGGTTGGTCGAGCGAAGAAACCAAATATCCGTGTCATTCTCACCATTGCGCTGGTCGGCCCAAACCATATACAAGCTGTTTTTGAAAAAGCTTTGGCTGTTATCGATAGCGATAACCGGCAGCCGGTTGCACCGATCAATACCGGGAATTTTAAGGGACCATTTTCCCACTTGCTTTACAATCGCCAGATCCGTCGTTAACCATGTGTCGCCGGCATTGTACGATCGATCAAAGAAAATCGTCTCATGCCTTGACCAGATCAGAAAAATTTTCTTTTCACTATCCATCAGCGGTATGGCTCCGACTACCGTGTCGTCACCATCGGCACAATCTCCCGGGATTTGATTAATTTGAACCGGATCGCCCCACCTCTTGCCTGACGAAGACTGACTGAATAGAATATTAGATTGACAGGTAGAATCTGAAGATCCATATTTGTCAAATTGTGTCCAGGCTATGCACAGGGTCCCTTTCTTAGGGTTGATGCCAACGCCTGGCTTGTCCTGATCTTTGGATGGATTACTTCCAATCGACACTCCAGGAGTCCATGTTTTCCCTCCATCGAGGGAAGATTGATATACGATCTGTTGAACATTCCGTCCCTGACCGTCTATGGGTATGTGAAAAAAATTCAAGGTCCCGTTACTACTGGAAAGCAGCAAGGCATTACCCGGCACTCCATATCCCAATTTGGTTTCTTTCCACGAGTTCCCGCCATCCACAGAATATACCACAACATTGGCCCCGGGGGCAATGATAATATTCCCTGGATTCTTGTGGTTGATCGCCACGGCAGTCTGGAGCCCATCCTCCGCGATTTTGTTATTTTTGAATTGAGCACGGCCATAAACAGCGCAGCAGAAAATCAACATCAGGAAAAAGAAAACCTTCATAGTCGAAAGGAAAAGGATTTTGTCAATTATAAACAGTTTTGCTCTTTTAATATTTCCACCCAGTGCCGATACCCGGCCTGATTCAGGTTCACCCCATTGGTACTGTACCCGGCGCCCAGATGGTTTTCTTTGTCCAGAAACCCGGAATACAAGTCAACGTAGGTAAACCCCAGCCGCGCGGCATACTTTAGAAACTCACGGTTGAGAGTGACCACGTGGTCATTCTTCGCGTGGTGCAGAGGAAAATTTTTGAACAAACTATTAGTCGGAAGAATACTCTGTACAAAAATCTTCGTGTCCGGGGATGCCTTTCTTATCCGGACCACGATGGAAAAAACATTTTCCATGATAACTTCATCCGGAATGCCTTTTCCAAGGTCATTGGTCCCTATCAACAAGAAAAGACGCGCGGGTCGACGTTTAATAATGTCATCGATCCGGTTGAGAACTCCAAACGTAACATCCCCGGCTATCCCTCGATTGATGATCGAAGAGTCCTTCAAAAGGTTTCTCCAGTTTCCCCCTTCGGTCAGGCTGTCGCCCAGAAATATCGTTCGACCTTTTACAATAGGTTCCTTTCTAAACTCTCCGACTTTCAGGCGATAGTGATCCGGCAAATTGGGGATCGTGTCCCAGGTCTGAGCAAACAGACTGCAAGGCAAAAAACCAAAAACAAGATAGACGATGTGCTTATTCATTTTCCGGAGCGCTAATCAATTCGAAATTTACTAAGACTGCCGTGCAATGACAAACCTCCAGGCTTCACGATGTCTCCTTTTTGCGGATAACCCCACCGAAGGTTACCTCGTTCGTGCTTCTTGTTAAGAATCGCATTATGAAGGTTGGTGGTAATTCAAGTGCTGTAATCAACCGGTAAAAATTCCATGCATTATTAAATGTTGAATTTTCCGTTTACTTTACGCCCCTCGAATTTCAAAAAAAGATTTCCACACCTCCTTGGAATCGACATCATGACAGAACCTAAGAAATATACACTCTCCGTCGCGGTAACGTTGGTGATTGCCAACATGATAGGAACCGGAGTTTTTACTTCCCTGGGATACCAGGTAGGGCCCATCCCTTCTGGCTTTGCTATTTTAATCTTGTGGTTGGTGGGTGGCGTAGTTGCGCTGGCCGGTGCGTTTACGTACGCCGAGATTGCTACGACGTTGAAGAAGTCGGGCGGAGAATATTTTTATCTGGGAAAAATCATTCACCCGGCGTTGGGATTTGTATCCGGTTGGATGAGTCTTCTCGTCGGTTTTGCAGGAGCCATTTCAGCGGTCGCGATCGCTATCGGCGCCTATTCAACCCACATGCTGGGCCTTCCTGTCAAAGCGATTGCTATCGTCGCCATTGTTGGAGTGTCTGCGATTCATTGGTTCGGTGTCAAAACGGGGGGACGGGCTCAAACTCTTCTTACGTCGACCAAGCTTTTACTGATCCTGTTTTTTTGCATTGCCCCTTTTTTTAGAGATGAAGCACATCTCTCGGGAATAAACTTTTTGCCTCACGCGGGGGACTGGAGCCTGATCATGAGCCCTGGCTTTGCGGTGTCGTTGGTGTTTGTGGTCTACGCGTATACCGGTTGGAATGCCGCTGCCTATATAGCAGGCAACCTGAAAAATCCTTCCCGAAGTCTTCCGCGGGCTCTTATCGCCGGAACACTGACCGTCGTCGTGGTCTACCTCTCCTTGAACGCAATGTTTCTTTATTCTGCCTCCTTTAATGAATTGAATGGCCAAAACGATATCGGAAATGTCGTGGCGTTAAAATTATTCGGACCTAGGACGGGCGCCATTTTTTCTGCTCTCTTCAGCATCGCTTTGCTTTCCACGCTGAGTGCCATGACCATTGCCGGACCCCGGGTGACGGAAGCCATGGGAGAGGACTACCCCATCTTTAAATCGTTTACGGTCAAAAATCGCTTCGACATGCCTTACCTTGCCATTCTGGTGCAAGCCGGCTGGTCTATCCTGTTGGTGGTGATAAGTTCTTTCAAGGAGATCATCCAATATATTTCCATCAGCCTTTCCCTCTTTTCTATGGCCACAGTACTGAGTATTTTTTATATCCGGAAAACGTATCCTGTCTCCGAAAGACCTTTCACCATGCCACTTTATCCTATGCCCCCGATCGTTTTCACGGTTTGCACGTGCTGGATGATTTATTATGTTACAAGTGATGACCCAAAAATTATTCTTTACTCCTTCGGCACGATGGTTCCGGGATTAATTTTATACTTTGTGGCCTCAAAAAAGAAAACCACGTGAATTTCAAAAATACGCTTACTTACGCGCTCCCCTGCCTGGTCGGGTTGGGGTTAATTCTCGCCTGTTCTACAAAACATGAAAAAAAAACGGGATCTTCTGATTCGGTACTTGTTAAGAAGGCACCTCCGGAACCTCCCGTTTACAAAGACAGTGCCCTGGACTTCAACGCCCGCTTCATCGCGGGGCTAAACCAGGAGGATTCCAATTCATTTTTAAAGTTGGAAAAGGACCCGTTTTGGACAAAATACAAGGCCTCCATCGATACCAACTGGAACAAAATGTATAAAAACCGGCTGAGCAAGATGAAAGCCTGGGAGGCTTCAACTTTTTCCCGTTCCCTCAACGACACGCTTAAATTATTTTACCCGTTCTCCGGACCGGATTTTTTGCACGCCTATTATTTGTATCCCGAAACACGTGAGTACGTGTTGTGTGCGCTGGAACCCATCGTCAACATTCCTGCGCTCGACTCCGCCAAAGACCGGGACAGGTTCTTAGACAGCCTGAATCATTCCCTTCGGGATATTTTCTATAAAAGCTATTTTATCACAACCCACATGCAGAAAGACCTGAAGAAAATCAGAGGCGTACTTCCACCGTTGTATTTTTTTATTGAACGATCGGGGCATGAATTGCTGGAGCAGAAATTTATTACACTCGATTCCGCCGGCAACGAAAAGGAAATCAAGTATAACCGTATCCATTGGCAAAAAGTACCGGGCGTGAAACTGACCCTCCGCAACCGGGAAACAAAACAAATTAAAACCCTCTACTATTTCAGCGTCGATATCTCGGACAACGGGTTAAAGAAGAAACCGGAATTTGTAAAATTTATTTTGAAAAGAGCTCCGTTTAATACGTTCGTTAAATCAGCCTCCTACCTTATGCACAATCCGGATTTTACCCGCATCAAAGAATTGCTCCTGGATCATTCGCAAAGTTTATTTCAGGACGACACGGGAATAGCTTACAAGGACATTAAAAAACGAATGGACGTAAGCGTTCAGTTTTATGGCGAGTACATCAAACCCGTTAAAGACTTCGGGTCCTACACCTTTCAACCCGACCTGGATCAGGCCTATAAAGCTTCAAAAGACAAACACGCATTGCCTTTTTCCCTGGGCTATCATTGGGAAACAAAAATCCAGAACTATATGCTCGTAGTAAAATCCCAGTCGGTTCGTGCCACGCGATAAAGACAAAAGCCACTAAGTTTTCCCGGCAAAGTGTCGGAGGGTGATTGGAAGGGCGCTCATTTTCATTACATCTATACCACCAAATGGGGGATTGCGGAATCGTTCTATTAAACCGCAAAACAGGCGGCGTAGCGCGTCAAAAAAAACTACTTTGTGCCACGATATCTTTTCTCATCCTCACTCGTTTATAGTATAATTGCTAAATTTTAAACAAACCCAGTATACTTATGAAAACGATGAATCGAATGATTATGATTTTGGCCCTCGTCATTGCGGGAACAGCGGTGAGCGTGTATGCGCAAGACAAGCCAAAAGAAACTCCTAAAAAGGAAACCAAGAAGCCCGCCAAAGCCGAAAAGAAGGGCAAAACAAAAGAAAAGAAAAAGAGTTAATTCTGTCTTCAGCGATGCCGGATTGAATCCGGCATCTTTTTTTTAAATACGTTCATATTATCTCCTTGTCGATCTACAGCAGTCCGGATTCCCGTTATTGTTTTAACGGTCAACTGTCCCGGTTCCGCCGGCCTTTTCCAGAGTTTTGCGTTACTTTCCCCAGGAGAAGCAAAATTTCATCTATCATTGCCGGCGCATGATACCTTTAAACATCACGAACATTATTATCGGCATCACGACCATTGTCAGTCTGATGGCGTTCAGGAGTGAAACTACGCTGAGAGAATTGATGATGAACCCCTATGTCATTCAAAGCAGAGGGCAATACTATCGTTTCTTAACGTCGGGGTTCATCCATAAAGACTACATGCACCTTTTCGTAAACATGATTTCATTTTACTTTTTCGGTACAGCCGTCGAGAATATTTTTTCCGTCGTCTTTGGAGCTTTGGGTGGACTCTATTTTATCGCCTTGTATTTTATCGCTATTGTCGTGTCCGATCTCCCAACTTTTTTTAAACAGAAAAACAATCCCGGATATAATTCCCTGGGCGCTTCCGGAGGAATTGCAGCGATCATTTTTGTGTTCATCATTTTTGAACCGGTTGAAAATATCTGCTTTTTTATTGCTTTATGCATGCCCGGATTTATTTTGGGCACGCTCTACATTATTTTCTCTTATTACCAGGGAAAAAAATCAAAAGATGGCATTAATCACGAAGCTCATCTCTACGGCGCGTTGTTCGGACTCCTTTTCTGCCTCGTCGTTTATCCGGCTTCCATGGTGAGTTTTGTAGAACAAATTAAGCACTGGAGCATTTTCTGAGCGTCTTCGCTGGTGCCACCGGGGGCATCTATGATTCCCTGTAGGCTATTTTATATTTTTCTGCTACCTTCATTCGCAAACGAACCGACATATCATGGATAAAGTAGTCATCGGAAGTTTCGCCGAACTTGAAACCTACGTCGGCAAAGAACTTGGCGTCTCCAACTATCTTAAAATCACGCAAGAACAAATCAACCAATTTGCCGAAGCTACCCTCGATCGCCAGTGGATTCACACAGACGAAAAAAGAGCCGCCTCAGAAAGCCAATTCAAAAGCACGATTGCCCATGGCTACCTCACGTTGTCGGTCGTACCCTATCTCTGGGATCAGATTGCCGAAATCAAAAACATCAAAATGCTGATCAACTACGGAATCGAAAAGTTGAAATTCAACCAACCCGTAATGGTTAACAGCGACGTCAGGTTGCGCGTGAAATTACAGTCGCTGGTTAATCTTCGCGGAATTGCCAAAGCAGAGATGAATGTGGAGTTGGAAATTAAAGACTGCAAGAAACCGGCCTTCGCCGCCACTATTATTTTTCTGTACCACTTTATTTAATGGTGAATGTTTAGTGTTGAATGAGTAATTGCTAGCAAAGTAAATGATCCATTTCATTAAGCATTCACCATTAGATCATGGTTTCACCTTCACTGGATAGGATGGCCGCACCGGATCGGGCTGCGGATTTTTTTCAAGTTCTTTCAATGCCACTTCAATCGCCTTCTGCAGTTGCGGGTCATTTCCTTTGATGACTTCCGCCGGGGTTTGCTCAACCTCAATGTCCGGGGAAACCCCGACATTTTCTACCACAAAGCCGTCTTTGGTCCAGATACCCAGGTTGGGTGCGGTGACACTGCCTCCGTCGATAAACTCAGGGAATCCCAGGATTCCAACAAGACCGCCCCACGTACGTTTGCCCACCAGCGTACCTACCTTGAATTTCCGGAACATCCATGGAAGCATATCGCCGCCGGAGCCAGCATTTTCATCAATAATCATGACTTTAGGTCCCTGAATGGAAGCACTGGGCGTCTTCAGGTCTTTGCCATAACGCGTATGCCAATACGCCTGATAAGGACGCTGAAGCAACTCGATGTAATAGTCTGCCAATTGCCCACCTCCATTAAAACGTTCATCGACAATAATCGCTTTCTTGTTGGCTTGCGGAAAGAAATAGCGCTTGAAATATTCGTGCCCCAGGCCGGCGGTATTGGGAACATACACGTAGGCTACCTGTCCGTTTGTTGCGTCGTTCACTTTTTTCAGATTGCCCTCCACCCAATCGCGATTGCGCAACGCGTATTCATTTTCAACGGGGACAACTTTGACAGTCCTGGAACCGGTATAGCTTGGATTTGGGCCGATGGTCATCTCCACAATTTTGCCTGCCGTATTCTCAAAAAAGCTATCCAGGTTTTTATCGCCCGTGACATCATTGGAATTAACCGCCAGGATATAATCCCCGACATTGGCGTTTACGCCGGGTTCCGTCAAAGGTGAACGCAAACTGGGGTTCCAATTCAAACCACCGTAAATCTTCTTCAGCCGGTACCGGTTGTTTTCAATGGAATAGTCTGCTCCCAGCAGGCCCCCTCCTACCCGCTGAGGATTGTTCAGGCGATCGCCCAGACTTTGAAGGCGATGATGACCCACCGACAGTTCACTACACATCCATTGAATTAATGTATTCAGGTCACTACGGCACGACAAGTCGGGGAGAAACTGTGCATATTTCTTTTTCATTGCGGGCCAGTCGGCACCGTGCATTCCGGGATCGTAGAAATAGTCGCGGTTGACGCGCCACGCTTCGTCAAAAATTTCAGGCCATTCAGCCAACGGATCAATTTTCACTTGTATATCGGCCGTATTTAATATTCCTTTTCCGGCTTCCGGTTTCTCGCCGGTGGCCGTAATCCCCCATGAATTTTCCTTGACGTACAACATTTTTTTGCGATCTGCCGACACGATATACCCATCCAGTTCCATGACATCGCTGTCTTTGCGTTTTTTGAAATCGTACTTGTGGAGAGTAGCATGGCCGGAGTTGTCATCCGGGTTTATCACATAAAGCAACTCACCGTCTTTTCCCACAGCGAGTTGAGAATAATTTCCGGCTTTCAGGGGAATATCGATTATCCGGTTTTGAATTCCATCCCAATCGATTTTTACCACCTCTGCTTTCTTTGGAGCCTCAGGTTCTTTCTTATCGCCCTCTTTTTTATTCTTATCATCCGGTTTCACAACTTCTGTTTTATCTGCCTTTGCCTCTTCCTCATCACTTTCTTTGGCAAAGGGTGAGAGCGTTTCCTTCTGCAGCGTGATTAAATAGATGGAATTGTTACTTCTCATATCGGCATTCGATTGGTCAAACCAATTCACTACCGGTCCCGCATCCGTGGAGGCCAATAAATACAGGTACTTCCCATTTAGATCAAAAACGGGTTCCGAAACATCGCTCAATCCATCCGTCACCGGGAATGATTTTCCCTGATCCAGGGAGTACAGCAAAGCCCTCTTGAAGTTGGTATCCGTCACCTTGGTATAGGCAATCCAACGGGAATCGGCTGACCAATCGCCAAACTGCTCGCGGAAAGGGCCCGGAACATATAATTCATCAGAGTCAATTTTTTTGATGACACCGGAGGTCACATCAAGCACATACAGATTTCGTCCATTGTCAACGAAGCTTATTTTCTTGTTGTCGGGCGACCATTTTGGAAAAGCATAAAACCCGGTACCGGAAAGAGGAAACGATTTGACCGTCCCTTTTCCATCCTGTGCTTTGATGAGAAGTTGATATTCACCCGAGGCATCGGAGAAATAGGCTATCGACTTTCCATCGGGCGACCAAGCTGGATATTTTTCATGGACGCCTGGGGTTTGTGTAAGGTTACGGGGATCTCCCTTTTCGGCAGGTACGGTGATAATATCGCCACGGAAATCAAACACCGCCCTGGATCCGGAGGGAGAAACATTTGCACTGCGGATGTAGTCGTTGCCCTTGACAAAACGTGGCCTCAGTTCAAGCAGATCGGTGGCGATTCCAATGGTTAGTTTTTTGGGTGGGGCAGCCGTTACATCCCAGGTGTGCAAATACCCGCCTTGTTCAAAAATGATTTTTCCCTGGCCGCTGGTCATATTAATGATCGGAAAGTCTTTAAAATCAGTGACCTGTTTTACCTCTTTGGAGGCTACATCATAAGAGAACAAATTGAATTCGCCATTCCGGTCGCTGCGAAAATAAATTTTATCCCCCATCCACTGAGGACCTGTATCGTTGGACCCTCCGTCGGGTTGCGGGATTTTCACGACCGAATAATCCGCAAGAGAAAACAGCCAGATCGTCGCTATCTGACCACCACGGTAATGTTTCCATTGACGGAAGGCATCACCGAGAGGAGTATACGCGATATATTTGCCATCGGGTGAGTAGGAGGCATGGTTGCCGTTAGGAATTGGGAGTTGGATCGGGAACCCTCCGGTGATCGGCACAGTGAACAATTGTGTAAAGCGCGTTGTGAAAACGGCGCGTTGCGAAGTGAAGAGTACACTCTTCCCGTCGGCTGTAAATCCTTTCACCACATCGGCAGCCGGATGCCAGGTCAACCGAACAGGATTGCCACCTTCAACGGGAACGACAAACACGTCGGTATTACCGTCATACTGTGCACTAAAAGCAATGAGTTTACCATCGGGCGAAAAGAACGGGTTTGATTCAACGCCTTCATCCACAGTAAGCCGATGGGGTTGAGTGCCATCGAGATTGGCGATCCAAAGATCTTCGGCATAGATAAAGGCAATATGATCGGCGCTAATGGCGGGCTGCGTAAGCATCCGCGTATCCTTGGGATTTATTCCCCGAACGGCTGTGCACAGAATTAAAAAAATGAGGGTGACCAGGCTATTTTTCATGATGGATGGGTGTAAGATTTTAATCGGGAAAGGTAATACACTGGAGCTTTAAATCAAGGGCAAAATTATACAACAGGTAGGTGAAGGCGGAAAGTAGAAAGCAGAAAGTGGGGAGCAGAAAAGTGGAACACCTTAAATAAACCGCAATTCTTTTAGTCCAAAAGACTTCTCCTCCGTACCGATTTTTATTCTGAGATGCCCAAGGTCGTCCACGCCAAGAATAATACCCTGAAACTCCAGTTCATGAGATTTAAATTTATGATTTTCATTTCTTCGATAAAGCAATTGAAGATAATCGTTTTTCAAATCGGTAATGTTGCCTTGCCTGAGTTCGAGGTATCGGGCTTCAATGCACCCCAATAAAATTTCCAATTCATCGCTAAGGTGATATTCCTGTCCGGTAATTAAGGCCATAGAGCAAGCTCTGAGAACCCGGAACGATCGCTGGTTGACGTTCAGGCCGACGCCGACGATCGAATGACTGATGGTATTCCCGCTAATATGATTTTCGATCAGGATGCCGCCTATTTTTGTTTCCCCGGAAAGAATATCATTGGGCCATTTTATTTTTATATCGGGAATAGATTTTAGTTGGAGATAATCAGCCAAAGCCAACGTCACTGCTTCATTGATCCTGAACTGTTCTTGCACCGATAGAAAACGGGGTTTCAGGATCAGAGACAGCGTAAGGTTTTTTTCGGGTTCCGATTCCCACGAATTTCCCCGCTGTCCCCGACCTGAAGTTTGGTCCGAAGTAACCACTACAGTGCCTTCGCTCGTTTCAGCCTTTTGGCTGAGTTCGGCGGCCAGTGTGTTCGTGGAGTGACAATGTGGCACATAAACCAGGTTTTTACCCATGAAAAGCGTCTTGGCAGGAATTTTATACAATGTATTTTGTGTTAGCTTTGTAAGTCGTGAACGTGTAAAAAGATCGAAGGTAGTTTAATGGCCAAAAAAAAGAAGGCAGATTCACCTGCCGGCGCAATTTCCGAAAAACTAAGCCAGGTAATTGTCAATGGAATGAAGGAGAAAAAGGCAACAGACATTGTTGTTATTGACCTTAGAAACATAAAAAACGCCATCGCTGACTTTTTTGTAGTGTGTTCCGGGAATTCCGACAAGCAACTGGAAGCGATAACCGACTCCATTGATGAAGAAGTTTACAAAACGTTGAAGGAAAACCCCTGGCACACCGAAGGTAAAAACAATAAAGAATGGATGCTTCTCGACTATATCACGGTAGTCGCGCATGTGTTCAAAAAAGAGCGTCGGCAATTCTATGCGTTGGAGAAGCTTTGGGGTGACGCAGACATCGTGGAGATTGGAGACTGAAGAACTTAAAACGGAGAGGTACGTTATTGATTGTTAATGTTTAACTAATGGCAGACAAAGATAGAAAAGATAATAAATTGATACCGCCTCGCGGACCGCGTCCTAATTATCAGATGTGGATTATCCTGGGTCTAATCGCGGTAATCCTCGGCGTGACCTGGTTTACGCGCTCCAGCGAATTGGTGCAGATCCAAATGAACCAGTTCCAGGATATGGTGGAGGCGCGCGACATCCGGAAGATCGTGCTGGTCAAGAATGAGGAGCAGGTAGAAATTACGTTGAAGCCCGAAGCTTTGCAAAATGCGAAGTATAAGCAAGAACTTGAAAAAACCTTCGGCATCAATCCAAATGGACCTCACTTCAAGTTGAAGATCGGTTCGATCGATAAGTTCCAGGACAATTACGACCAGATCAAAAAGAGTATTCCTCGGGATCAGCAAATTGATCTTCAGTTTGAAGAACGAAGTGACTACACCACCATGTTTTTTAACTGGGGATTGCTTTTCCTTCTGCTTTTCGGATTCTGGATGCTCATGCGCCGAATGACCGGAGGCGGGGGTCCCGGAGGCCAGATTTTTAACATTGGAAAATCCAAGGCCGCGTTATTTGATGCCGAGAATAAAGTCAAGATCACATTTGAGGATGTTGCGGGCCTGGAGGAAGCGAAAGAGGAAGTAAAGGAGATTGTCGACTTTCTGAAAACCCCCGGGAAATTCACCAAGCTCGGAGGAAAAATTCCTAAGGGAGCCCTTCTCGTAGGCCCTCCGGGAACCGGAAAAACTCTACTTGCAAAAGCTGTGGCCGGAGAAGCAGGAGTTCCTTTTTTCTCACTGTCCGGTTCTGATTTTGTGGAAATGTTTGTCGGCGTTGGCGCGGCACGCGTGCGTGACTTATTCAAACAAGCCAAGGAAAAAGCACCTTGTATTGTTTTCATCGACGAAATTGATGCCATCGGTCGTTCCCGTGGACGAGGACAACTTCCCGGAGCCAACGATGAACGTGAGAATACATTGAATTCTCTGCTGGTGGAAATGGATGGTTTTGCCACCGATAGTGGAGTAATTATTCTAGGCGCCACGAACCGACCCGACGTGTTGGACTCAGCCTTGATGCGGCCAGGCCGTTTTGATCGTCAGATCAGCATTGATAAACCGGACATCGCAGGGCGGGAGCAGATTTTCAAGGTACACCTTAAGCCCGTCAAAATTTCAAAGGATGTAGATCCTAAAAAGCTCGCTGCTCAGACGCCCGGTTTTGCGGGGGCCGAAATTGCCAATGTTTGCAACGAAGCCGCCCTGATCGCTGCACGTAAAGACAAAAAAGAAGTGGACATGCTGGACTTCCAGGATGCCATTGACCGCGTGATCGGCGGACTGGAAAAGAAAACCAAAATCATCTCGCCGGAAGAGAAAAAAATAGTCGCGTACCATGAAGCCGGCCATGCCGTGGCCGGATGGTATCTGGAGCATGCCGACCCTCTGGTGAAAGTGAGCATCGTACCTCGCGGCATCGCTGCTCTCGGGTACGCGCAATATTTGCCCAAAGAACAATTCCTATATCAGACCGAACAGCTCATTGATGAAATGTGCATGACGTTCGGGGGCAGGGCTTCTGAAGAAATCGTTTTTGGTAAAATTTCAACCGGTGCACTGAGCGACCTGGAACGCATCACGAAAATGGCCTACAGCATGGTGACCGTTTACGGGATGAATAAAGAAATCGGCCACATGTCATTCTTTGACTCCAAACAATCGGAGTATGCGTTCAACAAACCGTATTCGGAAGCCACATCCGAAAAGATTGACCGGGAGGCTAAAAAAATAATCGACGAAGCGTTCGAACGGACAAAAGCGCTTTTAATCCACCACCGCGAACAGTTGGAAATTCTCGCCAAAGAATTGTTGGAAAAAGAAATTCTGTTTCAGGCCGACCTGGAACGACTGATCGGCAAGAGACCGTTTGCCGCACAAACGACCTATCAGAAATTCACCAATGGAAAGCCTGCCCCGGACAAAAAAGAAGAGCCCGCTCCCGCCACTCCGGCAGAAGAACCCAAGGCCGCAGAGCCTGAAAAGGAAGTAACCGGAGATCTCACCAATAAATAAAACTACGATCAGGTACAGAAACGTGCCCGATTTTTTTTAACTCCTTGTTTTGTTCACGCACGCTAATCCGGCCCAACTGCCACAAAGGGATTAGGAAACTTCTTTGTATTTTTCGTCCTGATGACTGAATTGCAAATTGCGCTCCCGGCGGGAAAAAAAATCTATTTTGCTTCGGACTTTCACCTGGGGGTGCCCGATCATGAGACGAGCGTGCTCCGGGAAAAACGGATCGTGCAATGGCTGGATTCCATCAAGCATGACGCCTACTCCATCTACCTGCTGGGCGATATTTTTGACTTTTGGTTTGAATACCAGCAGGCCATTCCCCGGGGCTTCCTCCGCGTTCAGGGAAAGCTTGCCGAACTGCGTGATGCCGGGTTGCCTATTTTCTTTTTCACCGGCAACCACGACATGTGGATGTTTGATTACTTCCCTCAGGAACTGGGTATTCCCGTTTACCGTGGACTCCTCATGCTGAAAGTCAACGGTCAGACGTTGCTGATCGGACATGGGGACGGACTAGGTCCCGGTGACACCACCTACAAAATCCTGAAAAACATTTTCAACAGTTCGGTTTGTCAATGGCTTTTCGGCCGCCTCCATCCAAATCTCGGCATGGGCATTGCGCGTTTTTGGAGCCGGCGAAGCCGAATCAGCAATATGAAACGTCAAGAACAGTTTCAGGGAGAAGAAAATGAATTCCTGCTGGCTTATTGCCGTCAACTCGAAAAAACAAATCATCATGATTTTTATATTTTCGGACACCGTCATTTGCCCCTGGACCTAAACGTAGCCGAAAACAGTCGCTACATTAATACCGGAGAATGGGTGCACTTCAATACGTATGCTGTGTATGATGGAAACGGCGTGGAACTGAAAACATTCAAATCAACATGAGGTCCCTGGTCCGATTCAGCACCGGAGCCCGACAGAATTCATTTCATTATGTGCTTTGTTTTCTGGCCGTTCTGCTGACCGTCACGGTCTCATGGGCCCAAACAGGGTTCAAAAAACTCAAAGAATTTCCTACGGAAGAAGTCAGCAAGGTTTCCGTTGACCGGTTGGGTGATTTTTATCTGGTGATGAAAAAAGGAACTATCCGGAAATACGATACAGAGGGGAACTTCATGGGTGAGTTTGCCAATCCGGAATTACTGACCGTTACCGTTCTGGAGCCCTGGAATCCACTTCGTGTTTTTATTTATTCCCGGAATAACCAAGAGATCACTCTTCTCGACCACTCGCTTGCCGTGCAACAGAAGATCGCTGTCGACCCCGCCTGGGCGATCGAACCCTTCCTGGCCAGCCCCTCCATTGACAATGATTTTTGGGTCCTGGACAATGCGGACAAGTCCCTCAAACGAATCGATCATCAAACCAAAGCGGTAGCTCGTGAAGTGAGTCTTAAAATGCCTGCGGGAAGCGATCCGGATTTTATTTTCCTGCGCGAATACCAAAACCTGATTTTCCTGATCGACTGGAAATCCGGGGTTCTGATTTTCAGTACCGTGGGAAATCTCATTCACAAAATCGAGTCTAGGAATCTTGAGTACATCGGATTTCTGGGTGAGGAATTTTATTACCTCGAAGAGGGCAAACTTAAATTTTATGATCTGTATACCGAAGAGCGCCATGAAATTACTGTGGATCCCTCGGCTCGTTTTATTTATGTGACCGATGAAAGGATGATCTTAGTCCGGAGTGCCGCAGTGGAAATCGATGAATTCAAGCAGTAAATTAGTCGCACTGTTTATGTTAAAATCCCGTGATAGTCGGTTTTGGGCTTGGCTCATAAAACGGATGTTGCAAACCTCTGTGTTTCTCTGTGCATTCCTTGGTGATTTCTGGTAAAAGCGTCCGGCAACTAAATGCGAAGACTCATTTAATCATTGACGTAGATGTCATAACCACAGAACACGGAGGATACGCTTGAGAAATAAACTAGAATTCAATTTTAGAGCTTGATCAAAATTTTCCCTGACGATAGGGACGGACCCCTTATCGAGGAATTCAGTATTCAAACTCCTTCAAAATAATTCATATTCTCAAAAATATTCACCCGAGCCGTGCCACACAGTCAACGTGTTTCAACGTCTAATCTCAAGAAGAAGCAAACGGATGTCCCTTGACAACATTAAGTCCACCCTTGAACATCATCACCGGGATTGCTATGGATGGGCATTGCACTGTTGTCACCAGGATAAGGATTTGGCCAGTGAGGTTTTGCAGGACTCCTATGTGAAGATCCTTGAGAACCAGCGTGGGTTCATCGGAAAATCCGAATTCAAGACGTGGGCGTTTGCCATCATTCGGAATACTGCTGTGGATGTGTTCCGCAGAAGAAAGAAAGAAACAATGTTCATTCAAATCGACAATACCCTTCACGATACGGGCTACGAGACCGGCACCGAGAAAGAAGTGGACAGACAACTGATGGCGGAATTTTTCAACCACGTTTTGGACAAATTGTCTGACCGGCAACAGCAACTATTTCAGTTGGTCTTCTATCACGACCTCAGCCTTAATGAGGCCGCTCAAGTGCTCCGCTTATCTCCCGGCGCCGTGAGAAAATATTACGATAGGGCTAAGAAGACACTGGCCGACTGGTTTCAGAAACGAGGAATCGAATCATAATTCAATACGACTATGGACCCGATCGAAAATAAACTCCGTGAATACTTTCAAAAGAAAAGACAGGAAGATGCACGAGCGATGCCCGACTTTGAAACCGTGTGGCGCGGCGTCCAATCTCAAAAATCGCGCCGGCGCGTTTATCCTTTTCTCAGAATCGCCGCTGCCGTGGCCACTGGAGCTATTGCGATTACCGGGTATCTTTATTTCAAAGGTTCCCAACCCGCAATCGGTGACCATCAACTCTCCGGAACCCATTCGCCGCTGCCGCCGACCGTGCTGGGCGACAAAACCTTTGCCACCGAATATATCTGGACCTGGAAAGCGCCGACGGACCAACTCCTGAACGACGTCAATCAATCACTTAAACAAACACGAAACGAAAAATTATAATCGTATGAAAAATCTAATCCTCATTGCCTCATTCGCAGTTGTCTGCTCCACACCCCTCTTCGCTCAAGAAAATAACGTCGATGATCCAATCGGTCGAGCCTTCTTTTCCCCTGAGGTGGTCATGCAAAACCAGCAAGCCATCAGCCTGACGGAAATCCAGCGAACCAGTCTGACCAAAGAAATGCAAAACGCCCAGTCCGAATTCACGACCCTGCAGTGGGACCTGCAAAAAGAAATGGAAAAACTGAAATCGTTGGTTGAAAAAGAAGCCCTCAGTGAACAAGATGTATTGAATCAACTCGATCAAGTGCTTGTCATTGAAAACAAGATTAAAAAACGGCAGATCACGCTGATGGTTAGACTAAAGAATCTGCTAAGTCACGAGCAGCAGGCTAAACTTCAGAAGTTGAAAAAATAGCCATTATGAATCTTTTCGGAAACACATTGCTTGTCGTCGCCGTGGGAATTGCGTCCTGCGCCCATCCGGAAGAAGCACCCCTTCCTATCGGTACCACGGATGAGCCACAATATCTTTTGTTCATTCCCGAACATATCGGGGATGTCTACACAGCTTCAGATCCGTACACCTTTATCGATGGGCAGGTAGATACCCTCATCGGTAAGGTAGGCACAACAGGAAACGGGTCCCATCAACTTGGCCTGGCGATCCCGATGCCTCCTTGGGTCGTGGACAAAGAGTTTCCCGGCAAGATGCAGGCCGTCATTCAAGCTGCTTTTGAGGTTGCGGAAAAACGGAATATCGCCGTCTATTTTTCAATTATGACCCATTATCTCTGGCCTACCCGTTCCGACCTTTGGAATTTCTATGACCCATCGTTGCCCGGCTATAATGTAAATAACAAAAACAATGTCGAGTGGATTGACTGGGATGGGACTCCTTTGACCACGCGAGACGGAAAGTCTTACCGGTATTATATGGGTTCAGGTGTCCCCGAAAGACTTGCTCCTCACATGTGTTACAACAGTCCGGCTATCTTAAGTGAAGTTACCCGGCTTTCGAAGATTATCGCCGGGGCGATCCAGGCAGGCATCAACAATCTTAAGAATCAAAGCAAGGAGCAACTCTTTGCAGGGGTAACCGTCGGCGATGAGCCCCAGCTTGATAATTACGCGGCCATCACTGAAGCCGGACTTCAGCCGCTCGTGGATATGATGAATCAGGACGGGGCGCCCCTGGCGACGATGGGATATTGCGCTTTGACCTATGCCGGATACAGCAAAAACAATCCCCCCCAAGACCTTGCCGCAGCGCTGGCCGATGTCAACAAAGAGTTCATGGCGTTTTGGGCAAAAGAGTTAGGTATAAACGGCGTTCCGCAGGCAAAAATGTACAACCATGTCCCGGCAGGTGCCGGCCAAGTGGGTTCGCCGGCCCTGGCCTACACGAATGCCCCCATTGAAATAGCTTTCAACGATTATTCAAGACCAGGATGGACCACCTATGCCGTTGGACCACTCAAAGACAATTTCAATATCCTTTACCTGGCCTTGGAAGAGCGAGGCATTACTCATTGGGGTGGCACAGAAGCAAATCCATATGGATTAAGTGGCATCCCGATAGACCCGTATGAATATCTCCGTTGGCATTATGATCACGGGGCAACTGTCGTTGTCATGAATTCAGGAGCGGCGCCGGCACTTGAGGCCACCCTGGAGGAAGGAATGTGGAATGCTGAAGCGGTTAAAGCGTATAAAAGATTTCTGAACAGTCAATAGGTATGAAACCGCAGCGTACATTGCGTGACCGGACTTTTATGGGCGTTGTTACCGGGATATGCCGGTGGTTTCTGCCGATCTATCAAATCATTTCTATAAAATAGATCGTCAACAAAATAAATATTAGAATGTCAGTGATCAACGCAAATGTTTCATTTGTCCCTGCTGACTTTTTAAAAAAGTGTTGAAGTCCAGCAATGCCGTAATACAAACCGCTACCAAATGCACTTACGACTCTCCAATGTGGAATGAACAACGAAACAATTCCAATTAGTCCAAAACAAATGTTGGCAAAACCCAACTCACGAAGAATTGGAAAACTCTCAGTGCTGTCAATATGAAAAATTTCCTTGGCTGTAAAAGCCGGGTTCGTTGTCTGTCTAATGCCCGCTATAAGCAAACGAAGTCCAACAGCAGAAAATATGAACCATTTTCCAAAGAGTTCAAATGTCATTGCGATGTTCGTTATCAGATGCTCAATGATGAAACCGACTGCCGGCAAAATAAAAGTCAACATGGTTACACTAATAATATATTGTTTGTTGATGTGCTTTTTGTCAACCATCTTATTTTAATCTAAATGCCACTGGCAATCCAATTAGAACATCAACATTTTCACTTTTATGTTTAGCTGGAATCCATTCCTTCGGTAACGCGCTGATTAGTCTTAGTGCTTCGATGTCAGGCGATATTGATCTGTAAATTTTCACATCTTCAACGTCTCCGTTTCTTGTCAAAGACGTCAAAACGAATTGTCGCCCTTCGATCCCCTTAGATTTTGAGTCAGATGGATATTTTAGATTTTCTGCTATATACCTCCCATATCGTGAACGTCCTCCTATAAAAATGGGAGGGGTATCAGGCACAATATCTGTCGGCTTCCCATCTACGATTATTTTGTAGTCCGAGAACTGCTTAGGGTTTCTGTTGAATTCCAATTGTCTTGAACTATAATTGTATCTCTGT
>Ga0302324_100005162_pt1 | contig 28611 bp, 21 predicted proteins | sample Palsa_T0_1_FD_201949 | JGI IMG/M metagenome (GOLD analysis project Ga0302324, IMG submission 201949) | Peat permafrost microbial communities from Stordalen Mire near Abisko, Sweden - Palsa_T0_1 | ecosystem: Environmental > Terrestrial > Soil > Palsa > Peat permafrost | place: Sweden: Abisko...
AGTTCCAACTGGCGAATTTGACGGCTCAAGGCGGGCTGTACCACCGACAAAAAGGCGGCGGCACGGGTAAAACTGCCGAATTCCGCGACATGCCGAAAGTATTCGAGTTGCTTGAGATCCATTGGCCGCTCTTTGTGTTATCACAATATGCGATAACAGGTATATAACCTATTACGTTACAGTATACGCCATAATAGACTTCTGGAACACTGGCAGCGCCATTCAATGCAGCGATCGATTCCTTGTTTATTTATGCGCGGCGGTACTTCGCGGGGGCCGTTCTTCTTGGAGAGCGACCTGCCGAGCGAGGTATCCGCGCGCGACGCCGCTTTGCTCGCCATCATGGGTTCGCCGGATGCGCGGCAGATTGATGGTCTTGGCGGCGCCGATACCTTGACCAGCAAAGTGGGCATTGTGCGGCGGGGAACTTCACCCGGCGTCGACCTCGAGTTTCTATTCGCACAAGTCTCCGTCAAAGAAGCGCGGGTCGACACCACCCCCAATTGCGGCAACATGCTCGCCGCCGTCGTGCCGTTCGCGCTGGAAACGGGCCTGGTGCAAGCCCGCGGGGATTCCACCACCTTGCGGGTTCTGACGCGCAACACCGGAACCTTGAGCGATATTGAAGTGCTCACACCGGACCAGCGGATTCAATACACGGGAAACGCGCGCATCGACGGGGTGCCGGGAACGTCAGCACCGATCAATATCAGCTTTCTCGATACGGCGGGATCGGTCTGCGGGTCGCTGCTGCCGACCGGACATCTCGTCGACCGGTTCGATGAAGTGGAGGTCACCTGCATCGACAATGGCATGCCGGTTGTCATCATCGCGGCCGCGGATCTGGGGGTGACGGGATACGAGAGCCGCGATGCGCTCAACGCCAATTCCGCTTTGAAAGAAAGAATCGAATCGATTCGACTGCAGGCAGGTCCCAAGATGAATTTGGGCGACGTTGCCAAACTAGTGGTTCCCAAGATGTGCTTAGTCGCCAAGCCGCGCGCGGGGGGCCACATCTCGACCCGAACCTTCATTCCCCATGATTGTCACGCGGCGGTCGGCGTGCTGGGCGCGGTCACGGTGGCGACGGCGGCGGTCCTGCCGGGAAGCGTTGCGCATCGCTGTGCTGTCGTGCCTCCCGGCCTCACTAAGAGCATCTCCGTTGAACACCCGAGCGGCGAATTCACAGTCGTGCTCGGCATGAATCCGGACAATCCGTCGGAGGTCGTGCGGGCGGCGCTGCTGCGCACGGCGCGTCTCATCATGCGAGGCGACGTCTACATTCCTTAAATCCACGGCGAGGTGATTCGATGATTGGACAATCCGGCATCGCGATCAAACAGGTCAACCGCGCGGACTCAAACAGCGTGGCAGAGCTCGCAAAGTTTGGCGTTGCAACAGTTCACGAGGCCATGGGCAGGACGGGTTTATTGGCTTCCTACATGCGTCCGATTTACCCAAGCGCCCGGGTTTGCGGAACCGCAATCACCGTATTTGCGCATCCCGGGGACAATTGGATGCTGCATGTTGCCGCGGAATTTCTGCAGTCAGGCGATGTGGTAGTGCTCGGCACCTCATCCGAGAATACCGACGGCATGTTTGGCGAGCTGCTCGGCACGTCATTTCGCGCACGCGGCGCGGGTGGCTTGATCATCGATGCCGGCTGCCGGGATGTCGCGGAATTGACCGAGATGAGTTTCCCGGTGTGGTCAAAAGCTATTCACGCCAAAGGTACGGTCAAGGCCACGGTCGGTTCGGTCAATATTCCCATCATCTGCGCGGGAGCTCTGGTTTGCCCCGGCGATGTGGTCATCGGCGATGCCGACGGCGTCGTGATCGTTCCGCGCGCGAACGCCGCCCGCGTGGCGGCGGCCTCGGCGGCGCGAGAGCAGAAAGAAGCCGTCAACCGCAAAAAATTGGCCGCGGGTGAACTGGGTTTGGACATTTACGGAATGCGCGAGCCGCTCGCCAAGGCTGGACTGCGGTATTTCGCGGACGAGGACGCCTTCAATAAGGAATCGCACAAGTGAATGCCATTGCGAAAAATCCACTCAAGACCTGCCCGCCGCCTGATCCGCATCCGGTCTCACCAACACTGGTACTGCCGCCCGGTGCGTGCGACGCTCATTGCCATGTCTTCGGCCCGGCCAGCAAATTTCCCTACTCAGCCGACCGCAGCTACACGCCGCCCGATGCACCGGTCGAAAATCTGCGCCGGCTGCACGCAAAGCTGGGAGTTTCGCGGGCGGTCATTGTGCATGCCAGTTGTCATGGCACGGACATGGAGGTCACGTTGGACGCGATCGCCTCGAGCGAGGGGCGCTATCGCGGCGTTGCCTGCGTCGAGGATAGCGTGACGGAGCGCGAACTCGAACGGCTGCATGCGGGCGGCATTCGCGGCATTCGATTCAACTTCGTCAAGCATTTGGGCGGTGTACCGGATCTTGCGGTGTTCTACCGTCTGATGGAGCGCATCAAGCCCTTGGGCTGGCACATTGTGCTGCATTTCGATGCCGACGACATTGTGAGCCAGGCCGAGCTGCTGGGCCGCATCGACGTGCCGTTCATCATCGATCACATGGGTCGCGTAAAAGCGGCTGACGGACTTGAGCAAGCGCCGTTTCAATCACTGCTCGGACTGTACCGGCACAATCCTCTGGCCTGGATCAAGGTGTGCGGGGCCGAGCGGGTCTCCAGCGGCAAACGGCCGTTCCTTGATGCCGTCCCTTACGCTCAGGCGCTCATCGAAGAAGATGCAAGCCGAATATTATGGGGCACGGATTGGCCGCATCCGAACATTACCAAGGACATGCCGAATGACGGTGAGCTGGTGAATCTTTTCGCCAAAATTTGCCCGGATCCCGCGGTTCAGCGGCGGATCCTGGTGGACAATCCCACGCGGATGTATTGGAAATGATCATTGACTGCCACGGACATTACACGACGGCACCCGGCGAGCTGCAAAAGTTTCGCGATGCGCAGATCGCGGGGTTAAAGAGCGGCGTTGATCTGCCTCTCGACGCGCAGGAAAAAATCTCGGACGATCAGATTCGCGACAGCCTAGAGAATGCGCAGCTGAAGCTGCAGCGCGCGCGCGGTACGGACATCACGATTTTCTCGCCGCGCGCCTCCGCCATGGCCCACCACATCGGCAACGAAACCACCAGCCAGCGCTGGACTCGCGCCTGCAACGACCTCATTAATCGGGTCTGCCTGCTCTATCCGGATAACTTTGTGGGGGTTTGTCAGTTGCCCCAATCACCGGGGGTGCCGCCGGCACACAGTGCTGCCGAACTGCAGCGTTGCGTGTCCGAGCTCGGCTTTATCGGCTGCAATTTGAATCCTGACCCATCGGGGGGTCATTGGAATTCACCGCCGCTCACCGACCGGTTTTGGTATCCATTCTACGAAAAAATGGTGGAGCTCGACGTCCCGGCCATGGTGCACGTGAGTTCGTCGTGCAATGCTAATTTCCATGCGACCGGGGCGCACTACATCAACGCCGACACGACCGCCTTCATGCAATTTCTCACCGCCGATCTATTCAAGGATTTTCCAACCTTGCGCTTCATCATCCCCCACGGCGGCGGTGCGGTGCCGTATCACTGGGGCAGGTATCGGGGATTGGCCCAGGATTTAAAGCGTCCGCTGCTCGGCGACTATGTGTTGAAAAACGTCTTCTTCGACACCTGCGTGTATCACCTGCCGGGCATTGAACTGCTGCTCAAGGTCATTCCGGTGGACAACATTCTCTTTGGCTCGGAAATGGTCGGGGCCGTGCGCGGCATCGACCCGGAAACGGGTCAGTATTTTGATGACACCAAACGCTACCTGGATGCCCTGAATTTGAGCGAATCGGACCGCTACAAGATATTCGAAGGCAACGCGCGCAGGATATTCCCGCGCCTGAAAGCTGGTCGCGTCACGCGCTAGGCAGGACAGGAAGCAGGATGGTCGAGGGCGTCTCCTTGGAATTGTAGATAGTCAAGGTCGGAGCCGGATTCTCGGTCTCGCGATCGCGCTCTCGGTAATCCGCGCCGGCGACGCTGACTCTCATGCGATGCCCAGCTTTGAAAATGTAGGAGATCGGTAACAGATCGAACTGTACGCGAACTGGAACGCCCGGCGTGAGCGGCTGGACGTCTTCGCGATTGCTGCGGCGCCAAGGCAGTCCAATGTAGTTCCAAGGCGCATCGACGACTTTGCGCAGCGACGCCCGTTGCCGTCCGTCGGTAACCGAGGTGACGCTGCCGTCGGGTGCGACATCCTCGAGGTATACAAAAAGATTGGCATCAGTCGCATCCACAGACATCGTCAAGTCGGCGATCGGGTGTCCGGTGACTTGCGTATCTTGCTTCAGCACCGGTGATAAAAAGTGGACCGCCGACTGCTCCACCGCGCAAGGCTGGGCAAACGGTCCGGATTGCAGCGCCGGGTCAAAGCCGGCGGCGCACTTCACGTCATAGCGAATCTGAAAGCGCGTAGCAGCGCCGCTAACTGCGGCTGCGAGTCGTGACTTATCGGCAAGATGCAGCGACAGCGGCGCGGCCGCGGCGATCGGCCACGTGGAGGAAGTCTGCCACTCGTGTCCCGCCGCCGCATTCACCGTGAAATAATGGACGGGAGGATCGTTATCGAAGCCGTTCGCGGTTCCCTTCAAATAGAAATCAAAGAATCGCCGCATTTCCGCGAACAAGTCAAAGCCCTCGTTGCGACAATGCGTCCACGGCCCGATGATGATGTGCCGCTTGCCGGGCGACCAGTTGTTGAACGTGACCCAGCCGTCCTTGCGCAGGTCATCGCGCCATCCGCCGGTGATATAGAGTGCGACGCCCGACTGCCGCATTTGGTCGGCATAGGCGGCGATGCTGCCCTCGCTCCAAAATCGGCTGGCCGTCAACGGGCTGAAATCGTCCCGGTACGGAATACCGCGCCACATTGCCGCGAGATTCGTGCTCTTTTGATGCTCCTGCGCCGCTTGCAGCAGCAGCGTCTTGGATTCGTCGCCATCGACCGGCTTGGATTTCATATCCTCCTCGACCGTGCGCTGAACGCCCGTGCCCCATTGCGCGAAAATTCCGCCGCGCAAAGTCCAATCGTAAGTGTCCCACGCGAAGCAGCCCACGAACGCGGCGAGTAAATGCGGCGGCCGCACCGTGATGGCATGCATCGCCGCGGCGCCGGTGTTGGAGCATCCCACAATTCCCACCTTGCCGTCCGACCAGGGCTGACGTGCCAACCACTCGTTGACTTCGTAGGCATCCTCTGCTTCGATGCGATCGTTGTAACCGCGCCGAACGCCAAAGGACGCGCCGAGCCCGCGGCGTTCTACGAACGCAACCACATAGCCATACTTGGTAAGCTCGGGCACGGCGGAAGAAGCGCTCACGTCCGGCTTAGATACGAATCTTCGATCAAACGTGTGGTGCCAGATGACCGGAAATTTTCCATCGGCCGCGTGATCGCCCACAGCGGGGAGATACAGATCAACCGCCAGGCGTACGCCGTCGCGCATGGGCAAATAAAACGAGATCTTAATCTGATCAGGATAGAGAACCGGCGAATAACCTTGATAGATGCCAAAGGCGGATTCTTTGGCTGCTTGTTCGGCGGCAAGACCGAGTTGCGGCACGAGCCAGAGCAGTACGAGTACCTTCCAACCGACAGATTTCTGCATAGAAACTCCCTAAGCCTTTGAGCGGCGCAAAATCTCATCGCGCTGCGGTTCATCGATCCCAAGCCAGCGCAATAGCTCTTCAGTGTGTTGGCCCGCCGTGGGCGGCGGCGCATCGAGCGTCGGGCCGTCGTTTAAAAATTGAAAGCCGGCATTGAGGATTTCAATGTTTTCATTGGTGGGCAGTCCCGGCACCGTGAGCGGAATCTTCAAGCCGCGTTGCCGCAAATGCGGAAGTGCGCAGGCCTGCGCAACATCGCGCACCATGCCGCACGGGATGCCCGCGGCACTCATGATTTGCTCCCACTCCGCGGCCGGGCGCTGCCGAAACGCGGCGGACAGGAACGATTGCAGTACCGTGGTGTTGGCGCGCCGCAAGTCGGGTGTGGCGAAGCGTGGATCCTTCAGCCATTCATCGCGCTTCAGCAGTCGCGCCAAAGAGTCAAATTGACTTTGCTGGACGACCCCCAATGAGATCAACTTGCCGTCGCCGGTTTCAAACAGCGCAGCGGTGGGTTGGCCGCTGTAACCGGTATTGCCCGTACGTTCCATGGCCCGGCCGGTAACCAAAAAGGGCACGACGGCTGACGCCATAAAGGCAAGGCTTGCGTCCATCATCGCTACGTCGATGAACTCACCCTGTCCGCTGCGCTGCCGCTTGAGCAGCGCGGCCAAGATCGCGAACGCCGCGGTCTGACCCGTGAGGGTATCGACCACTGGGAATCCAACACGCATAGGCGGATCACCCGGATCCCCACCCAATGACATCATCCCGCTGGTGGCCTGCACAATGTTGTCGATCGCCGGCCAGTCCCGCAGAGGTCCGGATTGCCCATAGCCCGACACGGAGCAATATATGATGTCGGACTTGAGCACGCGGGCTTCTGAAAGCCCTAGACCAAGCCGTGCCATGACGCCGGGGCGAAAATTCTCCACAACCACATCGCAACGCGCGATGAGTTTGCGCGCAGCGTCCAGCGATGCGGCATTCTTCAAATCCAGAGACATCGATTTCTTGCCGGCATTCACGGCAATAAACGCCGGCGCCATGCCATCATAGGCACGATCGGCGCCGTAGTTGCGCATCGCATCGCCTCTGCCGGGCGCCTCGACTTTGATGACTTCCGCGCCCAGCAGCCGCAACAGGTGCGTGGCGTAAGGTCCGGCCATGATATGGGTGAAGTCGGCGATGCGAATGCCCTCAAGTGGTTGCATCGGCTCTCCTCGCGCACGTCACGGCTCCCGTCTGCTGGATGCCCCGCGCAATTTGTCGCGCGTCGCGAAACACCGCGGCGCCGTCGATACCGAGACGGCTCAACGTGTCGGCGCTGCGGGCGGCATCCTCGTCATACAGTTCATCAAACCGCTTTTGCTCCGGCGCACTCACTGGGATGAATTGCACCTGTTGCGCGCGTCCTTCCGTCTCACCCGACTGAACCGCTGCGCGAGTTTCTTTCGCAATCGCGGCTTCCCAGATTGGTATCGATGCCTCGAGCAGCCGCTGCTCCTGGGGGTTGAGCGCATTCCAGCGCCGTTCGCCCATTGCCCGGGCAGGATAGGCGCCCCGCGGTACCCGAAGTTCGGTGTAAAACTTCGCCACTTCGCCGAAGTGCAGCGACTTTAACGTGTCCGTCGGCGCCACCACCGCATCGAGCACGCCTTTGGCCAAACTTGAATACACCTCTCCCATCGGCATCGTCACCGGATCAGCACCGAGATCGCGCATCACGTTGAGCAACTCGGTCGGCACCCGGATTCGCATTCCCCTCAAGTCGTCGAGGGTATGGACCTCGCGGGTGCGGCTCAGCAGACCCGGCAGCGTGCCCCCCTGAATTGCCAAAACCTTCAAGCCTTGCAGTTCGCGCGCATATTCGGGCGAGTCCGCCGCCAGGCAGCGATACATGTCAACCTGCTGCTCGAATGTTTTTGCACCGGCGTAAAATCCTGTCTGCACGCGTAACAAATGGGCGCCGCCGTGCGCATAGATGGGCGTGATCAGGCCGATGTCCGCCACGCCGTGCCGCAATTCGATCAATGATTGGTCGGAGGAGATCAATCCGCCGGACCAGATAGGCCGAATCGTGAGGGAACCGCCGGATTTTTCGGCAATCCACGCCATCCAAGTCTTGTCGGCGCGACTGAAGGTCTGGTTCGGACCATACGGCGTCGCATACGTCAGGACTGTCGCCCCCGCGCTCGCCGCGAACGCCAAAAGAGAACAGCACAGACGGGGCACCAATCGAGTCATGTCAGCCGCGCCCTTTTGAGGAAATCGGACACATGATTCACCATGTCTTCGTGACTCCAACCCTTTGAATCGACCATATCCGCATTTAGCGCCAAAGTCGGCACGCCTGCCTGCTCGAGCGATAGGCGCGTGAGCTGAGTGCCGCTTTGCGAGAGGCGGCTGTCCGGCGGCACGAGAATGAGCGCGGCGTCAATTCCGCAGCGCTGCGCTTCGCTCACCATCCAGCCGTTCATCCAGGGCGGCAGATGCAGGACTTCGTTCATGGAACAAATCCGGCTTGCGAGTTCATGCAACGGCTTGCCGCGCAGCTTGCGGATGTACTGCGGCCCGGCGAACGGCATATACATGGACCAGACGAAGACGGCGCCGAGCTGCTCCTCCAGCGCGTTATAAAAGCCAGGATCGTGCCATAAGCCGGCGCCGATCCACATGAGACGGATGCGCTCATTGCTGCTGACGGAAACCCCCGCCTTGACCCGTTCCGCCACCTCGTCGCGAAAGCGCTTGGCGTGCGCGACGGCCCACTCGGAGCCGCGATGCCACTGAGGAATCATGGTATTCGGCATTTGGTCGGCGATAGAAACCGGACACGGTCGCGCCGCGCCGATTAGTTGCGCGGCCTCGGCAATGTAACCCTCCTGCTCGTTGATCTTTTCCATCAGCGCAGTGAGTTTTGCTTCGCTAAAGCGCCGATTGGTTTTCTTCTCCAAAAGAGCGATCAGAACCCGCATTTCCTCGACCAGCAATTCAATGCGATCGGCTTGGAACACTTCTTCCCAGCGATCGTTCGACTTCTCGAACCAGGCCGCGTCCTTGTGTGTCCAAGCAGGCGCTTCGAGCGGAAAGAATTCGCTGTCGAGGGCGGCAGCCCATTGGCCGAAGACATGTTGGATGCAGTCGCACGTGAGCCGCGCCACCAACGCGATGGGCTTGGGCAGGCCTCCCCACGGCGCCGTGCTGGGATCGTTGGCGAGCGTGCACGCAAGACCGAGCGAACAATAACGGCAGCCATTGCCGGCGTAGCCGCGTTGTTCGAGTACTTTGAAATACCGCGCCGACAGCTGCTTGGCGGAAATGTACGCCGACCACCATTGATTGGTGATCAATGGAATATCCATGGCGTGAAACAGCTCATGGGGAGTATCGGCCTGCGCAACCACGAACGGGTCGCCGTTCTCGACCACGCGGCGTTTCAATTCAGCGCCGAATTGCCGCTGATGTGCAAGGGCGTCCGCGGTGCACTGCAAATCCTTGCGGCTGCGCGAAGCATCGGCGGCGGTCATTGAAACACTCCCTTTGATTCCAATTCTGAGATGTGCGCCGGCTGCAAGCCGCAAATGTCTCGAGCAATCGACAGCGAATGCTCGCCGATGCTGGGGGCTCGATAGGGCCGCAATGTGTGCGCAGAGAGCGTCAGCGGCGTTCGCATGTGTCCAAACGGACCTAGAAGAGGATGACGCAAGGCCAAGAGACAACCGCGCGCCGCAAGTTGCGGGTCGCATTCCATGAGATCTTCGACGTCCTGAACGACGCCGGCGGCGATGCCGGCACGCTGCAGATCATCCATTAATACCGTGCCGTCGCGATTTCTGCACCACGCTGCAATCGCCGCATCGCGCGCGGGCGCATCCGCGGCGTCGGCGATGTTTGCGAATCGCCTCAAGCTTTGCCAGTCAGCCACGGTGGGCAGTACGATTGCAATCCACCGATCCTCGCCTTGTACGGCGTAGACGCCCTGGTGAAAGATACGCGAATCGCTATTTCCTTTGCGCCGCGGCCGAATTCGGACCTGGGTCTCCAAGATGGCGTCGCGCATTTGTTGTACGCAAATTTCATACATCGATGCGTCGATGTGCGAACCGCGCGCGGCCTCGCGGCGATGCTGCAGCGCGGCCGCGACGGCCGCCGCCATGACATAAGGGACGATGACATCGCCATAGGGAACCGCGCCGGGAATGACCGGATCTCGATCCGGCCAACCAGTGAGATAAGTTCGCCCGGACAACGCAGCGCCGGTCCCGTCGACTCCCCAACTTTGCGCGAGCGGTCCGGTCTGTCCGTAAACGCTCCCAGAAACCATGATCAGCGCCGGGTTGGCCTTGAAGAGCGACGCATAATCGAGACCAAGCTTCTGCATCGTGCCGGGCGAAAAATTTTCGACGACCACATCCGCCCAGCGAATCAGCGGATCTAAGACTTCGCGGCTCTCGGGACGCTTCATGTCGAGCGCGAGACTGCGTTTTGAGGTGTTTAGATGCGCGAACCATGGCTTATCGTCAAAATTGCCGGGTTTCGAAGCGCTGACTTGGACATCCAGACGCGTCAGGCACGGCCGCGTGCGGCTTTCGACCTTAATGACGTCAGCGCCCAAATCGCCAAGTGTCTTGGTGGTAATCGAGCCGACCAGCGCCCAGGAAAAGTCGAGCACGCGCACGCCCGCGAGAGGTCCGGATCCGGTGTGCCGAGCATCGCTAGCCGCGATGCTCGCGGGCGAAGCCACGCCTTGCGCCGCCTGCACCGAGACAAATCGGCCCGGGACGCGCGCTCGGTCTTGCTGAAGGCTCCAGAAGTTGCGGGCTTCCAGATGCGGGTCTGCGAGCACGTCGGATGGTTCCGCAACAACCGTGGCGTTGATCCCGCGGCGGTGTCCCTCTTGCGCAATGTCCTGCTTGGTTCTCGTGCGGAAAAATGCCTCGATCGCATGCTCCCACAAAGCCCTGGTCGCCGAACCCAGCGTGGATCGGTTGTAAGTAACCCAATCAACGCCGTGCAAAGGGTTCGGCATGCCTTGCTCATCGATCCAATCGCTCAAGGCACGATTTGCAGGGGCACCAAACCGTCCGGTCATCAAAGTGTGGAAGCACCAGCCATCGGCGAGCGGCCAGATACAGCGTACCGTCGCCAAGCCATAGTTGAGGGCGCCGCCGACTCTGGATAATTTGCGGCGATCGAATTGCCACGCCAGCACGCTGTTGAACTGGCGTGAAAACGCCACCTCTTGGACGGACACATCGACCATTTGCCCGCGGCCGGTGAGGCCGCGCTCATAGTGAGCTGCCAATGCGCCGGCGGCAGCCACCATGTCGGCATGGAACTGGCAAGCATCCAGCGCTTCCTTGACGGGTGCTCGATCAGGTGTACCCGTCAGCCGCAATACACCGCCCATCGCAGAGGCGATCAATTCACCGCCCAGCCAGCGTGCGCGGGGCGCATCGGCACCAAACGTGGTGACGGAAACGTGAATCAAGCGCGGGGCTGCGCGCTGCAGGCGCTCTGTCGTCCAACCTTGCTCCGCGAGTTTTGCCGGACCCAATTCCTCCACTAGAAACGACGCGTCAGCGACTTGCGCTTCCATTTCAGCCGCGGTTACGCGCAGCACCGTCGCGCCCAAGGAGGCGAGAAACCGCGGCAGCGCGCCGTCGGCAGCCGATGTCAGCGCGAGCACGCGATGACCGTTCAGGAAGTTCATAGGCTTCCCTCGAGTCCGCGGGTGAAGGATTTGATTTCCTCGAGCGTGCCGTCGCTCAAGTCCCAGCGGCGTTGAACCAGCCGCAGTGTCGCGACGCCGCCCGCCCGCAAGGCGGCCATCTCGGCCGGCAAATCCCATATCAAGGCATCTTCCTCTTCGATCAACCAGATGATCACGCCGCTCGCGGTGGAGCTCTCGACCAAGGTCTTGATTGCGGCGGCGCGATCAATGAAGGCTCGAGTGCTGACTTGCAAGGCGTGATAGTGGTCGGCAATCGCATCAAGGTAACCCTCTGCGGGGACCAGCGGCAAGCTTACCGATCTGGAGGCATAGGCATCACCTTCGCTCACCACATTGCCGCCGCCTTCCTCGACCGCGCGATGCAGCCGCTCGTCGGGTGGAGTACTGCCGATGAGCAACAACCGGCGCCCGCCGCCCGGTAGAGATGTCTGCGACAGCCACTCGTCAAATTGGCCGTCAAACTCGTCGGCGTCGCAAAGATCCGCGCTGCGAAATATTCGATCCATCAGACTGCCGCGAATGCCGCCGTGGCGCAGCCGCATCTGCATCGCCCTGAAAAACAATTCCCGTCGCCGATTGCGCTGCCGAATAGCATCGGGCAGGCCGCTCGACAGCACGCCGATTTCGGCAGCCAGACGCTGCGTGGCGCTCCGACTGTGCAGCTTGCTGGTATCACGCGGGATTTTTGCCAGATCAAAAATAAGCGGTACCGGAGCCGCCCGAAATTGCCGCGTGCGCAGATCGCTCAGGTAGTAGTAGAGGCGCTGAGCGCTGTCGTTACTGCGGGGCAGAATGATCGAGTGCATGAAGTTCAAGGCGCCTTGCAGGTACTGCTGCGCGATCGATCGCACATCCGGCATGAAGGTCGATTCTAGATACTTGTCCGCAGTGTCGGTGTTGGCATCGAGGGCGCTTGCGAGACGCACGGGATAAGCGCCGCTCGCGATGATCAGCTCCACGGGTATTTCGGCACCCACGAAGCCGATTACTTTCCGTCCGCGCGCCGCGTGGGCGCGAGCCTGGGCGAGCGGGTCGAGCAGCGCATCTGCCACTTTATTTTCAAATGCGCTCATTGTCCCAGCGCCTTAGGTAAGGCGAGCACCAGCGCAGGCACGAATATCAACAGCAGCAAGTGCGCGAAGTCGGCGATCAGAAACGGTACGACGCCGCGAAAAATGCGTCCTATCGACACGTCTTTCGCAATTCCGTGAATCACGAATAGATTCATGCCAATGGGGGGGTGCACAAAGCCGATTTCCATTGCGCGCACCAAAAATATGCCGAACCAAATTGGCGATAGCCCCATTTGTTGGATGATCGGCAGCAGGATCGGCGTGGTAAGGAGCATCAAAGCCAGTCCATCCAATACCGATCCCAGGAGAAGCAGCAGCACCGCCATCACCAGCAGCGAGACAATTCGGTTGCCGCTGACCGAGGCAAGCAATACCGATACTTGTTCGGCAATTCCGGTCAGACTGATGAAGACCGAAAAGATGAGCGCTCCAATAATCACAACGTAGATCATTCCGCTGGTTCGTAGCGTCTGCCTGATCGCGTGACCCAGGCTGCTTGAGTTCAAGCGCCTTCGCCAAGCGCACAATACGAGCGCGCCCAGCGCGCCCACGGACCCGGCCTCCGGCGGCGTAAACCATCCGAGTGCGATGCCGCCGATGACGACTAAAACCAGCAATCCAATGTCCACAATTCGCAGCAATGCCTGACGGCGTTCGGTCCAAGTAGCCCGCTCGGTCGCCGGAGCGATGCTGGGTTTGAAATGGCACAAGATGACAATCACCAGGCAATACAGCAGGACTTGGGTGATCGCCGGCACAATGGCGGCCGTGAATAATCGCCCGATGGACTGCTCCGCGATGATTCCGAAGACGATAAGCGCGCCGGACGGAGGCACCATTTGCCCCAGCGTGCCCCCAGCCGCCACGGCGCCGGTTGCCAGTTCGTCCGAGTAGCCGCGCTTGCGCATCTCCGGAAGAGCCACCAAGCCAATCGTCGCGGCGGTCGCCAAGCTCGAACCGCTGATCGTTCCGAAGCCGGCGCAACCGCCAATCGAGGCAAGAGCCAAACCGCCGCGCCGGTGCCCGATCATGCGCGCCGCGGCGTCGAAGAAATCGCGGCTCGCATTGGCGGCGAAGCAGACATGCGCCATGAAGAGGAATAACGGCAGCACGCCGAGTTCGTAGCGCGACAGGGTGTCGAAGAGAATCACGCTCGATTTAATGAGCGCCGGTTCCAGTCCCAGGAGCAGCCACATCCCGGCCATACCTACCAAACCCAGCGCAACGCCGATGGGGACACCCGCGGTCAAGACGAGCAGCAGCACAAGGACGCCGAGAAATCCAACGAGCGGAGAGCCGATCATCGGCTCGTTCGCTTCTCGAAGGCGCGCGCCAGATAGATCGCCGCCACCGCGAGCACCGCGACGATACTGACGATTCGCAATGGTGCATACGGGATTCGCAGCAACTCACTCTGTTCGTGTCCATTGCGCAAATCGAATGCTATCCAGATGCTGCCCACTGCGAGTGCGGCAAAAAATATTGCGCTGAGCAAGGCGTGCACTCGCTCCATGACGAAACGCTGACGCGCCGTGAGGCGGTCAATGACCAAGTGCACCACGGCATGCTTCCTTGCAACCGTCGCCAAGACAATCGCAGCGGATGAGGCGAGCAGAATGGCAGCCTGCATCAATTCAATCGAGCCGAGCAACGGAATACCGAGATGCCGTCCCAGCACCGCGAGGGCATCGGCCCCGATAGCGAACAAGAGACCGGCGGCCCCCACATAGAACAGCCATCGTTGCACGCCATGGGCGGGTTCGATGTCGTTCTCTTCGCCGGGTTCCGTCATGCGGCTACGACCATATCATCGCGCCGAAAGAACGACAGCGGAGGCAGTCCTGCCTCAAGGGTGATTCTTGCCATATAAGCAATAGTTGCAGCCGCGTGCGACTCATCGGCAATCACGGGCCGCCCCGGTGCTTCAACATGCACCGGCACAAAGCCCGCTTCGATTCGTCCGTCATCATGCCATTTCAAACGCCCCAACATCGCGTTCACCGCGTCCGGGTGAAACGGTGCCAGCCAATAGTTCGGGTCCGGCTCGAATCCGAACAGCTTCTTGCGCCGTTCCACCCATGCCGCGCGCGCGGGATTGTCTTGGCCTGGGCTGAGCGCGCGCGTTACCACGCAGCCGTTGCCAAGGCCATGGAAAATGGGCTTGCCGCGGTAAAATTCGATGCCGCGAATCAAATGCGCGTGATGGCCGATGACGACTTGGGCGCCCGCGTCGATCGCCGCCCAAGCCACGGGCCGTTCGTAGGGTGCCAAGCGGGCCGGTGTATGCACCAATCCCTTATGCAATGCCACGATCACGAAACCATCTTCACTGCAGGCCGCCTCGATGTCGGCTTGCATTTGCGATAGGGACTCAAGGTCAGGCGACTGCAATGAAGCCGTCGGAGAAATTTCGCCGCCATCTGCGGCGACGATGCGCACATAAGCGCACCCACTACTCGTCTCCGTCGCCCAGCCTGCTTGGGGACCCACGCAGTTGTAGCTGAGCAGAGCGATTCGGCGTTCAGCGCGGCGCAAAAGTGCCGGCCGGCGCGCCGCTTCCAAGTTCACGCCGGCGCCGGTGTGCTCTATAGCCAACCGCGTGAGCTCAGCGCGGGTGTCGTCGATACCGACTGCTCCGCAGTCCGCTATATGATTGCCCGCGAGCGTGACCGCATCGAAACCCGCGCGTTTAAGCGCGGCCAGATTTGCCGGGTCCGCACCCGGCGCCGGCACGTCGCCGCGCATTTCGGTGCATCGACTGGTATGCGGAACTTCGAGATGGCCGATTGCGATATTCGCCGTCGTGGTGAGCGGCGCGATGCCGCTTAGCCAATAGTCCGGACGCGGCTCGTCCAGAACCAGATCGCCGGTAAATATGAAGTCGAGCGCTGCCATTTCCCAAGTACCTGTGGATTGTTCTTCCCTGAAGCATAGCGGATCTTGCCTTAAGGAAAATTAGTTTGCAATGCAAACGAATTGTTAAAAATGACCGACGGACGAAAGCTCATTTAAAACCCCAAGGCGGCCGCTTTATCTGCCGGAATGCGCGGTCCCGCTGACGCGCCCGGCAATTCGGAGAAATAGTTAGTGTTATAAACCATTATGTCCTAAACTCGACACGTCGCGGATGGGGGATACCAAGTGATAAATAGAAGACAGGCTACCTTAGGCCTGGCGAGCGCGGGGATCGTCGCCGCAGTTTCACGTGCCGGCGCTCGCGCCGATTCGGCAGCGCCCGACCCGGTGGCCAAGACGAGCTTAGGAGCGGTGCGAGGATTGGAGCAAAACGGTGTTCTGCGCTTCCTCGGCGTGCCGTACGGCGCACCGACCGGGGGCGTCGCACGCTTCCTGCCGCCGCGGCCGGCGACTGCGTGGAGCGGAGTTCGCGATGCGCGACAGTATGGCGATAGCTGTCCGCAGGTACCGCTGGGCGCTTCGCCCTTTGTACGCAAGTCAGCCGGCGAGGCGCCGACGCCGCCCTCGGGGATGCTAAAGCAGCTAGGCACGCTGTTTGCGCGCCCAAACCCTGAGCCGCAGCTCTCGGAGAACTGTCTGGTGCTCAATGTGTGGACCGCGGCGGCCGATTCTGCCAAACGCCCCGTCATGGTATGGCTGCACGGCGGTGGCTTCGCGGTCGGTTCGGGTTCCGCGCCGGCGTATGACGGAACCCACTTGGCGGCGCGCGGCGACGTCGTCGTCGTGACAGTCAATCACCGCCTCAATGTTTTTGGATACCTTTATCTGGGCGAACTCGCTGGCGAAGCATTTAGCCAGTCCGGGAATGCCGGCATGCTCGACATCGTGGAGGCGCTGCGTTGGGTTCGCGACAATATCGCGGCTTTCGGCGGAGATCCCGCAAACGTCACGATCTTCGGTGAGTCCGGCGGGGCGGGCAAAGTCAGCGTTGTCTGTACGATGCCGGCGGCCAAAGGCCTGTTTCACAAGGCGATCATGCAGAGCGGCCCGTGCCTGCAGATCGCGAATAAAGCGCGCGGTACGGCGATCGCCCGGCAGCTGCTCAAGGATCTTAATCTGTCCCCGAGCCAGATCGGCGAGCTGCAATCGATGGATGCCATGAAACTGGCAGCCGCCGCGGACGCCGCGGAAGTGAAAGTCGTGCCGCGGGTGCTGGGGTTCGGTCCGATGGGGATGATTCCGCTGGTGGATGGGTCGGTGATTCATCATGATCCATTCGATAAGGTTGCGGCGCCGGAATCCGCGGAAGTGCCGTTCCTGGTGGGCTCCACCAAGGACGAGGCGGTACTTTTTGTGGGTCCCTTCCCGCAATGGGGTCAGTTTTCCGAGGCCGAGGTGATTGATCGCCTACGGCCCATGGCAGGGCAGCGCGCGGAAGACGCGCTGCGTCTTTACAAGAAACTGCGCCCGTCCGACTCGCCGTCGTATTTGCTGGCCGATGCAGTAACGGACTACTGGATGCGCCAGGCGGCAAACAGGGTGGCTGAACTCAAGGTTCAACAGAAGCGCGCCGCCGCTTATGTCTATGTTCTCGATTGGGAGATCAATCACGATCTGCGCTGCCCGCACGGAACAGACGTTGCTCTGGTGTTCGACAATCCGAACGCATCACCGGCTATTGGCGGCGCGACGGATGCGCAAAGGATCGCCGATCAAATGAGCGCGGCCTGGGTCGCATTTGCACACAGCGGAAATCCGAACAATCCGCAGCTGCCTCATTGGCCCGCTTATGCTTTGCAATCGCGTGCGAATATGGCATTCAACAGCACGAGCCGCGTTGTTGGCGACTATGGCCGAGACGCGCGCGAGTTTTGGGAGAAGGGCTAGGGATGGATGCGCCGCAGTAGGGCAAATAGCTGAGCGAGTTCCTGTGCGGAAAATAGACGCGTAAAGCGCGTCTCGTGCTCGAGCATTTCCTGGCGAAGTTTATTGAGTTCAGTCTGTCCTTTAGGCGTGAGATAAATCCCCTGTCGGCGCCGATCGATCGCCGACTGTCGGCATACGACGCATTGACGGCGCTGCAATCCCTGGACCAGCCCGACCACCGTTGCCTTGTCGATGTCCAACTGATTCGCGATGTCGATCTGCGCAACGCCGGGATTGGCCTCGACCAGAATCAGCAGGCTAAACAATGCAGGTCGCACCTCCCCTTCGCCCACGGTCCGGCTGAAGTCTCTCCACAACGCGATCTCCGCCCGGCGCACGTTGTAGCCCAAGAGGTTTGGCAGCAACCCGACGCTCAAGGGTTGTGACGGCGCCTTGACTGTTTTGGCGCGGGTTTTGGCGCGCCCGCCTCCCGCACGACGACTCTTAGCGCGCTTCATGAATTCCTCAGGCATCAGTAACGGTGGATACCACCATAGATTGCCACGAACCGGCCGCAGTCAACAAGGAAAGCGCGTGGCACGGGGCCACGCGCTTTAGATCATTCGCTTAGAACTTTTTAGCGATTTGCAGGGACACGAGGCGGCCGATCGCGCTTGCCATGTTCGGGTCAAATCCACCGCCGCCGTTGGGGCTAATCGGAATGTTGACGTAGGGCGGATCTTTGTCGAACAGATTGTCGACGTGCGCCGTGATGCGGAGATCTTTGCTCCAGTATCCCGTAAAGGTCTGGCCTAAATCGTAGATTAGGTTGAGGTCGACGGTGGTGTAATCACTGACCGACTGGCTGGGAGTGGTTTCGTTGTTGGTGTATGAATTCTCAAAATTAACGAAGGCGAGCGCGGAAACCGGGCCGAAGCTCCAGCCGACGCTGCCGCGCATGCGCAATCGTAGCGGGAAGCCGATCTTGTTGAGTTCGTCGAAACTTGGGCCCCCGGGCGTGAACGCGACGTCGTACTTGAAGGTGTATGTGCCTGTGAGTCCTAGCGTCCACGTTCCCGCATGATCCGTCGGAATCGAATAGCTGCCGAGGAAGTCAACGCCCTGCGTAAGCGTGGTACCGAGATTCAATTCGAGACCATTCACGAACACGCTGGGGTTCGCCAGGATGGGGCCGAATACCGGGCCGGGCACCACGTATTGATTGATCAGCGACGTACACTCGGCGGAGGGGCAGCGAGTGATCAACGAACCGAGCTGCGCCTCTTGCTGCAGGATGGTCAGATCGCTCAGATAGCTCGAGATCTGGTTCTTGTAGTTGATGTTGAAGTAATTCAGGCTCAAGTGCGCTTCCTTCACCGGCTGATAATCCACGCCGAAGGAGTAGGTCGTTGCAGTCTCGGGCTTGAGCTGTTGATTGCCGCCGCCCAAGGTGTAGCCCACCGATGTGCCGGTGGGAGACTGAGGATCGGAATAGGTCTGTACAAACACTCCATTGAGCGGCCCAACCAATTCCGACAAGAGCGGCGCGCGGAAGGAGGTGCCATAGCTCGCATGCACCATCACGCCGTCCACCGGAGACCAATTCAAGCCGATTTTCGGGTGCGAGGTGCTGCCGAAATCGCTGTAGTTCTCGTAACGGCCCGCCAGATCGAGTTCGAGCTTCTGCAAACCCGGCATGGCATTGTCGGCACCGAAGAAAGGCAACAAGACTTCCGCGTATCCCGAAACAGAATGCCGATCCAACTGCCGGCGGATAATCAAGTCCGCGCCGTCGGGAACACCGGAATTGATGCCGTAGAGCAATTCGTCGTGGCGCCATTGTCCGCCGATCGCCGCGCGCACATCGCCGCCGGGCATGTGGAACAAGGGACCATCCAGCTTCCCCTCGAAGACTTGCTCGCCGGTGTCGCCCGGCGCATAGAAGCGGCTGTCAAAGACGCTATTGAGCACGGCTTGGGAATTGGCACCACCAAAGACATTCAGCGCCGTCGCCGGATTGCTGCTCGCCAGCGCCGTCGCCAGATTGCCGTTGTCGAGTTCTTGGGTTTGCAAATCGCGGTCATGATCTTTTCCGGCGGTGCCATCGAATCCCAGGTGCCAGTCGTGCGCCAATTTGATATCGATGCCGAGCGTGGCCTGGTAGTTCTCCGAGTGCCCGTCGCTATAGGCGTTGTTGCCAAGGTCGTTGCCGAAAAAGTAATTCACCTGCTCGCAGTTCGGTGCGCCCGGCGCCGGCGAACACGGTGAGAGTACAGCGCCCGGCGGCGCCACGAAGAAGGCGTTGCTGGTGGGCACTTCAACCGGGCCGGTGACCTGTTGCACGGCTGAGGTAAAGTCGCGGCGCGCGTAAGTCGCGTCGCCGTAAATGCTGACGTAGTCGCCGAACTTTTGATCGAAGTCCAACGCGACATTGTTGTGCTGAATCTCGGGCAGAATGTCTTGATATTTCGCTACATCGCAGCGATTGGAGGTGTTCGGCAGCAGTGCGCTCGCATTGGCAGGCGTCACGCCGCCGGCGGGAATGGCATAACTGGTGGGACCGACGACGATGTTGCCCGGGTTGCACTGGGTGCTGCTGTAGTCGGTACCGCCGCTGCCGGTCTGATTGGATCGGAAGAAACTTCGATTCTCGCCGTTGAGATCAGAATGATAGGAATTTTCGAATCCCAGGCTGAACTGCCCACTGCCCCAGTTATGCCCTGCAAGCACGCCGAAGCGGTGCTCTTTATAGTCGTCTGCCCAGCCTTCGCGCGCGCTCATTTCAACGCCCTCGACGTCGCGCCGCAAAATCAGATTCGCAACGCCGGCGATGGCATCGGATCCGTACGTCGCGGAGGCGCCATCGGCAACAATGTCCACCCGTTGCAGCATTATCGAGGGAAAGGAGTCCGGATCGACCGTGCTGCCGCTGGTCCCGGCGGGGGGCACCCGGTGACCGTCGAGCAGGGTGAGCGTCGCGTAGGGGCTCAAGCCGCGTAGATCGATGGAATTTCCCAAGGTGATATTGGTTGCGCCGCCGGTGCCGCTGCGTTGTGCCTCGGATACACCTAAATTGGTAACCTGAGGGACATCGCGCAACATGTCGATGACGGTATTGCCGCCCGTGGCCTGCAGTTGGGATTGATCGACAGCAATCAGATTGGATCCCACCGGAGCGGTGCCGCGAATCAACGTGCCGGTCACGACTATTTCTTGCAGTTCGGTATCGGCCGCCGCCGCAGGCGCAGCGGCGGTCTGAGCCATAGCGGCTCCGGAGTTCAATGCGATCACTGCCGCAGAAAGCAGTGCGCCGACGCGCGCGGAATTGAGAATTCTCGACGTGCCGAGAAGGCCGCCTACAGTTTTAGTGACCACTACAACCCCCTAGAGCCAGCTTTTGTTGTATGCGCTTACATCGAAAGTCGGCAGAATATCCAAACGATTGCCTAATGTAAACATTAGTTTGTAATATCAACTAATATTTCGGAGCGGCTCTTTAGGAATTTGATTGACGCTGCCTGCTAACATGCTGCAGGCGTTCTGGCCGATTCGCGCAAATCCGCCTTGATATATGTGAAACAAGAGTCGCCCTCTGGGCGACTTCGTTTAGTTCATAAACTAACTGATTGCAAGCCGGTAACAAATATTTATCGCGATTCGCACTTTGTGGATAGTATTGTCAACGAATCAAGCAATGCGTGGCCTGCCGTCCGCATCGCAACATCCGAGCACGAGGCGGGGGATTGCATGTCATCGGTATCGAGGAGCCATCCGAAACCCAGCGCAGCGCTTTGGTCGCGCCGCGAAATTCTGGCGGTAGGCGCGTATGGTGCGGCAGCTCTGCAATTTCCCGCCCCCGCCGCTGCGTTCGTCCGCAATACCAAACTCAGCGGACCCTTGCGGGATACGCCCGCGCGTGGAGTCATGGTCTGGGATGTTGGCGGCATTGACTATATTGGCGAAGAATATTTCCTCTCTGGCTCCGCCAATGTGTACCAGCCCGTGTCGATGGCTGACGCCGCAGATGTGGCATCGCGCGACAACTTCAAAGATCTGGGAGCCCGGACCTTCTCGCGCGAGATATTGAAGGCCGATCAACCCTTCACCACGCGATTGATCGTTTACCGGCCTCGCGCCAAGCAGCGCTTCAGCGGCAAGGTGATCGCGGAGAGTTTGCATCCCAGTGGCGGCGGCCGCAGCTCGATGTGGAACTCCTTGCATGGGTTCTTCAGCGGCCACGGAGATATTTACGTGGGCGTGCAGCATCCGTTGACCATCGCGGGCCTCAAGGCGGCCGATTCCGCGCGCTACGGCGCATTGCAGTTTGAGGACGCAACGCAGCTCTGGGGCATGCTCGCGCAGACCGGTGCCGCGATAAAGAACACAGGAGCAGGGGGCCTGCTGAATGGCTATCGCGTCCGCCACCTACTCTTGACGGGTTACTCTTACACCGGCGTCGCGACCGCGACTTTCGCCAACTACCATCACGCGGAAGCCAAGCTGCACGACGGGCACAATATTTTCGACGCCTATTTGCCCATGGCCGACGCACAGTACGTGCGGCCGCTCGACGTACCGGTGATGCGGCTCAATACTCAGAGCGATTACAACGGCTTCGGCGGCTTGAAGAATCGGCGGCCGGACGATGCGCGATACCGCCACTATGAATTCGCGGGCGCTTGCCACGTTGCGGTGCCGCCCCCTTCGGACGCGGCCAAGCCCCCTGCGGCGATAAAACTGCCTCCCGCCCCGGGCCAACCCCATTTCTCCGCGGACGATTGCCAAGCGGGTTTTCCGGCAGGATCACTGCCCAATGACTATCCGCTGTACCTGGCGCAGGCTGCGATGTTTTCAAATATGTATCAGTGGCTCGATCACGAGCGTGCGCCGCCGCCTTCCGCATTCATCGAAACCAACGCCGACGGTTCCACGCTGGTAGACGGCAAGGGCAATGCGAAGGGCGGCGTGCGTCTGCCGCAGGTATCGGTGCCGATCGCGAAATATGGCGTGGGTTCGAGCGATGCCTGCGTGTTGTTCGGATATACGCAGCCTTTCGAGGCGGCTGTTTCGCGCGAACTATATGGTGACCGCGCGGCGTATCTGGCTCGGTTGCGGACGGAGATCGAGCGTCTCGTTGCGGATCGCTGGGTGCTGCGCGACGGCGCTGAGCAACTATTCGCCGCCGCTCAGGCGCATGCAAATTTCGCGGAACGCACATGAGTCGCTCACAGACTTTTACCGGACTACTGATCGTTTTTTTTGCACCATTGTGCTCACTCGGGCAGGCGAACCGCGACACCGCGGTGCCGGTCGCGGTGCAGATGGCTCCGATTCCCGACCGCACTCCCATAGCGCCCGTGCTTGATTGCGCAAAACTGGCGCAGCACGACTTCTCGAGCGTCGCCGAGGCACCGACCCGCGTTCAATCGGCCGCCATCGATGCGGCGACGGCGGAGCGAGCCGAGTTCTGTTTGGTTAAAGGCTACGTCGCCCCGACGATTCAGTTCGAATTGCGACTGCCCACGACGCGATGGACTGGTCGGTATCTGCAAGGCGGATGCGGCGGCAACTGCGGCGTGATCATGAGCGGCCTGGCACCTCGATGCGATGTCCAAGTCGCGTACGCGGGCGGTTTTGCCGTGGGATTTGAGAACTCGGGGCATGTCGGCGGAGACGGTGTCTGGGCGCTCGGCGGTCAGTCAGTACGTGAGGACTTCGCGTTTCGCGCTGCTCACGCATTCTCGATCGCCGCAAAGGCAATCATGTCCGTCTATTACGGGCATACGCCGGAGTTCTCGTACTTTCAGGGATGTTCCGACGGCGGGCGCGAGGCGATGATGGAAACGCAGCGCTATCCCGCTGATTTCGACGGCGTCATTGCGGGGTCGCCGGCTTTTGCAATTACCGAAGCCATGGAACGGTTCATTTGGGAAGCTCGCTGGGGTCGCGACGCCCAAGGCTCGCTCGTGTTCGACGAAGCCGCGGTGACGCTGCTGCACGCCGCAGTCATGAACGCCTGCGACGCGCTCGACGGAGTGAAGGACGGGCAGATCGATGATCCCCGGCTATGCCACTTCGATCCCGCCACGTTGGTCTGCCATGCCCAGAAATCACCGCCGAAGTGCCTGACCACTTCGCAGGTTGAAGTTGCGAGGAAACTCTACGCGGGTCCGGTCGATGAAAGCGGCCGGCACTTGTTCTACGGCGGTGAACCCTACGGATCCGAATTGAGCTGGGTGGAGCGATTCGCGCTGCCCGTCATGGGAGGTGTGATGTTCGACGAGGCGGTGCGGAATATGATCTTTCAACGCGCGTCGGGCTCCGCCGCGTCGGTGCAGGATTGGCGATTCGATGCGCAAACCTTCGCCGAGCTTAAGCGACACGGTGCGCTGTACGACGCCCAAAGCGCTGACCTGCGCGGCTTTCGCGATCGCGGCGGGAAACTCATTCTCTGGCAGGGATTTGCCGATCCGGCAGCAGGCGCTTACGGACTACCCGACTACTACTATCGTCTGAGCCGCGAAGTTGGCGGTATCGAGGCGGCACGCGGTTTCGCGCGGATGTTCCTCATACCAGGTGTTTATCACTGCGCAGGCGGATATGTGCCATACGAGGAAGACCTGTTGGGGGCGCTCGTAAATTGGGTGGAGCAGGGTCACGCACCTGACTATGTGCTGGCGACGGCGTTGCTTAAAGAGGGTGCGGTGCGCAGCCGTCCGATCTTCGCCTACCCCGTGCAAGCCCGTTACCGCGGGCGAGGCGATGTCAACGATCCGCGCAATTTCGCGGCAAGCGCGCCGAAGAGCGCACCGATGGATCTGTACGACTGGGCTGGCGCCCCGAACAATCGCTGACTATTCATCTCAGTAAGGCGCCCACATCCGGCTCGCGCTCCAAATTCATGATTCGATCCGCCAGCGTTTCTGCCTCGGTCCGAGTGAGCGGAAGTGCTGCGTTCATGGTGCAGTCGACGAATTTCGCCCGCAGCGATGCATCGCTAAGCGGATGGCTGGGATCGCCCAGTGCGCGGAAAATGCTGTGACGAAGCACTCTGCCGTCGTTCAGGGTAACGCAGATCTCGCCCGCAGCAGGGTGTGATACCGCTTGGCTGAACTCAAAGCTGCCTTTGACGGCCAGCGCTAACAGCATCGGGTCGGTCAAAGCTGCCGGCGTAAAGCTGTTGAGCGTCACTTCTTCGTCGCGCAGGGCCACCGCAAGCGCAAATGGCAGGCTGAACTTGGCGTCGATTATGGTCTGTGGTCGCTGCTTTTGCGTCCCTGGTTCGCACAACATTCGCTGTAGCTCGCCCCCCAAGATTCGTACACCAGCGACGTCCGCCGCACTAATACCATGCACGCGTCGCAGCGTCTGCGCCGCTTCGATGTAGGCATGTGTGCCGCGGCAGCAGGGCCACTTTTTGAAGCTTAAGGCGTCGATCCAAAATCGTTCGCCCAGTCCATCGGTAATGTCGGAAGCCTCGTAGCGGCCGGATGCATACAGGGCGAAAAAGCCGTTTTGGCCCTCCAGAGGATGTGCAAAGCCCTTCACCCCCCGCTCAGCCAGCAGCGATGACAATACCGCCGCTTGCGCAGGGAAGGCCTCGCGAATCGCCCGTATCACCGTCTCCGGACTGTGCTTGATCTCACCAGGGCAGGTATTTTGACAAAGCAGCAGCGAGAAGGCGTCGGTGATTTGCGCGGGAGTCAATCGCAGTGCGCGCGATACGGCAGCGGTGGCGCCAAAGGCGCCCAAGATAGGCGGGGGATACCATCCGGCCAATTCCAGAGGCTGGCGCAACGACAACGCCATTCGACAGACCAAGTCGCAACCGGCCGCGACTGCAGCGATGAACTCGCGGCCGCTGATGGGCGAGCGGAACTCCGCCACGCTCAACAGAGCCGGCAAAAGTGACGCATTGGGATGGCAGGGCGCCGCATCAAAAGCATCCTCGAAGTCCAGTGCATGCGCCATGGCGCCATTCGCCAGTGCGGCCATCGGCACGCTAACGCGATCTTTGAACCCGATGATTGTGGCTTGCGGTGATGCGGCCTGGGTACGTGCGAGTTCCACGAACGGTATGACATCGCTGCTCATACCGCTCGCGGCAAACATGACGCCCATCCCATCCAGAATCGCACGCTTGGCGGCCGTGACGGTGGTGTGGGGCAGATCCTCGAAGCAACACTGCGCTAAATGAGTTGCCACTTCCGCGCTCAGAGTGCCCCTATTTTCACCGTTCAATGGCTCGAGTCTCCGGCAATAGTGAAACTTGGGCTTGATATGCAATCGCTTACATGTTGAGCTTATACGCGACCAGCCGAGGCCTCAACATGTCGGAAGCCAAAGACTTGCAGCGTGGGATCGGAACCAAGGTACTGGTGCGTCTGGCGCTGCCCACCATTTTGTTCATGCTTCTAAGTTCACTGGATCGAGTGAACATTAGCTTCGCGGCGCTGCAAATGAACGAGGATCTTGGCTTCACGCCGACTCAGTATGGCTTTGGAGCCGGCATCCTATTTCTCGGGTTTCTCGCCGGCCAGTTTCCGAGCGTGCTGCTGTTGCAGCGTATCGGCATGCGGCGTTGGGTGGCGTTGTGTGCGGTCGCGTGGGCTTGCTGTGCGGCGGGCATTGCCTTTGTCCGCTCACCGCCGGAATTTTATGTCTTGCGTGTGTTGCTGGGTTTCGCGGAGGGCGGATTGGCTCCCGGTATCGTTCTTTATCTGAGCCAGTTCGCTACGGAACGCGAGCGCGCGACGACCTTCGCGCTGCCGATGTTGGCCATCCCGTTCTCGCTGGTGATCGGCAGCCCGGTGTCGGGCTGGCTCATGAGCATGCCGGCGCCGCTGGGATTGCCCAGCTGGCGCTGGATGCTGATTGCGGAGGCGCTGCCATCGATGGCCTTAGGTATCGCGGCGTGGTTTTACTTTCCTGACAGACCGGAAGAGGTTCGTTGGCTCAGCGCGGAAGAACAGACCTGGCTGCAGCGGCATGCCGCCAACCGCGAACGACCGGGACAGCGCAACGATTGGCGTATATTGCGTGAGCCCATGATCTGGGCCTCGGCCCTGTTATGGTTTTGTCTGCTGTCGGGCGCCTACGGAATCATGTTTTGGCTGCCGCAGATGATTCGACAAATGACCGGCTTAACGCCCTTGCAAATTGGTTTTGTGAACGCGCTGCCTTGGTTGGGCGCGATGATCGGCACCTATTTCAATTCAAAACATTCGGACGAGACAGCGGAGCGCTACTTTCATATCAGTGTACCGGCGGTTCTCTCCGCGCTCGCGATGCTCTGCGCGCTGCTATTGGGACCTGGCATTCCGGGTTTGATCATGCTGTTCTTCGCCGGGTTGGGCCTTGGCGCCGCCCAAGGCGCATTTTGGGCGCTGCCGACTTCCGCTCTGAAGCCTGCCACCTTTGCAGTCGCGGCGGTCGCCATCAATGTTGCAGGAAGTTCCGGCGGCCTGGTCATCCCTCACTTAGTCGGGTACGTGCGCGAACAAACCGGTGGCTTTGCCGGGCCTACGATGCTGATCGCAGGCATTTTGTTGATTGCCGCCGGGCTGGTGAGTTTCATCCGTCGGCTACTGATCAACGGCCGCCTGCCGCACGTCGCGACGCCGTGACCACTCTCATGGCGTGCGGCGATGTTGGCGTGAACAGGCCAGACTGCCTGTCGATGTTTGAGGGCTGTACCGCGACATTGAAGCAAGCCAACCTATGTTTTGCGCAGCTCGAAACGACAATCTCCGATCGCGGCGCGGCAGTGCCTAACGCCAAGCTGGCGATGCGCGCTCCGCCGGCCATGGCGCTGGCAGCCCGAACCGCGGGCATCGACGTGGTTTCATTCGCGGGGAATCATTGCCTCGACTACGGATACGAGGCGTTCGCCGACACCTTGCAGCACGCGGCTGATGCCGGACTTACAGTCTGCGGCGCGGGCAAGGATCTTGCGGCCGCGCGCCGGCCTGCACTGATGGACGCTGCCGGATCGCAAGTCGCAGTGCTTGCCGCGAGTTCGATTTTGCCCGAAGGGTACGCGGCTGAAACTGACAAGGCGGGCTGTGCGCCGCTGCGCGCGCACACCGTCTACGAGCAAATTGAATCCGATCAGCCGGGAACCCCGGCGAGGATCAGAACCTTCGCTGATCGTCCCGATCTCGACGCGCTTGTCGAAGGCATCCGCGCGGCGCGCAAACACGCGCATATCGTTCTGGTATCGGTGCATTGGGGTATCCATATGGTGCCGACGAGCATTGCGGACTATCAGATCGAGATCGCGCATCGCGCCATAGACGCCGGTGCGGATGCGATCCTCGGGCATCATCCGCACTTATTGAAGGGCATCGAGTTCTACCGGGACCGGCCAATTTTCTACAGCCTCGGAAATTTTGCGATCGAACAGCCGCACATTTGGAACCCCGCGATCGTGCGCAGCGCCTCTTTCAAGCATCTCGTCAGCCTGAATCCGCAGTGGACCTTGGAAAGCGCCTATATCCTTCCGCCCGTCACCCGCATGACGGGAATCGCGAAGCTCGTGGGCAATGGCGCGGATGAATGGCATGTGCGCTTCATTCCCGCGTGGATCGGCGATGACAGCGTGCCGACCATTTTGCGTTCGAACGATGCGCGATTTGCAGAAGTCACGGCGTTCATTGCCGCGAGCACCGAACAGGCCGGATTCACCACCCAGATTTCAATTCACGGGGACGAGTTGGTATTTCGACCGCGCCATTAGCACCAACGGACATCGCTTCATGAACGCTGAGGATTTCAATCCCCTGACTCCCGAGACTTTCGACAGCCCGTATGGGGTTTACAGCGAGTTGCGCGCGCGCTGCCCGGTGGCACACTCTAATGCGTGGGGTGGCTTTTGGGCGCTAACGCGCTTTGAGGATGTACACAACGCACTGCTGGCATCCGACGTGTTCATCACTTCGAAGCAGAACGTCGTACCCAAACTGGCCTTTACCGGCCGCCGGCCGCCGCTTCATCTGGATCCACCCGAACATACGCCGTATCGCCGGGCACTCAACCCACTGCTCAAGCCCGAGCGTATCGCTGCGCTCGAACCCATCATTCGAAAAACCGCATCGGACCTGTTGAAACCACTGGTCGCCGCGGGCGGCGGCGATGTATGCGCCGACTACTCCAGCCACCTGACGATCCGTGTATTTGCACAGTGGATGAACGTGCCGGAAGACATGGTGGTGGACCTGCAGCACATTGGCCGGGCGTACAACATCGCCGTGCAGTCCGCCGACGGCCAGATGGTGCGCGAAACCAGTCTTAAGCTCTACGACATTGCGCGCGCGATGATCGATCAACGCCGGCAGCATCCCCT
>Ga0302324_100005164_pt1 | contig 28595 bp, 25 predicted proteins | sample Palsa_T0_1_FD_201949 | JGI IMG/M metagenome (GOLD analysis project Ga0302324, IMG submission 201949) | Peat permafrost microbial communities from Stordalen Mire near Abisko, Sweden - Palsa_T0_1 | ecosystem: Environmental > Terrestrial > Soil > Palsa > Peat permafrost | place: Sweden: Abisko...
CCCCTCTACCTTAACCGTCCCATCAGCCCCATCTTTCCTCACCGTCCCATCAGCCCCGTCTTTCCTCACCGCCTCACCTCTCCCCCCGTCACCAAAACAGCAAAGCCCCACAAGCAAACCTGCCCCCAAAATAAATATCGGCAATCTTTTATCGCGTATCATATGGCAAACTTTAAGTCAATTTAATACTTCTTCTCCTGAAATCCGACGGATTCTCCCCCGTCAACTCTTTAAATAATTTATTAAAATAAGAGGGACTATCCAAACCGACCGCATAACAAGTCTCACCGACATTATCTCCCTGCATGAGCAGGTTCCTGGCCCGCTCTATTCGGTATTGATTGACAAATTCCGTAAAAGTCATATTCGTCTGCCGCTTGAAATACCGGCAAAAAGCGGGTGTTGTCAGGTTCACCTTTCGCGCAACGACATTCACATCGGGATCGCTGTGATAATGCGCATCGATATATTCATAAATGGCCCCCATCCTGATCTTATCCTTTAAAATAAAATTCTGACTATCTAAATCCTTATTCAACAACTCCCTTTCCTCCGACTCCGCCAGCCGCTGAAAGATCTCGATCAGCCTCAACAATTGTTCTACCGCCGACATCCCATCCATCTTCTTCAACATCCCCGCCACCGCGGCCTTCGTCTCGCCCGAAAACGCGATCCCATACGCCGCCTCCCGAAAAAGCCGCGCCACTCCCCCCAACTCCGGCGCCACCCCGATCGCCGTCCCCAAAAAATCCGTGCGCAACTGTATCACGATCTGCTGATATTCACTTCTAAGCCGATAGTCAAAATTAAGATGCGGCAGGTTGCCCCCGATAAACACCAGATCATTTTCCGCATACGTCGAGATATGCGTCCCCACATGCCGGATCCCCGCATCGGCTTCTACATAAACCAATTCGAATTCCGGATGATAATGCCACAAAAAAGTATTCCGCAACCGCGGAGCAAACAATTTGAACGACTTGCCCGGCTCAAACCGGATCTTTTCCAGTTGGATGGTTCCATGTCCCATTGACCTAAAAAGTTTATTGAATATACAAAAAATGTCAATAGAGAGCAAATACCGGTCAATAGGCAGAACAGCTACCATTCCCACATCCCCTAGCTTTGTGTCATTAAACGATAGCACCATGACAACACAAACCATGAACGCCCACAAAGAAATCCCGGGCAACCCCTCCACCGCCAAATCCAGCCAGCTCCGCCTCAACGACCGCTGCAACGGCGAGCCGCTACGCTTGCTAAGCGAAAAAGACTGGGACTTCTGGATCACCAACGGCTACGTCATCATAAAAAATGCCGTCCCAAAAGAGCAGGTTAAAAAACTCGCAGCCTATCTCTGGGAATATGAAGAAAAAGACCCGCAAGACATCGACACCTGGTATCGGAAACCCAATGTCGACATGCAAATGAAAGAGCTGGTCAATACCGGCATGGTGGAGATATACAATCATCAGTTTATGTGGGACAACCGCCAATATCCAAAAGTCCATCAGGCTTTTGCGGATGTCTGGGGCACCGAAAAATTGTGGGTCACCATCGACCGCGCCAATCTGAATTTCCCCTTACGCCCCGGATTCGAATACAAAGGATTTATCCACTGGGACTATGATCCCGAAACCCGGCCTCAGAATGTCCAGGGCGTCCTTGCCCTGGCCGACCAGACCGATGAGACAATGGGTGGCTTTCAATGTATACCCGAACTGTTCCGAACCTATGACACCTGGAAGCTGACACAACCCGAAACCAGGGATCATTTCAAACCCGATACCACCGGCTTCAGCTTTGTCAAAGTAAAACTGGAAGCCGGGGATCTTCTAATATTCAACAGCCTGCAACCCCACGGGATCCGGCCAAATACCAGCGGCAATAAAGTCCGCATCGCCCAGTATATTTCGATGATGCCCGCACAGGAAAATGACGAAACCCTCCGGCAATGGCGGATCAACAGCTGGCAAAGCCGCGAGGCAATGGAAGGTTATGCGTTCCCCGGTGACCCGGAAAAACGCGAAAAAAGAAACCCCGTCGCAAAACTCTCGCCGCTGGGCGAAAAATTACTGGGTCTCACTCCTTGGCGCTAACCTTACCGGATAAAAAAGCTAAGGCCGATCACCACCACATCGATGGCAATGCCGAGAAGAAAAAAAGGAATGGTATATTTCGTTGGCAACGCGGCTAAATTAGTGACAACCACCAACACCAGGGAAGTCATGGTGGCAATGATCAACCCGAATGACCCGCCATGAAATAAAATGGCCGTCATAGTCATGGGAAAGAACACTGCGGTCATGCTAATCACGGAAACCCCAAGCCAGCCTATATGCTGGCCGGCATCTTGTTTCGCTGCCCAATTAATAAATCGGGCAAAAAGGGAAGGCTCTCTGCTGACAGGCCCATAAACGACTACGGGCTGGACGGAATGAAGCGTAGTTGACATAAGATGCTGTTTTGAGACTGTAAAAATCGCCCGGAACCGGAATATAAAAGATGACAACCCTCACCGGGCCGCCTGATCCTCGTCAGTTCCCTTTTTTTCACTACCCCAATTTTTCGCTTTATAGACCGTTCAGGGATTAAGTTTAACGATCCCGCTCCTGATCGCATACATGACCAGTCCAACCCTGGTCTTTAAACTCAGTTTTCGAAATAAGTCGTCGCGATAGCCGTCGATAGTCCGCGCGCTAAGGAACATTTTATCCGCAATCTCCTTGTAAGTCAACTCGGTGCAGGCCAATTTCAGAAATTCGGTCTCCCGGTCGCTCAACGCCATAAAGCTATTCATATTCTTTTCAGGCTCGTCCATGACATTGACCATATGAATCAATTTGCCGGTGACCAGCTCGGAATAATAGAACCCTTTCCGCACCAACGAATCCAACGCCATCTTGAATTCACCCGGCTCAATATCTTTAAGGATATACCCCTTTGCCCCGCATTTAAGCATCCGGATAATAATAGGTTCGCTATCATACATGGATAAAGCCAGGACTTTGATATCCGGATAATTCCGCTTCAGCCACAGGCTGGTCTCATAGCCATCCAGCTCAGGCATATTGATGTCCATCAGCACAATCTCGGGAAGGCGCTCAGGATCCAGCCGATCTATAAATTCCCTTCCGTTGTTAGCCTCGAAAAGGACATTATAATCATCAAGACATTGAATCAGGCCCGCCAGACCATTCCGCAACAAGACATGGTCATCGGCAAGCGCAACATTGATTTTTGGCATACTGATATAATTTAGGTCGGCCTGGGTAAACGAACATCTACTACTGTTCCTTTCTGATTAGTACTCGTCATGGAAAACTGTGCCCCTATCAATTGCGCCCGGTTATGCATATTTTTAATCCCCAACCCCCCCCCAGATGGCTGCTTGCCTCCGACAATCCCCAGATCAAACCCCTGCCCGTTATCAAACAAACGCATCGAGAACAATTCCGGGCCATATGATAGTTCCACCACAATTAAATTTGCCCGGGCATGCTTGATGATATTGCTGATGACTTCCTGCACGATCCGAAAAAGAATCAGCTCCTTCTGAGAGCCCAGGGAATATACATTACCCTCCATCCGGAGATCCGTCTCAAAATAGCCCGTCTTCTGGATTAGCTCCAGTTCATACTCGATCGAACGAGCTAACCCCATATCCGACACATAATCCGTATTCAGCCTTTTGGACAGATCCCGCAGATCCTGAATTGCCTTTGCAACCAGCTTCCTGGAATCCTCGATCTTTTGTTGTAAAACCTCCATCTTATTCAGGTCCGCCGTCGCAAGGTTCAGCTTGGCCAAACTCAATACCTGACCGATATTATCATGAATCTCCTGCGAAATATTCTTAAGCGTTTGTTCCTGAATCTCCAATTGCGTTCGAAGCAGCTCCTGCTGAAAATTCAGCTGCATCGTCTTCTTCTCTTCGATATGTTTTTTCTTACGCTGATTGATATAGGCTACCAGGACCAGGATAAAGAAACCGGCCAGGAGAAAGACAATGATCGTGATCACGATCCCGGTGACGATCGCGTATTCCTGTTGCGGCATATAAAGGCAATTATCATGCTCCCGTATAGAATAAAGTTCAAACCAAAGTTAATATAATCGTACGCATAGATCTGGGTATGCTTCTTGAACGCATACAGAGCATCGATAAAGATATACAGAACCACACTACCCAGGGAAGAGAACAATAACCCGTTCGCCAGCCAGAAATATTCGTACCGGAACAGATCCCTGAATTCCTCCTCCTGCAGGCAGACATAGAAAAAATAACAGCAGACGACCGCTATCAGCACATCCCCCAGCGCATCCGTGTACCAGTTGTATATCCGAAAGCCCTGAAAAAATAGCAAATTGCCAATTCCAAAACAAACGAAAACCGCTATAAGCAATTGCAGAAGCTTGCTTGCTTTTGCCATAGGCTCCGCAAACCGGAAGATCCATATCCAGGACACAGTGCAGATCATCATCAATAGGTTGAATATCCAGGAGTTATTGTTCAGCTTCCGGATATATGTACTGTACCACCCGATCGTCTCGACGACGATCGTCGCCAACAACAAAAGCATAAAGAGACGCCACACCCCCACCCTGCTGGGCAAAAGGCATAGCGCCGCAATAAAAGTCGCCCACTCGGCAATTACCGTCGGTTTGAACAGGTCGAATAACTTATCCATTCTTAAGATTCTTACTCGTAAACAATCTCGGCCTCACGGGCAGCTCGGCGGACACAGCTGGCCATTATCCCCTCCAAAAAATTCTGCCTGGCAGATGCAGGCCGGGGCCGTTTTATGCTTGCGGCTCGCAAAACCAGGCGTATCATCGATATAGACAACCTCTCCGTCACTGACAAATTCATACAACACAAATAACCTGTCCTTGAATTTTCCGCCGGTTGCAGAAGCGCCATTGTCCGTATAGGCCGCGAAATCCATTTCGATGTGATCGATGGTTATGCCTTGCGTTCCCTGATATGTGGTCTCATTTTGAATAAAGTCGATAAAGTCGGACATACAATAGAAAATACTTCTGGTGTCCGAGTAATCTCCACTCACCGGCATCATGTTCTCGCTCACTCCCGGCTCCAGGGTACTGGTCAACCCACTACTATTGTCGTCGTTTGCCACATAGTAATTCTGCCAGTCTTGCATTGCGTTCGGCGGAACCGGGTGGACCTGATGGTCAACGGGCCCGAACATATAATAGTTTCCAACATCTCCAGCGTTGCAACTCTTCGAGGGCGCAAACACCAAGACCACCTGCTTATCCTTAACCCGGCCCATATTGAACCCCGGATTTGGGCCGCCAGAGTGATAGGCGACAAAATACAACCGGACGCCCGTCCCCCCGTTTGCATTGTCATCAGTCTGAACCTTTGTGATCAGATCTTTGAAACTGGACAACGGATAAGTGTAGTGACCGGGGTGCGCACTCCCAATGATCTGGGATAAGATTGACTTTTTACCGGGCGCCGCATCGTTATTATAAGTCCCAACCGAAAACCGGTGTTCCAGGTTGCCCGATTGCTGTTCCGAAACCCACATATACGGTACCGGTTGCGCCGCAACCTGGACACCAAGCAAGCAGATTATCCCTACCAGATAAAACTTTTGATGCGTATTCATACTAAAAGATTTGATGGTGGTGGTAAATTGATTCCCGATAAAAATACCCTGATTTACCCCAACTCTGCCATGCCACAGGCGGAAACGTCCTTTCTCCCCCATAATACCGTGAAAACACGGGTCCGGATTCCGGTGAAAAAACGGGTGCATGACATTCCCCCCTTTTTTCATAAATTACCATTCTAACCTCCACGACATGACAAAATTCGATGCAATCGTCATCGGCTCCGGCATCAGCGGCGGCTGGGCCGCAAAAGAGCTCTGCGAACAAGGGCTCACTACCCTCCTGCTGGAGCGCGGTCGCCCCGTGGAGCATCTGAAAGACTATCCCACCGCCACAAAAAATCCCTGGGACTTCCCACACCGCGGCAGCCTCCCCCTATCCGTCCGAAACGACAATCCCATCGTAAGCCGTTGCTACGCCTACGGAGAATCCACCCAACACTTCTTCGTAGCAGACAAAGCTCATCCCTATATCCAGGAGAAACCCTTCGACTGGATCCGCGGCTACCAGGTGGGCGGCAAATCCCTGCTCTGGGCCCGCCAGACCCAGCGCTGGAGCCCCTACGAATTCGGAGGCCCCGCCAGAGATGGCTTTGCAGTGCCCTGGCCCATCGGCTACGCCGACCTCGCACCCTGGTATAGCCATGTCGAACGCTTCGCCGGCATCAGCGGCAACAAAGATGGCCTGCCCCATCTACCCGATGGCGAATTCCTCCCACCCTGGGAGCTCAACTGCGTCGAACAGCATATCCGCGAAGGCATCCACGCCCGCTACCCCGACCGCCCCGTCATCATCGGCCGCTGCGCCAACCTGACGCAGCCACAACCGATCCACCTCGAACAGGGCCGCGGCAAATGCCAGGCCAGAAACCTCTGCGACCGCGGCTGCCCCTTTGGCGGGTATTTCAGTTCAAACGCTTCCACCGTCCCCTGGGCCCAACGCACCGGCAAGCTTACGCTGCAACCTTTCAGCGTCGTACACTCCATCCTCTACGACGAAACAAAAGGCAAAGCCACCGGGGTGCTCGTCGTTGATGCCCAGACAAAAACCGTCACCGAATACCACGCCCGCATCATCTTCGTCAATGCGGCCTGCCTCAATACTAACCTCATCCTCCTGAACTCCCGCTCCCGTCGCTTCCCGCAGGGGCTTGGCAACGACAGCGGAGCCCTCGGCCATTATATCGCTTTCCATAACTACCGGGGTTCTCTCAACGCTGAATTCGATGGTTACGCCGATCGCTATTACTATGGCCGCAGACCCACCCAAGTCTTCATCCCGGCCTTTCGCAATGTCTTCCGCAACGAAGCACTCGGCTTCCAACGCGGCTATATGAGTTACTATTCGGCATCGAGGGCCGGCTGGGACCAGGGCGATTACCAGGCCGGTATCGGAGCCGCCTGGAAAGACTCCCTTACCGAACCCGGCCCCTGGTACGTGTCCATGGGCATGCAGGGCGAGACCCTGCCAAAATTTGAAAACCATGTCCGGCTAAGCCCCGACCACAAAGACGAATGGGGCGTCCCCCAGCTGATCACCTCCGTCGGCTACGACGATAACGATGCCAAAATGGCCGCCGACTTTCTCGCCCGGGGCGCCGAAATGCTGGAAGCAGGCGGCTGCAGGAATATCTCAGGCGGCGACAACAACCAGCACCCCGGCCTCGACATCCATGAAATGGGCGGCGCCCGGATGGGCCGGGACCCAAAGACCTCCCTGCTCAACGAGTGGAACCAACTCCACGCCTGCAAAAATGTCTTCGTCACCGATGGCGCCTGTATGACTTCCACCGGAAATCAAAATCCTTCGCTCACCTTTATGGCCCTGACAGCCCGCGCCGCCACCCACGCCGTAGAGGAGCTAAAAAAGCAAAATCTCTGATTCCATCAACCTTCAATACGTTCAAATGAAACTTCTCACCTTCCTCCTGCTGGCTTCTCTAACCCTCTCCGCCCAAACCACCAAAGCCCAAACTACCCAAACCCAAACCACCAAAGCCCAACCGGCCCCCGGCCCCTACGGCAACAATCCCGCCGCCGGCCATTACCTCGCCACACGAGGGTTCAAACTATATTACGAAATCTATGGCCAGGGCGCACCATTATTACTCTTTCACGGCAACGGGGGATCCATCTCCAACATGGGAAACCAAATCGCTTATTTCTCAAAAAACTATCAGGTGATCGCCATCGACACCCGGGCGCAAGGCAACTCGAAAAATCCATCGGATTCTCTGACCTTTGAAATGATCGTAGATGATTTTAACGCACTGCTCGATTCTCTCCACCTCGACAGCTGCTATGTGATCGGATGGAGTGACGGCGGGATCGATGCCCTGTTACTGGCCATCCGCCATCCCGACAAAGTAAAAAAAATGGCCTTCACCGGCGCCAACCTCTGGGCCGATACAACCGGTCTGACGCCCTTTGTCTATAACCTGATAAAGACGGAGAATGCAAACCTGCGAAAGAAACCCCCAACTCCCCAATTAAAAAATCAACTCCAGATATCCGACCTCGACTATTTTCAACCCAATATAACCCTGGACCAGTTGCACCAGATCCACTGCCCGACCCTGGTCATCGGCGGCGACCACGACGTCATCCCCGTCACCCATACCGTACTTATCGCACAGAACATCCCGCAGTCCTACCTGTGGATCGTCCCCAACTCGGGCCACTCCGTCCCCATATTCAAAAAGGACGCTTTCAACACACAGATCTACGATTTCTTCACTCATCCCTACCGCAAAATCGAAGGCCCCGCCACCTTCCAATAAAATAGGCATCTCCGTTACCGTTGCTACCGCCTTCAAATCCCCGCTTAACAACCAGACAACGCTTGTTTAACGTTTCGACAACGCTTATTTAACGATTCATAAACGCGAGACGTGCAAAGGATTTCGCAACTTAGCTCCATCACCAAACCTATACTCCGAAGCATACCACTTCCGTCCACCATGCCGCATATCTCGCCGGCCCATATACAATAATTTACCATCGGTACCCGTCGAAAAAAACACCATCGTAAAACACCATTTATGAATCAAGCGCTATTCCCTATCGCCGTTGCTCTCCTATTATGCGCTGCCACCACCCGGGCGCAGGATCATCAACCCCATGAAGCATCACCCCGTGACCTATCCCCCGATCTATTTACAGACAATATTAACATTGGTTTCGGCTTTGGCTTTGACTATGGTGGCCTCGGCGCAAACCTCACCGTGTACCCCCAAAAGAATATCGGCCTTTTTGTGGGCGGCGGCTATGCCCTGGCTGGCTTCGGCTACAACGCCGGCATCAAACTCCGCCTCCTGCCCAACAATGGAGCTTCCAAAGTCCGCCCCTTCCTCGAAGGTATGTATGGATACAATGCCGCTATTGTCGTGACCAACAATACGCAGTATAACAAGTTGTTCTATGGCCCTTCCGTCGGCGCGGGCCTTGACATCGGACGCCTGGAAAAGAACAAAGGCTATCTTTCCCTGGCCATCCTCGTACCTATCCGAAGTCCCGATGCCAACAATTATATCGATGACCTGAGAAATAATTATGGAGTATCCTTCGCCAATAACCTCCTGCCCATCGCCTTCTCGATCGGGTACAAAGTCGCTATAGACTAGTTAGCCTTATACCTTGACCCGGAACGGAGCCAAGACCCCGGTCGAAGCTCCTTCCGGGCTTTTATTACCCGACCTCGCACCCGCTCCCGACCCCACACCCGCACCTGCACCTGCACCCGACCCCACACCCACACCCGCACCCGCTCCCACACCCGGCGCCCAAACCTCACCACTCACCGAATCAGAATCACTACCCCCTTTTTCGATATCATCTTCCCGGTATACGTAGCCCCCTCCGCCTCCCAGACATAACCGCCCGTCGGCTGTCGTCCGCCCGGAATAGTGCCATCCCAACCCTCTCCCATACGCGATGTGCTGTATATCAGCTCGCCTGAACGGTTGTAAACGCGGAAGAAATGCAGGGAGGCAATCCCTACCATGATCGGCCGGAAAATATTGTTCGTCACCCTTCCCGGAGTAAAAGCATTGGGCAGGAATATATCCGGTCCGCTGGTAAAGACAGTCACCTTGATACTCGCCCCCCCGATACAGCCCCGTGCATCGGTCGCGGTGACGAAATACCGGATGGAGTCCACACCCTCCGAATAGACGGCGATCGGGTCCGCAATCGCGGGGTTGTCCAGACCATCCGCCGGAGACCACAGCCAGCTGTCGCCACCTCCGTCCGAAGATAACGCATTCAGTTGTAAGGGCTGGTTCAAGACTACCGAAGTATCCCTCCCTGCATTCACCACCGGCAGCGACTGGATATAGACCGTCTGATAGGCGGTATCGTTACAACCGTCGGCAGCGCTGTATTCATACAACAGGCTGTCCGTTCCCGCCCCCGCCAGCCGCGGGCTGATAACCCCATCCCTGGTGACTCCCCTGCCGGCAAAAGCGTAAGACCCCGGCATACCCGTCAGTTCAGAAGCCTCAGTGAAATTAACCAGGGTGTCATAATCGCACAGGGCCGGGACTGCCGCAAATTCAGTATGCGGGCTGGGTTTAATGGCGACCGGCTGGTCCAGCTCATTTTGACAGGTGTACCCTGAAGAAGAGATCATCCGGATCGTATAGGTCGCTGTATCCGCAGTCAGCGGGTTGGGATAGCTGTGTAAATAGACCTTGCCCGGGTACGGCAGGCTGTCCATATAAGATATGCCGGCAGTGTCCCCCCAGGAAACCTGTACAGCGACGATCGAACCGAAGTTCACCGTGCTAACGTTAGCAATCTCGACGTTCTGACCGCTGCAAAGATCGGATGGGTTGAGGATATCGAATGCTGCCTTCGCCTCCGACCCGTTCACAGTGAAGATCTTACCCGCACTGTCCGTACAACCCTCGCTGTTGGTAACAGTCAGGCTCATAGCATAATGGGCCGCCGCGCTATACCGGTGCGAGGGGTTCTGCGCAGTCGAGCTGTCCGGGTTGCCCGGCCCGGCATTAGGGTCGTCGAAATTCCAGTTGTACGTAAACGGCAGCGTTTCCCCGTCGGAAGTATAGCTGCTGTCATAAAATTGACCGATGGCATCGCTCAGGCAAATGCCGGGCATCGTGAAATTGACCTTCGGATTGGGATAGACCTTTATCAGCACGCTGTCGATGGACGAACAGCCGGGATTATTGCTGAAAGAGGTCCTCACGTAATATTTATGCAGCGCTGAGTCGGGCGAAGTATTGGGCAGGTGCAGCATAGGCGCTGCCGCAGTGCTATCGCTCAGCCCCGCCGGCGGCGACCAGGCATAGCTATAGACCGGATTGGACGGTCCTCCCAGCTGGACCGTGCCCGCAGGGCAGACACTCATGGAATTGCCGGCATAGGATGGCGGCATCTGCGTATAAATGATCACGTTCTTGATGGAATGGTTATCCGTATAGCCCCCTGTGCTGGCGGTGAAGCCCATATAACCCGTAAAGTTGAAGAGGTTCGGTTGATAGGTGCTCAGATAGAAAGTATCGTTCACATACACGGATATGTTGCCGGTATCATAGACGATCCTGGCCCGGTTGTAATTCGGCCCGCGAATATAAGACAGCTGCCCGTTGGTGTTGGCCAACGTAGGTTCATTAAGGCATTCGCCGTAAATGGTATCGTTGGGGCTGGTTTGATTATAGCCCTGTCCCCACCGGATCTCGATCTTTGGCATATCCTGGTGTACTGTGCCGGGATCGTAAGGAATACAATTGTTCCAGGTGTCAAAACATACCTTGAGCCCGTTAGCCGCATCCGGTATCCCCAATCCGCCTCCATTTACGAAGCCGGACGGTGGCACATCCAGGAAACAGAAGGCAACACCATCCGCGCCGGTGCCATCATACATCCGGAAGTCGAACTCCGCGATCCACCTTTTGCACATCGAAAGATTGATGGGCTGATTGAAGAATACCGCCCCGCTGTTTAATGCGGCAGCCCTGCAAATGATCAATTCTGAATCCGCGCTGCCGGTAATATTCCCCACCCTGGCGTCTCCCTGCAGGTTCCATCCTGTCGTATTCATCGGAGTGCCACTCAGTTGTGCAAATACAAAGTTCTGGCAAACGGCTTTTTTATCGACGCCAAGAGTCAGATACAGACAAAGCAAGCATATAAAATGTCGATTCCTCAAGGCAAATCCCGCCGGTTTAGGGTGCAGTTCCCCCAAAAGATACCGCAATTTTTTGGAAAATACTAGTGGTATCACCCATCCCCCTACTGCGGCAACGGCTTCCAGCAACAATTTTTCCTACTGCAGATAATTTAGTCCCCGGAACATTTGAAAAGAAATATACTAAAAATTCCATCAACCCTGCTAAACAAGTGTAAACCCTTAATTTTTTCCTAGGGCCTACTCCTAAAATTAGCCTTTATCGGGGCAATAATATGCCATCTTTATACGATATAGGTTCGTCCAATATATTTCTTATTCTATGAACCATCGTCGCCCGTTGATGAACCATCTTCGCCTGTTGACGCCCCCCCGTCGCCTGTTAACGCCCCCCCTTCAACTGTTGATCCTGTGCGGATGCCTATTTTCTTTTGAAGGGGTTCGGGCCCAGAACCCCGGCGGCATCGGTACCGCCAATCTGATGTTTTGGCTAAAAGGCGATGCCGGCGTTACAACAGGCGCCACCTTCACCTGGGCCGACCAATCGGGTCAGGGCAGGAACAGCACACAATCGACAGCCGCCGATCAACCCACCGTGACCGCCGCGACGACGGACTACATGAATTACAACCCGGGCGTCAAGTTCGTGGCCAATCAATGGCTGATCATGGCCAACAACTTAAATAACGCCGGCACCACCGCCAACGAAATTTTCCTCGTTTATAAAAACGTGGCCAGCGCCCCCGACGGAATGGTGCTGGGCACAGAAGTACCCGGTAACCGGAGCTATTTTTACGGCAGCGGCGTAGTCCAGTACGGCAATTCCAACAAGCCGACGACCATCGCACCCGGCTATGTGGCAAATGCACCGGATATTTTCGTGGGCAAATTCTTTAGCTCGACGGATGCGGCACAGGCCGCCAATGGAGCCACCTTTGCAGCCCTGGCCCCGATCAATACGCCCGCCACCTTCACCACCCCCGTCGCTGTCGGAGTGCAGCCGAATAATGGCGGCGGTTATAACGCCTTCGGCTACACGGGCAATACCATGGAACTGGTGGGTTACAACGCAGAGATCGACCTCGCCGGCACCGAAAGACAACAGGTGGAGAGTTACCTGGCGCTGAAATACGGCATTACGCTGGACAGCACGGGCACTGGCGGAAATTATTATAATTCGGCAGGCAGCTCCGTTTACCAGGGCGGCGGCGGAACCAACTATTTCACCGATATTATCGGGATCGGCCGGGACGACAATACCACCCTCTACCAACGGCAATCCCACCTGCCTGCGGACTCTATCCGGCTCTACCTGGGCCCCACCCCCCTCGCCACCACGACCAATCAGGCCAATACTTCCACCTTTGCGGCGGATAAATCCTATATCGTCATGGGTGACAATCTGGGCAATCTGTGCGGGTCCGGTGCAAATGTTTCCCACAAGCCGGCCACTGTCGCCATGAGACTGGACCGGGAATGGAAGATCATTTACAATACCACCGCCAACACCTTCAATATGGACATTACGGCAGCGGCCTGCGCTGAACTTTCGTCCGCGCCAACCAGCAATACCTATCTGGAGCTGCTGTATTCCACCACATCTTCGGACCTGACGACCGGCACCGTCATGGCAAACAATACCAACGGCATGACGATCACCGTTACCGCCGGCGTCGTTACCATCGCAGGACTCAACAGCGCACTGGCCGCCATGGCAGCAGCAGTTTCCACCGGAACAACCGTGTATTTTACCCTGGCAGCAAACCAATACGACGTCCTCCCCCTCCAATTAACAGATTTTACAGCCCTGGCCGCACCAAAATCCGTCCAGCTAACCTGGTCAGCCACCGACGAGACCGGCGCCGCCTATTACCAGGTCATGCGATCTTCCAACGGCACAAACTGGCAAATGATCGGCCAGGTGGACATCACGGAGAATGCGACCGGTTCCGATACCTGGCATTTTACCGATAGCTTGCCGCTGAGCGGCGCCAATTATTACCGGTTGCAAATGGTCGACCACGACGGAAGCTCTTCCTGGTCAACCATCGTCGAAGTCGGATACCACCCGGCGGCAGCAGCAGCATCCGTCAGCATATTTCCCAATCCTGCCACTGACAAGATCCTTATCCAATGCTCCGGTCAGTTGCTGGCAACATCTACTATCCGCTTGTATTCAGCCATCGGAGAGGCACTGCCCGTCAACCTGATCCCGGGTATGGGCACCGCAATTCTGTCCCTGACAGGGCTGCCGCCCGGAGTCTATTTCCTGCAGGTAAGAACCCCGTCAGGTTGGCAAGTACTCAGGCTACTCAAAAATTAGCGTACTGCCTCGCCGCCGATCACGCCCACCCCGCCCATCATCCACCCCGCCCATCCTATCGAACCTTACCCGCCGTATTCGCCAAGACCAGGTCAGACAGAACCGCCTCATCCGCCTTGGCCGGAAGATGCGAACAGAACCCGATCCCAACATAAAAAGGCCCATCGATATGCAGCTGAACAGGATCTCCGATCTGGTGCATCGGCTCCCCATGCATGCTGATCCAAACCGTAAAACTATCCCCCCGTTTCTCTATGCCAATCCGCTTCGCCAACCCGATATTCAGGCTGTCCGTAGAATGATCCTTCCGGTGATTGACCCGCATTTCCTTCATCATCTCCCCCTTTTCCGGCCGCCAGGCCAGATGCATCAGACCTGCCCCGTGAAGGGCTACCACAACCTCTTTGGAGTCGTCATCCAGACTCTGGCGGATAACAAGCACGGCCTTTCGGTCGTTATAGCCCGCCGTGTCCGGGAAATTGACATCGGCAGCCAACGACACATCTCCGGACATCTTCTTCCACAGATACCGGAACTCATCCCGCTGATACCAAATATTATAGCCGGCAGATACGATCGTATACGCACCCGCCCCGCGATCGAAGGTCGAACTACCCGGTACCAGCGCCCCGCCTACATCACTCTGGCCCTGGAAAATGCCCAGCGGCATATTGACCGTCCGCGTAGCCCGGTGAAAATCCGCGGGCGGTGGCACCTGTTTGTGCGTGGCAGATCCCGGCAAAGCCCAATCCGGCACTTCCACATTCGAAGCCGCTGTTTGCGCGGCGACAGGAGACGAGGCGGCGCATAATGCAAGAACAAGCAAAAAGTTAGACTGTTTTTTCATAAAACAAATCTACCACCCGATAAAAACTTTCGCCCATCCCACCCTACTTCAATACTACATCAATCTTAACTATCCCCCCGGCCAACCTACATCTTTACTACATCCTGCCCCCGCGCCCCCCTGTAAATATTCGGGCCAATTTCATATTTTTAATATATGTTAAGAAAAGCTGTTTCCAAAAACCCGCAGAAAAGAAAGATGGGCTTTCAATTACGCGGTCATGAAGTCAAACGCATCGAAACATTCAGCGACGCCGTATTTGCCTTTGCCGTTACGCTGCTGATCGTATCGCTCGAAGTACCCCATAGCTTCGATGAGCTTTTGACTACCATGCGTGGCTTTTTTGCTTTCGGGATGTGTTTTACTCTTCTCGTACTTATCTGGTATGAACAGCATATCTTTTTCCGCCGTTATGGAATGGATGACACCTGGACCATCGTTTTGAATAGCGCACTTATATTTATTGTCTTGTTTTACGTCTATCCGCTGAAGTTTCTCTTCTCCCTTATGTTCGGTGACAGCATTTATGGCTCGGGCAAATCTCCTTTTTCAATCGAAGACAAACAGCTCCCGCTTTTAATGGTAATATATGGGGTCGGCTATGTCCTCATCTTTTTTATCCTCACGCTGCTCTACCTGCATGCGCTGAGAAATAAGGCAGCTCTTGAGCTGACAACTGCGGAAACATTTGATACCAGAACAAAGATCTATTCCCAGCTCGTACAGATCTCCATCGGTATCCTATCCATAGTGACCGCTTTACTTTTACCACCGAAACTGGCGGGTCTGGCCGGGTTTGTCTATGCATTGCTTGGAGTCGCGCTTACCATCTATTACCGGAGAAGGGCTAAAATCCGGAAACGGCTTTTTGATGAATGACTATGAATAACTCTTACTGGCTAACGCGCTTTCTCATCCTTCGCCTGCTGGGCCTCGTCTATGCGGTAGCTTTCCTCGCGGCTATCAATCAGATCATACCCCTGATCGGCGCAAACGGCCTCCTGCCCGTCGGTCTCTTCCTGGAGCGCGTCACCGGGGCGCTCGGATCGCGTGGCGCCAGCTTCCTGCGCCTGCCCTCGCTCTTCTGGTTCGCCCATTCCGATACGGCCCTGCTGACCACCGCCTGGATCGGCTTCCTCCTTTCCCTGATCGTAGTCGCCGGCTTCGCCAACGCACCGATGCTCGGCATTCTCTGGTTTCTTTATATGTCGTTCGTCAACGTCGGCCAGGACTGGTATGGATACGGTTGGGAGATCCAACTCCTCGAAACCGGATTTCTGGCAATCTTCCTCTGCCCCCTGCTCGACCCGCGCCCCTTCCCAAAACGCGCCCCGCCGATGCCCGTCATCATCCTATTCCGCTGGCTCATCTTCCGCATCATGTTTGGCGCCGGTCTGATCAAGCTTCGCGGCGATGAGGTGTGGCGCAATGGAACAGCGCTCTACTATCATTTCGAAACCCAACCCCTGCCCGGTCCGCTAAGCCGCTGGTTTCATTTTCTGCCTCGCATACTATTACGAATGGGCGTCTGGTTCAATTGGCTGGCCGAGCTCGTTGCACCCTTATTCGTCTTCTGGCCGCGCATCGCGCGTCATATCGCCGGATCCGTAATCGTCCTCTTACAGGTCATCCTCATCCTCAGTGGTAACCTTTCCTTTCTCAACTGGCTGACCATCGTTCCCGCCCTGGCCTGTTTCGACGACGGTTTCTGGGCCAAATTGCTTCCCCGTGCCCTCGTCCGCCACGCACAAGCCGCCAGCGCCCGCGCCGAGCCATCCCGACCAATGCTGGTCACCGCCTGGACCGTCACCGCTGTCATCGCCCTCCTCAGCATCCAGCCGGTACTCAACATGCTGTCCCCCCAACAGATCATGAACACCTCCTTCGATCCCCTCAATCTGGTAAATACCTATGGCGCCTTCGGATCAGTGGGACGCGAGCGCCTCAACGTCGTATTCGAAGGAACCACGGACGACATCCCCACCGACTCCGCCACCTGGAAAGCGTATCCCTATAAAGGCCTCCCAACCGATCCCGATAAACTTCCGCCGCAGATCGCACCCTATCACCTTCGCTTCGACTGGCAAATGTGGTTCGCCGCTATGTCCACCCCCGACGAATACCCATGGACGCTAACCCTCGTCTCAAAACTCCTGCACAACGACCCCGGCGCCCTCAGCCTCTTCGCCGCCAACCCCTTCCCCGATAAACCACCCCGCTATATCCGCGCGATCCTGTACCGGTATTCCTTCGCCCCGCCCGGCAGCCCCAGCCACCCCGGCAACCCCGGCAGCCCCAGCCACCCCGACCACCCCGGCAACCCCAACCATCCCGACCACCCCGGCCACCACTATTGGACCCGCCAACGCATCGGCGCACCCTGGTTCCCCGCCATGGCCGCAGATGACCCCCGCCTGAAACCTCAATGACCAGCCTTCCATATCGCGTACCGATCGGCCAGGAACTTTGAGCCGGCAGCCTTCCATTCTGGCGTCGCTACCGTAAAATGATCCCCCGGATAATACGCAAAAACGAACGGTCCACCCAGCTTCTTCATTTCATCATCCAGCATATGCACCGCATAATTGAGAAGAAAATTATCATTATTACCCACCGTAACCCGGATCTTCCCCTGCAGATCCTTTTGCAACAATGTCCACTTGGTTCGCAGATACAAAGAGATATCATATTGCTTCCAATGCTCCACACAACGCTTGTCAATATCCCCGGTCGCCGGATCGCATAACGGTACCGGCTGACCGTTCGGCCCCTTGGCACTAAAAACATAATTAAAAGAATGCATCTGCTCCCCCCTGTAAACAACATTCTCCTCCCGGAAACACTCCTTCATCGTCGCCACCGGGTAAAAGCCCGCGATCGTCGCCACTAACCATTCACTGCTGTCTTTCTTATAATAAATATTGTCATCTTCATACAGATTGACCCGCTGGAAACTACGAAAATCGACCGGGTCGGGCGAACTGGACCAGCATCCCGCAAATACCTTCGGATAATGCGTCTGCAGCCAAAGCACCGTCCAGCCCCCACTGCTATGGCCCCATAGCAACCTCGCGCCGTTACAGCGATACGTATTTTCCATCGCCGGTATAAATTCCTTCACCAACGCATCCCCCCATGGCCCGTTATTGTCGCTGTTGGCATATACCGAATGCCCGCCGGGACAATTTCCATCCAAATAGACCTTGATACAGGGTACTGTGTCGGGGACTATTCCGTAGTCGACGGCCGTATCCCCCGAATAGCGGTGATAATCGCCGCCATACCCGGATACACCATATATCACGGGGAATCTGCGTTGCGGCTGACTGTAATATTCCCGCGGCAGCAGAATGGCGGCATCTACAGACGTCGACCGCCCCTGCGACCGGGATAAGAGCTCAGACACCACCTTCAACTCCTTCACAAAAGCAGTCGCCACAAAATCCTTCCCTTTGACCACCTGATCACATACCACCGTAAACCACTTCTCCCTATCCTTGGTCAGACTCAGCTTCACCGGCGCCGAATAGATATTTCCCGGGCTCTCCGCAATAGCCCTTCCTCCCAAATTCCGATCCCAAACCGCCTGCATATAATAATCGCCACGCTCCAGGTCGGACAAGACGACGGGATACGATATCGCCTTATCATCAAACACCACCGTATCTCCCGGCTGTACATTTTTTACCGCGATCGCAAAACAAGGGAACGACTCAAAATCGATCATTCCGTCCTTTGGGTTGTGATTCTCCTTGCTTAAATAAAGAAGAACCTTACCGCTAAATGGCCCCTTAAAAACCCCTGCAGTATAGACGACCTGAAATTGTTGACTATAACATTCCAGCGACACAACAAGCGCAACCAATAGAAAGGAGGTTAATTTTTTCATAAGATTGAAGATAAACTTTTTCACCGCTCATCCAAAACCGAACACTTGTTCAATAAAAACGTACACCTCCTCCGGACCCGAAAATGCTAACTATCTGATTCTCAGCCCACACATCTTTCTGGCATCCCGCTCGCATATACGCTGGCATCAATAACAACAAAACTTAAAAATATGAAACGCACATTCGCAACCATCGCTCTCACTGCAGCCCTGCTCCTCACCGCAGGCGTCGGCAGCAGCTTCTCTCGCAACACGACTAACGGCAACGACAACATCGAGGCTTATTTCCGCAAGGACTTCCAACAGGCCGAACTGATCTCTACCAACACCGGTGCCGATTACACAAAGGTCACTTTCAAAATGAACAGCATGATCCTGACCGCCTTTTATTCCAATAGCGGCGAGCTCCTGGCTGTCACGCACAATATCACTTCCACCCAGCTCCCCCTCCAACTGCTGATACAGGTAAAACGCAACTACTCGGGCTACTGGATCTCTGACCTGTTCGAATACAACGCAAACGGATCGTCCAGCTACTTTCTTACCCTGGAAAATGCCGACAGCAAAGTCACCCTTCGCTCCAACGATGGCGATTGGGAGACCTATAACAAAACGACAAAACAATAACCGCTAAGCCTCCGGTCCTCCATACAGCCCCGCAACACCGCGGGGCTTTTTATTACCCACCGCTGCTAAAAAAACCAGATCGAACCAAAGAGCGGCACGTTAGCACAACAGGAAAAGCCGACCTCTTCCTATATTCAACTCCTAAATTGAGCTATATGAAAATCTTAACGATTGCCTCTCTCCTGGCATTGGTAGCCACCGGATGCTCCAAAATGACCTCCGAGCCTGCGACAACCACCCGGGACCACACACAAACCACCGCAGCCACCGCCGCCGCTTCCGCTTCATCATCCGGCTTCGCCTATGGCTCTGACGTGAGTTGGGTCACCCAGATGACAGCATCGGGTTACAAGTTCTACAATAACAGCGGCGTCCAGCAAAGCGTCTATACCATCCTGGCCGGCAAAGGCATCAACGCCATCCGGCTCCGGGTATGGGTCAATCCTGCGGGCGGATGGTGCAATACAGCGGACGTGGTAAGTAAAGCATTGAGCGCCAAAGCCGCAGGCATGAGCATCCTGATCGATTTCCATTACAGCGATACCTGGGCCGACCCCGGCGCCCAAACCGTACCCGCCGCCTGGGCAAACGAGACATTTACCCAGCTGATGGCAACAGTATACAGTTACACCGAAGGCGTATTGGATACCCTGAAATCCAACGGGATTACACCGACCTGGGTGCAGGTAGGCAACGAAACAAATAACGGCATGCTATGGCCGGACGGAGAAGCATCCGAAAACATGGAACAATATGCCTGGCTGGTCAACTGCGGTTACAATGCAACCAAGGCCGTATTCCCTTCCTGCAAAGTCATCGTACACCTCGCCAATGGATATGATACCAGTGATTTTGAATGGTTATTTGATGGACTGAAGGCCAACGGAGCGTCCTGGGACGTCATCGGCATGTCCCTCTACCCGACCGCCGGCAACTACGCAACCCTGGATGCCGAATGCCTGTCCAATATGCAGACCATGGTCTCCCGTTATGGCAAGCAGGTCATGATCTGCGAAGCGGGCTTTGCGGAAAACGATCCCACCGACGCGGAGGCCTTCCTCAAGGATATCATTGCCAAAACCCAATCCGTCTCCGGCGGACTCGGCGTTTTCTACTGGGAACCGGAATGTTATAACAGCTGGCAAGGATACGGAGAAGGCGCCTTCGGCAGTAACGGCGAGCCCACAGCAGCCCTAAACGCTTTTTAATTGACCTTTACACTCGTATTCGTCAGCACCCAGTTTTCCGAATCGCTGGAACGCAACTGTACGATCTGGTCCGTATTCTCCAGCGTAATGAAGTAGTCCGCCTTTTTCTTTTTATCTTTTTCGGAACATTCCGTGATCCAATAGTCCTTATACTCCTTTTTGATATCCGTTAACAGCGCCCCGGGCAATTGGCTGCTGAGGATATTGTGTTCGGCGCCGGGTTGACCTTTCGCCAGGCTAAGATCCATTGCTGCCGGATTGTGTCCCGAAATTGCCGAACCGAGTCCGGAAGCCGATGCCTGTGCAAGGCCGATCAGCAGGAAGAGGGCAGCGCCCATGATTGCTTTTTTCATACATTGATTGTTTGATAAGGCAAAGCTACCGACGACCCGCCGCCGCCAAAAGTTAATAGGGACTTGTGGACAAACCTGTTAAGATCCTTAACGAATACCCCACGCAGAACCGGTGAAAAAAACAATTTCCGCTTCACCCAGCGGACCCCCGGGACGCAGGCGGTGGACGTCGTTTGGATGAACGGTGAATAGACCGCGCCCCCCGATCCCAATCCCCGACCCACTGACCGCGCGCCCCGACCCCTCCGATTTGGCCCGCCGGCCCCTAATCCTTATATTCATTGACCAAAACTCCCGCACATGAGACATTTCCTTACCGGTATCTGCCTACTTCTATTTTACACCTATACCCCCGCCCAACCCCCCACCCAATCAACCACCCAATCAACCACCCAACCCTCCACCGCGGCAAAAAACACCGCAATAGTCAAAGTTATAAAAGCAGCCCGACTCTTCGAGCCCAGTGAGGGAACCGTCACGGAAAACGTTCTGATCCTCGTGGATCACGACACCGTCAAAGCCATCGGCAAGGACATCCCCATCCCCGATTCTGCCCAGGTCATCGATCTGAGCCAGTCTACCGTACTCCCCGGTCTTATCGATTGTCACACCCACCTGACGGCTCAACCTTCCGGAGACTATTATGCCGATATCTTTCGCAAAACTGCCGTCGATGATGCCATTCTTGCTCCCACCTTTGCTCTCCGCACCTTATTGGCCGGTTTCACGACCTGCCGGGACGTCGGCTCCAGAGGCCCGGTCGACGTAGCGCTGCGCAATGCCATCAACGCCCACTATATTCCGGGGCCCCGCCTTTTTGTGGCCACGCTTTTCATCGGCTCCACCGGCAGCCATGGAGATCTCAACGGATTTTCCCCATATCTGGACTTTAAAGACGGCCCCAAAGAACTCAGCGGTGTCGCCAACGGCGTCGACGGCGTGCGACAGCAGGTTCGCCTCAACGTAAAGTATGGCGCGGACGTGATCAAATTTGGCGCCAGCGCCGGCGTTCTGACCGAAGAAGAAAGCGTCGGAGCCCCGCAATACACCCAGGAAGAAATGAATGCCATCGTCGACGAAGCCCATCTCTGGGAACGCAAAACCGCCGCCCACGCACATGGAACCCTCGCCATCAAAATGGCCGTAAAACCAGGCGTTGCCTCCATCGAACATGGTAGCATGCTCGACGACGAAGCCATCCGGATGATGAAAGACCGGGGCACCTACCTGGTAGCGGATATCTACAACGATGACTATATCCTGAGCGAATACGCCAAGCTCGGTTTCCCGGAAAAGATCATCAACAAGGAAAAACTCGTTGGACAAGTACAGAGAGCCAGCTTTCACAAAGCCGTTTTAGCCGGCGTAAAAATCGCCTTCGGTACCGATGCCGGCGTCTACCCCCACGGCTGGAACGCCAAACAATTTTATTATTTGGTAAAATATGGCCTCACCCCGATGCAAGCCATCCGGGCCGCTACCTGCAACGCAGCAGACCTGATCGGCAACACCCGCATCGGTTCACTCAAGCCCGGATCATTCGCAGATATCATAGCCGTCACCGCAGACCCGCTGAAAGATATCAAGTCGCTGGAAAACGTATCCTTTGTCATGAAGGGAGGCGAAGTATATAAGAACGAAAATAAATAAAGCATGAACACCCAACTGAAATTCGACACCCAACCTACACTCGAAAACGACCTCCTCCTTTTAAAACCGCTAAAGGCAGAAGACCTTGACAACCTCTTCAAAGCGGCCTCGGACCCCCTTATCTGGGAACAACATCCCGCCAAGGAGCGTTCCACAAAAGCCGGCTTCGAACTCTTTTTCAAGGAGGCCATGGAATCCAAAGGCGCATTTATTGTGATCGACAAAAAATCCGGCGAAGCGATCGGCAGCACAAGATTTTACCCGGTCAGCGAATCCGCCAATGCGATCGAAATCGGCTGGACCTTCCTCGCCCGCCAATATTGGGGCAGCGACTATAACAAATCCATGAAAAAACTCATGATGGACCACGCTTTCCAATTCGTCGACAACGTCCTTTTCTACATCCACGAAACCAATTACCGCTCCCAAAGGGCCGTCGAAAAGATCGGCGGACAAAGGATCACGCATTTAGACAATACCCAACTAGTACCCAGATCCCCCTCCACAGTCATCTACCGGATCCATAAAACTATGGCGCCACCGCCAATTCCATGTTGTGCATGACGGTAATCACCCATTTTCCCCCACTCCTGGTCATAACGAAATTCAATAACCCTTTCCGAAGCGGAACAGGTTGTCCCGCCGGATTCGTGGACCCTGTCATTTCCCACCAGGCATCTACGGCTGCCACATCCGCGCCGATAAAACGAATCTTCGAATTCGTGATTTTTTGGTGAGAATTCTTAAACAAGGTTCTGAAAACGGGCGCATGGAAGCTGTCAATATTCGTACGTCCATGAGCACCCATCCCGCGGATATTGGTAAAGTCCGCATCTTCGGCGAAGACCATTGAAAATGCATTCGCGTCATGGTTATTCCAGGCGCTGACAAAATCGACTAAAACCTGATGAATACCCGCACTATCAGGCATTTGCCCAATCGAGTCCATTGACAAGACCAGGGAGAGAATCAAAACAATTACATATCGCATAGGCCATCATTTTTGAAGAAAGGGTTTACCGTATACCACGCTACCACCGGGAAAAATACCATCGGAACGGCAAGGCCCGGAAATAATTCAGGAGACTTTACATTTAATGGCAGTGAAACGGATATAGGGATCATCACAGCCGCGAAAGAGACAATGGAAAACAAAAAATTAAACACTATCTCTCCTCTCCTTTTTAACAACCTGATCAAAAAATAATTCAGGAACGCGGCCACCATTGACGTCAACACACTTAGCGCAATGATCCGCCCCGTATTCAACACGGGTGAAAAATCAGCCTCGGTTGAAAAATAATAGATCCGGTTATAAATAATCCCCGCCAGGGATGCCAAAATGCTCGCAAACACCGCCTGTAAAAATATCCTTTTAAACATGTTTTCTATTTGGTAACCGGAACCTCGATGTCTACTTTGAAATTGCTGCCGCCATGATTGGGCTCCGCCGTGTTGATATTATAATCAAGACGGTTAACCATAAAGCTTCCCTTGAAAACATTGTTATCAAAACTAAAGGGTATCACAACTTCCTTTTGGACACCATGCATGGTCAGCATTCCCTTGGCCTCATATCCTGTTGCCGTCCTGGTAATGGCCGAAGAGGCAAAAATGATGGTAGGATATTTATCCGCATCAAACCATTTTTCGCTTTTCGCATGCGTGTTTTTCATCCCGTTACCAGTATTGATCGATGCCACATCGATAGAATCGACAAATTTTGAAGTCGCCAGATCACCCGGATCAAAGTTTATTGAACCCCGTACACTGCCGAACTGGCCGGACGGGTCTCCGCCATCGAACTTTACCACGGAGTTATCGGCGATTTTCCATTCCTGGGAAAAAAATACCGTAAAGGAAGAAGCCACGATCAACAGTACCGCTACAACCGGATACACGAACTTTTTCATAACAAAATTATTTTAATTGACAATTTCTACACATGATTAAAAATATTAAATTAAGCTTTTTGACCTGCTCCACCAACTACTCCCACAAACACCCCCCCGGAGCTTCTTCCAAAATGAAATTTGTGGTTTTTTCAAATTGTCTAAATTTTCGGGCAAGTTTGGCTTGGATTTTGATTACAGGTAAGTTCTTCCCCATAATGCTAACCCGGAAAAATTAACCTCGTTCTTAGTCACGCTTGCTTATTGCGGCTTAAGGCCGTAGACCGTCCTATGTGCAACAGTATTTAACGTAACAAATTAAATAACACCGTCTGATTAAATCCAGATTCTAAATTCCTCCGGACTAAACTATTATGAGAACCTCTATCAAAACTCAGAGATTACCTCTGACAGGCCACCTTTTGTCTACTACCAAATTATTCGCCATCAGCTTTATTTCCCTTCTGGGTTGCCTATCCGCGAGAACCGAACCAATACATACCCCCGGTTCCCCAACCCCCGCCGCCCTCAGCACACTCCCCACCGTCATAGTCAGCGGCGACGAGTCATTAACACTACCGAACTCTATCGTGATGCTATACGGCACCGGAACAGCCGCCGCCGGACATACTATCGTCTCCCATGTCTGGACAAAAACCAGCGGCGGAGCGGCCACCATCACTTCTCCGGCTGCCGATAATACCAGCGTTTCCGGGCTGGCCAAGGGGAGCTACACTTTCCTGTTTACGGTCACCGATAATGCCGGACAAAAGGCCAGCGCCTCCGTTCTCATCACGGTCTATGCCCCCAGCGCACCCCCCGTCGTCAAGGTCAGCAGCCCTCAGACAATAACATTGCCCACATCCTCGGTAACCTTATCCGGGTCCGCAACCGCTGCCACGGGAAGATCTATCATCTCCCAGACCTGGACAAAAATCAGCGGGGGCGCGGCTACCATCATTTCCCCCGCTTCCAATACCACCGCCGTTAGCGGACTGGTACCTGGAACTTATACCTTTGCACTCAACGTTTTGGACAACGGAGGGCTAAGAGCCTCCGGCACCGTTCTCATCACGGTTCTTGCCGCCAGCACACCCCCGACCCTCAAAGTCAGCGGCGCCCAAACGATAACACTGCCCGCTTCCACCGTCACCTTAACCGGAAGCGCAACAGCCGAAACAGGACATACCATTGCCTCCTGGCTATGGACAAAAACCAGCGGCTTAGCGGGTATTACGATCACTTCTGCCTCTTCCGCTACCACCACCGTCACCGGTCTGGCAAAAGGAACCTATACTTTCCTGCTGACCGTTACGGACAATACAAAACTAACCGCGTCGGCCACCGTTACCATTACCGTCAATGCCGCCCCCGTCACCACCTCTTCCAGCACAGCTCCCAGCACACCCCCAACCCTCAAAGTCGGCGGCGCCCAAACGATAACACTGCCCACTTCCACCGTCACCCTAACCGGAAGCGCAACAGCCGAAACAGGACATACCATTGCCTCCTGGCTATGGACAAAAACCAGCGGCTTAGCGGGTATTACGATCACTTCTGCCTCTTCCGCTACCACCACCGTCACCGGTCTGGCAAAGGGAACCTATACCTTCCTGCTGACCGTTACGGACAATACAAAACTAACCGCGTCAGGCTCCGTTACCATCACCGTTGATGCAGCAGCCCCCGTCGTCACCCCACCCGTTACCACCCCACCCGTCACTACCCCGCCCGTCGTCACCCCGCCCGTCGTCACCCCACCCGTCACCACCCCGCCAACCACCACCAGCAAATATTCCGTGGCCAATGGCGAATACGCCAATTTCATCCTGGACAACACGACACAGACCCTGTATGGAGCACGTAACAATCAAATCGGGACCGGATCCGTCTCCGGCAACCCCGCCTCACCGACCCTCTGCCAGTTTCCGACGGCTAATACAAAAATCGCATTTGTCGCGGCCGGCCTGCACACAGCCACCTGTATCGATACGCACGGAAACGTTTATTTTACCGGACCAAACGAGGACGGCTCGATGGGTAATGGCACAACGTCCGGCTCGACTAACTCATTCGTCCAGGTCAGCACCGACGACAAAGGCGATGCGTTCACCAACGTACAATATCTTACCATGGGCTCTTCCATCTTCACCGGAGGAGCGGGTTATGGCGCCATCGTCTATGCCATCAAGACCGACGGCACCCTATGGGTTTGGGGTAATACCTCGGGCGGATATGCCGGTAACGGCACGTATGGAGGAGTAGTGACACGGCCGACACAGATCACTTCCTTTCCGGCCGGTACCGTTATCACAAAGATCGTAGTACAAAGCATTGTCATTGCCCTCGATTCCAAAGGCAATGTATGGACCTGGGCCGGCAATGGCGGCGACAACTGCTTGCTGGGAAATACGAGCCGGGCCAATTATGAGACCCCCCAGATCCTGTCCCTACCCTCGGCCGCAAAGGATATTGCAGGGGGCGGCCTTTGGTCCTATGCCTTGCTCACCAACGGGTCTCTATACGGCTGGGGCCTTTATCTCGGCTATATGGGCGTCGGCGCCACGGCAAGCTCCGGATGGACCATCCAGCCTTCGCCGATTCTCCTGGATGACGATCTTGACCTGCCGAGTCCCATTGCTCATATTTCCTGCAATACCACCAGCACCTATGCGATCCTGACCAACGGTACGCTATGGGCATGGGGTGCCAGCGAATGCGGGCAGATAGGAAACGGCCAGGACATAGACTACGCCAAATATACAACCGATCCGGCGCCTTATGGCGGCGTCATACCTGCCCCTTACGCCTGGAACTGGGATTTGAGCACGGCCCAGCTCCAGCAGCACAAGCCGATGCAGATCGGACCCGGCCTCGATAATTTCGTCGCCCTGTCAGAAGGAACAGCCGACGTTTTCTATAAGTTTGCCGTCGATGCCAACGGACAGCTTTATTCCTGGGGCAGAAACAAGACCGGAATTTTGGGCAACGGAGTAATGGAAGGTGATTATGTACTCGGCACCCTCGGCGCAATGTATCCGAACTCCTTTGACGTTCCCTGGATAACCGCCGTTAACCCTTTTGAACTGACCGAGACGATCTATTCCAGCTCGCCGCTCTGCATATCGAAACCGGGTTCCAACTATTGCAACGTCTTTAGCATCCCCCTTAATACTCCGCCGGTCGCCAGCCCCGGCAGCAATCAAACAGTGGCAGGACCCACGGCCGTTCTGGACGGTACCGCATCAAAAGATAATGAGGCCATCGTATATTATATCTGGAGCCAGGTATCAGGGCCAAATCAGGCGACGATCAGCATCCCCTCAGGAGCAAAAGCCAATCTCCTGGGTCTGACAAAAGGCGTCTACGTGTTCCAGCTAAAGGTGATCGATAATGGCTGGATGAGCGATAGCGCAAAAGTCACCATCACCGTTTTAAACACAAACGCCGCCGCTACAAATACCGATACCCTTGACTTTTCTTCTGCATCGCTGACAAACACAGATAGCACGATGGCCGGTAAAGCATTTGCCATCTATCCCAACCCCGTTACAGATCAATTTACCCTCGTGATCGGCAATAAGTATATGGGCGTCACGAACGTCCAGCTGATCGACGCTATCGGCGTCATCCGGCATCAATACAGTTTTATAAAGGACCTGCAAACAATGCAATACAATGTCTCTGCCAGTGATTTGCCCCGCGGTATCTATTTCCTCCGTGCACAGCTGGGGACATGGACCGGAACATTAAAAATGGTGAAAAACTAACGGCCCGCAAATAATCCGTCATCTCAACCAGGCCCTCCGGTTACCCCGGAGGGCCTTTTTCTACAACATCACCTCCACACCGGTATCTTTACATAACTGTCACCAAACCATTTTATCTCCAACGGCTCTTTCGCATCATCGATCGTTTCATCACTCACATCCTTGCCGGTGCCGTAATTGATTTGCATGTCCCTGGCCTTGTCAATCCCCAGCACAACGATCAGCCGGCTGCCCTTACTCAGC
>Ga0302324_100005169_pt1 | contig 28572 bp, 26 predicted proteins | sample Palsa_T0_1_FD_201949 | JGI IMG/M metagenome (GOLD analysis project Ga0302324, IMG submission 201949) | Peat permafrost microbial communities from Stordalen Mire near Abisko, Sweden - Palsa_T0_1 | ecosystem: Environmental > Terrestrial > Soil > Palsa > Peat permafrost | place: Sweden: Abisko...
CGCGCGGATCAAGCGCATCGCGCAGCGCATCCCCGACGACGCTGAAGCACAGGAGCAGCACGACCAGAAAGCCCGCAGGCACCAGCAACATCCACGGCGCAGACTGCATCTCGCGCGCGCCGTCATTGATGAGGTTGCCGAGGCTCGGCAGCGGCTCCTGCACGCCAAGACCCAAGAAACTCAAGAAACTCTCAAACAGGATCATCTGCGGGATGGCGAGCGTCGCATAGGCGACGATGGTGCCGGAGAGGTTGGGCAGGATGTGACGCCACAGCATCGCGCCCGGCGCTACGCCGATGACGCGTGCGGCTTCGACAAATTCGGTGCGCGCGAGGACGAGCGTCTGACCGCGTACGATGCGGGCGATGGTGAGCCAGCCGACCGCGCCGATGGCGACGAACAGCACGATGAGGCTGCCGCGCGTAAAGAGCGTCGTCAGGATGATGACGACGAAGAGGTAAGGCAGCGAATACAGCACGTCGACCGTGCGCATCATGAACTCATCGGCGCGGCCGCCGCTGTAGCCGGCGACCATGCCCCACACGACGCCGATGACGAGGCTCACGGCGCTTGCGAGGAGACCGATCACGAGCGAGATGCGCACGCCGTAGAGGGTGCGCACGAAGAGATCGCGCCCCAGGCGGTCGGTGCCCAGCCAGTGCGCGCCGCCCAGTTGCGGCGGAACGGCTATCGCATCCCAATCGAGGCTGTCGTAGCGAACGCCCGAGAAGTGCGGGCCCGCGAGCGCAAGGCAGGCGATGAGCACCACGACACCGCCCGCCAAGAGCGCAAGACGCTTGCGGCGCAGCCGCCGCCAGGCCTGCCACCAGAAACTCACCGTCGCGGCGCCGTCGTCAATAGGCATGTCCCACCCGCGGATCGAGCCAGCCATAGACGAGGTCGGCGGCAAGATTGCATGTGAGCGTGATGAGCCCGTACACGATGACCATGCCCATGACGAGCGTGTAGTCGCGGTCGATCGCACCCTCGACGAGGTAGCGCCCGGTGCCCGGCAACCCGAAGACGGTTTCAACCACGAGAGATCCGGTGACGACGAACGCAGTGGCGGGACCTAAGTAACTCACGACCGGCAACAGCGCTGGCGGTAGCGCATGGCGCCAGATGACGCGCCGGCTCCCGAGGCCCCGGGCGCGCGCCGCGCGGATGAAGTCACTCTGCAGTACCTCAAGCAGGCTGCTGCGAATGAGGCGCGCGATATAGGCGATGAGCGGCAGCGCAAGAGTCATGACGGGCAGCACGAGATAGTAGGGGTTGCCGTTCTGCCAGCCGGCGACCGGCAGCCAGTGCAGCCCGAGGCCAAAGACGAGCACCAGCAGCGGCCCCGTCACAAAGCTCGGCAGGACAACGCCGAGCACGGCCAAGCCCATTATTCCATGGTCGACCGGACGGCCGCGCCGCAGTGCCGCCCAAGTGCCGAGCGGCACGCCGAGCGCGAGGGCGACCACGAGCGCCGCGAAGCCAAGGGTCAGACTGACCGGCAGGCCTTGCGCGATCAATGCTCCGACGCTTAGGTCGCGATACTTCAGGGAGGGTCCAAAATCGCCGTGCGCGATCGCGCTGAGATAGCGCAGGTACTGCGTCGCGAGCGGCTGATCGAGTCCGTAGGCGCGCTCGAGGTTCGCCTTGACCTGCGGCGGCAAAGACTGCTCGGCATCAAAGGGGCCGCCGGGGGCCGCCCGCACCACGGCGAACGCGAGTGTGACAATGACGAAGAGAGTGGGCGGGATTGCGGCCAGGCGACGCGCGGCGTACGCGAGCATTCGGGAGTCATCTCCTTAGCGGCGGCGCCGCGGGGGTTGACGGGCGCGCCCGCAGTGTACACTTGCGCTCCCGAACCGGGCGAACAGGACTCTCGATGAAGCGAATTATAGTCGGCATCAAACGTGTCGTAGACGCGAACGTGCGCATCCGCGTGAACCCCGATGGCACCGGCGTAATGACGGACGGGGTGAAGATGGCGATCAACCCCTTCGATGAGATCGCTTTGGAGGAAGCGCTGCGCATCAAGGAGCGCGGTGCGGCCGAAGAGGTCGTCGTCGTCAGCATCGGCGTCGCCGATGCTCAGCAGCAGCTGCGCACGGCGCTGGCGATGGGAGCCGATCGGGCGATCCTGGTGCGCAGCGACAGCGCCGTCGAGCCGCTCACCGCCGCGCAGGTTTTTCTGAAATTGATCGCGCGCGAGGAGCCCTTCCTCGTGATCCTCGGCAAGCAGGCGATCGATGACGACAACAGCCAGACGGGTCCGATGCTCGCGGCGCTGTGGAATCGACCGCAGGCGACGTTCGCATCCAAGATCGAATTGACGGCGGGCACGGCGAAGGTCACGCGCGAGGTGGATTCGGGGTTGGAAACGATCGAGGTGGACCTGCCGGCGGTCATCACCACCGATCTGCGCCTGAACGAGCCGCGCTACGTGAAGCTGCCCGACATCATGAAGGCGAAGAAGAAGCCGCTCGATACGCTCACCCTCGCGGAGCTTGGCGTCGAGCCGCGCGCGCAGATCAAGATTGTGCGTTTCGAGGCGCCCTCGCAGCGTCAAAAAGGCGTGCTCGTCAAAGACACCGCGGAGCTCGTCGGCGAGCTGCGCAAGCGGGGAGTCATCTGATGACGAAGATTCTCATCATCGCCGAGCACGACGGTGCGCGCTTGAATCCCGCCACCGCCAAATGCGTCACCTGTGCGCGCGCCCTGCCCGATGCGAATATCACCATCGCCGTGTGCGCCGCCGACGCGGCGGCGGTTGCCGCGCAGGCTGCGCATCTGGCAGGCGTTCAACGCGTGCTGAAAGTGGAAAATCCCGCCAATGCGCAGCCCCTGGCGGCGCTCTTGGCGCCGCAGATCGTGGCGCTCGCGGGCGACTTCACGCACCTGTTGGGGCCGTCGACGACCTTCGGCAAGGATCTGATGCCGCGCGTCGCGGCGCTCCTCAACTGCGCGCAGGTGAGTAACATCATGGGAGTGGTGGACGCCACGCACTTCCGTCGCCCGACCTACGCCGGCAACGCCATCGTGACGGTCGAGTGTGCACCGGGTGAAAAGCTCGTCGGCACGGTTCGCACCGCATCTTTCGAAGCCGCTGCCGAGGGCGGCACGGCGAGCGTCGAGGCCGTAGCGAGCGCGGTGGCGCTGCCCACGCACACGCGCTTCGTGGCGCGTGCCGCAGCCAGGGCCGACCGCCCGGATCTGCAGTCGGCGTCACGCGTCATCTCCGGGGGCCGGGCGCTGGGGAGCGCCGAGAATTTCAAGATCCTCTATGAGCTTGCCGACGAGCTCGGCGCCGCGGTCGGGGCCTCGCGCGCGGCCGTGGATGCGGGCTTTGCCGCGAACGACATGCAGGTGGGTCAGACCGGCAAGATCATCGCACCGGAGCTCTATATTGCGATCGGCATCTCCGGGGCAATCCAGCATCTGACCGGCATCAAGGATGCACGCACCATCGTCGCCATCAATAAGGATGCCGAGGCGCCGATCTTCGAGATCGCCGACTTTGGTCTGGTCGGCGATCTCTTTCAGATCGTGCCGGAGCTCAAACGGCTGGTGGCCGGCAGCCGCGCAATCAAAGCTGACTGAGCAGCTGCTCGGCGGAAGAGACCTTGAACTCGCGCGGCGCTTCGACGTTGACGCGCTCGGCGACCCCGTCCTTGACGATGATGGCGAAGCGCTGCCCGCGCATGCCGAGGCCAAATTCACGGCCATCGAGTTCGAGCCCCAGGGCGCGCGCATAATCGCCGTTGCCATCCGCCAGCATCATGACCTTGCCGGCCACTCCCGAGGCCTTGCCCCAGGCATTCATCACGAAGACATCGTTGACCGACATGCAGGCGATGGTGTCGACGCCTTTGGCCTTCAATTGCTCCGCGAGGGCGACGAAACCCGGCAGGTGCTTCGCGTCGCAGGTCGGAGTGAATGCGCCCGGGACCGAGAACAGCAGCACTTTTTTGCCGCGGAAGAGCTCGTCGGTCTTGATATCCTTCGCGCCATCGGCGCCCATGGTTTTCAGCGTGCCCGAAGGCATGCGCTCGCCCGCCTTGATTGACATGGATCGGCTCTCCTAACGGAAATTCAAGCTTGCGCTGACGCTATGCCTGGCGCGCGCGTGTCTGCCACAAGTGCGCCAAGCGCTCGAGCTTCGGATCGCCCTTGACCTGGTCAAAAGTCTTCTGCGCGTCATCCTTCTTGCCGGCATGCAGTTGCGCGATACCGAGGATGAGACGCGCATCGGCCTCGTTCTTGAGGCCGCCTTTGCCAAGGCCGTTGGTCAAAGCTTCGGCCGCCTTGTCGTACTGCTGGTAGCTGAAGTAGGCAAGTCCGAGCGCGACGTCCTTGGTGCCGGTTTTGGCGGCTTGGGCGTCGGTTGCAATCTTGGACAGCGACGCCTGGTCGATCTCCACCTTCTTCTTGACCGATTCGAGGAGCTGCGCGCTATGCGTCTTCACCGCCGCGGTCTGGAAGACGTTCTTTTGTTTGCCCCCCTCGAGAACCCGTTGCGCCTCGCCCGGGGAGCCCTGGTCATTGGCGAGGGTCGCCATCTCTATGTAGTCTTCCGGGCCCTTCAAAACGTCGAGGTCGAAGGCCAGGCGATACACCTGCAAGAGGTACGCATCACTCTGCCCCGGCGTCTGAATGATCGTGTAGAGGAGTTCGCGCCAGTTATCGGGCGTCGGATAAGCCGCCACGCGCCGGTCCAGAGCGTGGTTGGTGCAGTCGTTATCATTCAACTTGAGACAGGTACTAAGAGCGAGCTTCAGCAAGGCCTCGCTCGGTGCCTTTGCGCCCTTCTCCGCCACGTCCATGTGCGTGTTGATCGACTTCTGGGCGCCGGTGAAATCGCCCTTCAGGTAGTACGCCTGATCGACGAGCGTATAGACATCGTCGCTGGTCTCGCCCTCCTTGATGGCACGCTCGCCGTACTGGATGGCCTTGTCGTAATCCTTCGACTGGTAGTTGATCTGTGCCAGCGTGCGCAGCCGCGCGGACAGGTCCGCCTTGTCGAGATAGCGCGATGCGACCACCGCTTCGAGCACCTTCTCGGCATCCGCCATGTCATTGGTGCGCGAGTAGTAGAACAGGTACATCTGGTTCAACGTGTACTGGTCGAACTCGCTCTTGTCGGGCAGGGCCTCGGCCTCTTTAAGGTGCGTCAGCGCCGTCGGATAGTCCTGCTTCTCGAGCGCATCCTGCGCAGCCTTCAGCGGCTTGCCCGCGGCCGCACTGATCTTGGGTTTGTCGTCGGGCTTATCCGCCGCCGCGCTCGTCGCGACGACGACGAGGTTGCCGGCCAAAAGAAGTACCGCGCCGAGGAGCGCGGCCGTGAGCTGCTTGGCAACGGGCCTCATGGCCCGGCACGTGTTGTGGCTCATTCCTTGAATTCGCCGGTATTGACGAAGCCGATTCTCTTCATGCGGTTGCGCTGCGCGGCCGCCATGACTCTCGCGACCGTGTCGTAGAGCGCTCTGCGATCGGGCCGCAGATGGATCTCCGGCTGCGGATCCTTCGCCGACTCGGTGCGGAAGTAGCCCTCCAGAGTGTCAATATTCGGCACCACCGTGCCGTTCCACACGATCGTGCCGTCGAAGTCGATCTCGAGATCAATGACCTCGGGCCGTTGATCCGGCGGCGGCGGCGGCTGATTGGTCTGCGGCATGTCGAGCTTCACCGCGTGGGTCATGATCGGCAGGGTGACAATCAAGGTGACGAGCAGCACCAGCATGACGTCGATCAGCGGCGTCGTGTTGATGTCGCACATTGGGGCGCCCTCTTCGGTCGCCGTACTCATAGCCATGGCTTAAATCCTCCGGCTTCAGCGCTGACCGCGGATGCCGTGATCAGGCTCGGTCAGGAACCCGACCTTCACGACGCCGCCGCGTTGAATGGCGTAGATCACCCGTCCTACGAACTCGAAGCGCGCGTCCTTATCGGAGCGGATGTGGATCTCAGGCTGCGGCTTGCGCACCGCCACTCCCTTCACCTGGTTGATGAGGTCCGTCAAGGATGCGACCTGCTTGTCGTTCCAGTAGATGGTGCCGGTCTTGCTCACCGCGATCGTGATGTTTTCCGGCTTGGTCGTGGTCGGGATGTTGACCGCCCGCGGCAGTTCGACCTTGACCGTCTTGGTGATCACCGGGATCGTGATGAGAAAGATGATGAGCATCACGAGCATGACGTCCACGAGCGGCGTCGTATTGATCGTCGCCATCACCGACGGGCCGTCGTCCCCGGAAATGGAACCTACGTTCATTGACATGGTGAGCGTTCCTTTTCGCTACGTGGGCGTCAAACTCGCGCTTGCTGCCTTTATTTGCGCAGCGCCGCTGCCGGGGCCCCTGCCGGACGAGTGCCACCCACGTCATTGCCGCCCACCCGGGCACCGCCGACGAGATAGGCATGCAGATCGGATGCGAAATTGCGCAGCGCATCCTGCAGGACTTTGTTGCGGCTGATGAGCCAGTTGTAGCCCATGACCGCCGGCACCGCGACCGCAAGACCGAGCGCCGTCATGATGAGCGCTTCACCGACGGGACCTGCGACACGATCGATGCTCGCCTGGCCCGCGATGCCGATCGACACCAGCGCGTTCAAGATGCCCCATACCGTACCAAACAGGCCGACGAAGGGTGATACCGAGCCGACGGTGGCAAGAAACGACAGGCCGCCCTGCAGTTTGCCGGTGACGTGTTCCACCGAGCGCTGCAGCGACATCGTGATCCACTCGTGCAGATCAATGCGGTCCGTGAGGCGCCCGTCGTGGTGCGAGGCGGCGCGCAGGCCGTCTTCGGCAATGCCACGGAAATCATCGTTCTTGGGCAGCCGCTCGACACCGTCCTTCAATGAGGGAGCCGTCCAAAACTGCTTCTCCACGAGCCTGGAAGCGCGCCGCAGCTTGCGCTGATCCCAGAGCTTGGTGAGGATGATGTACCACGAGATCAGTGACATCAGCAGCAGGATGATGAGCACCCCTCGGGCGATGGGGTCGCCGCCTGCCCACAAGGCGCCAAGACCGTAGGGGTTATCGACAGTAACTGCGTTAGCGTGCGTTTCCATATTGTCCTCGGTCAATAAAAAGCCGGGCAAGCCCGGCAGTGTTCAATTTTTCAGCTGAAACTTGATGGAGAAATTGATGCATTTGGTCACGGGCTTGCCGTCCTCGGTGCCGGGATTGTAGTGCCCGGCCTTGGCGAGCTTGAGCGCCCCTTCGTCCAGGCGTGCGCTGCCGGAGGTCTTGGCGACCGTCGGTTCCTCGGAGAGCTTGCCGGTGGGGGCCACGCAGGCGTGCACCACCGCCGAGCCTTCCTCGCCTAAGCGCATGGAGGCTGCGGGGTAGTAGTCCGCGGTGTTGGGGAAATTCTTGCCGGGCGAGGGATTGGTCCCGTTAGCCGCATGAACCGCGGGCGGCGGCGCCGCCACGTGCTTGTCGGTCACATCAGTGATTGCAGTCGACGGCGTTGGGTCGGCCGGAATGTCAATATTGATGTCCGGCGGCGGCACCTCAACCGGCGGCCGCTCGAATTCCGGCGGCGGCGGCGGCGGCGGCAGATCGTGCTGCTGCACTTCCTCGACGATGGTCGTCTGGATCGGCGGCGCAATGATTTCCATCGCGCGCCGCGCAAGCCCCGTGGCGAGCCCGTAGGCGAGCAGCACGTGCAGCACAATAATGGCGATTAGAACGATGGCTCGGCGGGAGATGAACGCGGTGTCTTGTGCGTAGGCGGCCATTGTTAAAGTTGCGAAATAATGTATTCGAACAACCAAGACCGGGTGCGGAAGGTTCCCAGGCTCGGACCATCTTTTAGTGGCACGCCCTCGATCATCTAAGGCGTACCTGCGTGTTTCCCCTGGCTCGTATCGCTCTGTCGGGCGCAACCGCTTGGGAGCGGCTGCCCGGCAGAAGTGCGTGAACTGTAACCTGCGCTACTCAGACTGACAACATCCGCGCGCGTCGGTCGCCTCAGTCGAAGTCATCAGTCACGGCGCCGAAGGATGCACTGCCGACGAGGCGCGCGTACTTCGCGAGCACGCCGCTCGTCGCGTAGGGGCGGCGCGGCTTCCACGCCACGCGCCGGCGCTTGAGCTCAGCAGCGCTGAGGTTGACGTCGAGCGTGCGCCGCGTGGCATCAATGCTGATGCGCTCGCCGGCACGCACGAGCGCGATCGGCCCGGCGGCGGCCGCCTCGGGGGCAATATGTCCTACCACGAAGCCGTGGCTGCCGCCGGAGAAGCGCCCGTCGGTGATGAGGGCGACCTTGTCGCCGAGACCCCGCCCGAAGAGTGCACCGGTGGGACTGAGCATTTCGCGCATGCCCGGCCCTCCCTTCGGACCCTCGTAGCGGATCACGACGACGTCGCCGGCGTGCACGCCACCGCCGAGAATCGCCGCCGTCGCCCGCTCCTCGCCATCGAACACGCGCGCAGGACCGCTGAACGACAGACCCTCCCGGCCGGTGATCTTCGCCACCGCCCCGTCGGGGGCGAGATTGCCGTATAGCACGACGAGGTGACTGTCTTTCTTCAATGGGTTGGCGAGCGGTCGGATGATGTCCTGATCCGCCGGATATGGCGCAGCGTCGGCGAGATTCTCGGCCAGGGTCTTGCCGGTGACCGTCATGCAATCCCCATGCAGATATCCGCCGTCAAGGAGGACTTTCATCAGCGGCTGAATGCCGCCGATGCTGATGAGATCCGACATCAGATAACGCCCGCTCGGGCGCACGTCGGCGAGCACGGGCACGCGCCGCCCGATGCGGGTGAAATCATCCAGGCGCAGTTTGACGCGTGCGTCGCGCGCGATCGCCAGCAAGTGCAGCACAGCATTGGTTGAGCCGCTGAGTGCGATCGTCACCGTGATGGCATTCTCGAAGGCCTTGCGGGTGAGGATGTCGGCCGGGCGAATGCCGGCCTCGATAAGATGCATCACGGCTTCCCCGGCGCGGCGCGAGTCGCGGCGCTTGGCCTCGCCGACCGCTTCCTGCGCGGAGCTGTTGGGCAGCGACAAACCGAGCGCCTCGATGGCCGAAGCCATGGTATTAGCGGTGTACATGCCCCCGCAGCTGCCCGCGCCCGGGATGGCGGTGAGCTCGACCTCGCGCAGCTGGGCATCGTCAATCTTGCCGGCGGCCCGCGCACCGATGGCTTCGAAGACGGTGACGATGTCGCGGCGCTGCGCACCCGGGCGGATGGTGCCGCCGTACACGAACACACCCGGCCGGTTCAAGCGCGCGATGGCCATTGCGCAGCCGGGCATGTTCTTGTCGCACCCGCCAATGGCGACCACCCCGTCGAAGCCCTCGGCCGCGACCACCGTCTCGATGGAATCGGCGATCACCTCACGCGAGACGAGCGAATAGCGCATTCCGGGCGAGCCCATGGAGATGCCGTCCGAGACGGTGATCGTATTGAAAAGCACGCTCTTGCCCCCCGCCCCATCCACGCCTGCAACCGCGTCCTCCGCAAGTTCGCGGATGTGCATGTTGCAGGGTGTGAGTCGCGCCCAGGTCGATGCCACGCCGACCTGCGGCTTGCCGAAATCGGCGTCGCCGAAGCCGACGGCACGCAGCATCGCGCGCGCCGCGGTCTGCTTCAGGCCGTCGACGACCAAGCGGGAGTGCTGGCGCGTGTCGTAAACCTTTTTTGTGCTCATGGCAGGCAAATCCCATCGGATAAAAGCAAGACTACCATCGGCCGCGTCAACTTCCGGTATCGACGATGCGCCGCTCGCGCAACGTGATGATGACGATCCCGGCGAGCGTCAACACACCGCCTGCGATCAGCCGTTTGGAGAGCACTTCCCCCAAGAGCACGACGCTCAGGAGCACCGAAAACACCGGCGACAACGTCGTGATGGGCGCGACGCTCGTGACCGGATAGCGCTGCACCAGATAGAAATAGCCCGTGTGCGCGACGAGACTTGCGGCAAGCGCAGTGAAGGCGAGCGCCGCCCAGGCGCTCACGGACACATGCGCAAGCGCGCTCAGATCCGGCCGCTCGAACTCGAGCGACATCACCAGGAGCACCGGCAGGCTGAGCCAGGCGATCCACGCCTGTAACTCGAGCGGCCGCAAGCCGTGCAGCTTCTTGATCCCAATGAGGCCCACGCTGCCGACGAAGGCGCCCCCGATGACGAGCGACAAGCTCTGCCACTGCGAGGCGATGCTCGGGTCGAAACCCATAACGAGCACGCCGGCGAAAGACAGTGCGATGCCGCTCCAGCGTCGCCAGTGCACCACCTCGCCTAAGAGCGCGACCGACAGCAATGTGGCGAAGGGCACGCTCAGCTGGCTTGCGATGGCCACCGCCGCAACGTTGGTGGAGATACCCAAGCCCCAGAAGTACAGGGCGAACGGCAATGCGCCGGTGAATACCGCCGCCACCGCCAGCGCACCCATCTGTCCGCGCGCCACCCGCAACCACGGCGTCAGCACCACCGCCAGGATCAAAAAGCGCAACAGCGTGAAAAGAATGGAGGGAATCTGCGCAAGCCCGATCTTGCTCACGACGAGATTCACACCCCAGATGAGGTTGATCCCCAGGAGCAGCATGAGATCGCGCGGCGCGATGCCATGCGTCACCGGCGGGGACAGACTCTGTGCCGGCGGGAGCGACGGCTTCTCGGCGTACACGCAGTGGGGGCTCAGGCGGCGGGTCGCGAAAGTCTAGCGAATTCGCGGCGCTGGCGGGGTTCTTTACTCCTATTTGACAAGCGTGCGCCGGTTGTGATCACATCGGACGAATATTGGATTTGGATCCCGCGAACCCGTGGCAATTGAAGCGAGCAGCGAGCTGATTCCGCACCCTCCGGAGGCCTCCGGGATTGTGGGCATCATTCTGCTTGTACTCTTCCTCGGGGCGCTCCTACTTAGGAGCGGCCGGCGCGGGGCACTCGCAAACGCCTGATCAGGCAGCCGCGAGAAAACAACAAACCCCGCACCGGCCGCCGAGCCGCTGCGGGGTTTTTTTTGCTTGCCTGCGCGACGAGTAGAGCGGGCGTTTGACAGGCCATAGGCCATTGGGAGTGTGACGATGCGACTGCAAGGTCAGAAAGATGTCGACCGCAAAGCCCTGAAGGGTGCACGGATCGCCGTGCTCGGCTTTGGCAGTCAGGGCCGGGCGCATGCGCTCAACCTCAAGGACAGCGGCTTCGACGTGGTCGTCGGGGTGCGCAAGGGCGGCAAGAGCTGGAACAAGGCGCGCCGCGAGGGGCTTTCCGTGGCAACCCCTGCGGCGGCGGTGAGTGGCGCGGATCTCGTCGCAGTGCTGGTGCCCGATGTGGTGCAGAAGGCGCTGTACGCCGAGGTCGCCGCGAACTTGAAGAAAGGCGCCACGCTGCTCTTTGCCCACGGCTTTAACATCCACTTCAAGCAGATCCGTCCGCGCAAGGACCTCGACGTCGTATTGATTGCTCCCAAGGGTCCCGGCGATTTGGTGCGCCGCCAGTACCAGCAAGGTCGCGGCGTGCCCTGCTTGCTCGCCGTGTCGCAGGATGCGAGCGGACACGCCCGTGCGCGCGCCCTCGCCTATGCCCATGGCATCGGCGGCACGCGCGGCGGCGTGCTCGATACGACGTTTGCAGAGGAGACCGAGACCGACCTCTTCGGCGAGCAGGCCGTACTGTGCGGCGGCGCGACCGAGCTTGTGGTGCGCGGCTTCGAGACCTTGGTCGAGGCGGGTTATCAACCCGAGGTCGCCTACTACGAATGCATGCATGAGTTGAAGCTCATCGTCGACCTCCTGCATGAGGGCGGCCTCAAGAAGATGCACGAGTTCATCAGCGACACCGCCAAATACGGCGACCTCACGCGTGGACCGCGGATTGTGAACTCCGGCGTCAAGAAGGAAATGAAGAAGGTGCTGAAGGAGGTGCAGAGCGGCAAGTTCGCGCGGCAGTGGATTGCCGAGAGCGCCTCCGGCGGGAAGAAGTTCCGGCGCATGTTGCAGCAGGACCTGAAGCATCCGGTGGAGAAGGTGGGCGCCGCGCTGCGCGCGCGCATGCCCTGGCTCAATGCGCGCCGCGCCTGAGGAGGCTCTTGCCGATGGCCATTGAGATGCAAGTGAGCGAGCAGACCCCGATGACGGATCGCTCTGTCGGCGGCGTGCACTTCGACGATATCGTCGCCGCGCGCCGCCTGCTCGCAAAGTCCCTGACGCCGACGCCGCTCGTGACCCACCCGCTCCTGTCGCAGCGCTTGGGTGCCGAGACGCACGTGAAGCTTGAGAACACCGTGCCGCTCGGGTCCTTCAAGCTGCGGGGCGGCCTGCACCTGCTCGCCTCTTTGACTGCCGAGCAGCGCGCGCGCGGCCTCGTCACGGCCACCCGCGGCAATCATGGCCAGTCGCTCGCCTGCGCAGCGCAGCGCCACGGCGTGCGCTGCGTGGTGTTTGTGCCGACGGGCAACAATCCGGACAAGAATGCCGCCATCAGCGCACTCGGTGCCACGGTGCGCGCGGCCGGCGAGGACTTCGATGCGGCCTGGGCTTCTGCGCTCGAATACGCCGGGCAAACGGGGATGATTGCGGTGCATCCGTCGCGCGAGCCCAAACTCATGGCGGGCTATGCGACGGTTGCGCTCGAGATGCTCGAGCAGGTGGCGCAGCCGCTCGACGTGCTCTTCATTCCGGTCGGCGGCGGCAGTCTCGCGGCCGGCATGGGCCTCGTCTATAAAGCGCTCTCGCCGCACACGCGCCTGATTGGCGTGCAGAGCGCCGCTGCGCCCGCGCTCGCGCGCGCCTGGCACAGTGGCGAGATGCGCGATTACCCGGTCGGCGAGACGCTGGCGGACGGACTGGCCGCGCGCGTGCCCGCGCCCGATACGGTTGCGATCCTGCGTGAAGTGCTCGATGACATGGTCGAGGTGAGCGAGGCGCACATCGCCGATGCGATCCGCTGCTTTGCCGAGACCCTGCATCAAATGGCGGAGGGTGCCGGAGCGGCGGCTCTTGCCGGCGCCATGCAGTTGCGCCGTCGCATTGCCGGCGAGCGCGTCGGCATCGTGCTCTCCGGCGGCAACATCACCTCCCAACAGCTGTCGCGAATCCTGCACGGCGAGCTCCTGCCCCATGAGGAGAGGAGTGCAGTGCTCGCGGCGCAGCTCGCGGACATGGAATACGGCGCGCGCGGCCTGTGACGGCGCAGACAGAGGATACCCCCATGGTGACTCCACCCGACCCAGTGATCATTTTTGACACCACCTTGCGCGATGGCGAGCAGTCCCCGGGCTGCAGCATGGCGCGCGCCGAGAAGCTGCGCGTGGCGCGCGCGCTTTGCGAGCTCGGCGTCGACGTCATCGAGGCGGGATTTCCGGCCGCGTCGCGCGGCGACTGGGAGAGCGTCAACGCAGTCGCGCGCGAGGTGCAAGGCTCCGTCATCTGCGCTCTCGCACGCTGCAACCGCGAGGACATCGAGCTTGCCGCGCAGGCGCTGCGCGATGCGCCGCGCCACCGCCTGCACGTGTTTCTTGCCACGAGCGCCATCCACCGGCAGTACAAGCTCAACATGGCGCAGGATGAGATTCTGCATCTGGCCGTGGAGGCGGTGCGCATTGCGCGCGATCTGTGCGCCGACGTCGAGTTTTCCCCCGAGGATGCCTCGCGCACGGAGCTTGAGTTTCTCGCCCAGGTAGTCGAAGCGGTGATCGACGCCGGCGCCACCACCGTCAACATTCCCGATACGGTCGGCTACACGGTGCCGGATGAGTTCGCGGAGCTCTTTCGCTATTTGCGCAAGAACGTGCGCGGCATCGAGCGCGCCGTCCTCTCGGTCCACTGCCACGATGATCTCGGGATGGCGGTCGCGAACAGCCTGACGGCGGTCGTCGCCGGGGCGCGGCAGATCGAGTGCACCATCAACGGCATCGGCGAGCGCGCCGGCAACTGCTCGCTCGAGGAAGTCGTGATGGCGCTCAAGACACGCGCCACGTTCTTCAATGTCACGAATCGCGTGCAGACGACCAAGCTCTACCCGACCTCGCGCCTGGTCTCGAGCATCACCGGGCAGCCGATCCCGCGCAACAAGGCGGTCGTCGGTGAAAACGCCTTCGCGCATGAAGCCGGCATCCATCAGCACGGCATGCTCAAACATTATTCGACCTACGAGATCATGCGCCCGGAGGACGTGGGCCTGACGCGCAGCCACCTGGTGCTCGGCAAGCACAGCGGCCGGCACGCCTTTCGCGAGCGGGTACAGGAGCTGGGCTTTGAATTGGACGATCTCGAGTTCAACCGCGTGTTCGAGGAGTTCAAAGCACTCGCCGACAAGAAGAAGGAGCTCTTCGACGGTGACATCGAGGCGCTCGTGCTGCGCGCCGAAGGCCAGGCGGCGGGCCCATGGAGTCTCCTCGGCTTGCGGACCGTGGCCGACAGTGCCGCGGCCGCCGAGGCGCACGTGCGCCTGCAGCATGCCGACGGCCGGGTGGTCGAACGCTCGGCGCGCGGGGACGGTCCGGTGGACGCCGCCTTCAAGGCCATCGAGTCGGCCACCGGGATCGAGCCGTCGCTGCGTAAGTTTGAGCTGCGCAGCGTATCGGTGGGTGAAGACGCGCAGGGCGAGGCCATCGTCTACGTGGATTACAATGAGCGCAGCTACCGCGGTTCGAGCGTCAGCACCAACATCGTGGAATCGAGCACCATGGCGTTTCTCGAAGTGCTGAATCGCATCGAGCTTGCGCAGACGAGTTCGCGCTCGCGCGAGGAGCGCGCGGGTCCCGCGCGCGTGCTGCCCGCAACGGTGTAAGTTTTTTTTCCAGGAGTCCCCATGCCCATCCCGGCTACACAGTTCATCTGGTTCAACGGCAAGCTCGTGCCCTGGGAGAAGGCCACGGTGCACGTGCTGTCGCACGCGCTGCACTACGGCTCTTCGGTCTTCGAAGGCCTGCGTGCCTATCAGACGCCGCGCGGGCCGGCGATTTTCCGCCTGCGCGACCATACACGGCGCATGTTTGACTCGGCGAAGATCTATCGCATGCCGATACCGTTCTCGAACGAACAGATCTGCGCGGCGTGCCGCGAAGTGATTGCGGTCAACGGCCTTGCGCGCGGCGCATACCTGCGACCGGTCGCCTTCCGCGGCTATGGCGAGATCGGTGTGACGCCGAAGATCGAGCCGCCCACGGATGTGGCGATCGCCGCTTGGGAGTGGGGCAAGTACCTGGGGCACGCGAGCGAAGAGGAAGGAGTGGACGTGTGCGTCTCCTCCTGGAACCGCGTGGCGCCGAATACGCTGCCGGCGCTTGCCAAGGCGGGCGGCAATTACCTCTCGAGCCAGCTCATCGGCCAGGAGGCGCGGCGCCTCGGCTTTGCCGAAGGCATTGGGCTCGCACCGGACGGCACGGTGAGCGAAGGCTCCGGGGAGAACATATTCGTCGTCAAGGACGGCGTGCTCATGACGCCGGCGCTGGTGCATTCGGTGCTGAGCGGCATTACCCGCGATACCGTCATCCGCCTCGCGCGCGCGCGCGGCATCGAAGTGCGCGAGTGCGCGATCCCGCGCGAGTTCCTGTATCTGGCTGACGAGGCGTTCTTCACCGGCACGGCGGTGGAGATCGCGCCCATCCGCTCGGTGGATCGGCTGCTCGTCGGCGCCGGTAAGCGCGGTCCGATCACCGCGGCCCTGCAGAGCGCCTTCTTCGGCCTCTTCTCCGGACAGACCGCTGATGAGTGGGGGTGGCTCGACGTCGTCGACATGGCACAGGCGCGCATCGCCGTCGTGCAGTAGGGACTGTGTCGATGGCTGCTGTTCCGCGCACTCTGCTGGAGAAGATCTGGGATGAGCACGAAGTCATTGCCGAGAGCGCCGACGCTCCGGCGGTTCTGTATATCGATCTGCACCTCATTCATGAGGTGACGTCCCCGCAGGCTTTCGCCGTGCTCGGCGAACGCGGTCTTGCCGTGCGCCGCCCGGAGCTCACGCTCGCCACCCTCGATCACTCCACACCGACGCGCACCGAACAGATTTTCGGGGGTGCGCCCATTGCGATCGAGTCGGCCGCCCAGCAGATCCGCGCGCTGGAGCGCAACTGCGCGCTCTTTGGCGTCGAGCTTCTCGGATTGAAGAGCGCCGAGCGCGGCATCGTGCATGTGATCGGGCCGGAGCTCGGCGCAACCCAGCCCGGCAAGACCATCGTATGCGGCGACAGCCACACGAGCACTCACGGCGCTCTGGGTGCCCTCGCCTTTGGCATTGGCACCACCGAAGTGGGCCACGTACTCGCCACGCAATCTCTCCTGCAGAGAAAGCCCAAGAGTCTCGCCGTCAATATTGATCATCGTCTGCAATCGGGCGTGACCGCCAAGGATCTCATCCTGTGGATCATCAGCCGCATCGGCGTGTCGGGCGGCACGGGCCACGTCATCGAGTATCGCGGCGCCGGGGTGAGTGCGCTCGATATGGACGAGCGCATGACCGTGTGCAACATGTCCATCGAGGCGGGCGCACGCGCCGGCATGATTGCGCCCGACGAGACGACGTACGCCTATCTTGCCGGCCGGTCGCGAGTACCGCAGGGACCCCAATGGGAGGAGGCGCTCGCGCGCTGGCGCACATTGCCGAGCGATGCCGGGGCGCGCTTTGACCGCGAAGTCGAAATCGACGCCGCGGACGTCGAACCCATGATCACCTATGGCACGAATCCCGGCATGGTGATGCCCATCGGCGGCAGCATCCCACAGATGAGCCACGATGCCGCCTTTGATGCGGCGCTCGCCTACATGGGCTTTGAAGCCGGCGCGCGCTTGAAGGATCAAGAAGTCAACGTGGTGTTCCTCGGCAGCTGCACCAATGGGCGGCTCTCGGACCTGCGGGCCGCGGCGTCCATCCTGCGTGGCCGCAAAATCGCCGCAGGCGTGCAGATGCTCGTGGTGCCGGGCTCCCAGGCCGTGAAGCGCGCGGCTGAGGCCGAAGGTCTGCACAGCGTGTTCACGGCAGCGGGCGCTGAGTGGCGCGAGTCCGGCTGTTCCATGTGTCTCGGGATGAACGGGGATCTTGTGGCGAAGGGCCAATACTCCCTGAGCACCAGCAACCGTAACTTCGAGGGCCGCCAGGGCGTCGGGGCGCGCACGCTTCTCGCAAGCCCCCTGACCGCGGCGGCGAGCGCAGTGCGCGGCCGCGTGACGGACCCGCGCGAAATCCTCAACTAGCGAGTAAATCATGGAGCCTATTCGCACTCTGCGCTCGCGCACCGTCGTGCTAAGCGCCGCCAATATTGATACCGATCAGATCATTCCCGCGCGCTTCCTGAGGACGACGACTCGGGATGGCCTAGGAGAGCACCTCTTCGCCGACTGGCGCTATGACGCGAATGGGGCACCGCGGGAGGACTTCATTCTCAACAGCGCCGCCGCGCGCGATTGCCGTATCCTCGTCGCGGGTCGTAACTTCGGCTGCGGCTCCTCGCGCGAGCATGCGCCCTGGGCGCTCCTTGATTACGGCTTCCGCGCGGTCATCAGCATGCAGATCGCCGACATCTTCAAGAGCAATGCCCTGAAGAACGGCCTCCTGCCGGTGATCGTGGACGCGGCGACCAGCGGCTGGCTCATCGAGCATCCCGGTGCGGAAGTTCGCATTGACCTGCCTACGGCGACGTTGATGCTGCCGACCGGTGCCGTGATCAGCTTTCCGCTCGAGACATTCGCCCGCAAGCTGCTCGTGAACGGCATCGATGAGCTCGGCTTTCTAATCGGGCACGACGCCGAGATCGGCGCATTCGAGCGCCGCCGTACGACGGCATGAAGGCGAGCATCGCAGTGCTCCCCGGCGATGGCGTCGGGCCGGAAGTCATCCATGAGGCGGTGCGCTGCCTGGAAAGGATCGCGGCGCTCTTCGAGCACCAATTCATACTCGTTGAAGCGGCCTTTGGCGGCGCCGCGATCGATGCGCACGCGGATCCGCTGCCTGACAAGACGCTCGAGCTGTGCTTGCGCGCCGATGCGGTGCTGCTCGGAGCGGTGGGCGGCCCGCGATGGTCGGGAAGCGCGGCGAGCGTGCGCCCCGAAGAGGGTCTGCTGCGCCTGCGCCGCGAGCTTGCGGTGTACGCGAATCTGCGTCCCGTGCGCGTGCATCCGGATCTGGCGGATGCCTCGAGCATCAAGCCTCAATATTTGACAGGTGTGGATCTCATTTTCGTGCGTGAGCTGACGGGCGGCATTTACTTCGGCGCCAAGGAGAGGAGCGCCGAGCGCGCGAGCGACCTGTGCAGCTACAGCGCCGCCGAGATCGAACGGGTGGTGCGCGTGGCGGGGATGCTGGCGCGTGCACGCCGCCGCAAGCTTACCTCCATCGACAAGTCCAACGTGCTCGAGACCTCGCGTCTGTGGCGCGAAGTGTGCACGCGCATCATGCAGCAGGAGTTTGCCGATATTGAGCTCGAACACATGCTGGTCGACGCGGCGGCCATGCACCTCATCCGCCGCCCGCGCGATTTCGACGTACTCGTCACGGAAAACATGTTCGGCGACATCCTCACCGACGAGGCATCCATGCTGTGCGGGTCGCTCGGATTATTGCCCTCGGCCTCCATCGGCGACGGCAAGCGCGGCCTGTATGAGCCCATCCACGGCTCCGCCCCGGACATCGCAGGCCGCGGCATCGCCAATCCGTATGGCGCCATATTGAGCGCGGCGCTCTTGCTGCGGCACTCGCTGGCGCTGCATGCCGAGGCGCTCGCGCTGGAGGATGCCGTCGAGCGAGCGCTTGCCGAGGGCGCGCGCACGGCGGACATTGCAGGAGCGCAGACGCGCGGAATCAGCACGCGCGCGGCCGGCACCGCGGTACTCGAGCGCCTCGTGCGCCCCGGCTAGCGCCCGAAAGGCGCCCCGTCAGAGCGCGCGGCAGGCCGCGGCCGCGCGCCGCAGGCCTCGATCAAGATCGGCCTTCAAATCGGCGAGCGCCTCGATACCGATCGACAGGCGCACGAGGCCGTCGGCAAGACCTGCCTGCGCGCGCGCGTCGGCGTCCATCGCCGCGTGCGTCATGGTCGCCGGATGAGCGACCAGACTCTCCACTCCTCCTAAGGATTCGGCGAGCGAAAAACACTGCAGCTGGCCGACGAACGCGCGCACCGCGTCATGCCCGCCTTCGAGTTCAAGCGTGATCACGGCGCCCATGCCGCGCTGCTGGCGCCGCGCGAGCGCGTGGCCCGGGTGCGAGGCGAGCCCCGGGTAGTACACGCGCGCCACATTGGGCTGCTCGAGGAGCCAGGGAGCCAATGCCTGCGCATTTCGCTCATGGTGCTCGAGACGCGCGTGCAGCGTGCGGATGCCGCGCAGCGTCATGAAGCTGTCAAAGGGCGCACCGGTGACGCCCAGACAGTTGGCCCACCAGCTCAATTGCTCATGGTGCGCCGGAGTGCGCGCCACGACCGCACCGCCGACGACATCGCTGTGGCCGTTCAAATATTTGGTGGTCGAGTGCACGACGAGGTCTGCCCCAAGGCCGATGGGCTGCTGCCAGACGGGCGACAGGAAGGTGTTGTCCACCACGACCAGTGCGCCGGCCGCATGCCCGAGCGCTGCAAACTTCTGGATGTCGGTGATGCGCAGCAGAGGATTGCTCGGCGTTTCGATCCACAGGAGAGCGGCCGGCCGCTGCAGCGCCGCGCGCACGGCCTCCTCGTCGCCGAAGTTGAGAAACTCCACCTGCATTTCGCCGCGGCGCCGCCAGGCCTCGAAGAGCCGATACGTGCCGCCGTAACAATCATGCGGAGCGATGATGCGCGAGCCCACGGGCAGGAGATGGCCGACGAGCATGACCGCGGCCATGCCGGTTGCCGTCACGACGGCCCCCACGCCCTCTTCCAGGTCGGCAATCGCCTGCGCCAGAAGATCGCGCGTCGGATTGCCCGAACGGGTGTAGTCGTAGCCGCGCTTCTCGCCAAAGGCGCGAAACGCAAAGGTCGACGTCAAATGGATGGGCGGCACCACGCAGCCGGTCGAGTCATCGCATTCCAGACCAGCACGCACCGCCTGCGTTTGCTGGCCAAGCGGTGCACCGATCAGAAGTGCCGTGGCGTCGGGGTGTGAATCTACTGAGGCGTTCATCAAAAGCTCCGCGTGTGCAATGGTCCGGTTCACCGAACTCCTGCGGAGCCCCCGCATCAAGATGCGGGTCTGTGGCGTCCATCTTCCATACGGCTTTCGGGCCGCATGGCAGCTACGCGCACTGCTCATCTGTTGATCCAAGGCAGGATCGCAGGAGTTGGCACCTTTCCGAGCTGGTTAGGCATCGGCGGTTGCCCCGGCGTCTAAGGGCCTTTCCCTCAGCCGGTCTCGATGAGTGCTTAAAGTCTAGGGTGACGCCCAAGACGCGTCAAGGCAGACGCGCGCTGAAGCGCCCTGCACCGTAAAGGTGCCAAACACAGCGTCAGTGCGGCACCAGGAGGTCGGCGTGCGCCGTTGCCGAGCTTGCCTCCTCGTTGCGTCCCCGCACGCGCAGCGAATCAGCGATGAGCCGCCACGCGGCGGCCTGGGCATTGGGATCGCCGCTCGCCAGCCCCAAGGCCTTATGCCCCATGTGGTCGGCCTGCGCGGAGTTGCCGGAGGCGAGTTGCACGCGCCCAAGCTCGATCCACGCCAGCGGGTTTTCAGGCTCAATCCGCAGCGCGCGCTCCAGCGTCGCCGTCGCCGCGGGATAGTCGCCCGCTGCCGCGCGCGAGTGTGCCTGCGCGACGAGCGCCGTGGCGGCGCTGCCCAAGCGATATTGGCGCGTGGGGGTCGGAGGCGTAGAGACGGCGGGCGGGGCAGCGCCCGCCGGCGTCGCGCTGGAGGCCGGCTCAGGTGCCGGCTGCGGCGGCCGCTCCGGCGACAAGAGCGAGCGGCAGGCTGCAAGGGATGCGAACAGGAAGAGGAGCGCGATGCGGATCATCATTGATGGATGATAGCGCGCACACGCTCGGCCAAGCGCTCGGAGAGGCTCGGCGCGGCCGCCGCGATGCAGCCCGGCTTCTTCGCAAGCTGCGTGCTCACCGGCACTGCGATGCGCACCGTATCCGCGTTGGCGCAGGTCCCCTCAATCTGCAGTCCGCTCCAATAATCGATCGCGACTTCGGTCAGCGGATCGGGCATGGCCGCGCTCCAGGAAGTGGTTCCGAGGGAGGCGAGCACGCGCGACCAGATCGCAAGTGCCGCGGCCGAGCCGGTGAAGCCCGTGGGTCGATTGTCGTCATAGCCCACCCACACCACCGCAAGGTGGCTGCCCGAAAAGCCCGCGAACCAGCTGTCGCGCAGGTCCTGGGTGGTGCCGGATTTTCCGACCACGACCACGTCGCGCGGCAGGATGGTGCGCGCCGCGCGTCCCGTACCGCGCTCGATGACCTGCTGCATCATCTGATCGACTTCAAACACCACGTCCGGCTGCGCAATCGGCGTCAATTCCAGGGGAAAGGCCTTGAGCGGCTGCCCGGATGCGCTCAACACGGTGCGCACGGCACGCAGCGGCATGCGATATCCACCGTTGGCGAGTCCGGTATAAAGCTGCGCCACTTCAAGCGGAGTTGCATTCACCGCGCCGAGGAGCAGCGCCGGCACCTGCGCCGGGGCGCGCTCGAGGCCGAAGCGCTGCAGAGTCTGCGCAACATGGGTGACGCCGATGTCCATCCCGACCGCGACGGTTGCCTGGTTGAGCGATTCGGCGAGCGCGCACACCAGCGGCACCGGACCATAGGTCCGGCGCGTGAAGTTGAGCGGGCGCCAGTGCGTGCCGTTCGACATGCGAATGTCGACCGGAGCGTCCTGCACGATGCTTGCGGGGTTGTAGCGATGCGTCTCGAGCGCGGTCAAATAGACGAACGGCTTCACCACTGAGCCCATGGGGCGCGCCGCGTCGAGCGCGCGATTGAAGCCGCTGTAGCCGATGCGCCGGCCGCCGACGATGGCAATCACATCGCCGCTCACCGGGGAGGTGATGACGACGGCGCCGTCGAGGGATGCGCTCGTAGCAGCGCGGGATTTCTCGAGGCGCGCCAGTTCCCGGTCGAGCGTCTGCTCGGCGTCATCCTGCGCGCGCGGCTCAAGACTGGTGTAGATCTTGAGGCCCTCCTGCGTGAGATCGGATTCGGGATAGTCGCGCCGCAGCGTGCGCCGCACGAAATCGAGATACGAAGGATAGTAGGCGCCGGCGGCGCGGCTCGTGACGCCGAGTGGACGGCTCGCGGCGTTCGCCGCATCCTGAGGAGTGATGACCTTGAGGTCAGCCATCAATTTGAGCACGAGATTGCGCCGCGCGAGCGCGCGCTCCGGATGGTGGCGCGGATCGTAGAAAGACGGGCCGCGCACCAGCGCCACCAGCAGGCTCAACTCGGACAGATCCACTTCGGCGAGCGGCTTGCCAAAGTAGAACTGACTGGCAAGGCCGAAGCCATGCACGGCGCGATCGCCATCCTGGCCGAGATAGATCTCGTTGATATAGGCGTTCATGAGATCCGATTTGGTGAAGTGCGCCTCCAGCGCAAACGCCATGAGCGCCTCGCGCACCTTGCGGCCCATGGTCTGACGGGAGTTTAAAAAGTAGCTCTTGACGAGCTGCTGTGTGAGCGTGCTGCCGCCCTGCGCAATCTGGTGCGAGCGCAGGTCGACCCACATGGCGCGGACCACGGCCTCAGGATCCACGCCGTGATGGCTGTCAAATTTGCGATCCTCCACGGCCTTCAGAGCCTCAGGCAAGAGCACCGGGACTTCGGCCGGGGTGACGACGATGCGATCCTCCCCGTGGGTTGGGAAGATGCTGCCGATGAGGAGCGGATCAAGCCGCAGAATGGGAATGTCTTGGCCGGCGGCATCGCGCAGCGCCTCTATCGAGTGCGCTCCGGCCACGATGGTAAGCACCTGTGCCGCACGCACTTCGTCGGCGAAGCGCGTCGCTCGCAACGCGACGTCGATGCGATCGTCCTGACGGTGATAGGTGCCGGGCCGATCCAGTTTAGGAGCGGCGCGATACTGCAGGCGCGCAAGTTCAGCGACCAGTTCGCTCATGGGCAGGGGCGCGCCCACGTAGAGCTCGAGCGGCGCGGCATAAACCTGAGCGGGCAGCGTCCAGCGGCGCCCCTGGAACTGCTGCGTGACCGTGCGATCAAGATAGTAGGCGTACAGGCAGAACGCGCCGATGGCGATGACGGCGAGGCCGAGTGCGCTCCGCCACGCGAATCTTCGGAATCGAACCTTGCGCGCGCGCGGGGCCATGTCAGATGCACACTTCGACAGCAGGCTCGCGCAGGTTGTAGCGGGAACTCATGACGTGACCGTAGGCCCCGGCGTTGGTGATGAGCAAAACGTCGCCTTCGCCGCTGACGGGTAGCAGTCGGTCATGGCCGAGGATGTCGCCGCTTTCGCAGATCGGGCCCACGACGTTCACCCACTGCTCAGGCTCCGCGCTGAGGCGCGTCAGGTTCACGATTTCGTGATAGGCGCCGTAAAGCGCGGGGCGGATGAGCGAATTCATGCCGGTGGCCACGCCGATATAGCGCACCTCCCCCTTGGTCTTAAGCTGCGTCACGCGCGCAAGCAACACGCCGGCCGCGGCGACGAGGTAGCGCCCGGGTTCAATCCAGATATCCAAATGCCGGTGTGCCGCGCGCACCTCCCCGAGCGCCGCATCGAGCTCCCTAAGATCGATCTCCGCCTCGCCCGCACGCTCCGGCACCCCGAATCCGCCGCCCACATCGATGACGCGCGCATCGGGAAATCCCCGCGCAAGCTCCGCCAGAAGAAAAGCAGCCTCTCGCCAGTTGCCGACATTGAAAATGCCGCTGCCCGCATGCGCGTGCAGGCCGATCACCCGCGCCTGCGCAGCGCGCGCATGGCGCGCGAACTCGTCGAGATCGGCAACTGGGACGCCAAATTTGGAATACGCACCGGCGGTGCGCACATGCTGATGGTGGCCGCGACCCGCACCGGTGTCGATGCGCACGAAGATCTCCCGATCCGTAAAGAGTTCCGGCCAGCTCGCGAGCACGTAGAGGTTGTCGACCGTCATGCGCACGCCCGTGCCGAGCGCCCAGGCGTACTCATCGCGGGATGCGAAATTGGGCGTATAGAGAACCCGCGAACGCTCGATGTCGGGGAATAATTCGAGCACGCGCTCCACTTCACCACGCGAAACACATTCGAGCTCGATGCCTTCGGCATGCAGCGCCTTCAGAACCTGCGGATGTGCGTTGGCCTTCATCGCGTAGAGCACGCGCGTCACCGCGGGCAGCGCGCGCAATGCGCGCGCCGCCTTGTGCAGGGTGTCGCAGTCGTACACGTAGGCCGCGTCCTTCTCGGCCATGACGTCCAAGAGTTCAGAGCGCTTTTCCCGCCACCAGGCGCGCGCTTCATGGCCGCCGCTCGGGCGCGCAAAGAGCTGCTCCCAGGTGGGTCCGAGCACGCGCTCGCCGGCCACCGGACGGATCAAGAGCTCGTGCAGCTCTTCAACCAGGCGCTCGCCCTGGTTCTCATCGACGACGAAGGTGAAGTTCAAATCATTCGCAGCCTGTGTGACGAGATAGATCTTCTGCTCTGCAAAGAGTTCGAAGGCATCTCCCAGGCGATGCAGGATGGCGCGGATATTGCGCCCGACCAGGCTCACCGAGGCGCACGGGCCGATGACCTGCACGCGGCACAAACGCTCAAGATCGGTGACGAGCGCGGCGAGCAAAGGGCCGTCGAGACAATTGGCCGCAGGATCGAGCGACACCGTGACGTTGGTCTCTGAAGTTGAGACCAGGTCCACCGACATGCCGTGCTCTTTGAAGATCTGGAATGCGTCGGCGAGAAAGCCCACCTGGTGCCACATGCCGGGGCTGTCGAGCGCGATCAGGGTGATGCCCTTTCTGATACAGATCGCTTTGACCTTAGCGCCCGCATCGCCGCCCTCGTAGCTTACGACCGTGCCCTCAAGCTGCGGTGTGTGCGTCGCATAGATGTGCAGCGGAATGCGTGCCTGGCGCGCGGGCAGGATGCAGCGCGGATGCAGGACCTTCGCGCCATTGCTGGCGATCTCCTGCGCCTCGTCGTAATCGAGCGCGCGCAGCAGCCGCGCCGTGGGGGTGGAGCGCGGATTGGCGCTGAACATTCCGGGCACATCGGTCCAGATTTCGAGGCGTTGCGCGCGCAGCTTCGCCGCAAGATACGCAGCAGAGGTATCCGAGCCGCCGCGGCCGAGGAGCACGGTATCGCCCTGCGCGTCGCTTGCGATGAATCCCTGCGTCAGGATGACGGGCGCGCGCGCGGACAGATGCGCCTCAAGCTCCGCGTCCGGTGAAAAAACGCAGGTGGCCGAAAGCACGGCGGCTTTGTTTGCCGCGCCGTGGCGCTCGCTCGCGCGCAGCATGCCGCGCGCATCGGCCCACTCGACGTCGATACCCACGCTTGCAAGGTAACGCGCGCCAAGATCGGTCGCCATGAGCTCGCCGCTTGCAAGGACGCGGGCGCGCGTGCGGTCGCTCGCCGCGGCGCCACGAACGCACTCAGCCGTGATCTCGCGCAGCTCGGCGAATTGCCGCACGAGCTCAGCGCTGACGTCGAGCGCAAGCTCGCGCGCAAGCTCACGGTGTCGCGCCTCGATGGCATCAAGCCGTGCCTCACGCTCGTGCGTGCGCGCGGGATCGAGGAGCTCCTCCAGACGATCGGTCACGCCGCTTAAGGCGGAATGCACCACGAGCACGCGGGCGCCGCTGCTGCGCCGCTCGCGCACGATGTGGGCAATGTTGCGCCAGGATTCGAGTGAGGAGACGCTGCTGCCGCCGAATTTAAGGACGATCCAGGATGAGGCCGAGCGCATCACCGACACGACTGACCGGCGCGCGTCCCGATCAGGACTCGTCGTCAAAAGTATCGCGCAGGTCTTTCTCAAGCTTGCGGTCGGCGAGAATCTCCTCGAGGCGGCTCCAAGCGGCTTTTCCGCGCTTACCCTGGGTGCGTACGCGCTTATCCACTTTGTCCAATAACCGCTCGTAGTCGGTGCCTTCTTCGGCTCCGCTTAGGAATTCCTCGTCTATATCGAAGCTCTCGGTGTCTCGCTCGGGCATCGCGTGCAGGCTAATTCTTTATAACAATCAATAAGTAACGCGCTTTTACCGCGCGCCGCAAGGGTTGCGAACTATAACGGATTCCCGCCGCCGATCAACTGTGATACATGCGGGCCCTTATCGCGCACCGTCGCGCACCACCACCGGTGCGCCCCGGCTTAAGCCCAAGCCATCGGCGGCGCTTTGCTCGGCGCGGGCGATTTCGATGACTCCGAAGGAGTTGACCAGCGCCAGATAGTCTCCGGGGCGCACATCGCCATAGGTGGGCTTCAACTCGAAAGCATGGTTGCCGGCATGGACTCGCGGTGCGCGAAAACGTGCGATGAGCGAGCCGTCAATGTTGGTAATGAGATTGCCGAAGTGATCGATGGTCATGACGAGCCCCGTCACGTGACCCTCGACCGTGGGTTCATCCACCCAGGATGGCACCAAGGTCGTGACACGCTCGCCGAGGTCGGTCGCGACGCAGCGCCCGGAGGCGAGCTCCGCGGCGAGCGGCGCGAAGATGTCCCGACCATGAAAAGTGGCACTCGCGTGCTCGATGCCGAAGCGCACCAGAGCCTGCGGCGTGAGGCGCACGATCGTGGCGTTCTGATGACGCGCCACGATGGGTGCCAGCAGACCATTGTCCGGCGCAAAAAACAGATGCTCCGCGGCGGCGACGATGATGATGTCGCGCGACGTGCCGACGCCCGGATCGACGACCGCGACGTGCACGGTTCCGGGCGGAAAATAAGGAAAGGCGCGCGCAAGCCAAAAACCCGCCTCGGCGGGCCAGTGCACCACGATTTCATGCGTGAGGTCGATGATGCGCGCATCGGCGAAGCGACTGAGAATGCAGCCCTTCATGACACCGACGAACGGGCCCTGGTGCCCGAAGTCCGTCGTGATGGTGATGACTCCGGAGGCTCGCGCAGGGCTCATAATGCGACGTGACAAAATCCTGAGGGTCGCTGAACATGTCTGCATCTGCGCCGCGTGTCAACGGCAGTGTGAGCCGGCGCACACTCGAACTGCATCCGATGCCAGCGCCAGGGCGTATGTAGACCATGTCCAACACCGACGCCGCGAACAGCATGGAGGACGAGCTTGTGCAGCTCGTGCATGCGTGCGCGGCGCGCAACCGCCAGGCCTTGAGGAAGATCTACGATCTCATGGCCGCTCAGATGCTCGCGAGCCTAATCCGCATTTTGAAGCGCCGCGCGCTCGCCGAGGAGGCGTTGCAGGACGTGTTCGTCAGCATTTGGCAGCGTGCGGCGCAATTTGAAAGCGCACGCGGGTCGGCGCGTATTTGGTTGATGGCCATCGCGCGCCATCGGGCGATCGATGTGCTGCGCAGTGAGCGGGTGGATCTGTACCGCGAGGCCGACGTCGAGCAGATGCCCGAACCCGCCGAAGGCATCAGTGATTGGTCGAGCGCCGGCCGCTCGGCCGCGGCGCTGGCGCGCTGTTTCCAGGAGCTCACCGGCGAGCAGCGCCGCGGCATCGAGCTCGCCTTCGTCAATGGCTATTCGCACGCCGACATTGCGCGCGTGACGGGCGAACCGTTGGGCACCATCAAGAGCTGGATTAGGCGTGGACTCGCATCGCTGCGGGCGTGTCTCGAAAAATGAAACACGATCAGCCGCAACTCATTGACGCGCTCGCCTCCGAATACGTGCTCGGCACACTGCGCGGCGCGGCGCGGCGGCGCTTCGAGCGCTGGCAGCGCGAGGAGTGGCACGTCGCAAGCCGCGTGCGCGCCTGGGAAGCGCGCCTCATTCCACTTGCGCTCGGCTTGCCGCCGATCGCGCCCTCACAGGAGCTCTGGCCGAGCATCGAGGCCCGCATCCGCGTGGCCGACGCTTCGCGCGCGGCTACGCCGCAGCGTCGCGTAGCGCGCCCCGGCCTACGCGCGCTTGCCGCAGTGCTGGTGCTGTGTGCCCTCTTCGCCGGCGGCTTTGTCGCGTGGCGCATGACGGAGTCCCTGCGGCTGCAGACGGTGGCGACGATCAAGGGCGCGCAGGGACCGCTCGTGTGGAGTATTCAGCTCGATTCGCGCGGCGAGCGGCTGCGGGCCGTGGCGCTCGCGGGTGCCGCCGCACAGCCGGGACACTCCTTTGAACTTTGGGCGCTGCCACCGGGCAAAGGCGCTCCGGTGTCGCTCGGACTTCTGCCGGACGCGGGGCAGCTTGAGCGCACGCTCAGCATCGCGCAGCGCACTGCGCTCTCGAGCGCCACCCAAGTGGCCGTGAGTCTTGAACCCACCGGCGGCTCACCGACGGGGGCGCCGACGGGACCTGTGCTGTTTGTCGCGGCTCTCAAACGGGCCTAAGCCACTTAAGGGCGCTCCTGCTGCGCAAAGTGCGTCCGCGCTCCTTGGGAAACCTGCGTAACGAACGTGCTTTCGGGTTGCGCGGTCAGTGCCGCGGATCGCTCGGCGTCTGCTGCGCCGGCGGCGCTGGCGAAGATGCGGCGTCGGGTGCCGGCAGGGTCGTCGCGGATTGCTCAGCGGGCGGCGTGGCGGCGGCCGGTGGCGCGGGCATGGTAATGGTCGGCGGAACGGAGGGCGTTGCCGGTGTCGTCGGGG
>Ga0302324_100005171_pt1 | contig 28569 bp, 25 predicted proteins | sample Palsa_T0_1_FD_201949 | JGI IMG/M metagenome (GOLD analysis project Ga0302324, IMG submission 201949) | Peat permafrost microbial communities from Stordalen Mire near Abisko, Sweden - Palsa_T0_1 | ecosystem: Environmental > Terrestrial > Soil > Palsa > Peat permafrost | place: Sweden: Abisko...
GCGGTGCCACTAGAGCTGCTCGAGCGCATCTACATGTGAGCGTTAACGAGCTTGGCGGCAGAGAGAGCGGACACGAAGTTGCCAAGGAGCTGCGTCGAGAGCCTTGGGGGGCAGACATTTGTCTGATCGCGCTCACCGGTTGGGGGGGCGATGACGACCGGCGACGAGCCATAGGGGTCGGGTTCGACCGACACCTCACCAAGCCCATCAATCCCGCGGCGCTTGAAGAGTTGTTGGCAACGGGCGCCACGGCAGCAGCAGCTCCCATGCAACGCACCGATTTATCGGAAAGCAAAAAGTAACGGGAGCGTCGTCTGCGGCGTCGACTGCGGCGTCGACTGCGGCGTCGACTGCGGCGTCGACTGCGGCGTCGGCTGCGGTCTTACACCTTACGCACAGCCTGGAGAAGTCTTCTGTGCGCTGTCCCGCTTATGGCGGGTCCTTTATTGCTGAGCGCGCGTCCCGATTGGAATGTGGGGCACGCTTCTGCAGACGTCGCGATTTCGTGCACCGCTGCACACATCTCAAAAGAAATTGAGCGGATGCTCCCTTTGAATCGCTATGCGCAAAATACCCACTGTGGCTTATACGTTACCAACTGCCATATAGGGCGGCCGAATCAAATATGTCTCAGGTCGGAAGCACTATGAAATCATTCCGAACTCGTGTCGCGAAGATGTCCAAGGCACCGACTGGCATCACGGGTTTCGATGAGATCTGCGGCGGAGGTCTGCCGCGTGGCTGCACGACTCTGCTGGTCGGTGGGTCGGGCTCCGGCAAGACGATTTTCGCTCTGCAGTTCGCAATGCACGGGGCGCAATACTGCAAGGAGCCGGCCATCTTCGTCGCTTTTGAGGAGACCTCGAAGCGCGTGATAGCCAATGCGGAAAGCTTCGGCTGGAAGATCACAGCATTGGACCCAAGCAAGTTGTTTTTCCTGGATGCTCAGCCAATGCCGGATCTGCTTCACTCGGGGACGTTCGACCTGAGCGGAATGCTGGCGGCGCTGGGGGCTCAGATCAAAAAAATGGGCGCGCGACGCATCGTGTTCGACGCGTTGGATATCGTATTGGCGCTATTGCCCGATGAGGCAGCGAGAAGGCGCGAGGTCTATCGGCTGCACGACTGGTTGCTGGAACGCGAGCTGACAGGTCTCATCACCTGCAAGGCAAGCCAAGAGGAGACTAACTGCGTCGCTCAGGAGTCTTTCGGTTTCATGCAATTCATGGTCGATTGCGCCGTCATTCTCAACCACACCGTGGTGCAGGGCGTCTCCCAGCGCAATCTGCGCGTGCAGAAGTATCGCGGCACGAGTTTCGATGAGAATCAATCCCCATTCGTCATTGGCAGCCGTGGAATCGAAGTCGCCGTCGCGCGCACGAGCGCGCGCGCTCACGTCAGCGTTACCAACGAGCGCGTCTCGAGCGGCGTGGAGCGCTTGGACACAATGCTGGGAGGCGGATATTACCGTGGCGCCAGCGTGCTCATTACCGGATTTCCCGGCACGGCTAAAACCACACTGAGCGGCGCCTTTGCAGCGGCGGCCTGCCGACGCGGTGAGCGCACCATGTTCGTTAGTTGTGATTCGGATGGGGCCGAGGTGGTCCGGAATCTTGCGTCGGTAGACATAGGACTTGATCGCTACGTCAAGAACGGATGTCTGCGCATGGTCTCCGGCCGCACCATCATCGGCAGCGCAGAAACCTTTCTCGTACGCATCAAGACGCTCGCGACGGAGCATAGGGCGCGCTGTATCGTGATCGATCCGGTGTCCACCTTATCCAGTTCGGGCAACGAGCTGACCGCCTACGGCGTCGCAGAGCGATTGATCGACTGGTCCAAGGCGATGGGCACCACCTTGGTGTGCACGAGTCTGCTCGATGAGGTCTCAAGCCAGGCGGCAACGAGTTCGCCGCTGCAGATCTCAAAAATGGCGGACACCTGGATCCATCTAAACTACTTGGTACAGGCCGGCGAGCGCAACCGGGGCATGTCCATTATTAAATCACGCGGCACAGCCCATTCCAACCAAGTGCGTGAGCTAATCCTCAGCGATGCGGGCGTAACGGTAACAGATACCTACACCGCCGGCGGCGAGGTATTGATGGGAACACTGCGCTGGGAAAAGGAGAGCGCCGAGCGCGGCGCAAAGGACATGGCCGAAGTTGCCGGAAGAGTCAAGCGCGTCAGGCTCGACGCCGAGGAGGCCGAGCTCGAGGTGCGGCTAAAGGCGCTGCAGGTAGAGCTTGAAGCCAAGCAGGTCGAGAAGGCTCTGCTCGTAACTACTACAGAGAGTCGCGAAGGCGTGCTGTTACAAGGCCGCTCGCGCATGCGGGAGTTGCGCGGCGCCGATACGGCCATTCCGAGACAGAAATAGTCTCGCCATGAGTCGCGGCGCACTCTATCGATTTCGGCTGTATGTCGCGGGCGACGCGCAGAACTCCGCGCAGGCAATTGCCAACCTCGAGGCCCTTTGCCGGGAACACCTGCCCGACCGACACACCATCGAAATTGTGGATGTCTTCCGACAGCCCGAACGCGCTCTGGCAGAGAGCATTTTCATGACCCCGACCCTGGTCAAGTTACTGCCGCTCCCTGTGCGAACGATCGTCGGCACATTGAGCCAGACTCAACCCGTGTTGCACGCTTTGGGATTGGGAACGCTCAGCGTATGAATGCGCAGACGTCGCCCTTTCCGGCCGACACAACCAACGAAGTGCTCGGCCTGATTCAAGCGCTGCACAAGGCAGAACAGCGCCTGGAGCAGCTGACGGCAGGCGAGGTGGACACCGTGGCAGACCGCGGCGGTCGCACGCTGTTGTTACGCCGCGCCCAAGACCGGCTGCGTCACAGTACGGCGGCCAAGCAGACTGCCATCCTCAACGCACTACCCGCGCACATAGCCTTGCTCGATGCACGCGGCGTCATCGTTTCCGCGAACGAGGCCTGGCGCTGCTATGGCGGTGCCGACGTGCTCGAAGGCCCGGGTTACGCGCTCGGGATCAACTATGTCGAGATCTGTGACAACAGAGCCGCCGATGACTCATCTGAGGGACGACAAGTAGCCGCCGGTATTCGCTCAGTGTTGGCGGGCACGGCAAAAGGGTTTTCAGTCGAGTACGCCCGCGATTCGGCGACGGAGCAGCGCGTATACCTGCTGACGGTCACGTCGCTTGGAGACGACGCCTCGAATGGCGCCGTGGTGATGCTCTTGGACGTTACGGCGCAGAGGCTGAACGAAGGCACTCTGCGTGTCAGCGAACTGCGCTTTCGCCAGATGGCGGAGAGCATTCGCGACGTGTTTTTTCTTCGAAGTATCGACAGTACCCATATTTATTATGTGAGCCCGGCCTACGAGAGGATCTGGGGCCGTACCTGCGAAAGTCTGTATCTAAATCCGGCGTCATGGCTCGACGCGATCCATCCGGATGATCGCGAGCACGCACTTCTACATTTCGCCAAGAACGAGAAATCTGAGTTTGATACCGAGTTTCGCATCGTGCGCCTCGACGGCGGGGTGCGTTGGATCAACGCTCGAGGCGCTCCGATTCTGGATGATGCCGGTCAACCCTATCGGACCGCTGGCGTCATCTCGGATATCACCGAGCGTAAGCAGGCGGATATCAGGATCGAGCATCTGAACCGCGTTTATGCGGTGCTCAGTCAGATTTCCGCTCTGAGTGTCAGGGTAGAAGACCGCGGCGAGCTGTTCCGGGAGGCTTGCCGCATCGCGGTCGAAGCCGGAGCGTTCAGAATGGCCTGGATTGGTGTGGTCAATCGGCAGACCCTGGAGGGCAACGTAGTTGCCTGGCATGGCGGCGAAGAAGGCTACATCGAGCGAATCAAGCTGACGCTAAAGGCTGACACCCCCGATAGCGAGCGGCCAGCCTGTCGAGCATTGCGATTGTTGAAACCCATCATCTGCAACGATATCGCGACGGACCCATCCATCGCGGAGCTCCGGGAAGAACTGCTGGATCGCGGGCATAAGTCGCTAGGATGCTTTCCGTTGACGGTAGCTGGACGGCCAGATGCCGTCCTCACACTGTTCGCGGCGGAGGCTCACGCCTTCAACGAGGAGGAAATGCGACTCCTTCTGGAACTTACCCGCAACATCTCCTTCGCGCTTGATCATCTGGACAAGCGGGAGCGGCTGGATTACCTGGCTTATTACGACGAGCTGACCGGCCTGGCCAATCGCAGCCTCTTTCTGGAGCGGGTAGCGCAGCATACGCGCAGCGCTCTGCACGGCGGCTATAGACTCGCCTTGGGTCTGATCGACTTGGAGCGATTCAAGAACATCAACTTGAGTCTTGGCCGACCGGTCGGCGACCTGCTGCTAAAGCAAGTCGCGCACTGGCTGACATCCAACCTGGGTAACGCCAACCTGTTGGCAAGGGTCGGGCCAGATCACTTCGCCGTGGTATTTCCGGAAGTGAAGCGCGAAAGAGACCTGGAGCGGCACATCGAGCAATCGATGGAGGCGTTTAGTAGGCATCCATTCAGTCTCAATGAGGCTGTGTTTCATGTTGCCGCCAAGATCGGAGTAGCCCTATTTCCGGATGATGCTTCAGACGCTGACGCTCTGTTTAAAAATGCCGAAATCGCGCTCAGAAAGGCGAAGGTCGCCGGCGATCGATACCTGCTTTACGCGCAAAAGATGACCACAACCGTAACGGGCAGGCTCAACCTGGAAACTAAGCTGCGCGACGCGATCGACAGGGAAGAATTCGTACTGCACTACCAGCCCAAGGTGAGCCTGCTGAACCGTAAGCTCACCGGTGCCGAGGCTTTGATCCGGTGGAATGATCCGAAAACCGGGTTGGTGCAGCCGGGAGAGTTCATTTCCATCCTTGAAGACACCGGACTGATCCACGAAGTCGGGCGCTGGGCATTACATAGGGCCATCCAGGATCATTTGCATTGGCGCGCGGCAGGGCTGCCCGCTACCCGTATTGCGGTTAACGTGTCGGCGCTGCAGCTGCGCAGTCGTAGTTTCATCGATGAGCTCAGACAGGCCATTGAAGTTGACGCGCATGCGGCCGCTGGGCTGGAACTGGAGATCACCGAAGGCCTGATCATGGAGGACGTCAAGCTTAGTACTGCCAGCCTGAAGGCGATCCGGGCAATGGGCGTAAGCGTTGCAATCGATGACTTTGGGACCGGCTTCTCGTCACTGAGTTACCTATCCAAGCTTCCGGTGGATACGCTGAAGATCGATCGCTCATTTGTGAACGACATGACGAATACACAGCAGGGGCTGCTGCTGGTATCCACGATCATTACTCTGGCCCATTCGTTGAAGCTCAAGGTGGTAGCGGAGGGCGTCGAAACCGCGGTGCAGTCCGACTTGCTCCGGACGCTTGGCTGCGACGAAATGCAGGGCTATTTTTTCAGCAAACCAGTGCCCAGAGAGATCTTCGCAGAGATCTTCTTGACTTCGCGCCTGACCGCGTAAACTTCCTACCGGTCACTGTCTGATGAGAACCAGAGCGTTTACTTGTAAGTGTTCAGGTACGCGATGACGTCGTCGGCGTCACTGGCAACCGCGAAGCCGGAGAATGGCATGTGATTGCCTTTTACCTTAGCCTGCGGATCCCGCAAATAATCGCGGAGATTTGAGTCGTCCCAGACAATACCGGAGCGCATCATCGCGTTGGAATATCGGAAATCTTCCAGCGATCCGGCCTTGCGCCCAACCACGCCTTTGAGACTCGGTCCGAGTGCATCCGAGTGCTCCGTATGGCAGGCAAGGCAGGCGGTGAACAATTCTTTGCCGTGAATTGCGTCCGCGGCAAACGCCGGCACACTTAGAAAAAGGCTAGCTATAGCCCCCTGACAAACCCTACGCATCGCTCTTTCTCTGGTTTACGCATGCACTAGCGGCCCTGGGTTCTTCAGATAATCCTTCCTGATCTTGTCGGCTGACCAGAGCGCCAGCGCGCCCAGTGTGCCGGTCGGGTTGTAACCAGGTTGCTGGGGATATGTACTCGCGCCCATCACGAACAGATTATGTGCATCCCAGACTTGGAGGTAGCGATTCACTACACTGTTGCGGGAGTTGCTCCCCATGATCGTGCCCCCAGTGTTGTGTGTCGATTGGTAGGGCACGACGGAGAAGTTCTTCGGCCGTGGACGCATTTCGTAATGTGACGGTCCCATCGCCTTAATGATGCCTTCCAGTTTCGACAAAAGATAACGCGACATAGCATGATCATTATCGGTGGCATTATACGTAAGGCGCAGCAGCGGTCGCCCCAGCGCATCCTTGTAAACCGGGTCAAAGTCCATATAGTTATCGCGATGTGCGTAGACGGATCCTTGCGTATTGAAGCGGACCGAATGGTAGTACCAGTTTACGGTTTCACGCTTCCATTGACTGCCCCAGGCCGGCGTTCCGGGCGGCAAAAAGCGCCCACCGATTGGCGGACTTGCGCCGCTAATTGCCGTTAAGTAGCCGCCACCGAAAAAGCCGAGGCCGGTGTGATCGAAATTGGGCCCGTTAAAATCATCGATCATCCGTGCACCGCCCGGCGAGCCCATGTAGGGATTGAGCTCCTTGTCGGGGAATAACGCTGCGGCGCCGGCTTCGAATTGGTAGCAGTAGTTCTTTCCGACAACGCCTTTGCCCGTTGGATGCTCATACGGCTGGCCAATGCCGGAATGAAGCAACATGTGAGTGTTAGTAAAGACAAACGCCGAAAGCACTACAAGATTTGCAGGCTGTTCGTATTCTGTACCGGTTTTCAGATCAGTGTAGAGCACACCGGTGACACGCCTGGCCGCCCTGTCATAAATTAATTTCGAGGCAAACACTCGTGTGCGCAGCTCGAATTTGGATTCCTGGCGCAGCGCCGGCATGATCGTGGTGACGGCCGATGCTTTGGCGTTTGCCTCGCAGGCGGTGCGATCGCAGAACCCGCAGGCCTCGCATGCGCCCATGGTAACGCCGTATAGATTCTTGTAGGCCACGCTCGCAGCTGAGAACGGCGCGGGGAACGGGTGATAGCCGAGACTGCTGGCAGCTGCCCCGAACATAAGGCCGCCTTCGGAAGCGGCGACCGGTCTATTGGGGTATTCGTTGCTGCGAGCACCTTCGAAGACATTACCACCGTCGATCTTGCGGCCTTTGAGATTTCCAGCTTTGCCCGACACGCCGCATATCTTGTCGAAACGGTCGTAGTAGGGCTCGAGTTCGTCGTACGTGAGCGGCCAGTCCTGAATCGTCATCGTCGCAGGAGTGCTGTTGACGCCATAGCGTTCAGTCAAACTAGTTCGCAGGCGGAAATCATCCGGTAGGAAGCGCCAATGCATAGCGTTCCAATGATTTCCGGTGCCGCCAACGCCTTCGCCCGGCAAGAACGCGCCCCATCGACGGATAGGAAGCGCCAGCTGATCGGGCCGGTTGCGGAAGGTGATCGTATCGATCGAATTGTCACTCATCAGCTCCAGACGTTGCTGATATCTCAACTCATCACGAATGCTGGGAAGCGCGAAATCCTCTGCCGGACGGCGATCGGGGCCACGTTCGAGACCCACGACCGTGAGCCCTGCCAAGGTGAGTTCTCTTGCGAGGATGGCGCCCGCCCAGCCCATGCCGATTACTACCGCATCGACTTCTTTGAGCTTAACGGTCATCGCTCGCTCTTTCAGGAAAAATCCGCTATCGATTGCGGTTCGGCGACGTAGCGCTTGTTACGGTACTGATCTATTTTATCGGCATAGGTTGCTGGTAGGCCGGGAAAGCCAAGCATGCGCCACGATGCCTTGTTGCGATTGCCGCCATAAAGCGGGTCAGAAAAAAAACCTTCCATCGTAATTGCAAGAAGCCGCTGAAAGAACCCCTTGGAATCGATGTTAACTATCTCAGCCGAGCCGTCCTCCATACTCTTGAGTACAGCAATGCGCTCGGCGGGACCCAGGCGATCAAATTCTTTACCGTAGCTGTGGCGTGACCAGTCGTTGGTGGCACGAACGCCGACCGCGAAGAACTCACGGGGAGTCAGCGACAATTGATACCCCTGTTCGGGCAGCCCCTGATGAAATGGTCCAGAGCGATACATCTTCGCGCCCGCGCCCCAAGCGCTAGCCAGCTGGCGATCAATAAAGACCGGAATACCGCAGTCCGTTCCCGACGGTGAGAGCTCGTCGGCAGGGATCATGCTGTCGGCAACTGCCGAAAAGAACGCCACCTCGTCCATTGTCAGTGTCAGCCAGCCCTGGGCTTGCGCAGGCGGGTTGCTGTCTTGCGGCTTTACGGCACCTGGCCCATCCGCGGCCTTCGCGGGCGTCGTTTGCGGCACGCTGAGCAGTGCGACGCTGGCACTGGCTGCGCTTGCACCTTTAAGAAAATCGCGGCGCGCGATGGAATCATCGGGCATTGGCGCTCTCCCCCACGCAGGTTTTTGCGCGGCGGCTTTTCCATACATGAAGCCACCCGCACTCAGGAGTGTAGTTTAGCGTGGGATATCCCATATAGCATCCGCGCAACAGGTCATGTCGTCTTGCCAATCGACTGTCGGAGGCCGCACCGCTAGCCTCACTGGCTGAGTCAAGGAGCGGCCATGACCGATATCGCAGAACACATCAGTCCCCAAGCTGCCCCGCGCGAATCGCTCTGGGGCGAGCTGATCCACAAGGAGGACTGGTGGGCCATTTGGATCGGCCTGGGGTTGATCGTAGTGGCGGCGGCACTGTTCGTCGATGGCGGCACTCTTAGATGGATCGCCGTCGCGCCGCTCAAGTGGCACCAGCCGGCAGAAGTCGCAGCGCAGTTGCGCGAGCATTGGGCTCAATACGCGGCGCTACTGGTGCTCTGGGCAGTGCTGTTTGGGATCGGCGCCAAGGGACTGAGAATCAAATTAGCGCAGTTCCTGCCGGCGTTTGCACTGCTCTATGTCACCGCGTTGGCGCTGTATTTCCTGGGTCAATGGGATCAGGCCTCACACTACAACCTCGAACCGCCGTTGGTGGCATTGGCGCTCGGGTTGCTGCTTTCCAACACAGTCGGCCTGCCCCAATGGTTCGGCTCCGGGCTGCGCGTGGAGTTCTACATCAAGACCGGCATTGTATTGCTCGGTGCCAGCCTGCCGCTCACACTCATCGCCTGGGCGGGACCGGTCGCAATCCTGCAGGCGGGCATCATTTCCCTGGTGACATTCGCGACGATCTATTACACGGGCAAGCGACTGGGGTTGGATCCGCGGCTCGCGGCAGTGCTGGGAACCGGGGGAGCGGTCTGCGGGGTCTCAGGCGCGATCGCCGTAGCCGGCGCCGTCGGCGCCAAGAAAGAGCAGGTCTCGATCGCGATCTCGTTGGTAGTGCTGTGGGCCATTGTCATGATTTTTGCCCTGCCATTGATATCGCGGGAGCTGGGTCTGTCCACCGGCGTCGCTGGCGCCTGGATCGGCACCTCGGAGTTTGCCGATGCGGCCGGGCTTGCTGCCGCGCAGACCTACGGCGGCTACGCCGGCAACGTTCCGGGAATCGCCGGTAGTGCGGATGCGGCGGTCAATGCCTTCACGCTGATGAAAGTCATCGGACGGGATATCTGGATCGGGGTCTGGGCATTCGTACTGTCCATAGTGGCGATCAGTCGTTGGGAGTCCACCGGTGTCAAAACTAAGGCTGGTGCTGGGGAAATCTGGCGGCGCCTGCCAAAATTCGTGCTCGGATTTTTGCTCGCTTCGGTCGTGGTTACCTTGGTCACCCACGGCTATAGCTATGCCGAATATAAAAAGTCGGTACTACCCGGGCTGGTTGCACCGCTGCAGGTATTTCGAGTCTGGGCACTCACGTTCGCTTTTCTGAGCATCGGCTTGACGACCCGCATTCGGGATTTTGCGGCCGTTGGCACCCGCCCGTTCTATGCGTTCACAGTCGGGGTCGTCATTAATGTGATCCTGGGCTTCATACTCTCGACGCAGGTATTCGGCACCTTTTGGACCAGGCTGGGTCAATGAGCAGCTCCGAGCCGCGCTGCGAGAGCTGCCGACATTTCACCCGCGCAGCTGCCGACATCGAGGCTCTGCTGCCGGGTCTACGCACGCTGAGTTCGGCGTATGCCGCGGTACGCTCCGGGGATGGTCTTTGCAGCGTGCACGATCGTTATGTGGCCGGCTACGGTCACTGCGAACTTTATCGGGATGGACCCGCGCCAGTGTGATTGGGAAGGCGGCAGGTGAAGTTCGACGCCTGGTCGATGCTGCCAGCGCCGTTATAGCGAGCGATTTGCGGGTACGGGCAGAGCGGGCGGGTGCGGTCGACTTTACCGGCAGTGCTGTGCGCAGCGATGACGCGCGCAGGGGCTTCTCCCTTCTCGACCCACCGTTCCAAGAGGCTGACCTTGTCGAACGTGTCAGGGCCTTCTCCGCCGGTGCAATGTGCCATGCCGGGCACCATGAAAAGACGGATCCAATTCGGCGCTTGAGTTGAATTTGCGCTGAGTTTGAGCACCGACTCGTAGAATTCAATGCTGGAGCCAGGAGCTACTTGCTGATCGGCCCAGCCATGATAGATGAGCAATTTGCCGCCGTGCTTTGCAAACGCTGCGAGGTGGGGATCGAGCTCGTCGATGTCCTTGTCAACGGCGTTCGCCCTGTCTGAATCGCGCTCCAAGTCGAAGTTCCGCCAGTCCCAATTGGGATCCTGGTACACAACGTAGCGAAATTGATCGACGAAAATGTCTGCCGGACGCGGGCCGCCAGCAAGACGGTCCCAGCGTAGCTCCGTCCCAGGCTCCAGGCGTGGGAATAGCACTCGGCCTGCCGTCGTCGCGGCAGGGCTTGTGATCGTCTGCGCCGTTTGCACTTGGCGTGGCGTCAGGCAGTCTGGGCCATCGCCAGCCGTGCACTGGAGGCTCTTGAAGTCGACGTGACAGCTTTCAGGATCATCGATGATGCCGTCTCTTAATCCGTCGTTAGCATCGCAGGCATCCAGCACGGCCTGATGAATCATCGGGTACTTATCGGGCGGGATGACGGCCGCAGGATCCTTGAAGGTCTGAATTGCGAGCCAGAGCGCCCAGGCGTTGCGGCGCATGTTAGCCGCGTCGCCAGCGATGATGCCATTGAACTCATCCGGGTAGCGGTAGGCTTGCAGCAGGCCTTCGCGGCCACCGCCAGAGCAACCGTTCCAGTAGGAACGCCGTGCCGCACGACCATAGAGCGCTTTGATGAGTTTTTTGGCCTCAACGGTCATCTCGTGCTCAGCACGGTAGGCAAAGTCAATGAACTTTTCCGGGTGACCCGCAATGAAGCTGGCGCCGCGGTCAGTATGGCCGTCGTCAGTAGCGCTGGTCGCATACCCGCGGCGCAGCGCGTCCGCCATATCGTCGTAATTGATTGATCCGCCCCACCCGCCACTTCCAACGGCCAGGAACTTACCGTTCCAGCCCGAAGCGGGAAGCCAGATCTCGACGCCAATAGCGGAATCGGTGCTCGGGCTGAGTCTGAGAATGACGCGACAGAAGGGCGGAAGATCAGGCAGCGCCCCGGCACTCGCAGTCGGTATGAGGGTGCCGGTCTCGACGCTCTTCGCAAGAGTGATCGATACAGTCGGCGAGCCCAGTTTAAGAAGACTCTCGCAAGATCGCGCCTGAAGCACCCGGGGCTCACATGCAATCGCTAGTGCGAGCACGCAAAGTAGGCGACGCGCAACGGACTTCCCCATTTGCCTAGCCTACTAAAAGCTGCAAAAGTCCGCCTCGCAGCAGTTGATCCAGCGGGTCGCGCAAGTCCGTTTCAGGTGAGGCGCAACATTTAGTTTCTTATGAACGACGGCGACAATAACTACTGGTTTCGAGCCAAGCGATATGGGTGGGGTTGGGGATTACCGATCACCTGGCAGGGCTGGGTGGTGTTTGTGGTCTGGTTTGCTATTTTCGTTTTTGCGATGCGCTATTTCATTCCCCGTGGACCGATCGCGTTTCTTATCTTCACGCTGGTGATGAGCCTTTTGTTACTGGCAATCTGCTACAAAAAAGGCGAGCCCCCGCGTTGGCGCTGGGGAGAGCGAGACGAGTGATCCAGGTGTAATCGCCGCTCGATTCGAAGCCGTCGCTCCCACATAGGCCACCATCGCGCGCTCCAGCTCCGTTCGCCGTTACCGGTTTCCCGACCCAGTTGCTGCTGCGCTGAGAGGTCGGTTTATAACCGTAAGCATAAGAAATATAAAGACTTATCTGATAAATCGCAGTGATCTCCGGCATTGACAAGCGACAGGCTTTGTGAATAATAACTGCCTAGGCAGTAAGTGTGTCGGCAGTGAGTGATGAGGCAGTAAATGTCTAAGCAGCATTATCAGGTGGCGAGCTTTCGGGCGCAGGACAGCGTCGGCTACCTCGTGAAGCGCGCACATTCCTTGATGCTGGATGCCATCGAGCCGGTGTTCGAAGCGCGCGGGTTCTCCTTTATTCAATACATCGTACTGGCGTGGCTTCGCGACGGCGTCGCGCTAAACCCCAAGGATATTTGTGCCCGCTACCGTCACGACAGCGGCGCACTCACGCGCGTCATTGATCAATTGGCGGAGCGCGGCCTACTAGAGCGCGTTCGCCGCGATCGAGATCGGCGCAAAGTGGAATTGCAATTGACACCGGCAGGCCGCGCGACGGTTGAAGGGCTCATTCCGCTGGTTGTCGAAAAACTAAACCTCGCGTTCGCCGAGTTCAGCAGCTCCGAGTTCAATGAGCTCAAGCGCCTGCTCATCAAGCTCAACACCAAGTTGCAATCCGCCGTCGAGCCGACGCAGACGGCGCAGACGGCGGCGAGCGCAGAGACTTGAGAGCGCCATGTACACCAAGGTCGCCCTGTTACTCAGCACGCTCGTCTTTGCCGGATGCGTATTGCCGCCGAAGGAGGCGCCGCATTACCGGGAATTGACGGGCGGCGCGCTCGGCCTGAGCGGCGTAGCCGCTGAGCCGGCAGCCGACGACTGGTGGGAATCCTTTCAAGATCCGCAGCTCGATCGACTGATCCGCTTGGGTGACAAAGACAATCCAAACTTAGCTGAAGCCCAAGCTCGAGTGGCTCATGCACTCGCCCAGAGCCAAACGGCACAGGCAGGCTTGAGGCCCAGCGCCAATCTCGATGCGAGCGCGTTGTACCAGCGCGCCCCCGAGAACTATCTCATCCCCCCACCGCTCGCGGGACACAGCTTCTGGATGGGCCAGGCCGGCGCCAGCTTGAGTTGGGATCTTGATTTCTGGGGTCGCCAGGCGGATGCGGTGCACCGCGCACTGGATCTTACTCAGTCCGCGCGCTTGGATGTGGACAACGCGCGACTCATGATCGCCGGCGCCATCGCGCAAGCGTACATAGACCTCTACCGCGAATATGCACTGGTGGATATCGCCGAACGCTCCGAAGCGCAGCGTCAGGACATCGTCAACATTACACGCCGCCGCGTCGCCGCCGGGATCGACACTCAGCTCGAGTTGCGTGAAGCCGAAGGCCAACTGCCGCAGGCGCGCGTAGCGCGCGCCCAGGCCCAATCCACCGCGGACCTGGCGGCTCACCAACTAGCAACATTGACCGGTCAGGGCGCCGACGCCTATGCGTCCATAGGGCGGCCGGAATTTCACGTCGATGCGGCACTGCCGGTGCCAACGGCGCTGCCCATCAACTTGCTGGCGCGCCGACCCGATGTGCTGTCCGCACGCCTGAACGTGGAAGCGGCCGATGCGCAGCGTCTCGCCGCCAAAGCTGCCTTCTATCCGGATGTGAGCTTGCGCGCACTCGCGGGCATCGGAGCATTCGGCCTGAATAATCTGGTGCAGTGGAGCGCCCGAGGGTACGGTGCCGGTCCTCTGATCTCTCTGCCGCTGTTCGACGGCGGCCGCTTGCGCGCGCAATATCGCGACAGCGAGTCGCAGCTCGATGCCGCAGTCGCCGCCTACAACGGCACCGTCCTCAGCGCCGTCCAACAGGCCGCCGATCAGATCACGCGCCTGGACGCATTGGCGCGCGAACAGATCGATCAGCAACAAACGCTCGAGGCTACGGAAGCCGCGTACAAATTGGCCGAGGAACGCTACACAGCGGGACTCGCAAGCTATTTATCCGTGCTCAACGCGGAAACGCAGGTGCTGGCCGCACGTCAATCGATGGTGGATATCCGGACCGGTCAGGCGGCTGCACGAGTGGCTCTGCTGCTGTCGGTCGGCGGCAGCTTCGATCCCCAAGCTTCCGGCACGCTCGCCCATGCAGCCTACTGAAGAGCCTTCTTCTCAAATTCTTGCGCGGTGATCCTCATGAATACGAATGAATCAATGACTACTCGAGAAACCACAACAACAGCGCAGTCTCAATCCGCTAGATCCGCCGGCCGTGCACGCCACTTGGGACTTTGGAGCTTGACTGCCGTCGTTGTGTTGTGCGCCCTTGGCTACTTGGCATATTGGCTACTCGACGGCCGCTATTACGAGTCCACCGACGACGCCTACGTGAATGGCGATGTGGTGCAGATCACCGGCGAGATTCCCGGCACCGTCATCGCGCTGAACGTAGATGACACTCAACCTGTGCGCGCTGGACAATTCCTGCTTGAGCTCGACCCGGCGGATGCAAAAATCGCTGTGGCTGATGCTGAGGCGGATCTGGCTCGCGCGGTACGTCAGGTGCGCGGCCTATTCGCCCAGAGCAAGGAATTGCGCGCACAGATCGATCAGCGCGAACAGGCGGAACGAACCGCAGACGATGACTTGAAGCGACGCGGCGGACTGCTGGCGGACGGCGCCATTTCCGCCGAAGAGCTGTCGCACGCGCGAGATGCGGTCACAACGACGCGTGCCAATGTAGCTGCCGCCCGCCAGCAATTCAGTCAGACCGTCGCGCAGATCGACGGCACCACGATTGCGGATCATCCACAGGTGCTGGCTGCGGCCGCGGCCGTTCGCAATGCCGCGCTGGCCCTGCATCGCACTCGGCTGATGTCGCCGGTCAGCGGCATGATTGCCAAACGCTCCGTGCAGGTCGGACAGCGCGTGTCGGCGGGGACGCCGCTGTTGGCGGTGGTGCCGCTCGATGATGTATGGATCGACGCCAACTTCAAGGAAGGACAACTCGAGCACATGCGCACCGGCCAAGCGGTGAGCGTGCACACTGACGTGTACGGACGCGATGTGACCTATCACGGGCATGTGGTTGGCATCGCCGCGGGCAGCGGCAATGCCTTTGCGCTGCTGCCTGCGCAAAACGCCTCGGGCAACTGGATCAAGATCGTGCAGCGTGTACCGGTACGCATTCTGCTGAATCCGGATGAACTCACCGCACACCCTCTGCGCGTCGGACTGTCAGCCAGCGTCCACGTGGATCTGCACGATACCTCGGGTCCCCTTATGAGCACCGCCGTGCGCAATATGCCGGAGCCGACGCAGTCGAGCGCGGGTGAGGATCCCGCGGTGGACGCGCGCATCGCGGCTATCATCACCGATAATGCCGGTCCCAAAGCGCATGAACCGGCGCGGCTTAGCCTGCATTCGCAGCCGGCAGTTGACACCAACCCACCGTTGGTGGCCGCGCGCCCGTGAGCACAAGTATTGCCCTGACTGCTCCGGCCCCGGATCTTGTCGGCGGCCGCAAGGCTCTGACCGCGGTGGCCTTGGCCTTGGGCACATTCATGCAGGTGCTCGACACCTCCATCGCGAACGTCTCGATCCCGACCATCGCCGGCAATCTGGGGGTAAGCACCGATCAGGGTACCTGGGTGATCACCTCCTTTGCCGTCGCCAACGGCGTGTCGGTGCCGCTCACTGGTTGGCTCATGCAGCGCTTTGGCGTCGTGCGAACCTTTGCCATCTCGGTCGCACTATTTACGCTCGCCTCCCTCTTGTGCGGGGTGGCCTGGAGCCTGTCATCGCTGATCGTGTTCCGAGTATTGCAGGGCGCAGTGTCGGGTCCCATGATTCCCGGCAGCCAGGCACTGCTGATCGAGGTATTTGGCCCCGGCAAACGCCCTACCGCGCTCACGATCTGGTCGCTCACCACGCTGTTGGCGCCCATTGCCGGACCTCTGCTGGGCGGCTATATCTCGGACAACTACGTGTGGCCGTGGATCTTTCTCATCAATGTGCCGGTCGGTGTGTTCTGCGCCCTGCTGTGCTGGAACAATCTCAAATCCAAAGAAACGCCGACCCGAAAACTGCCCATCGATCGCGTCGGCCTGGTGCTTTTGTTCGTGTGGGTGGGCGCGCTTCAGATCCTGCTCGACAAGGGCAAAGATCTCGACTGGTTTCACTCGACCATCATCGTGATGCTGCTGATCATCACCGTCATTGCCTTCACCGCCTGGCTTATCTGGGAGTTGACGGACCAGCACCCAATCGTCGATTTGAGCCTGTTCAAGGCTCGCAGCTTCTCACTCGGCACCATAGCGCTGTGCTTTGGGTACGCCGTGTTCTTCGCCAATATTGTCCTCATGCCGCTGTGGCTGCAAAGCTTCTTGGGCTACACGGCTACCTGGGCCGGCCTGGTCTCTGCGCCCAGCGGCGTGACCGCCGTACTCACTTCACTGGCGGTCGGTCCGTTGTTGCGCCGCTATGATCCGCGCGCCTTGGCGGCGGCCTCCTTCGGCTTTTACGCCACCTCCTATTTCATGCGCGCCGGCCTCACCGCAGACGCCAGTTTCATGGCATTCGTGGCCCCGCAGCTGGTACAGGGAATCGCCATGGGGTTATTTTTCGTCGCAATGCTGACGGTGATCTTCGATGGTCTGCCGCCGCAGAAGATTCCCGCGGCGTCGGGCCTGTCGAATTTTCTGCGCATCATCGCTGGCGCGTTCGCCACTTCGTTGACGACCACTTTTTGGGACCGGCGCGCAGTGCTGCACCAGGCACGGCTCGCAGACACCATCAGTGTTTACACGCCCGCCTACCAGCACTCGCTCACGCAAATGCAGCAGTTAGGGCTCAGCGATCAGGCCGTCGCCGGCGCGATCAACCAAGGCATTATTGGGCAGGGCTACCTGCTGTCGTCACTCGATCTGTTTTATTTATCGGCGTGGCTGTGCGTGGCGCTGATTCCGCTGTGCTTTCTCGTGCGCCGGCCAGCCAGCGCTACGGCGCCGGTGGCGGCAGATTAGTCTGCGCACATCTGCTTTCAACATCTGCTTTCAAACTATGAAACATAATCGGTTGCTCCAGGCTGCCGCTGTGCGATATTCCCTTCTAAATCAATGTTGCTGCTTCGCATTTTACTTATGGAAAGTGGACCGCGATGCGAATTGTGTTTGCACTGACGAGCTATCAGAATCGCGAACCTTAATAAGTTCAGCGATAGCGAATGCCCACTACCAAGCGTGTGCAACGACGCTCTGCCGTCGAGCGCCACCATCAGCTTTATACACTCCTGTCACAGGCTCTCTTAGAAGGATCGATCAAGCCAGGCGGCGCATTGCCCAGTGAGTCGGCACTTATGCGCGAGCACGCGGTATCGCGCAATACCGTCCGTCGGGCCTTGGGCAAACTCGAGCGCGAGAAGCGAATTGTTCGACGCCGCGGCAGTGGCAGCTACGCCCGGGAGCAGCCGGGTGGCGCGGTCACATGGAAGGACGTTTTGGCCGTGCTGCAGGATTTTCGGCGCATCGAGAAGGCGACGACGTGGCGTCTATTGCATTTTGGCTTCGTCGCGACGCCAGCGCATGTATTCGAGCATGCACCGAAATTCGAGCCACGCAGTCTATTGATCCAGCGCACGCGCGCGATTCGGGGCCGCACCTACGCTTTGATCACATCTTACATTACTGAAAACGTTGGTACTCGCTTGACGCGCCGCAATCTTAGAAACCGCGCTGTACCCGTCGCCATAGAGGCCTGTGGAATCAGGCTGGCAACCTGCGAACAATCCACGAGCGCGATAAGTGCCAACGCAATTGTTGCCGAGCAGCTTGGTGTAGCGGTAGGAGCGCCACTTTTCTACGTCGAACACTTCAGTTTCGCCGAAGACGGCATGCCGGTCGAGTTCGTCGAGATCATATACCCTGCCAATCTTTATAAGGAGCGGCTCGCCATGCGCATCGACCGCACGGGCAACAGGTTGCGTTGGGTTCCGGTCGGTCCGATCAACGCCGCGGACAGGCCCATCAGACGGCAACCATAGCGCAATGGCTCGTGACCTGCCGATGAAGATGCCTGAGCGCCGACTTGGATCGACCGGTCCCAAGACTTCGGCTTTCGGACTCGGTTGCATGGGTATGTCTGAGTTCTATGGCCCTGCCGATCGAGCCGAGAGCATCGCCACGATCCACGCGGCGCTTGAGGCGGGCATCACATTGCTTGATACCGGGGACTTCTACGGCATCGGACACAACGAGCTGTTGATTCGCGAAGCTCTCGCCGCGCATCCCCGCGAGCGCGTGCTGATCAGTGTCAAGTTCGGCGCATTGCGAGACCCCACAGGGGGTTGGTTGGGCTACGACTGTAGACCTGAGGCCGTAAAGAATTTCCTTGCCTACTCGCTGCGTCGTTTAGGGGTCGATCACATCGACATCTATCGACCCGCTCGGCTCGATCCGGCCGTGCCCATCGAGGAAACCGTCGGAGCCATTGCCGAGCTCATCAGGGCAGGCTATGTGCGGTACGTGGGACTCTCAGAGGTTGGCGCCGCCACGCTGCGCCGTGCCCGTGCGGTACACGCTATCAGCGATCTTCAAATCGAGTACTCGCTAATATCGCGTGGAATAGAAGCAGAAATTCTTCCCGTTTGTCGCGAACTCGGTATCGGGATCACAGCCTACGGCGTGTTGTCGCGTGGCTTGATCAGCGGTCACTGGTCGAGGGATCAAAAAAGTAAAACAGATGCGCGCGCCACGAGCCGCTTTCCGCGCTTTGACGGCGATAATCTTGAGAATAACCTGCGGCTGGTGGAGAAATTGCGAGCCGTTGCAAAGTCGATCGGCTGCACGGTCGCACAGCTGGCGATAGCCTGGGTCGCCGCGCAGGGCTCCGACATCGTTCCACTCATCGGTGCGCGCCGACGCGATCGCCTTGCCGAAGCGTTGGGCGCTCTTGAGCTGCACTTGTCCGCTGAGCAGCAGCGATTATTGACTGATACGGTGCCACCAGAGGCTGTCGCCGGTGATCGTTACGCTTCCGCGCAGCTCGCCCATCTGGATAGCGAAAGAGGCAGCGCCGATTAATCGTAGAGGCTGGTCGCCGCGGCCGCCGCAACTACGGGTAACTCAATTATTCCGCGTAAATGCTTTGCACAAAGTCCGATACACTCTTAATCGGCCAATCCGGGTACTTGCTCTTGAATTCCGCCGTGAGCATGTCACCGGCATTGGCGGCCTGAATACCCTGCCGTTTCAAATCGAGCGTTCGATTTCTCAGATCAACGATGAACGCTCTTTCGTTTGCGACGAGGGAGCCATCGCCGATCGCACTGTGGTCAGGTAATACATGCAGCGCGCCAAGCGCCTCAACTTTGTCGAGCACGCTAATCCAGCTTGAGGGGGGACCGCCGCTGCCAAATATTCTCGGCACTACCTTGTTCTGCACGACATCGCCCGAAATTAGAGTCCTGTCGGGCTCAACGAAAATAAGCTCATCGCCTTTGGTGTGCGCCCCACCGAACCACAGCAGCCGAACCTTCACTCCGCCACCGAGATCTAAGTTGTATTCGGAGTCAAAAACAATATCCGGCTGCCGCAGAGTCACATTCGCCAGAAGCTGCCTCTGCTCTTCGCTGCGGCTGGAGAACAACTCAATCATTTCCCTACCGTGCTCCTGCAGCTCTTGCTGTTGCACTCTATTGCGTATGAGTATCGTTCCTGCGGGAAAGCCGCCTTCGCCGGCGGCGTGCTCCGGATGAAAGTGCGTCGTGGTCAGGTAGAGCTTCGCATGCGGAGCGAGCCTCGAGACGACCTTCGCTATTGTGGCGCCATTGCGCGGCCCGAGCCCTGTGTCGACCACCAGTGCGCTGCGAGCGCCGATGACGATACCGATGTTCGGAAACCCCATGATGGCCCAGACATGGTCGGACACTTTAACCGTGTCCTCGCCCAGAAGCAGTGGCGGACTCTGCCCGGAAGCGCTCGCGGCGATCAGAAGACCAACGGTCAGTAGCGCGGCTTTGAATCTCATGGTCGTGTCAAAGTTCGGTACCAGCAGTTGCCTGTCAGCCTCCCATTTTCTTGCGGTATTCAGCGGCGGTGAGCTGCCCGGTCGCGAGCGGCTGACCAAGATCGAATTGTCGCGTCTGCGCGAGGGAGCCCACGACCACGGAATCAAACCCGGCATCGCTAACCAGCTGCTGAGCGATCTTGAGAGCTTCGGGGTCATCGCTGCCGATCGGGATGGCCAGGCGCTCCGGCTTTCGATTGGCCTCATTGGCCAAGGACGCAGCGGGAATGCAATTAAATGCGCGCACCACCCGAGAGCTGTGTAGGAATTCCGCGGTGGCAATACCGGCACCTTTCTTCTGCGCCGCGATTGCCATATCGCCATCACGTGGCACGACCGGGTTGCTGGTGTCGAGGATCACCTTGCCTGCCAGTTCTGCACGCAGGTCCTCGCCGAGCTGAGGCATCGCGCTGTACGGGACGGATACGAGGATAACGGTGCCGAAAGCCGCGGCCTCGCGCGGCGTGCCGGCGCGCGCGTGCGAACCGATCTCTGCGACCAGACTTTGCAGCTCCTCCGGATGACGGGATGATACGAAGACGTCGTACCCTGCGCTGGCCCAATGGCGTGCCAGTGCACCGCCTATCTTGCCGGTGCCAATGATGCCGATCTTGAGCCTTGGGGCGGACGCCGATGCGGCCTGCGCGCGCGCCGATTGCGCGAATGGCAGCCAGCCGAACGCCATGATCGCGACGACCGACACGAGCACGCGCCGTACGCGTGTGGTCGAATGAAGGTGATGCATAGTTGAAATCCGGCGTGTTTCTGGGACGCAATCATACTCCAGCGTCGGGAACGCGCGTCGCAGCAGAGCGAAGTACGCCAGGCAGCGGCGTGCGAATCTCCAGCCGCCTCAGACAGTTGCGCGCAGCGATTGCGGCTGCGTGACAAGCTACAGAAATTCGATAACCCGTCCAGCGCACGACCGGGCCGTAGGCCCGCTGCGCCGAGCTCGCTCTATATAGATGAGTGCATGAGTGCACGCCGCCGAGCAGCATGCGCGCCGAAGTCATCGCCCTCGTGCGTCGAACCACGGATCTGCAGAAAATAAACTTGCCGGCCCATACGCGAATTACGCTGGCGCTGATATTCTTGGCTTACTAATTTTGTGACCAGACTCTCAAACCTGCTACGTAGGCTCAAGTCCTACAACGAATTGCCGTGTAATTGTGAACCCGGGCGCCGCCGGCGAGGAAGTCGCACACGAGAGTAGTGCGATTCAGGAAGCGCCGGGGCTCAAGGGGTCAACCGAACGTGAAGCCGCAAGCGCATGCACGAACCCAAGCTGCTGAAACGCACGCCGCCCGTATGCGCAAGACCGAGGTCGTCATCGTCTCGACAGACGACGGTCTCTTAATCGAGCTCGGGCCTATTCTCGGCGATAGATATCGGGTTCACACGGTCGATCATCTCTCGGCGATCGAGGGCGCCGCGCGAACGGCGCGCTGGCTGGCAATCATTGACGCGGCGTCGATTACCGGTGGGGCTCCGGCTCTGGTGCGGGTCGAGCGGCAATTCGCACATACCCCACTGATTATCATTGCCGCCGATGCGAGCCAATGGACGCCTTCGGTGCTGCGCGGGAATGCGGTGAGCGTCGTGGCGCGCGTTGATATCGCGGGCCAAGCTTTGAGCGACGCACTGGCAGCGGCCGAAAGGCGACTGCGCGATGCGGCGTCGCCAGAAAGCGCCCTTGTAGACCGAAGCCCGGCCAAGCCAGCCACAGGCGGCCCGAGACAGGGCAGCCCGCTGGCGATGGTCGCCGTGGGTGGCCTTGGGGTCGTGCTGGTCATCGGCATCGTCTGGTTCTTGATGCACAAACCCAATTCCTCGCGCCAAATCATTGATGTGAGAGGCGCGGTAGGCGCGAGCGCCGCGGCGCCTGAGGCCGAAACGGAGCTGGCGGGCGGCGCGCGCTCGCAATCCGTGCTGGAACTACTGTCCGCAGCGCGCGCAGCGTTTCGCGACCAGAGGCTTCTGTTACCCCGTCTGGACGGGGACCGCGGCGATAGCGCGCTGGAACTGTATAACCAGGTCTTGGCGCAGGATCCATCCAACGAGGAGGCGCTCGATGGTATCCGTCGCCTCTACGCCATCGGTCGCGCCCGCATCCAAAGCGACCTCGCAAGCGGCAAGCTCGATGAGGCCATGCGTTTGGCTGAAGTATTCCGGGGCGCCGGCGTAGATCCGGACTCGTTGCGGGAGATTGACGCCGGCATCGCGGCGGCGCGACCTAAATGGCTCGCCAGTCGCACGCAGGCTTATATTGCTGAGGGCGATCTCGGCAACGCCGAGCTGCTCATCTCTCAGATGAGCGTCGCGGGCGCCGATCATGGCAGCGTCGCCGAGCTGCGCCGCTCGATCGAGGCAAAAAGGCTCGAGCAGCAGCTCACGGTAATGTCCGGCGAGGTGAAAGCCGCGATCGACGCGGGCACCCTGTTGGATCCGGCCAACGACAATGCGCACACGCGGCTGCAGGCGATGCGCGCGCTCAACCGCACTCATCCCGTCACACTGGCGGCGCAGCGGGAACTGCAGGCTGCCCTGCTGTCACGCGCACTGGATGCCGTCCATTCGGATCAATTTGACGTCGCGCAGCGCTACATCGGCGCCGCCAGCGAGATTGGAATCACCACTGAGGTCACCGACGCCAAGCGCCAGCTGCAGATCGAAACCGATCTGGTCGAGGCGCGCGCCGCAGCGGCGGCCGCCGAGGCCAAGGCCGTGCAGGTGGCCACCGCGGTAACGCGCCCGGCCACGAGCACGAGCACGAGCGTGGCGCCGACAAAGCCTTCTGCGACCTACCTGGTCGCGAAGCCTCTGAGTGCTCTCAACGTGGTCTACCCGCAATCGGCCATCGATGCGGATGCGCAGGGTTCGGTAACGATTGAGTTCACATTGTCGCCCGACGGCACGGCGAGCCATCCCACCGTGGTGGAGTCTAAGCCGACCGGCATGTTCGATCGTACGGCCACGCAGGCCGTATTGAAGGCTCGCTACGACGTCAGCGCACTGACCGACAACAAACCCGCTCGGGCCCGAATTCGCTTTGACTTCAAGGCTACCCGCTAGTGTTGGCAAAAGAGAGATTTCCTGAGTATGGCTCGTAAATCCTGGGCAATTCACGGACAGTGGCTGCAGATCGCCGTGACCGTTCTATTTGCGGCCGCCCTGACCGTATTGCTGGTCATTGGTATGAAGCGTGCCAACGAATTGCAATCCGAGTCCGCTGCGCTGCAACTGGCCTCAGAACTGACTTCCCGGCCCAGAATTATCCGCTCCGAGCTCACGCTCGTTGAGCATGGGCTGGAGACCACCAGCTTCATTGGCGAGTCGTTGCGCAATCTGGCGGCCATTCGCGCCGACACCAATCGCGCGTTCGAGCTGTTGCAGGAGCAGTTGCAGCGTGCTGCGCTCGCCGGAGACGCTGCGGTGGCCACGCAGCTGGTTGACGCATGGAGCCACTGGCAGACACTGGATCGTGAGCTGGAAGGCCTGGACCGAAAACCCGGTACTGAATTCTATGCCGACACTGCCACGGGATCCGAACTAGCGCCCGCCGGCCGGCAGTTGAAGACAAACGTCGATGCCATGCTCTCACCACAGTCCCAGAGCATGCGGCTTGCCGCGGATAGTCTCAGGCGCCTGGCAACGACTCTGCGCGGCGCGGTCGCGGAAAGCGACCAGAGCCTGCGATCGCTACTGCTGGGCGGCACGGCCGTTGCCGCGATTCTGCTCGGGATGATGCTCTACTACGCCTGGCGCTCGCGCCAGTCGTCCGCGGCGGCGAGCAGTGCCGAGCGGCAGGTCACCAATATATTGAGCACAGTGCGGGAGGGCTTATTCCTCGTTGATCGGGATCTGCGGCTTGGGGAAACCTTCTCCGACTCGCTGGCTGAGCTACTGCACGTCGCGGATCCGGCAGGGTGCAGCTTCGAGGAAGTGCTTCGGCCGCTGGTGGACGAGAAAACGCTCCTCACGGCGCTCAAGTTTCTGCGTTTGCTCTGGAAAGACAATGTACACGAAGAATTGATCGAATCAGTCAATCCTCTGAATCAGATCGAAGTCTCCTACAGTTCTTTCCGCGGTACCGCCGACATTCGATACCTCGCATTCACGTTCCGGCGCGTGCGCGGTCAAGACAGCAGCGGCGACTACCTGCTGGGCGTCGTGACTGACGTCACGGATCGCGTGCTGCTGGCGCGCGAGGTCGAACAAGTCAAAGCGGACAGCGAGTCGCAGGCCCACGTTCTGATGCAACTCCTGCGGGTTGATCCGGCAATGTTGCAGGGGTTCTTGTTTACGGCCGATGCCGCACTTCGCAAAGGCAACGCCATGCTGACCGAGCCCGGCATCGAGCAGGACGATCTGAGGAGGAAGCTCAACGGTGTATTTCGCGAAGTGCATACCATAAAAGGTGAAGCCGCGGCGCTGAGCCTGACTACCTTCGTGCAGCGACTGCATGGAATCGAGGACCGGCTCTCGGCGCTGCGCAACACGGATCCGCTCGATGGCAACGACTTTCTACCGGTGGTCGTAAAGCTTGACGAGCTGATGAGCCACATCGCGAGTATTCAGTCGATGCAGGATCGGATGGCAGCCATTAAACCGAGCAACGTCACAGGACGGTTTCGCCAGGCGTTGTCGCACGAGGCGCCTGAGGCGGATGTGCCCGTGTTGTCCGAGCCGATGCAATTCGCTGCTGCACGAGCCCCAACGCTCTCCGGACCGCCGTTGCGCGACTTGTGTCGCTCGGTAGCGCTGGAAGTGGCCACCGCACGATCTATCTCGGTACGCATTGTGACACGTGGTCTTGAGAACGTTCCGGCCGCTTATCTGGGAGCGGTCAAAGATATCTGCATCCACTTGATTCGCAACTCGGTCGTCCACGGCATAGAGCCGCCACTCGAACGCCGGGCGCGAGGCAAGAGCGAACAGGGAACTTTAACCATTAGTTTCGCGGGCGATAGCGCTGAGGACTATCTCTTGACGATCGAGGATGACGGGCGTGGGCTCAGTTACGAACAGATCGTCGACAAGGCGCTGCACCTGGGGTTGCTGACTCCGCAGCAGGTCGCCGGCCTCGATCACAGCTCAATCTATCGTTTGATCTTCAAGCCGGGATTTTCAACGGTCGAAAAAGTCTCTGAGCATGCGGGTCGCGGTGTCGGCCTGGATGCGGTCAGCAACCTGATTCGTAATTGTGGCGGCAAAATCGGTGTGTCAACCGCCGCCGGTCAATATACCCGCTTCAAGGTCTTGCTGCCCAAGCCCTCGGTTTCGCAGCAGCCAGGGGTGTCAGCCGCGTGAGCAGGCCGCGGCAAAAGAGCATTGCGGCCATGAATCGGCCCCAAATGCATCGACTCATGGTGGTCGATGACTCCAACGTTATCTGCCGGCAGATCGAGCGCGCGCAATACCTGCCGAACGTGGAGTTCGTCGGGGCCGCACGCAACGGCGTGGAAGCGTTGGAAATGCACGCCAAGCTTCGGCCAACGATCATCACCATGGACTTGACGATGCCTGAAATGGATGGCAGCGACTGCGTGGCCAAGCTAGTCGCGCGTGATCCGCAAGTTCGAATCCTCGTGATCTCCGCCCTGGCCGACAAATTGACCGCCATTGATGCCATCGATAAGGGTGCATGTGGTTTTTTGTGCAAACCGTTCACCGAGCGGCAACTCAACGATGCGCTTCGAAAATTGATCGAGAGATAGGGCTGTCGGCGGTCTGATCGTGAACACCGAATCCGAAATCAATGTATTCGTGCACGGTGTGCTGCACTATTTCGATACCACGGTGCAGCAGATCGCAGATTGCGGCACGCCGTATCTCGCGCTGAACCGCTCCCCCGAGGTCTCCGACTACACTGGCGTAATCAAAATCAGCGGCAAACGCGAAGGCATCGTATTTTTCACCGCCCCGAAAATCATGCTTTGCGCCATGCTGATGCGGATGCAGGAAACGGATATGAGCCATGGCAATCTGTGCGACCTGGTCGGAGAGATTGCCAACACGCTGTCTGGCAATGCGCGGCGCGACTTTGGGCACAACTTCAATATATCAGTGCCGTCAATCGTGCTGGGCCGCAATGCACCGATGGAATATCCCGCTCATATCCGACCGATTGTCATTCCAATCGAGTGGCGCACTTATCATGCACGTCTGGTGGTGTGTCTGAACTAGACGCGTGGCGTATCTGCTGTGTGTGATAACGCACCGACCGACGATCCCGTTGCGGCTCAGGATGTGCGGATGAACGATCAGGTTTCGAGCCCCGACTCTGGCACGGGAACTCACTCGTCGGGCAAGAAAGACCGCACGACAGCGAGCCAGCAACCTTCATTCGACGCGCCACAAATGGGCGCGCAGTTGAGCTGCATGTCCGATAGCGAACTCAACGCATTGCCCTTCGGTGTGATCGAGATGAACCACCAGTTCAAGGTGCTGCGCTACAACAGCGCTGAATCGCGCCATTCAAGGGTACCGCCGGATCGGGTGATCGGGCAGAACTTGTTCCGTGACGTGGCCCCATGGGCCAACAACCAGCGAATCGCGCGACGCTACCGGCTGGACTCGGTCGACGAAACGATGCAGTACACGGTATCGCTAAACATGCAACAAGAAGCGGTGACGCTGCGGATGCTCAAGCCCGGTTACAGCGAGCGAATGTATCTGCTCGTGAACCGGTCGTGACGAACGAGTCGGATGGGGAGCTATTTGCGCGGATGTCGATTATGAGATGGAGCCCGCGATTTTTCTGCTACCCCGCACTCCTCGTGTTGTGAGCGAGCGCCGCAGATTCAGCGTGCGGTAGGCAGTGTGGATGCGCGAAAACAGTTCGATATCCGGAAGCCTCTTGGTCAAGTAATCGTCCACGCCGGCCTCATACCCGCTCTCGTAGTCTGAGCCTGACTCCAGTGCGGTCAGCATTATCACGTAAGTGTCGAGGATTCCCTTCGCTCGCAAGCGTCGCGTAAATTCAAGTCCGTTCATTACCGGCATCTGCCAGTCCGTGATGATCACGGGGAACCACTCGTGCTCCAGAAGCTTTAATGCTTGTGCGCCATCGGAGGCTTGGCGCACGTCGAAGCCGCGGGACTGCAGCAAATCGCTGATGCGTGCTACGGTGAACGCGTCGTCGTCTACGACCAGGATTCTCGCTTCCGAGCCCTGAGCAATCGTCACGATACGCTTGGCAACGATACTACCGTCGATATCTTGGCGCGCGCCGCTGTGCTGCATTAGGCCTCCGTCAATCCCTGCCTGCGTTAAGCCTAGGAGCATTCGACATCGACGACAAGCCATTTCGGCGGACCTGGTGTGCAACCTTTTGCATTGATTGCACGGCGTTGCGCTACCTCACACATTCATTATGAGGCTTACCGTACATACGAGGAGGCGCAAGGTAGTAGAGACTATGATAACCAGTGAGTTTGTCCGCAGCGCACTGACCCGCGCCTCCACCGCAGAGCTCGCGAGCTAGGCGCGCGAAGCGCTCCTGAATCCACCATGGGTCAGATACAAACCAACTATCAGCGCAATTGCGGCGTAAACGTAAAACAGTTGCTGGTAGTGGAACCCATTTAGAAAAAACGCGCCGCTGGATGCCGGTGGGACGATTAGAAAAAGAGCGCCTTTGATCAGCGCGATCCAGCCAGCGAGCGTAACGAGCACGGTCAAGGTGCCGCCCGACCAAATATTGTGTGTGAGCACCATTGCCAGGCCGGCTATCACTACGACGATACCTAAAACTAACATCAGCGGTGCGTTCCCGAGCATCGACGTCACCGTGTCCGCCATGGCCTGTCCGCGCAAAAACATCGACAGCGCCATCACGATGCAGTAGAGCCCCAATAGTCTGCTTAGAAACAGCGTGCGTGAGGACATTGGCACCTCCATGCGCTAAAAGTCCTGTGTCAGGCCAAAAAACAAGCCCCGTCTTGCACCGTACTGTGGCGCAAATACGCCTATGCCGGTGCCGCTTCGAATCTCGTAGTTCTTATCGAATAGATTGACGACATCAAACCGAGCTGTCAGTGGCCCAGGCGCACCGTCCTGGAAGGCATGGGTCATGCCGAAATTCCACTGAGTGTAGCTGGGTGTGTGATCGCCATTCGGGATGGAGAAACCGTAAGGCAGGGTTGGACTCGGGGCGACCAGCTGCAGGTCATCGCGCAGTCCGGTGCCGAATATCGTATCCAGATTAAGCCGCGTGCCGAGCAACAGATAGGACACGCCACCGGAGGCCGATACGCGCTCCTCGTGATCCAGATGGATGAAGTTGTCGGCGATGTAGGCGAGCTGCTGCGCGTTGAAGCTAAACTGCGAGGATTCGACATCCTTGCCCTTGGCGGACTGCACGGCGGCATTGACGTAGGCGGAAAAGCCGTTGGTGGTGTAGTTGCTACTGAACTCAACGCCGCCGACCTGGCCGAAGCGATAGTTGA
>Ga0302324_100005174_pt1 | contig 28562 bp, 23 predicted proteins | sample Palsa_T0_1_FD_201949 | JGI IMG/M metagenome (GOLD analysis project Ga0302324, IMG submission 201949) | Peat permafrost microbial communities from Stordalen Mire near Abisko, Sweden - Palsa_T0_1 | ecosystem: Environmental > Terrestrial > Soil > Palsa > Peat permafrost | place: Sweden: Abisko...
GGCTTTCATGCCCATGCGGATGAGAGGACTCGAACCTCCACCTGATCACTCAGACACGGACCTGAACCGTGCGCGTCTACCAATTCCGCCACATCCGCGGGCAGGCGGCGACGATAGCAACGCTCTGAGGCGGGCGGGGCCTGGAGCCTTTGCTAGCCTCAGGCGGCCCGTCGCTCGCCGCTATCGTCTAGGGGACTAGGACGCCGCCCTCTCACGGCGGAAACCCGGGTTCGAATCCCGGTAGCGGTATCGTAAACGCCCCGAGAAATCGGGGCGTTTTCATGTTCTAGAGCCGCTGAGTGAAGGCGTGAGTGCAAGTAGGGACGATTAGCCCCCTTGACAAAGGGGCAGCAGAGGACCACTATCGGCCGCACATAAACAAGTGCCCCCGCACCGCTTCAGCGCTCCGACGGCGACAATCTGGTTGACGGGGTTGTCCTCGGCGACGAGCACGAGTGGCGCCGTGGCCCAAAGGGAATCCAGCGCGTCGAGGTCTGGCCGTTCGCGCCTGACGGCGGGCGAGCGACGAACTCGACCCAGAACGTGCTGCCGCGGGCGCCGGCGCCGCCGTTCGCCCGCGCTCCGATCGCGCCACCCTGGTCTTCCCCCGTTTCGGTGGACACGCGGGGTTAGTCGTTGCTGTTGTTCTCTGAATTGTTCTTGATCATGACTTCCTCGTACTGCATGGGGGCGAGCATCCCGAGCGTCGAGTGGCGTCGGGTCGCGTTGTAGAAGAGCTCGATGTATTCGAAGACGGCCTGGCGGAGCTCGGCCCGGGTCGGCCAGGACTGGCGGCGGATCAGCTCTTTCTTGAGGGTCGCGAAGAAGCTCTCGGCGACGGCGTTCTCGAAGCAGTCGCCGCGTGATCCCATCGAGCGCGCGATCCCGGCTTTGCCACACGCTTGACCGAAGGCCAGGCTGACGAATTGCGAGCCCTGATCGCTGTGATGGATCAGGCCGGCCTCGGGGCGCCGGCGTGCGATCGCCATGTTCAGCGCGTCGACGACGAGGTCTGCTCGCATGTGGTCGGCCATCGACCAGCCAACGATCCGCCTGGAGAACAGGTCCTGGACCGCGACGAGGTACAGCCAGCCCTCCCATGTTCTGAGGTAGGTGATGTCAGCGCACCACAGCACGTTCGGCGCCTCGGGGCGGAAGTCGCGCTCGACCAAGTCATCAGCGACCCTGACGCCTGGGACGCGGATCGTCGTGCGCCCACGACGCTTCGGGACAAGCCCCGAGATGGCGGCGCGCTTCATCAGCCGCTCAACGCGCTTGCGACCGACCCTGACGTCGCGACCGAGACGCAGCTCGGCGTGAACGCGCGGCGATCCATAGACGCCGCGGTTCGCCTTGTGGATCTCGCGGATCTGCTCGAGCAACCACAAGTCGGCGAGCTCACGGTCAGACGGTGGCCGGCGCTCCCACGCATAGAACCCCGAGCGCGACACGCCGAGCAGCTCGCACAACCCGGAGACCGGATGCTCTGCCTTCTCCGCGGCGATGAGCCTGAACGCGCTCACCGGGTCTCCTCCCGGGCGAAGAAGGCCGCGGCTTTTCTGAGGATCTCCTTCTCCTCCTCAAGCCGCTTGACCCTTCGTCGCAGCTCTCTGAGTTCCTCGCGCTCCGCGCTTGTCAGCCCGTCATCGCGCTCGCGACGATCAAGCTGATCCTGCTTGAGCCAGTTACGAAGACACGAGTCCGCGATCCCCAGCTCCTTCGCGATCTCAGCGACCGGTCGATCACCCCGGCGCGCGAGCGCCAGAGCGCCCTCCCGGAACTCCCTCGAATACGGCCTCGGCATCAAAACACCATCCTTCCCGAGACACCAGATAGCGCCTCAGATCAGATGTCCACGAAACCGGGGGAAGACCAGTCGCCTTGACGCCCGCTGTCGCGATGGCACGGACGTGGAATGAGTAGCTGCCGGCCTTCAAGTCCTTGAATGTCTTCGGCGACTTGCACGCTCGCGTCGCCGAATGCCCGCTCCACGGATCGTCTTAAACCCGCCGGACAGACCACCCTTTACGCGACGGCTCACGCGAGAGCAGTCGCGCGGGTGGGGCTGAGCGGGTTGTTGCTTTTCCGGGTTCTGCGTGATCCGGGGCGGGCGGGCTGCGTTGGTTTGTGCGAGAGTGCTCGCACGTTCGAGGGAGGTGGGGTGAGGGGACGTTGGTTAGCGGCGGTCGTGGCGGGCTTCGCGGCTGTGTGTGTGGCGTGCGGCGGCAGCGGCGCGACTCACAGTGCCGAGTTGCTGGCGGCGCACCCGGTCGCAAAGGCTGTGCACGGCCCGATCCTGGCGATCGTGACTGCCGCGTCGGTCAACGCGAACGGGCAGCCGAGCGGGATCAGCCATTCGTTTGCGCCCAGCCAGCCCAAAGTCACGGCGCTTGTCGTGTTGGGCAAGCTGCGGGGTGCGGGCGAGCTGACGGTGAGTTGGTCGCAGGTCACCAGCCAGGGACCGCAGCAGCTGTTTACGCAGAGCATCGCGGTCAACAGTTTCGGTCGTGCGTATTCGACGGCTGTTTCGCAGGGCGTTCTGGCTGCTGGTAGCTACCGGGTGAGTGCGTCGATCGATGGCGTGAGCAGGTCGGTGGTGTGGGTTGTGCCGGGGGCGGCGGATAGCACCTCGCCCAACGTTGGTGCCACGGGCGCGACGACGGCGGCGTCGGCGTCGGCCAGCCCGGCTGCGCAGTCGAGCCCGGTCGCGTTCGCTGCCGGCGCTGGTTCGTCGACGCCACAGCCGCCGGTGGCAGGGCCTAGCGGCACGATCCCGCCGCCGAGCGCTCCAAGCACAGGCTGCGCAATCCAGGGCGGCGACGAGTGGGGCGGTACTGGCACTTGGCAATACGAGGAGAAACTCGGACTGGGCGCCGCGGTCTTGTGTGCACCGGCGGCCGCCGGGGTCACTTATAGCGGCAGTGTGTTTGCCACGATGGCCAGCACGCTGGTGCCCGTTGGCCACCTCGATTTCGACCCGCCGGATCTGCTTGAGGGCGCTTCCACTTTCGATCCGTGTTCGCTGCCGGGCGGGTCTGATCTTCCCGGCGCGAAGTTGACCTACGAGGTCGTCGTCTATAAGCCCGGTCCCACCAAAGAGTTCACCGGTCACGCCACGCTTGACAGCGACCACGCGTCGCCGGTGTTGAGCGGCGGCTCAGTGCCGGTAGCCGGCACGATGGTCCACGAGGGCCAAACGATCACGGTGCACATCACCGCTACCGAACCGACTACCCAGGGGCCGCAGGAGGGCATCCACGACATCCAGCTGACCGGCCCCGACGGCCTGATCGACTCCAAGGATTACGGCACCCACCCAACGAAGTGCGACACCTCCCGGCTGACCAAAACCCTCACTGCCACCTACACCGTGCCGAAGGACCCGCCGCCGGTCATCACCCTCACCGCCCACGCCAGCGACTTCGCCGGCAACGAGAGCACCCCCCTCTCAGCCAGCTTCCCCACCACCAAGACATCCCACTGGACAGGGACAATGGACACCACCGCCACCGTCCAAACCAACTCCACGGCTTGCCCCACGGAGACGGAGACGCGCACCGACACGCTTGATTTGACCGTCGACGCCCAGGGCGCCGTCCAGGGCACCCAGACCGGCCCCATCGTCGTAAACTGTCCGGGCTTAACTGAGCAAACCCCCTACAGCGGTGCGGTGACTGGGCAACTCACCACACACGAATTCAGCCTCTTCCTCAGCTCGTTTACTGGTACTGTCGTTGTCCCGCTCACGTCGGCGAACATGGCCTACGTACAAGTCTCCGGGACGATCGACGGTACAGCCTGGACCACGACAGTTACGCTTACACGGTCCACGGCAAACTCGTAGTCCAGCCCGGCCGTCCCGACGAGGACGGTCGACACGCTAAACCAGATTCGCTCGCCCAAGCGCGGGGCTATGTGCGTTGGAACGGACGCGGCCGCCACTGCTTCGCGCGACGGATGAAGTCGAGTGGGGTTGCGGCCCGCGAAAACGGCGGCCGACGCACCCCTGTCATCGCAATGACCGCACACGCGATGCACGGCGACCGCGAGCGCTGCCTGGACGCTGGCATGGATGACTTACCTCAGCAACCCGATCCGACGCGACCGGCCGATCGACACGCTACGACGCTGGCTGCCGGTGATGTCGGACGACGCGGCATTGACGGGGACGGAACGCATAGCTCAATGAGGCGCTCCGCGCCTGCTTCCCGGTCAGGATAAGGAAGCGACCGTCAGGGGACTTGCTGAGATACCAGGGTGTTCGCCTCGGGCGCGAGCACGGTTCGAATCCCGGTAGCGGCATCAGCGGCCACGCCGTTCGTGGCGAGCACGCTCGCTGTGAGCGCGGCGGGGGTGGCGGGATCGCCTACGAGGCTCGCGCGCCAGGCCGCGAATCCGTAACGCCGCCGCCGGTAGGGGCCGATCCAGCGGCCGGCGGCGAGCTCGATCGCGACTGCAGCCACCGTTGTCGCGGCGCCTGCGAAGACGTCGAGCAGGAAGTGGTTGCCCGTCGAGAGAACAACGAAAGAAGTCACAAAGGGGTAGACGATGGCGACCGTGCGAGCGATGCGGTTCGAGGATACGCGCCACACGACGAGCGAGCACCAGGTCGCCCAAGCGATGTGCAATGAGGGCATCGCGGCGTACTGATTCGCGACGGTAGCAAGCCCGCCCGTGTGGAAATCGCCGACAGCGTGGGTCGCGGCGATGATGTCTGTGAAGCCGTCGCTGGCGAGCATTCGCGGCGGCGCGACGGGGAAGCACCAGAAGATCGCCAAGCCGATGACGTTGATCAGCACCAGCTGCGTGCGCAGCGGACGGTAGAGCTTGGGCTTGTGCCACCAGAGCCAACCGAGCAGACCGAAGGTGACGAAGAAGTGCGCGAAGACGTAGTAGTAGGAGACGACCAGGCCTAAAGTGGCGTGCGCGGCAACCCAGCGATCCAGCGCGAGCTCGGGGGCGAGGTTGAGCGAACGCTCGATCGCAAGCACGCTCGCCGCGTTATGGAGCGCCGCTAGACGCCGCAGTGGCGCCAGGTTGTTGATCGTGTCATACAGCCACAGCAGCCAGATCACGACCAACGTCTCGAGCCACACCGGCGCCCGCCCGTCAGCACGGGTCAGTAGCCGCCACAGCCGCGTTGGCCGCGACTGCATCGGCGTGTCGGCGAGGCTGCCAGCTGCGGCCGACGGCTCAGCCGCCGGCTGGTGCTGACCCGGCGTGGCTGGCTCGAGCGGGGCTAGTAGCTGTTGGTGCTGCTGTCGTGTCGCCATCCGGTCGCCTAGCTGGTGATGGTCGGAACCAATTGGCATCCCTACCAGAGGACTTGACCCGTGACCACGGGCCGTGTACCAGACGTCAATCTAACGTGGTGGCGAGGTCGGTGCTACACACACGACGCGTGGGGCTCCGCGGCGCTCCTCTAGGGGGCGAGAACCGCCCGGCTCGACCACGTCAGTTGGCGCCTGCCGGCTCGCTCGTAGGCGCCTGGCAGTCGATTGCGGTATCCGCGGGTGAAGGCGATTAGGCTCTTGGCGGTGCTCGCCTCGATTCCGAGCCCGTCGGCGAACGGGTTTCACGTCGGCCCGCTATTCATCCATGCGTACGGGCTCGCGTACGTCGTCGGCGTGGCGGCTGCTGTCTATATCTGTCGACGGCGCTGGGAAGCGCTCGGGGGCGATCGCGAGCTCGTCTACGAGGTGGCGATGTGGGGCTTCCCAGCCGGCGTGCTAGGCGGCCGGCTCTACTTCCTTGCGACGAGCTGGAACGAGGTGCCAGCCCACTGGTGGGGTCCGTTCGCGATCTGGGACGGCGGCATGGGGATCTGGGGCGGCATCTTGCTCGGCACACTGGTCGGGCTGTGGGTGCTGCGCCGGCGTGGCGCGAACCTGCCGCTGTTCATGGATGCCGGCGCTCCTGCACTGCTTGTCGCCCAGGCGATCGGGCGAATCGGCAATTACTTCAACCAAGAGCTGTTCGGTGGCCCGACCTCACTGCCATGGGGGCTGCAAATCTCGCTCGCACACCGCCCGCCTGGCTACCTCCAATACAGCACGTTCCAGCCGATGTTCCTCTACGAGCTGATCTTCAACCTCCTGCTCGCGGCCTTCCTGATCTGGCTCGGGCGCAGGCACATCGTGCACGCCCCCGGGCTGTTCGCGCTGTACGTGGCGGGCTACAGCGGCTTTCGCATCTGGGAGGAGACGCTGCGAATCGATCCGTCGAAGTATCTCTTCGGACTGCGCCTGAACCTCTATGTCGCCTCGATCCTGTGCCTCGCCGGGCTGTGCTGGTTCGTGGCGATCCAGCGACGGCCGCCACTGTCAGACAGGCCGCTTCTGCACTCGAGCTGAGTTCGCGCGCCGAACGCCGTCAGGCGGGCTCGCCGCGCAGCTCCACGTTCGCGCATTCGGCGCAGACCGACGCCGGCACGATGCCGAGGCGCATCAGCACGCTGAACAGCTCACAGCCGACACAGACGGCGAAGATCGACTCGAGTCCCGAGGCAACGATCATCAGCGCAAGCAGGACGATCGCCACCGTGTCGTCGTGAGCCGCGAGGGCGAAGATCGCCGCAGCGCTGGTCATCACCGCTCCGATCGCTTGTGCGAAGCGCTTCGGCGGGCCGGGCACCGGCCGCGGCTGGCCGAGTCGCGGGCCGATCAGCGAGGTCGCGACACGCCCGAGCGGGCTCAGCGTCGGACCGGTCAGCGTGCGCGCGAGGAAGCCATAAGCGAGAACGGCCAGCAGCCAGTACCAGCCGGTCGCGAGCGTCAGGACCGACAGCGCGCAGACGACCGCGGCGACCGTACGGGCCGCCTTCTCGTTGACCGGGTTCGGGAAGGAGAGCAGCGCCACGACCCCCAACGCTAACAAACTTCACCAGTCCTGTGGTGTTTAGGCTGGATGTTCGCCGAACACTCCTACGCGATCGCAAATTCGGCGTGCCCGAACGGCGACCGTGGCGCTGAGGATTTAGGCTGGGCGCGGATGGCACAGCAGACGCCGCTGCGCAGGGTCGTGATCGACATGGGGTCGAACTCGTTCCGTCTTGTCGCCTACGACTACGTGCCTGGGCACTGGTGGCGGCGCAGCGACGAGATCTACGACGGCGTGCGGATCGGCGCCGGTCTGCTCGCGAGTGGGAGCCTGAGCGCCGAGCGGATGGAGCGCGCGCTCGCCGTGATGGACGTCTACGCGCGCTTCTGCTCGGCCAGCGGCATACCCGCCGACAAGGTGACGCCGGTGGCCACGAGCGCGATCCGCGACGCCGCGAACGGGGGCGAGTTCGTCACGCGCGTGAAGGAGCTGACCAAGCTCCCGGTGAGGGTCCTCAGCGCCGACGAGGAGGCTTACTACACCTACCTCGCAGTGGTCAACTCGACGACCCTCAGCGATGGCGCCGTGCTCGACCTCGGTGGCGGCAGCCTCGAGCTGGTCCGCGTCGCCGGGCGCCACGCTCTCGAAACCGCCTCGTGGCCGCTCGGGACGGTGCGGATGACCGAGAAGTTCTTCACCAACGACCGCTCGACGAGCAAGCAGTGCGCGGCGTTACGCGCGCACGCTCTCAGTGAGCTGAAACAGGCACGATGGCTCGAACAGCTGGGCGGCGAGCTGGTCGGGGTCGGCGGCACGGTACGCAACCTCGCGGCGGCCGCCGAGCACGCGGCCGGACGCCCGGCGTTCGGTGTTCAGGGCTATGCGCTCGAACGCGACATGCTCGGCGAGCTGACGGAGGAGCTCGCGCGACACCCCGCCGGCGCGCGCGCAGAGATCGCCGGGATCAAGCCGGAGCGCGCCGGCGTCATCCTCGCCGGCGCTGTGGCGATTGGCGCAGCGATGGATGTGGCCGGCGCGACGGAGCTGCAGGTCACCGAGGCCGGCCTGCGTGAGGGGGTCTTCTTCAGCTCCTATCTGGAGCGCGGCAAGAACGGCCGGGCCGGCGATCCACCGCTGTTTGCCGACGTCCGCAAGGCGACGATCTGGAACCTTGCGAGCCAGTACCAGGCTGAACTCGCGCACTGCGAGCACGTCGCAGACCTTGCCGGTCGACTCTGGAGCTGGCTGATCGAGGTTGGCGCGTCCCCGGCGTCGGATGTCGACGCCGCCGAGCTGCTTTGGGCCGCCGGCATGCTCCACGACATCGGCATGGCGATCGACTACGACGATCACCACAAGCACTCCCGCTACCTCGTCCTCGCTGCCGGGCTGCCCGGGTTCAGCCAGCGCGAACAGGCGCTGATCGCGCAGGCGGTGCGCTACCACCGCAAGGGCACGCCCGAGCTGGGCGAGCTCGCGTCGTTGTGCGCACCAGGCGATGACCGGTTGCTGACGCGTCTCGCTGCGGTACTCGCGCTCGCCGAGCATCTCGACCGCAGCCGCGATGGCACGATCGACGTCGTCGGCGTGCGCGACCACGGCGGGTCGCTCGAGCTCGAACTGGAGCTGGCGCGCAGCGGCGACGAGGTGCTGGCCCGCTGGGGAGCGGAGCGCCAAGCGGATCTGTTCAGGCGCGCCTTTGGGCGGGAGCTCAGCGTCGCCTGATCGTCCACGCGCGGCGTTGTTTACTGTCATGCGATGGACAACGACGTATACGAGCTCTATCAGCGCGGCAACGCACTGCTCGAGCGCGGCGACTTTGCCGCCGCCGCGGTTCCGCTCAGCAAGGCACGCGATCTCGAACCGGACAAGGCCTCGATCCGTGAGGCACTCGGACGGGCGCTCTTCCACGCCCAGCGCTACCGCGAGGCTGCCGCGGAGTTCGACGCCGTTGCCAGCGCCGCACCGACCAACGACTACGCGCATTTCTGCCTCGGCCGCGCGCTGCAGCAACTCGGCCGTCACGGCGAGGCCTGCCGGCCACTGGCGATCGCGGCCTGCTTGGCGCCGGAGCGCGCTGAGTACCGCGCCTACCGTGACCGCTCACGCCGCGCCGCAGCACGCACTTGATCGCCGCTAGCTGACGCTCAGCCACCGCCGCGGGCCACGGGCAAGGCGGGCGCACGCCTGCGTCCGTCCCCTGGCGATCCGTCGGAGCAGGCAGCCGGATGGTTGGCAGCACGTGACGGCCCTTTACGTCGTGCTCGGTGGCTTGGCGGCGGCCGGGGCTGCGGGCGGGGCATGGCGACACGCACGCGCCGGTCGCGCGCGCGCCGGCCGCGTGCGCTTGCTCGTCGAGCCCTACCGCAACGATCGCGCTTCGCCGGAGGGGCTGCTGGCGACCTTCGCCGCGCTGCACTCGCTGCTCGGCGGTGGCAGCCGCTGGGCGCGGCGCGCTAGGCGGCGGACGCTGGCGCTCGAGGTGCACCTCGACCGGCGCAGCGGCGGATCGCCGCTCGCCTGGTTTGCCGTCGTCTGCCCGGCCGGCCTCGAGCGCCATGTCGAGGCCTCACTGCGGGCAAGCTACGCCAATCTGCGCCTACGCGTGTTGCATGCGCCACTCGAGGCTCCCCCGGCGCTGATCCGCGTGCACCGACACAGCCCGCTGGCGGCGGTGGCAAGCCCTGGCACCCAGGTCGGCAGGTCGTCAATCGAGCGCGGCGACGGGTTGTTGCGGGCGATGGCCGCTGCCGGTGCGCCAGCGAGCGTCCAGCTCGTGTTGCGCCCGACATCGCGGATCGTCGAGCATCTGCTCACGGCTGTGCTCGAGCGTCAGGCGGATGGCTCCGCGGAGCTTCCAAGTGCGCTCTTTTGGGCCGAGCTGCGGGTGCTCGCGCGGGACCAGCCGCGGGCGCGGGCGATCGCCAGCGCGCTGCGCGGCGGCGAAGGACCGCGGCTGGTGGCTCGGCGCGGATTCCAGGGGCACGATGGGGATCCCCTGCTCGACGTCTCGGCGCCACGTACGCCACGGCGCCTGTTCCGTCTCGAGGAGCTTGCCCGGCTGTGGCAGCTGCCATCGCCGGACTTCGCCGCATTGCCGTGCCTGCGGCGCGCGCTACCGCTTGCCCCGGCACCACCAGGGATCACCCGCCCGCGCTCCGGGCGCGGGTTGCTGCGCGACGACCACGGCGCCGTGACGATCGCGCTCGAGCTGCGCCGCCAGCACACCGCCGTCGTCGGCGCGGTCGAGCAGGGCAAGAGCTCCTATCTCGTGGCGAGTGCCCGCGAGGACCTGGCGCGCCCGGATTGCGCGCTAATCGTGCTTGATCCCAAAGGCGACGCGGCAGACGCGGTTCTGAGCGTCGTCCCCGACTCACGAACCTGCACGCTGCTCGACATGGCGGCGCCGACCTGTGGGTTCAATCCGCTGGCGGTCGACGCGGCTCCAGACGCGATCGCCGACCAGGTCGTCGGCGCGCTGCGCGCGCTGTTCAGCGAGGGTGAGGTGCGCGGCAGCTCCGACCGCTATCTGCGCAACGCGATCATCGCCGTGCTCGCCTGCGAGCCACGCGCCAGCCTGTGGGACGTTGCGCGCCTGCTCGAGGTCGGCGCCTCGGGCGGCGCCCAGCGAGCCCGCGTTGCCGAACGCCTCGTCGCGATGCCGGCCTATGCCGAGGTCGCGACGTTCCTCGCCGATGAGCTCCCGACGCAGTTGTCGGATGCGCGCGCGACGACTACGGCGAAACTCGACGCGCCAGCGAACAAGCTCGCCCGCGTGCTGAACTCGCCGGCGGTCAAGCGCGTGCTGGCCAACGACTCGCTGGTGCTCGACCTCGACGGGCTGATCGAGCGCGCCGAGGTGTTGGTCGTGCGCGGCGCGCTGGGGGAGATCGGCGCCGGCAACGTCGGCGTATTGATGCAGCTGCTGCTCGGGATGCTCGATGCGGCGTTGGCGCGAGTCCAGGATCGTCGTGCGCCGGGCGAGCGGCGGGCGGTTGCGCTGAAGATCGACGAAGCGCCGCTCGCGATCAACGAGACGTTCGCGCAGACGCTCGCGCTCAAGCGATCGGCGGGGCTCGAGGTCGTCGCCTGCTGGCAGACCGACGCGCAGTGGCCGCTCGAACTGCGCGAGCAGCTCGACGCGCTGTTCGCCCATCGCGTGCTCTTTGCGACCGCCTCGACAGCCGACGCCCGCGCTGCGTCCGGACTGATGCTCGCCGAATTCGCCGACCAGCTGCGACCAAGCGAGGAGCAGGCGATGCGCCTCGCCACGCCGGACGTGCGCCTGCACCTGCCACGCCACACGGCGATTGTCAGCTGGACGACCCCGCGCGGACGCGAGCGTCCGTTCATCGCCACGACCCTGCCGATGGCGCGCGACGCCGCCCAGATCGCGCGTCACGCCGAGCGTCAGCGCGCGCGGGGCGGGCGGGAGCTGCGCGATCCTCGTCCGCCAGTCGACATGTTCACGCTGCAGTCGCCTCCCGTGGTTGCGCAGTTGCCACGGGCGGCTCTGCAGTTACCCCCGGCGCCGGCGGAGCGGGCGCCCGAGAGCTTTGCCGAACTGCTTGAGCTCGACGCCGCGACGCGCGTTCGCTGGCTGGCGACGGCTGCCCCGAGGCGAATGGCGCGGCTCGAGCGCAGCGACCGCGAGCTGCTCGAGTGGCTGATCGGCGCACGCTGCGCGCTGACCACGCAGATCCACCGGCGGCTGCGACCGGGCCGGGCTCTGACGGGCACGCAGCGACAGCTCAAGCGGCTCGCCGACGCTGGACTCATCGCGCGTTTTCAGCTTTACCGCGGCGACGGCGGCGGCGTGCCGCAATGCGTCTGCGCGACGGCGGCGGCGTTCGAGCTGCTCGACGTGCGTGGACGCGCGGCCGTCGTCCTCGGCGACGACGCGCTACGCGGGTTGCGCGCGGACCTGCATCTCGTGGGCTGGCTGCTTGCGCTCGAAGCGCTCGTCGGCGGCGCTCTGCGTGAGGTGCTGGGACCGGGACGGGCGACGATCGTTCCGGGCGCTGCAACGTCGCTCCGGTTCGCCGAGCTCCCGCTCGAGGCGGGCTTGCGCCCGCGCGACTTCCTGCTCAGCAGCGCGGATGGCAAACGCGCGCCGGTCGAGCGGTTCGCGCCGGTCCGCCCGGACGCCGTGGCCGAGCTGGCGATCGAGGACGCGCGCTCCTCCTGCGTCGACCTGCTCGTCGTGCGCGAGCGGCGCGATAGCAGCGGCTGGCTCGAGCGCTACGACCATCTGCTGAGTGGCTGGTGGCGCGCGGTACCGCGCTACGCGCGAACGCGTACGCCGCCGCTACTGGTCGTGCTCTGTGCCGATGACGAGCGCGCGCGAGAGTGCGCGCTGCTGGCCGACCGCTTGCTGTGCGCGACGCTGGCGCGGATCGGCGCTGATCCACTGGACTGGGAGCGACCTGGGCGCAGCCGGATCCGTTTCGCTGACGAGAGTGAGATTCACGCCGGGAGCCTCGCCGCTTGGCAGGTTCCGCGCCAGCCGCCGGCCTTGCGCGATGGCCAGCCAGCGGAGCTGCTGCGCGTCGAGTTGGCGCCCCTCGCGCAGGCCGCGGTCGGCGTTGCGCAGCCGCCCTGGCGCTAACCGGGCAATCGCGCGGCGGCCTCGCAGTTGCCCCTCGCTGCAACCGTGCGGCGACGCCGCCGGGCGGTAGCTTCGGCGTCCTCCTCCACCACCACGCCAGCCATCGCAATCCTCACCCACCGCGCCTGCGCGCGCTGTCCCAAGCATCCCAGTCCGTCGGTGAAAGCAGCCACAGGCCACCCCGGCTCGCAGAGGACTCGCGTGACGATGCCAAGCAGCGCTCGAGCACCAGAAATCCCGACGTTGACCGTCCGCTCTCGCCTGCACCGCTACGAGCTTGCAGATCGCTCCGCGCGCGAAATCGTGCTGCTCGACGGTGCACGCGGCTCGCGCCTGCTCGTCGACCGATGCGTAGCCGGAGCCAGCGACGCTCGTCTGCTCGCCCATCTGGCACGCGACGAACCGGATGAGAATGCCGCGCACGTTTGCCGCGAGTACCTTGCCGACCGCCGGCGCTGTTGTCGAGCGTTGCGCGCGACGGACTTCGTTGCGCCAGCCGAAGGCGCGCCACCGCCCGTGGCGGCCGTGGCTGCGCTCGAGCCCGCGCTGCTGGTCGACGCCGCCGGCATGCATTACCGCCTCCGTGTGGCTGCTGAGGGCGGTGAGCTGCGCTGGCATCGTGAGCACCCCGAGGCGACGGTTGGCCCGCGCGCCGTCAGTGCGCGCGAGGTCGTTGCTGCGCTCGAGGATTACGAGCCGGTACGGGCATTGACGCGGGCTGCAGTGGCAGCGCTGCGCAACGATCGCCAGATCTCGATTGCAACGCTTGGCCTCGAGCTGCGCCGGCTCGATGCGAGTCCGATCGTGCTCAACCGCCGCCTGCGCGAGGCGGTACTCGACGCCGTGCGTCGGCGCGGCCTGAGCCTCAGCGCGATTGCGATCGCCTGCGGGCGGATGAAGCGCGATCCGCGCGGCAACGGGTCCGGTGAGACGAGCTGGCTCGCCCGGCGCGTCGGGCTGATCCCCGACGGTGGCGCCGCGAACCCGTGGGTTCACAGCGACACGCTCGCGCTGATCGCGCGCGATGGGCTCGGCATCGCGCCGCGCGAGGTCGAGCTCGGCTAACCACGCAGCGCGCTCGCTCGATGTGCTCGTGCTGATCGAAGACCAGCGCGAGCGTGCCCGTGTCGAGCTCGCGCTGGCGCCGCTGGGCCCTGCACTGCGCGCCACACGCGACAGCGGGCGAGCCGCAGTGGTGGTCCTCGATGCTGTGACGCCGATCGCCGCGCTGCGCCGCGAGCACCCGTCGGTGCCGCTGCTGGTGCTGTTGCCTTCGCGCGCCGGCGTCGCCCGCGCGCTCGACGCCGGGGCTGACGGAGTTCTCGATCGCGGCCTGCACCCCGCCGAGCTGCGGGCCCGCGTGCGCGCGCTGTTGCGTCGCGCGCAGGGTACGGTCAGCGGCGCCCCGGCGGTCACTGAGCTGGGCCCGCTGCGAATCGACTTCCGGACGCGTAGCGTCTGGCTCGCAGACCTTCCGCTCGCGCTGACGCCAGGCGAGCACGCGCTGCTCGCCTGCCTCGCCTCCGACCCCGGTCGTGTCTTCACCAAAGCCGAGCTGCGATGTCGCTGCGCGGGCGAGTACTCGTCACGTTCACGCAGCCGCAGCCTCGAGACGCGGGTCGCCCGACTGCGCCGCCGCCTAGGCGCTCACGGGTCGATGCTCGTGACGGTGTGGGGCGTCGGCTACCTGCTGCTCGAGCCTCGCTGAGCGGCGCCAGGCGCCGCTGACCGCGCTCCAGATCTTGCCCAGGCCCCGGTCGGGAAGAGCCGCCCGGGCGCCACCACACACACCACCACCAACAGGAGGTTCCATGTCAACGCTGTGGAGCGTGCCCGCGTGCGGGCTCGCGACCTTCATCTGCCTGCGCCGCGCCCATCTCCCCTGGAACGTGGGGCTGGCGCTTGCCGTGCTCGCCGCGCCGTTTGCGCCGCTGCCCGCCGCGGCGGCCGCCCTCGGCGTGGTGTTCGCGCTGCGCCGTGGCGGGGGAGACCTCGCGCCGCGGAGCTGGACCCGGCGCAGTCTCTCAGGCAAGCGCCCGGCGGTGCTGACCGCCGGCGGCCTGGCGATCGGGAGCGACGAGCGAGGACAGCTCGTGCGCATCCCGCTGCGCCGGGAGAGCGGTGCGCACACGCTCGTCGTCGGGGCTACCGGCTCTGGCAAGACCGTCACCCAGGCCTGGATCGTCGCGCGTGCGATCGATCACGGCCACGGGGCGGTGATCATCGATCCGAAGGGCGACGCGCTGCTGCGCGGGCAGGCGTGGACGGCGGCGCTTGCGGCCGGACGCGAGTTCATCGAGTGGACACCCGATGGTCCCGCGGTCTACAACCCCTACGCCCACGGCAGCGCGAGCGAGATCGCCGACAAGGCGCTCGCCGGCGAGCCCTACAGCGAGCCGCACTACCTGCGCCAGGCGCAGCGCTACCTCGCCCACGCGGTGCGTGCGGCGTGCGCTGCGGGCGAGACCACCACACCGGCCCGACTGCTCGAGCTGATGGATCCGCGCGAGCTCGAGTTGGCGGCGCGGGCAATTCCCGATGCAGCGCACGCGCGCCAGCTGTTCAGCTATCTCGACGGGCTGGATGCTCGTCAGCGGGCGGGGCTCGCCGGGACACGGGACAGGTTGGCGATCCTGGTCGAGTCAGAGCTCGGCCGCTGGCTCGATCCAGGCCACGGCGGGCCAACACTCGACCTGCTCAGCGCGATCCGCGAGCGCGCTGTCGTCTACTTCCACCTCGAAGCCGACCGGCTGCCGCTGCTCGCACGGATGCTCGCCGCGGCCGTCGTGCAGGACCTGCTGAGCGTTGCCGCCAGCGCGCAGCGGGCACCGCTGCCGACGCTCGTCGCAATCGACGAGTTCTCGGCGATCAGCGCCGGCGGCGTGGCACGGTTGTTCGGGCGGGCCCGGGCCGCCGGTTTCAGCCTGCTGCTCGGCACCCAGGAGCTGGCGGACCTGCGGGGCGCCGGTTCCGAGCTGCTCGAGCAGGTGCTGGGCAACGTCGAGACGGTCGTCGCCCATCGCCAGAGCGTCCCCGACTCAGCCGAGTTGGTGGCGCGGATCGCCGGCACCCGCGTCATCTGGACCAAGACCGAACAGCTGTCGCACTCGCTGGCCACAGGCCGCGCCACCCGCGCCCGTGGTCGCGAGTACGTGATCCATCCCGATGCGATCAAGGCGCTGGCGCCGGGCAACGCGGCGGTCGCCGTCGCGAGCAGCGGGAGCTGCGCCATCGCACGGATCTTCCATCCATGAAAGGAGCCACCAAGATGACCCTCTATGACAGCCAGACGACGGCAATCCTCGACTGGCTCGCGGCGTTCGGTGCCGCTGGGCTCGCGGAGATCGCCGGCGCGCAGGAGCTGAGCGTTGCTCGCGCAGCGGTCCGGATCCGGCGGCTCGAGCGCGACGGGCTGGTGCAGTCGGTGCGCCTGCTGCATGGGCGGCCGGCACTGCAGGTGATCACGCGGGCCGGCCTGCGCGCCGCCTCGCGGACTGAGCTGGCGCCGCCGCGCGTGAGCAGTTCGGGCTTCGCCCACCTGCTCGAATGCGGGCGCGTTGCGCTTTTGCTCACGCAGGCACTCGGCGTGGACTACTCGCTTCACTCCGAGCGCGAGCTGCGCGCCTGGGAACGTGCGGCGGGCCGGCCACTGGCGAGCGCCGAGCTCGGCTTCAGCGCCAGCGGGGCGAGCGAGCTGCATCGTCCCGATCTCGTCTGCTGGCCGGCCGCCGCGCGCGTCGCGCCGGCGATCGCGATCGAGGTTGAGCTGACGGTGAAGGCGCCGCAGCGCCTGCGGGCAATCGTGCGCGGCTGGGCACGCAGCCGGCTGGTCGCCGGCGTCGTCTACTACGCCGCGCCGGCTGCCCGGCGCGCGCTCGAGCGGGCTGTGGCCGACGAGCAGGCCGCGGCGCAGGTGCACGTGCTCGAGCTCGCACAGGCCGGTCAACTGCCGCTGGCGCGATCGACGAGTCCTATCCCAAGGGCGCCCTAGCGTGACCCGCGAGAGTGAACCACGACCAAAGGAGCGAGTGCATGTCATCCATCAACCGCGCGGTGATCGTCGGACACCTGACCCGGGATCCCGAGCTGCGCTCGACGGCTGCCGGGACGAGCGTCTGCCGGCTGCGCGTCGCGTGCAACTCGCGCTGGCGCAACAGCGAGACCGGCGAGTGGGACGAGAAGCCGAATTTCTTCGACGTCTCGGTCTTCGGCGCGAGCGCTGAGGCCTGCTCGCGATTTCTCGAGAAGGGCCGTCCGGTGGCGATCGACGGCCGGCTTGACTGGCACGAATGGGAGAACACCGAAGGCGAACGGCGCCAGTCCGTGGGTGTCGTCGCCGACAACGTGCAGTTTCTCGCCGCGCGAAACGCGCCCGCCGCAGACGCCGCGGAGGGCGAGCTCGAAGAGGAGCCGATCGCCTTCTGAGTGCCGCCGAGTGGCGCGCCGGCGGTCGGAGCACGGCCTGCTCCGACCGCCGTGCGCTGGTGACGAATTGCGCCCCCGCGATCCGGACGGAGCGTTATTGTTCATCGCACTGGGACAATGGAGAGCGCCCCGCAGCGGCAAGGGACAGGGTCACGTGAGTAGTGCAACCAAGCCGGTCGAGGAGCTAGCACGCGTCATCGTGCGGTTTGCCGGCGACTCCGGCGACGGCATGCAACTCGCCGGCGGGCGCTTCACCGATGCCACCGCGCTGCTCGGCAACGACCTCGCCACGCTGCCGAACTTCCCGGCGGAGATCCGTGCACCGGCCGGCACGCTCGCCGGTGTCTCGAGCTTCCAGATCCACTTCGCCTCGAGCGAGATCCTCACACCGGGCGACGCACCAAACGTGCTCGTGGCGATGAATCCGGCGGCGCTGAAGGCCAACGTCGGCGGGCTCGAGCGCGGCGCGACGATCATCGCCAATGAGGACGCCTTCAGCACACGCAACCTGCAGAAGGCCGGCTACGAGGGCAACCCGCTCGATGACGGGTCGCTGACGGACTTCGTCGTGCGGCGGATCCCGATGACGTCGCTGACGCAGCGCGCGGTCGAGGGCATGGCCGAAGTGTCGACGCGCGATGCGATGCGGGCCAAGAACCTGTTCGCGCTCGGCCTGCTGTGCTGGTTGTATGACCGCCCGACAGCGGTCACCGAGAGCTGGCTCGAGAAGAAGTTCGCCGGCAACACGGCGGCGCTCGAGGCCAACCTCGCGGCGCTCCGTGCGGGCTGGGCGTTTGGTGAGACGACCGAGCTGATCGATGTCCGCTACAGCGTCGCGACCGCCCACGATGTCACGCCGGGGACCTACCGCACCGTCAACGGAACCGCCGCCACCGCGCTCGGACTGATCGCCGCGAGCGAGCGCAGCGGCCTGCAGCTGGTGTTCGCCTCCTATCCGATCACCCCCGCCTCGGAGCTCCTGCACGAGCTGGCGCGCCATCGCAAGGCCGGCGTCCGCACGATCCAGGCTGAAGATGAGATCGCCGCCGCGGGTATGGCACTTGGGGCCGCATTCGGCGGCGCACTCGGCGTGACGGCCACCAGCGGGCCCGGCATGGACCTCAAGGCCGAGACCGTCGGCCTCGCGGTGATGCTCGAGCTGCCGATGATCGTCATCGACGTGCAGCGCGCCGGTCCCTCGACCGGAATGCCAACCAAGACCGAGCAGTCAGACCTGTTGATGGCGCTCTACGGCCGCCATGGCGAGTCACCGCTGCCGATCGTCTGTGCCACGACGCCGGCGGAGTGCTTCGAGGCGGCGCTCGAGGCGGCACGGATCGCGATCCGCTACCGCACCCCGGTGATCCTGCTCACCGACCTGTTCCTCGCGAACTCCTCAGAGCCGTGGCTGATTCCCGATGCCGCGAAGCTGTCGGCGATCGATCCGAACTTCGCGCAGCGGAACGGATCGGGACCGTTTGAGCCCTACGCACGCAACGCCGACCAGGCACGGCCCTGGGCGGTCCCCGGAACGGCGGGGCTCGAACACCGGATCGGCGGGATCGAGAAGTCCCAGCCGAGTGGCGGCATCTCCTACGACCCGGAGAACCACCAGCTGATGACCAACCAGCGCAAGGCAAGGATCGCCGGCATCGAGGTCGCGCCGCTGGCCCTCGACGCCGACGCCGACGCGCAACTGCTCGTGATCGGCTGGGGCTCGAGCTACGGCACGCTGCGCACCGCCGTGCGGCGCGTTCGCGACGGTGGCGGAGCGGTCGCCCACGCGCAGTTTCACCACCTCAACCCGCTGCCGCCAAACACCGAGGAGATCCTGCGCGCCTACCCGCGCGTGCTCGTCGCCGAGATGAACGACGGCCAGCTGGTCAAGATCCTGCGCAGCGAGTTCGTCCTCGAACTCGAAAGCTACGCCGTCACGCAGGGACGCCCGCTGCTGGCGGGCGAGATGGAACGGGAGATTCTGGGGCGGCTATGAGCACGGTCGAGACCAACGGGGCCGCCAAGGCGAGCGGCGCGCGCGAGCTGACCAAGGCCGACTTCCAGTCCGACGTCGAGACCCGCTGGTGTCCTGGCTGCGGCGACTATGCGATCCTCGCCGCCGTCCAGGGCTTCCTGCCCGAGGTCGGCGTGCCACCGGAGCGCACGGTGTTCGTCTCCGGCATCGGCTGCGCCGGTCGCTTTTCCTACTACATGAACACCTACGGCATGCACGGCATCCACGGTCGTGCGCCGGCACTCGCCACCGGCCTGGCGGCAGCGCGCCCGGACCTCTCGGTCTGGGTCGTCAGCGGCGACGGCGACGCGCTCTCGATCGGCGGCAACCACCTGATCCATGCGCTGCGCCGCGACGTGCCGCTGAAGATCCTGCTGTTTAACAACCGCATCTACGGCTTGACCAAGGGTCAGGCCTCGCCGACCAGCGAGCGCGGCAAGGTCACGAAGTCGACGCCGTTCGGATCGGTCGACGAACCGTTCAACCCGATCGCGCTGGCCCTCGGGGCTGGCGCGACTTTCGTCGCGCGGACGGTCGACACCGACAAGCGACATCTGCCGGCGATGCTCCGCGCGGCTGTCGCGCACCCCGGCGCCGCGCTGATCGAGGTCTACCAGAACTGCCCGGTGTTCAACGACGGCGCGTTCGACGCGCTGACCGACAAGGCCACGCGCGAGGACGCCCTCGTCTCGCTCGAGCACGGCCAGCCGATCCGCTTCGGCGCCGAGGGGGCGCGCGGAATCGTGCGCCGCGCCGACGGCGACCTCGAGGTCGTGGCTGTCGCCGAGGTTGGTGAGGATGCGCTGCTCGTCCACGACGCCCACCGCGCCGACCCGAGCGTCGCTTTCGCGCTCAGCCAGATCGAGAGCCTCGCGGGCGGCGCCACGCCGATTGGGATCTTCCGCCAGAGCCCTCGCGAATCCGATGCGGCGACGCTCGCGGCCGAGCTGAGGGACGCCAGAGCGAGCTTCACGAACGGGGACCTCGCCAAGCTGCTGCACGGCTCGAACACGTGGTCGGTCGGCGTGAACGGCGCCGCCGCCAAGCGGTAGCGGCGGTCCGGCCGATGTCGGCGGGCACCGGGCCGATCGGACGGGCGCTGCCACCGCAGCACTACACGGTTGAGCGCGAGAAGATCCGTGAGTACGCACTGGCGGTCGGTGAGACCAACCCGCTGCACCTCGAGCCCGACGCCGCGCATGCCGCCGGCTATGACGATCTCGTCGCGCCGCCGATGTTCGCCGCGGTTTACGCCGGCCCGGCGTTTGCGGAGGCGATGTTCGACCCCGAGATCGGGATCGACTTCGCGATGCTCGTCCATGGCGCTCAGGAGTTTGACTGGGGCCCGCTTGTCATCGCCGGCGATCAGATCACGACCGAGATCCTTCTTGCCGCGATCAACGAGCGCGCCGGGTTGAAGTTCTACGTCTTCAATTCGAGCTCGCGCAACCAGCGCGACGAGGAGGTCTGTCGTGGGATCTGGACGGTGATCGTGAGGCCGCGCGAATGACAGCGTTCGAGCTGGGCAGCGAGCTCCCCACGCTGCGCGTGACACCGGACGGCGAGGTCATGGCGCGCTACGCCGGTGCGTCCGGCGACTTCAACCCGATTCACCTCGACGAGGAGTTCGCCAAGTCGGTCGGGTTGCCGGGACGCGTCCTCCACGGCCTCTACACGATGGCGCTGCTCGCCCGCGCCCAGACCGAGCCGGCCGGCGGGCCGGAAACGCTCAAGCGACTCGCCGTGACTTTTCGCGGCGTCGCTCTGCCCGAGCACGAGATCACGATCACCTCGATGGTCAGCGAGCAGCACGAAGGCCGCCTCGTCCTGACCGCGACGGCGACCCAGCAGGGCAAGGCGATCATCCGCAACGCGACCGTCGAGATCGAGCCGCGCTCGGTGCCGGCTTGACCGCGTCCCATACTCTTCTATGCCGTGAGCTTGGAAACGGCAGCGGCCAGCAATATGGCTCGACGCAGCCACTATGAGATATGTGCGCGGCGACGCGCCGGGCAACAATGAGCGTGATCCAGTCCGCGGTGGCAACGTCGCAGCGCGAACCGCCAGGCACGACTGAGCCGAAGATCGGCGTTGTCGTCGTGGCCTACAACGCGGCGTCGACGCTGGCGCAGGTGCTCGACCGCGTGCCAAAGGACTTTCGCCATCGGATCACGCGGGTCTTCGTCTGTGATGACGCCAGCGAGGACTCGACCTACCTGGTCGGTCTCGGCTACCAGCAGCTCGTCACCGATCTCCCGCTGACGATCATCCGTCACGACGACAACCTTGGCTATGGCGGCAATCAGAAAGCCGGCTACCGGCTGGCGATCGAGCATGGCCTGGACATCGTCGTGCTGTTGCACGGTGACGGCCAGTACGCGCCGGAGTGCATCGCGGAGATCGTGGCGCCGCTCGAGCGCGGCGAGTGCGACGCCGTGATGGGGTCGCGGATGATGGTCAAGGGTGCGGCGCGCCGGGGCGGCATGCCGCTGTACAAGTACTGGGGCAACAAGGTGCTGACGCGCTTTGAGAACCGCGTCCTCGGCACCGACCTGAGCGAGTTTCATTCCGGATACCGCGCCTACAGTGTCGAGGCGCTGAAGTCGATCCCGTTCGAGCGTAACTCGGACGGTTTCAACTTCGACACGCAGATCATCATCCAGCTGACCGGGGCCGGCAAGCGGATCGTCGAGGTGCCGATCCCGACCTATTACGGCGATGAGATCTGCTACGTCGACGGTTTCAAGTACGCCCGTGACGTCTCCGCGGACGTGATCCGCTATCGACTGGCGAAGCTCGGCTTCAGATCCGACGATCTCGTCGACGTCGGGCCCGAATATCAGCTGAAGGAGAGCCCCGACAGCTCGCACGCGGTGATCCTGCGCTGGCTGGAGCAGCTGCCCGCCGGCAGGCTGCTCGACATCGGCTGCTCCGGCGGCCTGCTGGCGGAGCGTGCGCGGGCCTTTGGTCACAGCGTCGTCGGCGTGGACGTGCTCGAGTTGCCGGAGGCCAGAGGGCGCCTTGACCGCTTCATCCAGGCGAACCTCGACGATGGCTTGCCGGATGAGGTGGCGGCAGAGGGGCCATTTGACATCGTCCTGGCCGGCGACGTGCTGGAGCACGTGCGCGATCCCGGGACCCTGCTCGTGCAGGCCCAGCGGATGACCGTGCCACGCGGCGCGCTGATCGTCTCGGTGCCGAACTTTGGCCACTGGTATGTGCGCGCCAAAACCTTGCTCGGCATCTTCGACTACGACCAGCGGGGGCTGCTCGACCGCACCCACGTGCGTTTCTTCACGCGCCGCAGCATCGAGCGCGAGATCCGCAAGGCCGGCTTTACGATCGTGCGGACGGAGGTCACAGGCCTGCCGCTCGACGTGCTGGCACCTGGACGCGAACGAGTCAAGAGAGTGGTTGGCATCGTGGACCGCGCGGGCGTGATGATGCGGCCGACGCTGTTCGGCTACCAGCTCGTCTACCACTGCGAGACAGGGCCGAGCCAGGTGCTGATCGAAGCGTCGCAGCATGGCTTGTGACGGAGCTCGCCCAGGCGGCGGTTGATCCGAGCCGCGCACTGGGCGCGGATCGCGAGCAGGCTGGCGCTGAGCGCTGGCGTCGGCCACCACTGTGGCTCTGGGGCGCGGCGGTGGTGGCGCAGGTGCTCGCCGCCGCGGCGCTGACGCGCAGCGCGTTCTTCTTCCTCGACGACTACGTGTTTCTCAACCAAGCGCGCCAGCAGAGCTTCGGCGTTGGCTATCTCCGCGGCGCCCTGTACGAGCACTTCTCGCCGATCAGTCGGCTGCTCGACAAGCTGCTCGTCGTGGTCGCACCGGGCAGCTTCGTGTTCACCCACTGCGTCGAGCTGGCGCTTTACGCCGGCGCGCTCCTCGCTTTTATCGTGCTGATTCGTACGCTTCTCGGCAACAGCTGGGGGGCCTTCGCTTTCACCGTCTTGTTCGGTCAGTCGGTCTTCCTGATTCGCTTGCTGTTCTGGTGGACGGCGACAGCGAACATCCTTCCGGCGACCGTCTTTTCGCTGCTTGCGATCGCCTGCTACGTGGGTTGGCGCGAGCGTCGTTCGCGCGCGCTCGCGGTGGGATCGGTCCTCGCCTATGGCGCGGCGCTACTCGACTACGAGACGGCGATGCTGCTGCCGCTCTACATCGCGCTGATCAGCCTGCTGGTGCTCGAGCGCCAGCCCGGTCCACGCGCCTGGCTGGCGTCGCTGTGGCGCGAGCGCTGGCTTTGGCTCGTCTACGTGGTGATGGACATCGCAGCGCTCGTCAACTACTACTCCTTCTACTACTACCGCAAGACAAAGCATCCACCGTTTGGTGCGCTGATGCACTTCATGGAAATCGCGCTGTTCCAGACGTTCATGCCCGGCGTCGTGGGCATCCAGTACGCGAAGGCGTCGTTCGGCAGCCACCTGTTCGCCAATCTGGCGGCAATAGCCGTGGTGGTCGCTGCGGTGGCCGTGACGTGCTACCTGCGTCCACGGGCCTGGCGCTGCCTTTTGGCGTTCGCAATCGTCTTCCTGGTCACGATGCTGCCGGTCGGACTCAACCGCATCGTTCACTACGGCCTCAGGGATGCCTACGTTCTCTACTACCAGCAGGCGGTCCAGCTCATGTTCCTGGTGCTGGCGGCGTTCGCCGTCAGCCCGCGCTGGAGCGGGCGGCGACCGCCCGCCGCGGTCGGCCGGCGCCGACCCTCGCGGCGCCTGCTGGGGGCGGGGGCGGTGGCCGCCGCTGCGCTGTACGCCGCGCTGTACCTCAGCTCCCTGCACGCGTTGATCAACACGACCTGGGAGGCGAGCGCGGATCGGAGCTACCTGAGCGCCTATCTCGCAAGCGTCAAACGGGTCAAGCAGGCGACGGGCCGGGAGCCGGTGCTGGACGATCTCGCGGTTTCAGCCAGGCTGCTGCCGGTCGCGCTGCGACCGTACGACACCTACGGCGAGTTCTTCGCGCTGTTCAACCACCAACTGCGCGTCGATCAGATCGCGGATCCGGTCTACGTCGTCAGCTCGAGTGGTCGGCTGCAGCCGCTCGCGCTCACGGCGACGACCGGCGGATCGCTCGCTCGAGCGACCGTCAGCCCGGTCGGGAGGCCCGCTGTCGTGGCTGCCGCGGCGCCGCGCGGCGGCGCGATCGCCTGTGTCCCTGCGGGCGCGCCCCTGTCATGGCTGCGTGTGCCACTGGCCCGCCCAGAGCCGATTCGAGGCCAGGCGAGCGGGCTGCGCTACGCGCTGCGGGCTACCTACAGCGTCCCGGCGACGGTGGTGGCTGTGGCGATGCAGCTCCTGGCCCCTGGAGCCCGTCGCATTGCCACCGTGACGAGCACCTGGGATCGGGGATCGGGCGGCGAGCTGCTCCCGCTGAACCACGCCGGCGATCTGCGCGGGCTCGAATTCCGCCTGCCCGCGCGCTCGTGCATCAGCACGCTCGCCGTCGGCCGCCTCGAGCGCCCCAGCTGAGCCAACCACCCAAACACGCGCTCGCGCCGCGAAGAACAAGCCCAGCCCCACACAGACGACCCCAAAAACCCACCAACAGTCCGAGCACCCGCCGGCTGCCCACACGGTGCCGCTCGACGTAGGCGAGGAGGCGGCAAAGCTGCCCCCGCAGCCCCCCTTACAATCAATCGTCTAACCATGCTCACCCCGCGCCAAGAGGCGATTCTGCGCAAGGTCGTCGAGAACTACAGCGCGACCGGTCAACCGGTTGCGTCCAGGACGCTGGCCGCCGACCCCGAGCTCGCGAGCGCGGCATCGACGATCCGCAACGAGCTCGCGTTGCTCGAAGAGCAGGGTTTGCTCGCCCATCCCCACACCTCGGCCGGACGCCTGCCGACCGACGCCGGTCACCGCTATGTCGTCGACGGCATGCTCGCCAGTCCGCCCGGTCGCGCGCTCGCCGTGCCTGTCGCGCTGAGCCCAGAGCGCCGTGAGCTCGATGACGCGCTGCGGACGACGACAGAGGCGCTGTCGGCGATGACGAACCTGCTCGCGGTCGCCTCGGCGCCGGCGCTCGAGCGCGCGACGATCCACCACGTCGAGGTGCTGACGCTGCATCCCGGCGTCGTGATGGTTGTCGTGATCACCTCGGCCGGCGGGGTATCGAAGTTCCTCAGCACGTTCGAGTCGCCGGTTGACTCGGGGCTCGTCGCCTGGGCCGGGGAGTACCTCAACGAGCGCGTCGGCGGACTGCCGATTGGGGCGCGGATGCTGAACCAGCGGCTCGCCGATCCCGAGCTCGGTGCCCGCGAGCGAGTGTTCATCGAGCAGCTCGCGCCGGCCTTTGGTGACCTTGCCGGCGGCGGCGAGGACGTCCTCTACGTCGACGGCACGTCGCGGCTGCTCGGTGCGCACCGCTTCGCCAGCATCGCCGAGGTCAACGAGCTGATGGCGCTGATCGAAGAGCGCGTCGCGCTTGTCGAGCTGCTGCGCCGCGCGCTCGGGGAGCGCGGCGTGTTCGTGCGCATCGGCCACGAGAACGACGTGCCGGGGCTGCAGACGCTCGCCGTCGTGGCCTCGGGCTACGGCGTCATGCAGCGCAAGCTGGGGACGATCTCGGTGATCGGTCCGGTGCGGATGGACTACGCGACGGCGATTGCCAGCGTACGCGCCGTCGCCGGGCAGCTGTCGCGCTTCGTCGAGGACGTCTACGACAGCGTCGCCTAGTGGCCAGCTCAGCAAAGCCACGCGATCCCTACGACGTGCTGGGCGTTTCGCGCGAAGCCGACGAGGGGCAGATCAAGAAGGCCTTCCGCCAGCTCGCCCGCGAGCTGCACCCTGACGTCAACACCGACGATCCGGCCGCTGAGGACAAGTTCAAGGAGCTCGCCGAAGCCTACGAGATCCTCTCCGATCCCGAACGTCGCGCGACCTATGACCGCTATGGCCACGAGGGCCTGCGCTCGGGTGGCTACCAGCCGAACTTCGACCAGTTCGGCTCGATCAGCGATCTCTTCGAAGCGTTCTTCGGCTCGGCCAGCGGTGGCATCTTCGGCGGCGGCTCGCGCGGGCCGGTGAGTGGCGGCGACGCCGCCGCGGAGCTCCATATCGAGCTTTCCCAAGCGGCGAGCGGCGGGTCGTTCGAGGTTGTCTACGAGGCGGTCGATCGCTGTGCGCACTGCAAGGGCAACGGCGCCGAGCCGGGCACGCCGATCACGACCTGTGCGCGCTGTGCCGGCGCCGGCCAGTTGCAGGCGGTGACCCGCACGCCGTTTGGCCAGATGATGCGGACCGTCGTTTGCGACGCCTGCGGGGGCGGCGGCCGTGTCGCCAAGCAGCCGTGCCGCGACTGCCGTGGCGGCGGGCGCGTGCTCGCCGAGCGCAAGGTCAAGGTCGATGTGCCGGCGGGGATCGCCGACGGTCAACGCGTACGGATCCACGGGCACGGGCACGTCGGCGAAGCAGGCGCCGGCGCGGGCGATCTCTACGTGCTGGTGAACGTCGCCGAGGACGAGCGTTTCGTCCGCGACGGCGACGACCTGATCACGCTCGTCGACGTCTCGGCGCCGCTGGCCGCGCTCGGTGTGACGGTCTCGGTGCCGACGCTCGAGGGCGCGGCCGACGTCGTGCTCGAACCCGGCACGCAGCCGGGTGCGCGCGTCATGCTGCGCGGTCGTGGCATGCCGCGGCTGCGTCGCAACGGCCGCGGCGACCTGCAGGTGCTCGTCCACGTGCAGATCCCGCGACGTCTCACGGCCCAGCAGCGTGACCTGCTCGCCCAGCTCAGCGACACGATCACCGAGGACAACCTCCGCGGCGAGGACTCGGTGCGCACCAAGCTGCGGCGCTGGCTGCGCCCGCACGCCGCGTGATTCGCCTCGCGGTTCGCGTCACGCGCGCCCGCGCGCCGGAGGTGCTCGCCGAGCTGTTGGTCCTCTCACCAGCCGGCCTCGAGGAGATCGACGTCGACGAGCAGACGATCGAGTACGTGCTCTACGGCGCGCCGGGCGAGCTGCCCGGGCTGCCAGAGCTCCGGGCGAGCCTCGGCGAGGATCTGGTCGCGCTGGGGACGAGCGAGATCGCCGACGATTGGGCCGAGCGCTGGCGTTCGTTTCACCAGCCAGTCGAGCTCGCCGAACGACTCTACGTGCGCGCGCCGTGGCACCCGCCGCCGCCCGATGAGCGCGGCTTGATCGACCTTGTGATCGAGCCTGGTCAGGCGTTCGGCACCGGCGCCCACGCGACGACCCGGCTGTGCCTCGAGCTGCTGGTCGAGCTGGAGCGCGCCGGCACGGCCCGCGGTGCGCTGCTCGACGTCGGCTGCGGTTCGGGTGTGCTGGCGATCGCCGCGGCAAAGCTCGGCTGGAGTCCGGTGATCGCGCTCGACCATGAGGCCGAGAGCGTCGGCGCGACCGGCCAGAACGCGCTAGCCAACGGCGTCGCGATCGATGTGCGCCGCGCTGACCTGCACACCGACGAACTCCCCGCGACGCCGACGATCGTCGCGAACCTGCTGCGCCCGCTGCTGCTCCTACTCTCCGAGCGCCTCGCGCAGCCGCCGGCGCTGCTTCTCGTCTCGGGCCTGCTGGTCGATCAGGGCGATGAGCTCGCCGCCGAGCTCGCGGCTCGCCATCGCCTGCAGGAGCGTCGGCGCCGCCGTGACGGCGAGTGGCTGGCGCTGCTCTTCGAGCACGCCTAGCCGCGACCCAGTCGGACCGCGTGCGCGGGTTCGGCTCAGAAGGCGACCGGCGCCCAGTGGTGGCCGCCGTCGAAGGTCATGATCATCGTCGTGCTGGCGTCGTTTGCGGAGCCGAGGATGGCGACGCCCTGGCTGGGGCTGGTGAAGCCGAGGTAGAGGGCCTGGCCGCGGTAGACGACGCTCCAGTGGACACCGCGGTCGAAGCTGGCGAGCAGGTCCGCCTGCCCGCTCTGGGTCTGGTGGCCGATCAGGATGGCCGCCGGTGTCGGCGAGGCAATCACGCCAGAGAACGAGTATCCGAGACCACCCAGCTCGGGTCCCGTAGCGAAGCTGCTGCCGCCGTCATTGGAGAAGTAGAGCCAGCTCGAGCCGAGCTTCGCCCCGGGAGGAGCGGACTTCGAGAGCGAGGAGGCGAAGCCGCCCATCACGCACACGGCGACGAGGTTCTGGGCTGTGGCAGCCGCCGGGATCGCGAAGCTGTGGCCGACCGAGGCACAGGGCGGGGTCCAGTTCACCCATCGGCCGCCGCGCACGAGGCGGGCGCTGCCGGTCGTACCGCGATCGTTGCCCTCGACCAGCCAGCCGCTTCCGCCCTGCAGAACGAAGGCCCCGGACTGCAAGCCGCCGCCCGCGGGGTCGCCCAGGGGCGCGCTGCTGGCGGACTGCCAGCTGTCAGCATCGACCGGCGAGCTCTCAACGCTGACGCCGTTGGCGCTGTTCGTCGCCATCAGATAGGCGGTGCCGCCCGCGGCCTCGAGGTCGAAGATCGCGTCCTCGGAACCGAGCCCACGGAGCGGTTGCGCTCGCCAGACCAGGCCGCCGTCATGCGTCGACCACAAGGTCGGCTCGATCGCGACGTATGAGCCGCCCGGCTGCCGAGTCGTCACGGCGAGCCCGCCGTAGATCCAGCCGTTCTTCGCGTCGGCGAAGCGGACACTCAGCCCGGCGCCCTCGTCGAGTGCCGAAGCGACACCGTCGACCTTGCGGTCAGCCGCAGCGATGAGCGTCGCCGGCAGCGGCCTGGAGGACCACGAACGTCCCA
>Ga0302324_100005176_pt1 | contig 28557 bp, 27 predicted proteins | sample Palsa_T0_1_FD_201949 | JGI IMG/M metagenome (GOLD analysis project Ga0302324, IMG submission 201949) | Peat permafrost microbial communities from Stordalen Mire near Abisko, Sweden - Palsa_T0_1 | ecosystem: Environmental > Terrestrial > Soil > Palsa > Peat permafrost | place: Sweden: Abisko...
AGTCTCTACAGGGCAGGCCTGAAGTTGGCCCTCTTCCTACCCCTCGGCGTTGCCATGCCGCCGTCATCGTGACGGCGCCGTCAGGTTTCACCGATGTGAGCTCCGTTTTCATCCGGCCCTTGCGGGCCGACGCGACCATTGATCGAACCCCCGTCCGCAAGCCCTACGCTTCAGCTTCTACGTACGTAGCTGTCTCTTTGATTCTCACGCGGCGCTACCCGAGCAGCAGGGAAGACGCAACGCCAGCAGACGGTGACTCTTAAAAAACCGGCCCGTCGCACACCGGTTTTCGATCCTATAAGCGCGACCCCTGATTCGTTCGTATAGGCCCGAGGCGGTCAGAGGTTAGCTGCGTTTAGGCAGCTAAGGCGTAGTTACTGTCGTTGGCAACTATAAGTTTGCAGAAGTTTTTTACGAGGACCACTGCGCCTCGGAAACGCCACTGAAGTTTCGCGACCCACGTCGAATCCGGTCGCCCCCAAAGGTCCTACTCAGGATAACTTAGACGGCATCAGAAGCGCGAAGTTTCCCGCGCTAGGGCCGCCTGGGGCCTCCCACGGCCAAAGTGGGCTCGGCGGGCGTCTTCTGACGCGTGCAGCTAACGGCCGCGCAGGATGCGGGCCTTGTTGCGTTCCCAGTCGCGGTCCTTCTCCACTGCGCGCTTGTCGTGCTGCTTCTTGCCTTTGGCGAGTCCGACCGTAAGCTTCGCGCGGCCCGCCTTCCAATAAAGCTCGAGCGGCACCAGGGTATAGCCGCGCCGCTCAACCGAGCCGATGAGCGATTGCAGCTCGCTTCTCCTCAGGAGGAGTTTGCGGGTACGCACGGGGTCGGCGGTCACATGAGTCGATGTCGAGCGCAGGGGCGAGAGATGGGCGCCAATCAGGAAGGCTTCTCCATTTCTCAGGTAGACATAGGCTTCGGCAAGCTGCGCGCGCCCGGCGCGCATGGATTTGACTTCCCAGCCCTGCAGCGCAAGCCCCGCCTCGTAGCGCTCCTCGATGAAGTACTCGAAGCGCGCCTTGCGGTTCTCGGCGATCAGGCGTGGAGTGGCAGCGGCTTGAGGCATGAGCAATGAAGTAAATGCGGTCCGTGATTGTAGCCTCTGCGACGCGGGGCCGTGACGTGCTCAGTCGCGAGCGCTGGATGGATCGGTGATTGGCGTCGGCTCTCCGGCGCGTCGATAAACGACGCCACCCTTCATGACGAAGTGCACGCGTCGAAGCGCGCGGGGTCACTGAAGGGATCCCCTGCGGTTGCGACGATGTCGGCGTATCGCCCCGGCTGAATCGAGCCGATCTCATCCGTGGCGCCGATGAGATCGGCGGCATTGCGCGTCGCTGCGAACAGCGTCTCGCTGGGCTGCAGAGCGTTCGCGGTCAGGAGCGTAAAGTCCTGCGTGTGATCGCCTTCCGGATGTCGGTGCCGTAGGCAATCTTGACGCCCGACTTCACCGCCAGCGGCAAATTGTGCTTGGGCCTCAAGCGCCGCGTTGTATCACTCACGCTGTGCCGCACACCACCGCTCTAATGCGCGGTGCTGGCTATTAACGGCTGCCGGGCGCAGGCGCGCGAGCGGCGGGTGCTGCGGCGAATTCGCCCCAGTTTTACATTAGGATCGCAAGGATGCGGGAATTGAAGCGTTCAGCACTCCTCGCGCAGTCGCCGGCGCGACTCTTTGCGCTCATCAGCGATATCGAGCGCTACCCGGAGTTTGTTCCCGGCTGCACGCGGGCACGTATCGAATCGCGCACTGACAATGAAATCATTGCCACCTTGAGCGTGCGCCGCGGTGCGCTGCGCACCGAATTCACCACCCGCAACGAGCTTGATCCCAACCGGCGCGTGACCATGAATCTGGTGCACGGTCCATTCAGCACGCTGCGGGGCGAGTGGCTGCTGACGCCCATCGCCGATGCGGGTTGCCGGGTGGACCTCAGCATGCGTTTCGAATTCTCAAATCCCTTGTCGGCCGTCATCTTCGAGCCGCTCTTCGCGCAGACCGTCGGCGAGCTCATGGATGCCTTCGTCGCGCGCGCACGCAATATCGACCCATGAGCCCTGAAGTGATGAAGCACTGCGTCGTCGCGTACGCGACGACTGAGCGGCAACATCTGTGGAGTGTCGCTCTCGCGCCGGGTGCGAGCATCCAGGATGCGATCAATGCTGCGCGGGCGCAGGCGGGAGAGTTCAACGTGCCGTGGGATGACGCGCCGGTCGGGATTTTCGGTGAGCTGCGCTCGCGTACCGATTGCCCTGCCGACGGCGATCGCATCGAGCTCTACCGCGCACTGCCGCGCGATCCGCGCGCCGAGCGGCGCGAGCGGGTGCGCCAGGCGCGCCTGGCGGCGCGGCGCGGCTAGGCGCCCGCGCGCGGCGGGGAAGGCGCAACCGGCGTTACGGGCTCGGTGATGGGGGCGGCGTTCTCGCCTTCCTTTTCGACGCGCGCCACCTTGTCGGCGGCGAAGAACACGGTGAGCCTGCGATGCACGGGCGCGTGCACGCGACCCTTGCGCAGATAGTAGAGATAGTCCCAACGGTCGGCGTCAAACGTCGCCGGCACCATCGGCGTGCCCAAGAGGTAGCGCACCTGCGCGCGGGTCATGCCGATCTCGAGCTTGTCCACCAGCCGCGGCTCGAGGAAATTCCCCTGCTGAATCGCCATCCGGTACACGCAGCCACCCTGCGCGAGGCACACGAGTAGCAGTGCAATCAGGACATGGGGCGGGCGGGCGGCGAAACAGGCTTCTCGTAGGCGCATGCGAGTCCAAAAGAGGATAATACGATTCGTATCATACACGGCGGCCCGGACGAGCTCATTTCGGGCAAGTCGGTGGAGAGGGGTGAATGGAAGGCAAGGATCTTCGCAAGGCGGGTCTCAAGGTCACGCTGCCGCGGCTGAAGATTCTGGAGATCCTGGAGCGTAGCAGCACGCGTCACCTGTCCGCGGAGGACATCTACCGCAGCCTGCTCGAATCAAACGAAGACATCGGTCTTGCGACCGTCTATCGGGTGCTCACGCAGTTTGAGGCCGCAAGTCTCGTCACGCGCCATCATTTCGAGGACGGCATGGCGGTCTTTGAATTGAACGAGGGAACGCACCACGATCATATCGTGTGCCTCGACTGCGGGCGCGTTGAGGAGTTCACCGAAGAGGGCATCGAGGCGCGCCAGACGGCGGTCGCGAAACGCTTGGGGTTTGAGATTCGCGAGCACTCGCTCATCCTCTACGGACACTGTCGCAAGAGCCCGTGTCCGCACAGAAAGCAGATCACTTAAGGCTAGCTGCGCCTTTTGGCCGCCGCGGTGCTGGGCGCCGGTGCCGCAGGCGCCGCGGCGCGCAGCATCTCTCCCGCATGCTCGCGCGCCTTCGCAGTCACTTCGATGCCGCCGAGCATGCGCGCCAGTTCATCGATGCGTTCGGGCGGCGAGAGCTGCGCAAGCTCGGTGCGCGTGGTGCGACCGTCGCTCGCCTTGGTCACGCGCAGATGCTGATGCCCTTGGGAGGCGACCTGGGGCAGATGAGTCACGCAGATGACCTGGCCGCCCTTGCCGAGCGCGCGCAATTCCCGGCCGACGATTTCCGCGACCGCGCCGCCGATGCCCGCGTCGACTTCATCGAAGATCATGCAGCGCGTATCGCGCGCCGCGCACGACACCTGCACGGCGAGCGACAGCCGTGAGAGCTCGCCGCCGGAGGCGACCTTGGCGAGCGGCCGTAGCGGCTGCCCGGGATTGGCCGTGACACGAAATTCAACCTGGTCGATGCCATGCACGGCAGGCTCGGCCTCGGTCAGGGGCGTGACCTCAACCTGGAAGCGCCCGCCCGTCATGCCGAGTGACTGCATGCGCAGGGTGATGTCCTTGGCGAGCTGCCGCGCTGCAGTCGAGCGCCGCGCGGACAGCTGCTGGGCGAGCGTGCGATAGTTGACGAGCGCGTTCGCCTGATCTTTCTTGAGGCCCGCAAGATCCGTGTCGGCGTGTTCGAGCGCCTCAAGTTCTGCAACGAGCGCGCGCGAGCGCTCGGGCAGCTCGCGCGGCGTCACCCGGTGCTTGCGCGCGAGCTCCTCAATCGCGGTGAGGCGCGTCTCCACGTAATCCTGGCGGCCCGTGTCGACTTCGAGGCCATCCAAATAATGCTGCAGCTCGCGGGCGGCCTCGCGGATTTGGATGCCGGCCTCTTCCACCAGGGTCGCAACCGATGCGAGCGCCGCATCGAGCGATGCCAAATTCTTCAAAGCCTGCAGGGCGCGGCTCACCCCTGCGTGGGCGCTGCCGTCTTCCTCTTCGAAGAGCTGCTGCAACGCGGCCTGCGCGCCTGTGGCGAGGCGCCCGTGGTTCGCGAGGCGCGCGCTCTCCTGCGTCAGCTCCTCAAACTCATCCGGCCCGAGCTGCAGAGCCTGGAGCTCGCGCGCGTGGTGCTGCAGAAGCTCAAGACGCGACTCGCGCTCGTGCACCCGGCCTTCCAGTGCGAGCGTGCGATTCAGGATTTCGAGCCACACGCGGTGGGCGATCCCGACCTGTGCGGCGAGCGACTCGAGTCGCCCGAAGCCATCGAGCAGCTCGCGCTGCGAGCTTGCGCGCACCAGGGACTGAAATTCGTGCTGGCCGTGAATGTCGATGAGGATGTGGCCGAGCTCGCGCAGCAGCTGCACGGGCGCGGCCTGACCATTGATATAGGCTCGCGTGCGGCCATCGCTGCCGACGACGCGGCGAATGGCGAGTTCCCCCTCGCAGCTGATCGATTGCTCATCGAGCCAGCGCTTGAGCTCACGCGGACCATTGACGATGTCGAAGGTCGCCGAAACCTCGGCGCGCTCGGCGCCGTGGCGTACGACTTCGGCGCCGGCGCGCCCGCCGGCGAGAAGCTGCAGCGCATCGACCACGATGGACTTGCCGGCGCCGGTCTCGCCCGTGAGCACCGTGAGTCCGGGATGCCATTCGATCTCGAGCTGATCGATGATGGCGAAGTCGCGGATTTGCAGCGAGGTGAGCATGGATGCCTAGCGCGAGTGATCGTGACTGCCGTGGCCCCAATGCAGCTTGGAGCGTAGCGCGCGATAGTAGTCGTGGTCGACCGGATGCAGGAGCGTGACGCACTCGCGCGCCTGTTTGACGCTCAGGCGGTCGCCGGGCGTGATTTCGGCGAGCACCGCGCCGTCGCACACCAGTTGCGCGTGGCGGTCGTGTCGATCGAGCAGCAGAATCTCGATGGTGGAGCGGGCGGAAACGACGATCGGGCGGTTCGACAGGGTATGCGGGCAGATGGTTGCGAGGACGAAGACCGGAAGATGCGGCTCGACGATGGGGCCCCCGCAGGAGAGGGCATACGCGGTTGAGCCCGTGGCGCTCGCGACCACGACACCGTCGCCGGCGTGGGTATTGACGTAGCGGCCATCCACGTGCGAGTCGACGTCCACCATGCGCCCGGTGGCGAGTCTTTGCAGCACGACGTCGTTCAACGCCAGCGCCTGCGCGATGACGCCGCCTGCGTTCGCCAGCTCCGCGGCCAGCAGCGGACGCTCATCGGCGACGAGCCTGCCCTGCAACGCGGCGTCGACCTCCGCCACGAGCTCCTCCGGCATGACGTCGGTCAAAAACCCGAGCCGCCCGCGATTGATGCCGAGAAGCGGTACGCCGTGACGCGCCACGAGTCCCGCGGCATAGAGGAGCGTGCCATCCCCGCCGATGGCGATGACGAGATCCGCCTGCTGCACAAGCTCCGCGAGCGGCACGCGCACGACACCGGTCGTGGCCGCCGGCAGCGGCGTCTGTGCACCCACCAGCACCTTGATCTTGCGTGCGGCGAGGTGCGGGATGAGCACGCTCAAGGGCTCCGCGACCTGCGGGTCTGCAAAGCGGCCGACGAGCGCGCACGAGCGAACGGGAAAGGCCATCGAGGATCCTGGATCAAGCCGCGCACGAGCGCGCGGGCGCGTCTTTGTAACACGCCCGCCGAGGGCGGCCAATCGTCGATTGGTCCCGAAACAGCGCTTGCTTGACGCTCGCCATGCGCCTCGTTAGCTTCTAGAGGACATGGTCAACGATGTTCCGGACGATGCTCTGAGTGAACGCGCCCAACAGCTGCTGCGGGCGCTCATTGAGAACTACATCCGCGACGGCCAGCCGGTGGGCTCGCGGGTATTGTCGCGGGACTCGGGCCTGCAGTTAAGTTCAGCCACCATCCGCAACGTCATGGCGGACCTTGAGGAATGGGGCTTCGTCACCTCCCCGCACACCTCCGCAGGCAGGATCCCGACCGACAAGGGCTATCGATTCTTCGTCGATACGTTGCTGCAGGTGCAGCCGCTCGATGGCGCCGCGGTGACCGAGATCCGTCGGCAGCTCGATGGCACGCACGACAGCAAGAAGGCGCTGGTTGCAGCCGCCTCGCAGCTTTTGTCCAGTGTCACGCATTTGGCGGGCGTCGTGACGCTGCCGCGCAGCCCCATCGCGACCACGACGCAAATCGAGTTCGTCGCGCTCTCGGAAAATCGCGTGCTCGTGATTCTGGTGTTCGATGATCGGGAGGTGCAGAACCGCATCATCCAGCTCGAGCGCCACTACAGCTCCGAGGAGTTGAAGCGCGCCTCGAACTATCTCAACGCGCAGCTGCGCGGGCGCACATTGGCGGAGCTGCGCACCGAGCTGTTGCGGCAGATGCGCGAGACGCACGAGGACATGAATCAGATCATGCTCGATGCAATTTCCGTGGCGCAGCGCTTCTTCGCCGAAGGGGAGAAGGAGCGTCTGGAATATGTCATCGCCGGGGAGACGAATCTCATGGGAGTCGCGGAGCTCTCGAGTGTGGAGAAGCTGCGGCGCCTGTTCGAGGCCTTCAACGAGCAGCGCGATGTGTTGCATCTGCTCGACCACAGCCTGGGCGCGGACGGGGTGCAGATCTTCATCGGCCACGAGTCGGGCTATCAGATTCTGGATGACTGCAGCGTCGTGACGGCCCCCTATACCAGCGGCGATTCCGTGATCGGCGTACTCGGGGTCATCGGGCCTACGCGCATGGCCTACGAGCGCGTCATCCCCATCGTGGAGATGACTGCAAAGCTTCTCGGTTCAGCCTTGAATTTGCGGCGCTGAGGCCCCAAGTTCTGTATCTGATACGGGTGTGGTCTCGCGGTAGTTCTTTTTTTCTTGAGATATAGCCTGTAATTAATTGTAATTTCAGGAGTTATTAATGCGTTCTTCTGATGCCGAGCCGACGGCGGTACTGCCGGAGACCGCCACGCAGCTGGTGGAGCTCGAGCGCGTGCAACAGGAGCTCGCGCAATCCGAGGAGCGCGCGAAGAACCATTGGGACCAGTATCTGCGGGCGGTCGCCGAGCTCGACAATGTGCGCAAGCGCGCGCAGCGCGACATCGAGGCCGCCAATCGCTATGGGCTCGAGAAATTCGTGCTTGAGCTCCTGCCGGTGAAGGACAGCCTGGAGCTTGCGGTGGAGAATGCCGGGCGCGCCGACAGCGCAAGCCTCGCCGCCGGCCAGGAGGCCACCTTGCAGCTGCTCGACAAGGCTTTGAAGGCGCAGGACGTGAAGACTCTGGACCCCCTGGGCGAGCCGTTCGATCCCTCGCGCCACGAGGCGATGATGGCGCAGCCTTCGACGAGCGCAGAGCCCAATTCGATCCTGAAAGTGGTGCAAAGCGGCTATGAGCTGAACGGCCGGCTGCTGCGCCCGGCACGCGTGATCATCGCCAAGGCCCCCTGAAGCCTTTGTATGTTGACGGTATTAACTTGAATTGCAGCCGAGCGCACCCCAAAAAGTGCTCCAGCAGCGGCTAGTGAAATTTTCGGAGTCATCTCATGGCAAAGACAATCGGTATTGACCTCGGCACGACGAATTCGTGCGTCGCCATCATGGAAGGCGGCAAGCCTCGCGTGATCGAGAACAGTGAAGGCGATCGAACGACGCCCTCCATCGTCGCCTTTACCAAGGACGACGAAGTGCTCGTCGGCCAGTCGGCCAAGCGCCAGGCGGTCACCAATCCGCAGAACACCCTGTTCGCCGTCAAGCGCCTGATCGGACGGCGCTTCGAGGACGAGGTGGTGCAGCGCGACATCAAGATGGTGCCGTACAAGGTCATCCGCGCCGACAACGGCGATGCCTGGGTTGAGGCGCAGGGTAAGAAAATGGCGCCGCCGGAGATCTCGGCGCGCGTCCTCATGAAGATGAAGAAGACGGCCGAGGATTATCTGGGCGAGCCGGTCACCGAGGCGGTGATCACCGTGCCCGCCTATTTCAATGACTCGCAGCGCCAGGCGACCAAGGACGCCGGCCGCATCGCGGGGCTTGAAGTGAAGCGCATCATCAATGAGCCCACCGCCGCGGCGCTCGCCTACGGGCTCGACAAGCAGGGTGGCGATCGCAAGATCGCCGTGTACGACCTCGGCGGCGGCACCTTCGACGTGTCGCTCATCGAGATCGCGGCCGTCGACGGCGAGCGCCAGTTCGAAGTGCTCTCCACCAACGGCGACACCTTCCTCGGGGGCGAGGACTTCGACCTGCGCATCATCAATTTCCTCGCCGACACGTTCGAGAAGGAATCCGGCGTCGACGTGCGCAAGGATCCCCTGGCGATGCAGCGCCTGAAGGAGGCGGGTGAGAAGGCGAAGATCGAGCTCTCCTCGAGCCAGCAGACCGACGTCAACCTGCCATATATCACGGCGGATGCCGCGGGCCCGAAGCACCTCAACATCAAGCTGACGCGCGCGAAGCTCGAGTCGCTGGTGGAGGATCTGGTCAAGAAGACCATCGGTCCGTGCCGCACGGCCATGCAGGATGCCGGTGTTTCGGCCGACCAGATCGCCGAAGTGATTCTGGTCGGTGGTCAGACCCGCATGCCGCTCGTGCAGAAGTACGTGAAGGACTTCTTCGGCAAGGAGCCGCGGCGTGACGTCAATCCTGATGAGGCGGTCGCCGTGGGCGCTGCGATTCAGGGCGGCGTGCTCGCCGGCGAAGTGAAGGATGTGCTGCTCCTCGACGTGACTCCCCTGTCGCTCGGCATCGAGACCCTGGGCGGCGTCATGACAAAGCTTATCGAGAAAAACACCACGATTCCGACCAAGGCGTCGCAGACCTTCTCCACCGCCGACGACAATCAGACGGCCGTGACCATTCACGTGCTGCAGGGCGAGCGGGATCGCTCGAGCGATAACAAGTCGCTCGGTAAATTTGACCTGACGGATATTCCGCCGGCGCCGCGCGGCATGCCGCAGGTGGAAGTCGCTTTCGACATCGACGCCAATGGCATCTTGAATGTCTCGGCGAAGGACAAGGCGACCGGCAAGGAACAGAAGATCGTGATCAAGGCCTCGAGCGGCCTCAACGAGGATGAGATCAAGCGCATGGTGCGCGATGCCGAGGCGCATGCGGAGGAAGACAAGCGCTTCCGCGAGCTCGTCGACACGCGCAACAAGGCCGATGCCCTCATCCATTCGGTGGGCAAGACGCTGACGGAATTGGGCGAGAAGGTCGACGGCGCCGAGCGCGCCAAGATCGAGTCCGCCATCTCGGATCTGCGCTCGGCGCTCAAGGCCGAGGACAAGGCTGTCATTGAGAAGAAGACGGAGGCCCTGGCGCAGGCCTCCGCCGCCCTCGCGCAGCGCGCCTATGCGGATACTCAGGGTAGCGCCGGGGCAGGTGCGGGTGGGCCGGAAGGCGGACCCTCACCCGATGGAGCGCCCAAGGGGCCGGGCCGCGAGGATGTGGTCGACGCCGAATTCGAGGAAGTGAAGGATAAGGATCGCAAGGCCTCTTAAATCCCAACGCCGATAAGGTGGGCATGGCAAAGCGCGACTATTACAAGGTACTCGACGTACCGAAAAACGCGACCGAAGCGGAGATCAAGAAAGCATATCGTCGCCTGGCGATGAAGTTTCATCCGGATAGAAATCCGCATGACGGCGACGCCGAAGAGAAGTTCAAGGAGGCGAAGGAGGCGAGCGAAGTCCTAAGCGACGCGCACAAGCGCGCCGCCTACGATCAGTTCGGCCACGCAGGTCTTGAGGCGGCCTCGGGCGGCCGCGGGCGCGGCAGCGCCGCGGATGCGTTCGGCGATATTTTCGGCGATGTGTTTGGCGACATCTTCGGAGCCTCCCGAAGGGGCGGCCGCTCCCAGGTGTTTCGCGGCGCGGATCTGCGCTACGAGCTCGACCTCGATCTCAATCAGGCGGTCTTCGGCAAGACCGTGGAGCTTGAGGTCCCGAAGCTTTCCGAATGTGAGACCTGCCACGGCACGGGCGCGGCGAAGGGCAGCACGCCCTCGGCTTGCGACACCTGCGGCGGTTCCGGCCAGGTGCGCATGTCGCAAGGCTTCTTCCAACTGCAGCAGACCTGCCCGCGCTGCCGCGGCACGGGCACGGTGGTGCGCAATCCCTGCGATACCTGCTTAGGCCAGGGACGCGTGCGGCGCACGCGCACGCTGTCGGTGAAAGTCCCCCCGGGGGTTGACACCGGCGATCGCATCCGCCTGGCAGGCGAGGGCGAGGCCGGCAGAAATGGCGGCCCGGCGGGGGATCTCTATGTTGAAGTGCAGGTGCGCGAACATCCCATCTTCGAGCGCGACGGCGAGCATTTGAGCTGCGAGGTGCCGGTGAGCTTCGCAACCGCCGCGCTCGGCGGCAGCGTGATCGTGCCGACGCTCGATGGCGAAGTGACCATCCGGGTGCCCGCGGAAACCCAGTCGGGCCGGGTGTTTCGTTTGAAGGACAAGGGCGTGAAGCCGGTGCGTGGCGGTGCGCGCGGGGATCTATTCTGCCGGGTGGTCATTGAAACGCCGGTCAAGCTCGGCGCCGAACAGCGCGAGCTCATCCGTCAGTTGGAAGAATCGCTGCGCGGCGACTCGGAGCGCCACGCACCACGCGCGCAGGGCTTCTTCGAGGGCGTCAAACGATTCTTCTCCGGTGATCCGCGCCCATGATTCGCGCGGTGCTCGTGGGTGCCACGGGCCGCATGGGCCAGGCGATCATCCGCGTCGCATCGGACGGGGGGGACATCAACATCACGGCGGCGGTGGATTCCCCGGAGAGCACGCTTCTCGGTCGCGATGCCGGTGAACTCGCAGGCGTGCGCTCTTTGGAGATTCCCGTCACCTGCGATCTTGCCGCGGCGCTCGCCCTTGCCGACGTCGTCATCGATTTCTCCAGCCCCAAGGCGACCGAGGAGCATCTTGCGGCCTGCCGCAAGGCGGGCAAGCCGCTCCTCCTTGGCACGACCGGCCACAGTCCCGCGGTGGCCCATCTCTTCGAACGCGCCGCGCGCGAGATCGCACTCCTCGTGTCCCCCAACACCAGCCTCGGCGCCACGGTGCTCCTCGAGCTTGCGCGCGTCGCCGCGGGAGCGCTGCCGCGTGAGTTCGACGCTGAGATCATCGAGGCCCATCACCGGATGAAGAAGGATGCGCCTTCGGGGACCGCGCTTGCGCTGGGCGCGGCTGTGGCTCAGGGGCGCGGCGGACAGCTCACCGACATCGCGGTCATGGACCGGCAGCGCGGCGCCATGCGACGCAGCGGTGATATCGGCTTTGCGGTGGTGCGCGGGGGCACTCTCGTGGGCGAGCACACCGTGCTCTTTGCGGGCGACGGGGAGGAGCTCACCCTCACGCATCGGGCGGTGGATCGCTCGATTTTCGCCAAAGGGGCGCTGCGCGCCGCGGCATGGCTTACGGTCCAGCCGCCCGGACGCTACAACATGGGCGATATTTTGCTCACTAAAACCGGATGTTAGGGCGATTTCTGCAGTGGCAGCGCAGCATCTGGCCCGCACGCAAAATCCCGTTCCCGCCGTGGACACACCGATCGAGCGCCCGTAAACTTTCGGGGCAATCGGTTGGGTTAGTCCGTGCAAGGCGGGAGGATGTTCGATGAGAACTCCTCCCGCTTTGTATATCCGGGCCAACATTTCAAATCTTCGCAATGTCGGGCGCAGCCCATGACCACCACAGTACCTGCGGTGCTGGCGCTTGCGGATGGAACGATCTTCCGCGGCCACTCCATCGGAGCCAAAGGCAATACCACCGGCGAAGTCGTTTTCAACACCGCGCTCACGGGCTATCAGGAAGTGCTCACCGATCCCTCGTACGCGCGGCAGATCGTCACTCTCACCTATCCGCACATCGGCAACACCGGCGCGACCCCCGAGGATCTGGAGGCTGCGCAGATTTTCGCCGCGGGTCTCGTGATCCGCGACTTGCCGGTGGCCGCCAGCAACTGGCGCGCGGTCGAGCCGCTCGGAAGATTTCTCGAGCGCGGCCGCATCGTCGCGATTGCCGGGATCGACACGCGTCAGTTGACGCGCGCGCTGCGCGAGAAGGGCGCGCAGTCCGGCTGCATCATGACCGGGGAACAGCTCGATGAGGGCGCCGCGGTGAAGGCGGCGCGCAAGTTTCCCGGATTGAAGGGCATGGACTTGGCGAAAGCAGTGTCGGTGCGACGCGCCTATCAATGGAACGAGGGCAGCCTCTGGCAGGCAAGCACGCGCCCGACGATTCGCGCGAATCAGCGCCTGCACGTGGTCGCCTACGATTTCGGCATCAAGCGCAATATCCTGCGGCTGTTGGCGGACTATGGCTGCCGCGTGACCGTGGTGCCGGCGCAGACCGGCGCCGCCGAAGCCCTGGAGCTTGCACCCGATGGCGTGTTTCTCTCCAACGGTCCGGGAGATCCTGAGCCGTGCGAGTATGCCATCCGCGCCGTGCAGGATTTCCTGAAGACCGACCTGCCGGTGTTTGGGATCTGCCTCGGGCACCAGATCCTGGGGCTCGCCTCCGGAGCACGCACCGTGAAGATGAAATTCGGCCATCACGGCGCCAATCATCCGGTGCAGGACCTGGACTCGGGGCGCGTTTTCATCACGAGCCAAAATCACGGCTTCGCCGTGGATGAGGCGACGCTGCCGCAGAGCGTGCGCGCCACGCACCGCTCGCTCTTTGACGGCTCACTGCAGGGTCTCGCGTTCAAGGAGCACCCCGCGTTCGGCTTTCAGGGACACCCGGAGGCGAGTCCCGGTCCGCATGATCTGCGCGTGCTCTTCGAGCGCTTCAACCATCTCATGCTGCGACGGCTGCAGAAGCTTCTGGCGGCGCATGCCTAAGCGCACGGACATCAAGAGCATTCTGATCATCGGCGCAGGTCCGATCATCATCGGGCAGGCCTGCGAGTTCGACTACTCCGGAGCGCAGGCCTGCAAGGCGCTGCGCGAAGAGGGCTACCGGGTGGTGCTCGTCAACTCCAATCCCGCGACCATCATGACGGACCCCGAGACGGCCGATGCCGTCTACATCGAGCCCATCAACTGGCGCACCATCGCCCGCATCATTGAGAAGGAGCGTCCGGACGCACTCTTGCCGACCATGGGCGGCCAGACCGCGCTCAATACCGCGCTCGATCTGGTGCGCGAAGGGGTGCTCGAGAAGTACGGCGTGGAGCTCATCGCCGCCTCGCGCGCCGCCATCGACATGGCGGAGGATCGCGAGCTGTTTCGCGATGCCATGCGCGCCATCGGCCTTGAGGTGCCGCTGTCGCGCCTGGCGCGCACCCTGGAGGAGGGGCTTGCCGCGGTGGCGGAAGTGGGCTACCCGGTCGTCATCCGCCCGTCCTTCACGCTGGGCGGCTCGGGCGGCGGCATCGCCTACAACCGCGAAGAGTTCGAGGTGATGGTGGTGCGCGGCCTGGACGCATCGCCCACCTCCGAGGTGCTCCTCGAAGAGTCGGTGCTCGGCTGGAAAGAGTTTGAGATGGAGGTGGTGCGCGACCGGGCGGACAACTGCATCATCGTCTGTTCCATCGAGAACCTGGATCCCATGGGCGTGCACACCGGCGACTCGATCACGGTCGCGCCCGCGCAGACGCTGACCGACAAGGAGTATCAGCGCATGCGCGAGGCATCGATCGCGGTGCTGCGCAAGATCGGTGTGGAGACCGGCGGCTCGAACGTGCAGTTCGCGGTCAATCCCAACGATGGGCGGCTCCTCGTGATCGAGATGAATCCGCGCGTGTCGCGCTCCTCGGCGCTGGCATCGAAGGCGACCGGCTTTCCGATCGCGAAAATCGCGGCGAAGCTCGCCGTCGGCTACACGCTCGATGAGCTGAAGAACGACATCACGGGCGGTGCGACGCCCGCTTCCTTCGAGCCGTCAATCGACTATGTAGTCACCAAGATTCCGCGCTTCACCTTCGAGAAATTCCCCGCCGCCAATGATCGGCTGACGACGCAGATGAAATCCGTCGGCGAGGTGATGGCGATCGGCCGCAGTTTTCAGGAGTCGCTGCAGAAGGCGCTGCGCGGCCTTGAGACCGGGCTCGACGGACTCGTCGAGATGCTGCCGTTGCCGCTCTCGGAGGAGAACGCGGCGAAGCTCGAATACGAGCTGCGCTCCCCGGGTGCGGACCGGCTCCTCTATACCGCCGATGCCTTCCGTGCCGGTTGGCCCATCGAGCGGGTGTATGAGCTGACGCGCATCGATCCGTGGTTCCTGGCGCAGATCGAGGATCTCATCAAAGAGGAGGGGCGGTTGCGCGCGGCTGGCGCGGCCGGCCTTGATGCCGCGCGTCTGCGTGCGCTCAAGAGGAAGGGTTTCTCCGACAGCCGGCTTGCGCGCCTGACGGCGCAGAGCGAAGAGCGTCTGCGGCAGCGCCGCCACGAGTGGGGCATACGCCCGGTCTATAAGAGAGTCGATACCTGCGCGGCAGAGTTCGCAACCTCCACGGCCTACATGTACTCGACCTACGAGGAGGAGTGCGAAGCGGCCCCGACGCAGCGGCGCAAGATCATGATCCTGGGAGGCGGCCCGAACCGCATCGGGCAGGGGATCGAGTTCGACTACTGCTGCGTGCACGCCGCGCTTGCGCTGCGCGAGGATGGCTTCGAGACCATCATGGTCAACTGCAATCCGGAGACCGTCTCCACCGACTACGATATTTCCGATCGACTGTATTTCGAGCCGCTCACTCTTGAGGACGTGCTCGAGATCATGGACCGCGAGAAGCCCGAGGGCGTCATCGTGCAGTTCGGGGGGCAGACGCCGCTCAAACTGTCGCGCGCACTCGAAGCGGCAGGCGCCCCCATCATCGGCACGTCCCCGGACTCGATCGATGTCGCCGAGGACCGCGAGCGTTTTCAGATTCTCGTCAAACAGCTCGCCTTGAAGCAGCCCGCCAATGCCACGGCGCGCGCCGAAGAGCAGGCGGTGCAGCTTGCGCGCGAGGTGGGCTATCCCCTGGTGGTGCGGCCCTCCTATGTGCTCGGCGGGCGCGCCATGGAAGTGGTCTTCAATGAGGACGACCTGCGCACCTACATGCGAGTCGCGATGCGCGTCTCCAACGACAGTCCGGTGCTGCTCGACCGCTTTCTCGACGTCGCCATCGAGGTGGACGTGGATGCGGTGTGCGATGGCGAACACGTCCTGATCGGCGGCATCATGGAGCACATCGAGCAGGCGGGCGTACACTCCGGGGACTCCGGCTGCTCGCTGCCGCCCAATAGCCTGAGCGCCGACATCCAGCTGCAGCTGCGCGAGCAGACACGCAAGCTTGCCAAGGCGCTCTCGGTGGTGGGTCTCATGAACATCCAGTTTGCGATCCAGAATGGCGTGATCCACATCCTTGAAGTCAATCCGCGCGCCTCGCGCACGGTGCCGTTCGTGTCGAAGGCGACCGGCGTGCAGCTCGCCAAGGTCGCCGCGCGCGTCATGACGGGGCGCAAGCTTCGTGAACTCGGGCACCTCGAGGAGCGCGTGCCCAATTATTTCAGCGTGAAGGAAGCCGTGTTTCCGTTCGTCAAATTCCCCGAGGCCGATCCCATCCTGGGGCCCGAAATGAAGTCGACCGGAGAAGTCATGGGCACGGGCCGCACTTTCGGCGAAGCCTATGCCAAGGCGCAGGCCGCCTCCGGCGTGACCCTGCCGCGAAGCGGCGTGTGTCTCTTGAGCGTGCGCGAGCGCGACAAGCCCGGCGCCGTGCAGCTCGGCGCGCGCCTCATCGCCTATGGCTTCACGCTGGTTGCCACCGACGGCACCTCGCGTGCGCTCGCCGAAGCGGGCATCGCCTGCCGCCGCGTCAACAAGGTTCGCGAGGGACGCCCGCACATCGTCGACATGATCAAAAATGACGAGATTGATTTGATCGTCAACACGACCGAGGGCAAGCAGGCGATCCGCGAGTCGAACTCGATCCGGCGCGAGGCGGTGCACCGGCGCGTGACGTACTACACGACTTTGGCGGCGGCGGTTGCGACCTGCGAAGCACTCGATCATCTGGACGAGGTGGACGTGAACCGTCTGCAAGATCTGCATCGCGAGGGACTGCCGGTATGAAACGCACGCCCATGACTGCACGCGGCGCCGAGGTGCTGCGCGCCGAGTTGAAGCGCCTGAAGTCCGAGGCACGCCCGCAGGTCATTCATGCGATTGCCGAGGCGCGCGCGCACGGCGATCTGTCGGAGAACGCTGAGTATCACGCGGCGCGCGAGCAGCAGGGGTTCATTGAGGGCCGCATCAACGAGCTTGAGGCGAAGTTCGCGAACGCCGAGATCATCGATCCGAAATCTTTGCCGGCGAGCGGCCGGGTGGTGTTCGGCGCGACGGTGGAACTGGAGGATCAAGAGGGCGCGAGCCGCGTCGTCTATCAGATCGTGGGCGAGGATGAGGCAGATATCCGCGCCGGGCGCATTTCCATCACCTCACCGATAGCCCGCGCCCTCGTCGCCAAGGAGATTGGCGACATCGTCGATGTCGCGGCCCCGAGCGGGCGGCGCTCCTACGAGATCATCGCGGTGCGCTACGAGTGAGCGGCCGCTCGAAGAGCAGCAACCGCTGGCTGCAGGAGCACTTCTCCGACCCCTTCGTAAAACGCGCGAAGAAAGAGGGCCTGCGTTCGCGGGCGGTCTTCAAACTCGAGGAAATCGACCGGCGCGAGAAGCTTCTGCGTCAGGGACAGGTGTGCCTTGACCTCGGTGCCGCGCCCGGCGCCTGGAGTCAGTACGCGCGGCAGCGCGTCGGAAGGGCAGGCCGGGTCATCGCGAGCGATATCATTGCGATGCCGGAGCTTCCCGGGGTCGAGTTCGTGCAGGGGGACTTTCGCGAGCAAGAGGTGTTCGATGCGCTCCTGGCGCGGGCTGCGGAGCGCGGCGTCGATGTGCTCCTCTCTGACATGGCGCCGAACTTAAGCGGCGTCGACGCCATCGATGCGCCGCGCTCCCTATATCTTTCCGAACTGGCACTTGAATTAGCGGGTCGTGTCTTGAAGCGCGAGGGTGCTGCCCTGATCAAGGTGTTCCAGGGTGCCGGATTTGAGGAATTCGTGCGCACCGCGCGGCTGCAGTTCGCGACGGTTAAGCTCATGAAACCACAGGCTTCACGCTCTCGCAGCCCTGAGCTGTATCTGCTGGCGAAGGCCTTTGTGATGGTGTAGGTTCGAATGCAAGTTGCAGTGGACGTGGACGTGCTGCGCGCGAGGTTGGGCCCTTGAACGATTTGACGAAAAATATCCTGCTTTGGGTGGTGATCGTGCTGGTGCTGTTGGCGGTGTTCAGCCGCTATATGCCCCCGGTCGGCCAGCCCGAGGAGGTGCGCTACTCGAGCTTCCTGAACGACGTTAAGTCGAGCCGCGTCGAGTCGGTGGTCCTGCAGGGCGAGATGATCTATGGGGTCAGAAAGGACAAGACCCAATTCAAGACTTACAACCCCGAGACCGACTTCACGGCCCTGATCGGTGCCCTGTCGAAGGCGGACGTCGCCATCGAGGGCCGTCCGCCCAAGCAGCCGAATTTCGTGGCCCAGCTTCTGCTTCAGCTCGCGCCGGCGCTTCTCCTCATCATGGTCTTCGTCTACATGCTCAGGCAGATGCAGGGCGCATCCGGAGGGCGGGGGGCCATGTCCTTCGGCAAGAGCCGCGCGCGCCTCCTGGGCGAGGATCAGGTGAATGTGACCTTCGCCGACGTCGCCGGAGTTGAAGAGGCGAAGCAGGAAGTCTCCGAGATCGTCGATTTTCTTAAAGACCCGGGCAAGTTCCAGAAACTCGGCGGCAAGATCCCGAAGGGCGTCCTCATGGTCGGCTCGCCCGGCACCGGCAAGACGCTGCTGGCGCGCGCCATCGCAGGCGAGGCGAAAGTGCCCTTCTTCACCATCTCCGGATCCGACTTCGTGGAAATGTTCGTCGGCGTCGGCGCCTCGCGCGTGCGCGACATGTTCGAGCAGGCGAAGAAGCACGCGCCGTGCATCATTTTTATTGACGAGATCGATGCCGTCGGGCGCCATCGTGGCGCGGGCCTCGGCGGCGGTCACGACGAGCGCGAGCAGACGCTGAATCAGCTGCTCGTCGAGATGGACGGCTTCGAGGGCAATGAGGGCATCATCGTCATTGCCGCCACCAATCGCCCCGACGTGCTCGATCCGGCGCTGCTGCGTCCCGGTCGATTTGACCGCCAGGTGGTCGTGCCACTGCCGGATGTGCGCGGGCGCGAGCAGATCCTGCGCGTGCATATGCGCCGCGTGCCGCTGGCCGATGATGTCAAGCCCGCGCTCATCGCGCGCGGCACCCCGGGATTCTCCGGCGCGGATCTGGCGAACCTCGTCAACGAGGCGGCGCTCTTTGCCGCGCGCGCCAACAAACGCACCGTGAGCATGGATGAGTTTGAGCGCGCCAAGGACAAGATCATGATGGGCGCCGAGCGGCGTTCCATGGTGATGACGGAAGACGAGAAGCGCATGACGGCCTATCACGAATCGGGCCACGCGATCGTCGGCATGAGCGTTCCCGAGCACGATCCGGTCTACAAGGTGACGATCATTCCGCGCGGCCGCGCGCTCGGCGTGACGCAATTCCTGCCCGAGCAGGACCGTTACAGCCTCTCCAAGCGCCGCATCGACAGCGCCATCACGACGCTCTTCGGTGGACGGGTCGCCGAGGAGATCATCTTTGGCCCCGAGCAGGTGACGACGGGCGCATCGAACGACATCGAGCGCGCGACCGAGCTTGCACGCAACATGGTCACGAAGTGGGGCCTGTCCGACAAATTAGGACCGCTCACCTACACCGAGGAGACGGGCGAAGTGTTTCTCGGCCGCAGCGTCACGCAGCACAAGCAGGTGTCCGACGGCACGGCCCACGCCATCGATGAAGAAGTGCGGCGCGTCATCGAAATCAACTACACGCGCGCCAAGGAGATTCTCGACAGCAATCTCGACAAGCTGCACGCCATGGCCGCGGCGCTGGTCAAATACGAGACCATCGACGAGCATCAGCTGAAGGACATCATGGAAGGCCGGCCGCCGAAGCCGCCCAGTGATTGGGACGATAGCCTCTCCAACACGCCGCCGAAGGCGCCTCTGGAAGGCGGCCAGCCCGGCAGCGTCGTCGGCTCGCCCGCCTAAGCCGAGCCATAAAGGCGCGAGGGGTTTGTCCCCGTACCTGCAGTGCGGGGCGAAGAAGCTCGATCTGTCGCGCGCCGTTGTCATGGGCGTGCTCAACGTCACCCCGGATTCCTTCTCCGATGGCGGGCGCTATCTCGAACCTGCCGCGGCCTGCGAGCATGCGCGGCGCATGATCGCCGCGGGCGCTGCCATCATCGACATTGGCGGAGAATCGACGCGACCGGGCGCGGAGCCCGTGCCCGTGCAGGAGGAGCTGCGCCGCGTGCTGCCCGTGATCGAAGCGCTCGCCGACTCCCCCGTCGTCCTCTCGATCGACACCATGAAGCCCGAGGTCATGCGCGCCGCGCTGCGTGCAGGCGCGGGCCTCATCAATGATGTGCGCGCTCTGCAAGAGCCCGGCGCTCTCGCGGCCGCACTCGAGGGCGACTGCGCCGTGTGTCTCATGCACATGCAGGGCGAGCCGCGCTCCATGCAGAAGGCCCCGCACTACGTCGACGTCGTGAAGGAGGTCAAGGCATTCCTTCACGCACGCGCGCATGCTTGCGAGGAGGCAGGGATTGCAAGGCAGCGCATCCTCATCGACCCGGGCTTCGGCTTTGGCAAGACGCAGGCGCACAATCTGGAGCTCCTGCGGCACCTTGATGAGCTTGCGCAAGAGCCCTGGCCGCTAGCCGTGGGCCTGTCGAGGAAGTCCATGCTGGGAAGCATCCTCGGGCGGCGCGATGGCGATCGGTTGGCTGCGAGCGTCGCGCTTGCGGTGATGGCGGTTTTACGCGACGCGCGCATCATCCGGGCGCACGATGTGGCCGCGACGGTGGATGCGTTGCAGGCGGTGGCGGCGGTCGCAGGCGGCGCTCACCCACAAAGGACGGAGGCACAGGAAATTGGGACGTAAATACTTCGGTACTGACGGCGTGCGCGGCCGCGTGGGCGAGCATCCGATGACCGTCGACTTCGCCTTGAATCTGGCGAGCGCCGCTGCGCGCGTGCTCGCCCCTGACGGCGGCACGGTGCTCATCGGCAAGGACACGCGCCTCTCGGGCTACATGTTTGAGTCTGCGCTGGAGGCGGGATTCTGCGCCGCAGGCGTCAATGCAATGCTCATTGGTCCGCTACCCACACCCGGAGTCGCCTACATGACGCGCCGCTTCGAGTGTGATTTCGGTGCGGTGATCAGCGCCTCGCACAACCTCTATGACGACAACGGCATCAAATTCTTCGATGCCACCGGAGCGAAGCTGTCCGATGACGTGGAAGAGCGCATCGAGGTTGAGATCGAACAGGGCCCGGTGACCCGCGCCTCGCGCAACCTCGGGCGTGCGACGCGCGTCGACCGCTCGCGCACTTATTATCAGGAGTTCTGCACCTCGACCATGCCGCCCGGCATGGATCTGTCGGGGCTCAAGATCGTCATCGATTGTGCCAACGGCGCCGCCTACAAGGTCGGCCCGCGGATGCTCGCGGACCTGGGCGCGGAAATCGTGCCCGTCGGCTGCTCGCCCAACGGCCGCAACATCAACGATGGCTGCGGCTCCACTCTGCCCGACCTCTTGCAGATGACGGTGCCGGGCGTGCGGGCCAACGTGGGACTTGCGCTCGACGGCGATGGCGACCGCCTCGTCATGGTCGATCACCTGGGCCGCATCGTCGATGGCGACCAGCTCCTCTACATCATCGCGCGGGCGCGCAAGCTGGACGGCACATTGCAGGGTCCCGTGGTCGGCACCGTCATGAGTAACTTCGGCCTCGAGCTTGCCATGCGTGCGGCCGGAGTTGATTTTCGCCGCGCGCAGGTCGGGGACCGCAATGTGCTCGGCATGCTGAAAGAGGTGGGCGGCCTCCTGGGCGGGGAAACCTCAGGCCACATCCTGTGTCTGGATAAGACCACGACCGGCGATGGGCTCGTAAGCGCACTGCAGGTGCTCGCCGTCATGAAGCAGACCGGCCATTCGCTCGCCGAACTCGCCGCCGGCATGCAGCGCTTTCCGCAGGTGCTTTTGAACGTCAAAGTGGCGCGTGGTGTTGACCCGACGGGCATCGCGGTGGTGCAGGCGGCGGTTGCGCGCATCGAGAAACGCTTGGCGGGTGAGGGCCGTGTCGTGCTGCGTCCTTCCGGGACGGAGCCTGTGATTCGCGTGATGGTCGAGGGCCGTGACGAGCAGGTGACGCGGGCACTTGCGAGCGAGCTCGCAGAGGTCGTGCGCCTGGCCGCGGCCTAAGCTATGATCCCGCGCCCCCGCGCGGGTGCCTCATTCACAAGATCGCGCCATGCGTCAGCCCCTGGTCGTCGGAAACTGGAAAATGCACGGCTCGCGCGTCGAGAACGCGCGCCTCATCGAGGACATGATCGGGAGGTTCCCGGCGGCTCCGGCGGCGCTGTGTGTGGTGTGCCCGCCGCTCGTGTATCTGCAGGATGTGGCGCGGCTGCTGCGCGGCTCGGCGATCGAGCTTGGTGCGCAGACGCTGTGCGCGGATACCCAGGGCGCGTTCACGGGGGAAGTTTCCGCCGCCATGCTGAAGGATGTCGGCTGCTCCTATGTCATCGTGGGCCACTCGGAGCGACGCCTGCTGTACCGCGAGAGCGATCAGACCGTGGCGCGCAAGTTTGTCGCCGCGCAGTCTAAGGGACTGGTGCCGATCCTGTGCGTCGGCGAGCAGCTCGCCGAGCGCGAGGCCGATCGCACCCACGAGGTGGTCGCGCGGCAGCTCGAGGCGGTGCTGAAGCTTGCCAGCGTCGACTCGCTCGGAAGCGCCGTGCTCGCCTACGAGCCCGTGTGGGCGATTGGCACGGGTCGCAATGCAACCCCGGAGCAGGCGCAGGACGTTCACGCCTTCATCCGTGCGCAGCTCGCGGCCCGGGATGCTAAAATCGCCCCGCTGACTCGTATTCTTTACGGCGGCAGCGTAAAGGCGGTCAACGCGGCGGAGCTTTTCGCGATGCCGGATATCGACGGCGGACTGATCGGCGGCGCGTCGTTGAAGGCGGACGAGTTTATCGCGATCTTAAGCGCTGCGCGTGCGCACTAAAGTGGAAGTTCGATGTTGCACATGATTTTGACGGTCGTGCAGGTGTTCACATCGGTGGCGATTATTGCCCTGGTGCTCCTGCAGCGTGGCAAAGGGGCCGATGCCGGCGCCGGTTTTGGCGCGGGCGCCTCGGGCACGGTGTTCGGTGCGCGCGGCGCGCGCACGGCGCTGTCGCGAGCGACCGCGGTATTCGCGGCCATTTTCATGCTCAATAGCCTTGCGCTCGCGTACATGGGACGGCAAGCCGTGGCGGAGCCGAAGTCGATTCTGGATGAGGCGGCGCAAACAGCGCCGCAGCCTGCGAAGCGCCCGCCCGCGTCACCGCCGCCTGCGACGCCCGGCACGGGCTCGCACTGATCTCAAGCCGACGTGGTGAAACTGGTAGACACACTAGCTTGAGGGGCTAGCGGCGCAAGCTGTGCCGGTTCGAATCCGGCCGTCGGCACCAAACTTGTTGGTCGATTGGTTACAATGACAGCCTTCGAACTTTAGGGCAGATCGCATCTACGCACCATGCTTGCGAATTATCTGCCCGTTCTAATCTTTCTCGTCATCGCGGCGCTCCTCGCCGGGGTCCTGCTTGGCCTCGGCAGTGGTCTGGGCCATTACCTGTCGCGCGCGCCGCAAGATGCGGCCAAGCGTGCGCCCTATGAGTGCGGCTTCGATGCCTTTGAAGACACGCGCATGAAGTTCGACGTGCGCTACTACCTGGTCGCCATCCTCTTCATCGTCTTTGACCTGGAGATCGCGTTCCTGTTTCCCTGGGCGGTGGCGCTCGCAAAAATCGGCCTCTTCGGTCTCCTCGCCATGGGGATTTTTCTCGCGATCCTCGTGGTCGGATTCATCTATGAATGGAAAAAAGGCGCTCTAGAATGGGACTAGCAGAGTCCTCGGCCGACGTCTTTGCGCAGCGCGGCTTCGTCACGACGCAGCTCGACAGTCTCGTCAATTGGGCGCGCACGGGATCCCTGTGGCCAATGACCTTCGGGCTTGCCTGCTGTGCGGTGGAAATGATGCACGCGGGCGCCTCGCGCTATGACCTGGATCGCTTCGGCGTCGTCTTCCGCCCAAGCCCGCGCCAGTCGGACGTCATGATCGTCGCCGGCACCCTCGTCAACAAAATGGCGCCCGCGCTGCGCCGCGTCTACGATCAGATGGCCGAGCCGCGCTGGGTCATTTCGATGGGGTCATGCGCGAATGGCGGCGGCTATTACCACTATTCTTATTCCGTCGTGCGCGGCTGCGATCGCATCGTTCCTGTGGATGTCTACGTCCCCGGCTGTCCGCCGACGGCCGAGGCGCTGGTCTACGGCATCCTGCAGCTGCAGAAGAAGATCGCGCGCACGAGCACGATCGCCCGATGAGGTTCAGCCGGTGAGCGAGCAAATGGAAGCCCTCGCGCGCAGCATCGAGGAGCACGTGGACGGACGCGCGCGGCGCATTTCCTCGCTCCCCGATGAGCTCGCCTATGAAGTCGGCGCGGAGCACTTGCAAAGCGTGTGCTGGCTCCTGCGCGACACCCCGGATCTTGATTTTCAGATGCTGATGGATGTGACCGCGGTCGACTATCTGCAGTTCGGCCGCGACGAATGGCAGACGATCTCCGCCACACACTCCGGATTCAGTCGCGGTCGCGTCACCCGGCCGAGTCCTCACGTGCCCGCGGGGGAAGCGCGCTTCGCCGTGGTCTATCAGCTGCTCTCGATCAGCCACAACCAGCGCCTGCGCGTGCGGGTGCCGTGCGCCACGAATGACGAGCCGGTGGTCGATTCGGTCATCGACGTATGGGCCTCGGCCAACTGGTTCGAGCGCGAGGTCTTCGACCTCTTCGGGATCCTGTTTCGTGGCCACCCGGATCTGCGGCGGATCCTGACCGATTACGGCTTCATCGGCCATCCCTTCCGCAAGGACTTCCCCTTGAGCGGCAATGTCGAAGTGCGCTACGACGCCGACAAGAAGCGCGTCATCTATCAGCCCGTCACCATCGAGCCGCGGGTGCTCGTGCCCAAGGTCATCCGTGATGACCATCGCTATGAGCCTGCGTTGAAGGACGCGAAGTAGCATGCGCGAGATCCGCAACTACACCATGAACTTCGGCCCCCAGCATCCGGCGGCCCACGGCGTGCTGCGGCTGGTGCTGGAAATGGACGGCGAGACCATCCAGAAGGCGGATCCGCATATCGGGCTCCTGCATCGCGCGACGGAAAAGCTCGCCGAGTCGAAGCCCTTCAATCAGTCGATCGGCTACATGGACCGCCTCGACTACATCTCGATGATGTGCAACGAGCACGCCTACGTGCTTGCGATCGAGCGGCTGCTCGGCGTCACGCCGCCCGAGCGCGCGCAATACATCCGCGTGATGTTCGATGAGATCACGCGCATCCTGAACCATCTGTTGTGGCTGGGCACCCATGGCCTCGACATCGGCGCCATGACCGTGTTTCTCCTGTGCTTCCGCGAGCGCGAGGACCTCATGGACGTCTATGAGGCGGTGTCGGGCACGCGCATGCACGCGACCTACTACCGTCCGGGGGGCGTGTATCGGGATCTGCCCGCGTCGATGCCGCAATACAAGCATTCCAAGTGGCGCTCGAAGAAGGATGTGGATCGCAGGAACGAAGCGCGTTCGGGGTCGCTACTCGACTTCATCGAGGAATTCACCGCGCGCTTCCCCATGGCCGTCGATGACTACGAGACCCTCCTCACCGACAACCGCATCTGGAAGCAGCGCACGGTGAACATCGGCGTCGTCTCCCCGGAGCGCGCACTGCAGCTCGGGTTCTCAGGCCCCATGCTGCGCGGCTCGGGCGTCGAATGGGATCTGCGCAAGAAGCAGCCGTACGAGGTCTATGACCGCATGGACTTCGATGTGCCGGTGGGCTTAAGCGGCGATTGCTACGACCGCTACCTCGTGCGCGTCGAGGAGATGCGCCAGGCGAACCGCATCGTGCGCCAGTGCATCGACTGGCTCAAGGCCAATCCCGGTCCCGTCATGATCGAGGATCGGAAGATTCGCGCCCCCTCGCGCGAACACATGAAGGAGGACATGGAATCTCTTATCCACCACTTCAAGTTCTTCACTGAAGGCTACTGCGTGCCCGCCGGCGATACCTATGCGGCGGTCGAAGCACCGAAGGGCGAATTCGGCGTGTATCTCGTCTCGGACGGCGCCAACAAGCCCTATCGCGTCAAATGCCGCGCGCCGGGCTTTGCACACCTGGCGGCGCTCGATGAAATGGTGCGCGGACATATGCTCGCGGATGTGGTCGCGATGATCGGCACAACGGACATCGTGTTCGGGGAAATCGACCGTTGAGCGCGCAGGCTAAAGCGCCGCTCAATGAGCACACGCGCGCTGAAATTGACCAGTGGGTCGCGAAGTTTCCGCCCGGCCGGCAGCGCTCGGCGACCATCGCGGCGCTGCGTGCGGCCCAGGAGCAGAATCATGGCCACCTCACCAGCGAGCTGATGAATGCGGTCGCGGAGTATCTGCACCTGCCGCCCATTCAGGTCTACGAGGTCGCAAGCTTCTACTCGATGTTTGAGATTGCGCCCTGCGGGCGCCACCACGTGAGCATCTGCACCAATATCTCCTGCATGCTGCGCGGCGGCGAGGATCTGGTGGCGCATGCCGAGAGAAAACTCGGCATTCGACTGGGAGAGTCCACACCCGACGGACGCATCTTGCTTAAGAGGGAAGAGGAGTGCCTCGCCGCCTGCACCGGGGCGCCGATGATGATGGTCGATCACGTCTTCCACGAGCATCTCACGCCCGAGAAAGTCGACCGCATCCTGGACGAGCTCAAGTGAGCGACTACCAGGACAAGATGAATCTCGTCGTCTTCGAGGTCTTGAAGCACGAGGCGCCGTGGAAGATCGACACCTACCGCAAGATCGGCGGCTATGCGGCGTGGGAGAAGATCCTGAAGGAGAAGCCGCCGCGCGAGCAGATCATCGATACCGTCAAGGCCTCGGGCCTGCGCGGTCGCGGCGGTGCAGGCTTTCCGACCGGCACCAAGTGGAGCTTCATGCCGCGCAATTCGCCCGTGCAGAAGTATCTGGTGTGCAACTCCGATGAGAGCGAGCCTGGCACCTGCCACGACCGTGACATCCTGCGCTACAACCCGCACGCGCTCATTGAGGGCCTGGCGATCGCGGGCTACGCCACGAACACCACGGTCGCCTACAACTACATTCGCGGCGAGTTTCTGGGCGAACCCGTGCCGCGCTTCGAGGCGGCGCTCGCCGAGGCCTATGCCGCGGGACTTCTCGGCCAGAACATCCAAGGCTCCGAAGTGACCTTCGACATCCACACTTTCATCGGCGCGGGCGCCTATATCTGCGGCGAGGAAACGGCGCTCCTCGATTCTCTCGAAGGCAAGCCCGGCAAGCCGCGTTTCAAGCCGCCCTTTCCCGCAAACTTCGGCCTCTACGGCGCGCCCACCACCATCAACAACACTCAAAGTTTCGCCTCAGTGCCGACCATCCTGAGGAAGGGTGCCGCCTGGTTCGCAAGCCTGGGGCCGGCGAACTCGGGCGGCACGGTCATCTTCTCCGTCTCAGGCCATGTGCAGAAGGCCGGCAACTTCGAAGTCCCGCTGGGCATTCCCTTCAAGGACCTGCTCGCGCTCGCAGGCGGCATGCTCGGCGGTCGCAAGCTGAAAGCGGTGATACCCGGCGGTTCCTCGGTGCCCGTGGTACCCGGGGACACCATGATGAAAATCAACATGGACTATGACTCATTGAAGGCCGCCGGCTCCGCCATCGGCTCCGCGGCAGTCATCGTGATGGACGAGACTACCTGCATGGTGCGCGTTCTCGAGCGGATCTCGCGCTTCTATATGTCGGAGTCGTGCGGACAGTGCACACCCTGCCGCGAAGGCACGGGCTGGATGAACCGTCTGCTGCTGCGTGTTCTGGGCGGCACTGCCCGGCGCGAGGATTTGAATCTCCTCGTCGACGTGGCCAACCGTATCGAAGGCCACACGATATGCGCCCTGGGGGATGCGGCGGCGTGGCCGGTGCAGAGCTTCATGAAACACTACCGGCACGAATTCGAATACATGATTGACCACGGTGGCCGCAGCATCGTCGCCGCCGCGGATGCTCCTGTCCTGGCGCGAGTGAGCTATGGCTGACGAGTTCGTCAACGTTGAGGTGAACGGCGTCGCCGTGAAGGCGCGCAAGGGCGAGATGATCATCCGCGTCACGGATGCACACGGCGCCTACGTGCCGCGCTTCTGCTACCACGACAAGCTCACGATCGCGGCCAACTGCCGCATGTGTCTCGTCGAGGTGGAAAAGGCGCCGAAGCCGCTGCCGGCGTGCGCAACGCCGGTCGCCGAAGGTATGAAGATTTTCACCGGCTCGCCGCGCGCCATCGGCGCGCAGCGCGCCACCATGGAGTTCCTGCTGATCAATCATCCGCTCGACTGCCCGATCTGCGATCAAGGCGGCGAGTGCGAGCTGCAGGATCTGGCGGTCGGCTTCGGGCGCGACGTATCGCGCTTCCATGAGCGCAAGCGCGTTGTGCAGGATGAGAATCTGGGGCCCCTCATCGCGACCGACATGACGCGCTGCATCCAGTGCACGCGCTGCGTACGTTTCACCGAGGAGATTGCGGGCATTCAGGAGCTGGGGATGATCGGCCGCGGCGAGGGCATGAAGGTGCGCGTCGCCATTGAGCAGACGGTTCATCACGAGCTCTCCGGCAACATCATTGACCTCTGCCCGGTGGGGGCGCTTGTCTCGAAGCCCTATCGCTTCACGGCGCGCGCCTGGGAGATGAGCTCGCAGCCCCTGGTGTCGCCGCATGACGGCGTGGGCACGAATCTCTTCGGTCACGTGTTGCGCGGCAAGCTGATGCGCGTCGTGCCGCGCGAGAACGAAGAGATCAATGAAACCTGGATCCCCGACCGCGATCGCTTCAGCTACGAGGGCGTCTACAGTGACGATCGGCTGCTGACGCCCATGCTCAGGAGCGGCTGTGACTGGAGCGCGACGGATTGGGAGACGGCGCTCACTCAAGTGGCGACCGATCTGCGGGCACAGCCTTCGAGCCTTGGGGCGCTCGCAAGCGCTTCCAGCACTCTTGAGGAACTCTATCTTCTTAACCGGATCATGCGCGGCATGGGCTCGGACAATATCGATCACCG
>Ga0302324_100005177_pt1 | contig 28555 bp, 22 predicted proteins | sample Palsa_T0_1_FD_201949 | JGI IMG/M metagenome (GOLD analysis project Ga0302324, IMG submission 201949) | Peat permafrost microbial communities from Stordalen Mire near Abisko, Sweden - Palsa_T0_1 | ecosystem: Environmental > Terrestrial > Soil > Palsa > Peat permafrost | place: Sweden: Abisko...
GTCACGCTCACGCTCGACGCACCCCAACCGGACTCCGGTTGGACGGTGCGGCTGTCGAACACGGGTGCCGATCTCGTGCGCATCGTCGCCGACACGCGCCTTCTTTCGTTCGAAGTCGTAACGGCCGGCCACACGCATCACTGCGCGCTCCCACCCGACATGATTCCCACGACGGACACCGAGCGCACGCTCGTCGTCCCAGCGGGCCGCTCGTGGTCGATGCACGTCGATCCGGTGCTTTACTGCTTCGCCCTGACCGACGCGGCAGCGCTCGTTCCCGGCGCGGTCGTGACGGCGAGCTTCGGCTGGCCGCAAGCCCACTACACGCCACCGTTCGCCGTCACGCCGACGACGCTCACCGATGGCGGCGCGGGTCCGACAAGGCGGGTGAGCGCGCAACCCGTCACGCTCGCGGTCAATGCGGTCGCCCTCGACGGAGGCGCCATCGACGCCGCGAGCGTGGATGCATCCGCGGCCATTCCGTCCAACGCGTATCCCGTGCAGCTGAAGGCGTCGCTGCCCGAGCGTCTCGACGTCTCTCGTGCGTTCGAGCAAACAGTCACGGTTACCTTCCTGAACGAAGGCACACGCCCGGTCTACACGCTCATCACGCCACCGACGATCGGCTTCATCGTCCAGCCGCCGACCGGCCCCGCCGTGCGATGCGGCGCCGACACTTCCGCCAGCGCGATTGCCGAGCTCACCACGACGCTCGCCGTCCGTGCTCGCACCGCGGTCGGCATCGACCTCGGCACGACATGTGGCAGCGTGATGCGTCGCCCCGGCCTCTATCGCGTGAGGCCGAGGCTCGACACGCGCCGCACCGCGCCACCCACCGGCTCGCTGAGCTTCTGGCAGGGTGAAACGATAGGCGCTCCGATGATCGTTCGCATCCGCGCAGGCGAGGACCCGGTTCCCACACCGCGTCTCGACCCCGCCCCCGCCACCGTCACGCCATAGTCGGAATCGGAGCCGGAGCCGGAGTCAGAGTCAGAGTCGGAGTCAGAGCCAGAGCCGGCGTTAATCGCGCAACTTCCACGACCTCGCGGCCGATGGGCCGGCATGACTCTTCGCGCGATGTTCGTGGCCGTGCTCGCGTCCGGCTGCGCGGCGAGCGGCCCCCTTGCACCCAAAGCGATCGCGCTCAACGATCTCGGCGCCGCAGCCTACGCCCGCGATGATCTCGAGCACGCGGAGGCCGAGCTCGGTCTCGCGATCGAATACAACCCACGCTTCACCGAAGCCTGGGTCAACTTCGGGCTCGTGGAGCTCCGTCGCGGCAACTTCACCGCCGCCCGCCGCCGCTTCGTGCGCGCAATCGAGCTCAACCCCGATCTGCCAGCCCCGTTTCACGGGCTCGGCCTGCTCGACGAGCGCGTCGGCGATCTTTTCGAAGCGGAGAGGAACTATCGCGAAGCCCTCAAGGTCGACCCCGGCTTCGGCCCCGCGCGTGTGAATCTCGGTCGCATGCTCTTCGCCCGCCAAAGCTTCGACGAAGCCCGCGAGCAGTTTCTGCGTCTCACCGAGGTCGCGCCGAGGGTCGTCGAGGGGTGGTCGGGGCTCGTCGAGGCGATGCTGCGGCTCGGTCGAGAGCACGAGGCGGACGAGATCCTCGATCGCGCGCGAAGCTTGCTCGGGGAGAGACCGCAGCTCGTCATGCTCGTCGCGAGGCGGCTTCTCCGTCAGGGCGACGCATCGAGCGCCATCGCCGCGCTCGAGCCGATGACACGCGACGGCAACGAGAGCACGCGCGCAGCAGCGTACGCGTGGAGCGCCGTGGCCCATGCGATGCAAGGCGACATCGAGGCGTCGCAGTCTGCGGTGAAGGCGGCGCTGCGCCTCGACCCACACAGCGACGTCGCGCGCTACGCATCTCGCATCCGGACGAATGTGAATTGAGGCTCATTCAACCCGATACTCGATCCCTCCGTAGCGTCAGTCACATGGGCTCGACCACGCCGAGAGTCGACTCGGCACTCAACGCCTGGAGAGTTTCCGGGCAAGGAGGAAGGTCACGTGACCTCTCTTCTCAACAGTGTGCGGGTGACTTTCGCGTCTCGCACCTTCAGCGCAGCAGCAAGAACGCCGTACCCGCGAGAAGCCCGATGACCCCAACGATCAACGCGACCACCACCCCCGTCGGAACGTGGGTGCCCGGGATCTCGATGCGCTCCTCTTCGAAGGTCGCCCACGGCGCGGCAACCGCCGGTGTCGCCACCGCTGCTACTGCAGCCCCACCCGTCGGCGCGGGCGCGCCCGGGTCGGTGGGGACTGCCTTGCGCGCCGGGTCCGTCGGCTCCTCGGGGAGGGGATACTTCCGATACTTGAGGGGCTCCTCGTCGGCCGCGAGCGGCTTGACCCCTTCGCCGTCGAACTGGGCCACGATCACCGTGATGTTGTCGTGCCCGCCGGCGAGGTTGGCGCGCTCGGTGAGCGTCTTGCACGCCTCGAGGGGATCGGGCGTCGTCTTGAGGACCTCGCGGATCTCGTCGTTGCGCACCATCCCGGAGAGGCCGTCCGAGCAGAGGAGGAGCACGTCGCCGCGCCGAAGCTCCACGTACGTGAGATCGACCTGCACCGTCTCCGCCGTCCCGAGCGCTTGCAGGATGATGTTGTTGTGCTCGAACGTCTCGGCTTCTTCTTCCGTCAGCTGCCCAGCCTCGATGAGCTGGTTGACGAGCGATTGATCGCGCGTGACCTGAACGAGCGTGCCGTTGCGCAAGATGTACCCGCGAGAGTCACCCACCTGCGCGAGGAACAAATGGTCGTCGACGAGCGCTGCAGCCGTTGTCGTCGTGCCCATGCCACGGCGCGTGCGATCGCTCTTCGCGGACTCGAAGATGCGAAGCCCCGCTGCCTCCACCGCCCGCACCAGACGGCGAGCGATGTCGTTGCGCGTGACCTGGACGTCGGGCGAGATGTCCTCGGTCATCTTTTCGTAGATGATGTCGACCGCGAGCTGGCTCGCGACCTCGCCGGCTGCGGCGCCACCCATACCGTCGCAGACCGACGCGACGTTGCCGTTCTTGCCGACCGAGACGACGCGGCTGCCTTCCTCGAGGGTGCGCGTGCGCTTGGTGAGGTCCGCGACGAGGAAGTTGTCCTCGTTGTGCTCGCGCACTTGCCCGACGTCGGTGCGGGCGAAGAGCTTGATGGACACCTCTCCCTTCGCCTTGGTCGAGGCTTCGGTCGTCTGCGGCGCGGTCGCCGTCGTGTCCGTCACGGTCTGCTCCACGGCTCCGCCATGATGGGCACGCGCCTCAACATCTCATCCCAGGTCCACCCGGAGGAGCTGCTGACCAACGCGGATCTCGTCACCATGCTGGAGGGCCACTTCGGTGCGGATTCGGACGAACGTGCCGTTGGAGGAGCCCAGGTCCGCGAGCGCGAACGCCCGAGTGGCTCCCTCCAAGGCGCGGATGGCGGCGTGGCGCCGCGACATGAACGGATCATCGGGAAAGACGACGTCACCAGACTCGCGACCCAACACGGTTTCAGGCTTGCGAATGTGAAAGACGTCACACGAAACCCCTTCCGTCGTCCGCTGCGACAGGCGAGCGTACCGCGGACCCGAAGGGGTGCCAAAGACAAGCGTACCCTGCTCCGAGGCAGCCCCGAAACCGGCCTCCGCGTCCTTCACGACTTCGAACCTTAGCACCTGTTGTCCGAGCAAGATCAAGTCTTGGTCTTCGAGCCGACTCGTATCGTCTTTTCGCAACCGGGCGTAGACGCCGTTCGCCGTACCGAGGTCGCGTACGAACAGGCCCCCGTCCTTGCGGGCGATGCGCGCGTGCCGTGGGGCCATGTAGCGATCGTCTGCGAAGATGCACTCCCCTTCGCTTCGGCCGATGTCGACCTGGTCGTAGAGCGCGAAGCTTGCACCGAGGCCGCCGTCCTTGTGAACGACGACGAGCTTGCCGTACGCGGGTGGAGGCGACGAGAGCGGGCCTTTCGTCACCAACGTTGCGTCGAGCCGCGGCTGCGAGGGAGCGGATCCGTCGTTGGGTGCTCGCGACGTCCCGTCGACTGGCGCGCGAACGTCCGCGACCAGTTGCGCTGCGGCGATGGCGGAAGCCACCGCAGCGGGGGCTGCTGCGGACGGCAGCGTGGGCCGCATGGGTTGGCCGGACGGTGATCCAGGGTTCGACGACTCGGCGAACGAGGCCCCGCAGAAGCGGCAGAACTGCGCGTTCTTGTCGGAGGCCCCCTGGCAACGTTTGCATACCCGCGTCTCGGTCACGGCCGCTGCTTGCGAGACCATCGCCACGGGGGAGGGTGCAATGGCGGTCGCTGCGACAGGAGCGGGAGGGGGGAGTGCGGACTGCGGGACGGCAACGGGCGCTGCCGGCTTCTCGATGGGGCTCCCGCAGGTGATGCAGAAGCGCATCCCGGGCGCGCTGGTGGCGCCGCAGCGGGCGCACTTGACCCCTTCGACGGGCATGGGCGCGGGAGGCATCGGCACGCCGATGGGAGGAGTCGGTGGAGCAATCCTCGGTGACAGGCGCGCACCGCAGTCCTCGCAGAAGACGAGATGGTCGGCGTTGGCCTTCCCGCACGTGGCGCAGTTCACGTCGACCTCGAGTTCATCGCGATGGCATCGAAGCCGCTACGCCCACGCTCGTCAAGTCCCTGAATGTCAGAAGGGGGCGCGTGACTCGATGACGAGGTCGACGCCAAGCAGCTGCGAAAAGCCGGGCTGATGGCACGATGGATCGTCGTCGCACGGCTGCCCGGGATTCCTCTCGCTCGAGTCGGTGAAGCGCGTGAAGAAGAGCGCGCGGTACGTCACCGCCATGCCCACGACGATGTAAGTCGAGAGCTGAAACTCGGCGCCGACGCCGAGGCCAAACGCGGGCCCGCCCGTGTCGATGCCCCACAAGTTGCCGTACGCAGCCGCTCCCACCGACGCCATCACGTAGGGCTCGGTCGTGTGGCCCGTCGAGATGTAATACCGGCCTTCTGCCCGCAACTGCTGCAATATCCCGATTCTGTAGAGCTGCGCCGAGTCCATCTTCGCGAACTCGTACGCGGCGCCGATGTAGAAGGGCGACCGTAACCGGCGCCCGAAGCGGAGCGACAGGCCACCACCCGTCCCGAGAATGCACCCCCCTTCCGTCGCGGCGGTCGTGCAAATCGGTCCGGCCGCGGCGACGAATTCACCCGTGAAAGCCAGCCCGTACTGGATGAAGGTCTGCGCCAGGTGGAGCGGCCGTGAGGCATTCTCCGTGGATTCGTCGGTTGCCGCGTCCCCGCGCGCGACGCTCGGGAGAGCCAACACGAGGACGATGGCGACCGGCAAACGCACGCGATGAGCATACCGGCACCGCTGCGGTGTTGACAGCCTGGGCGAGGCTTTTGTATTCGCCTCGGTGTGGAGATTCTCCTCGACAAGCGCGTGGTGCGACAGATCCGGCTCTCGGCGCAAGATGCCATCGAAGAGGGCGACACCGAAACGCTACGCGAGGACATCCTCGAAGCGTTCACCGAGGAACAAGTCGAAGAGATCGAGCGGCGTCTCGACAACGGCGACTTCTTCGAGTTCGTCACCGACATGCTCGACGAGTGGTCGGGGGACGACGTCGACGAGCTCTTCGAGCTGATGGACACCCAGCTCGGGGACGTGGGCATCGAGGTGAAGTTCGAGAAGGCCACCGCAGCGGCGGCGTCGGTCGACGAGCGCACCGAGGCCGACGAAGACGAAGAAGAGACGACCGAGGTCGACGACGACGAAGAAGACGAAGACGGCGACGAAGAAGAGCTCGACGAAGAGGACGACGAAGACGAGCCCTAGTGCAGGACCCTAGCGCAGGATGTACGCGTGGCAGCGGTCGGGGGCGTGGCTGTTCTTCGGGCGGACGACGCCCGTGCACTTCGCGGTGACGCACGGGACGTAGCGTGAATCGGGATCCTTGCTGACGAGCGTGGCGAGGTCCGCGCACGCGGCGTTCTCGTCGCCGTTGGTCGAGAGGAGCTTGGCGGCTTGCCAGAGGGCTTCGGCCCGCCGGATGTCGTTCGGAAACATGTCGACGTAATGCTCGAAGGCGGTGATCGCGCGCTTCTTGTCACCGAGCTTGTCGCGATAGAGCTCTGCGATGCGCCATCCCGCGTCAGGGAACCGTGGGCGTATGTACGTGCCCGGCCACACAGACGACTCGAGCACGACGAGCATACGGTCGAGATCGGCGACGGCGTCTTCGAGGTGACCGAGGGTCTCGTCGACCTCGCTCTTTCGGTAGAGCGCGTAGTCGAAGTATTCGCCGGGGTAGGGCCATCGCTCGACGACCGACCCATACGCGACGCTGGCCTCGTCGAGCTTGCCGAGCTTCGCGAGTGACTCCGCGATCTCGTAGGCGATTCGCGGCGCGCTCTGGGTCTTCTTCAGGACTGGCTCGAACCCGCGAAGCACGGCGAGGACCTCGGCTTCGCCGCCCGCGTCACGCGCCATACGGAGGCGCGTTTGCATGGCAGGGTAGGCGAGGCCGTCGTTCGGGAACGTCTTGATGAAGTCGTCGAGCTCGCCCGTGACGTTCGGCGCACGTGTCGCGACATCCATCGCCACGAGCTGCCAGCGGGCTTCGACAGCGTGCTCGCCGTGCGTCCGCGCGAGCGCTTCGAACCGGGCGGTGCTCCCAGCGACGTCCCCCGACCGCGCGAGCTCGAGCGCCGCGAGGAATGCCGCGTGGTCGCGCTCGCGCCTCGGAGCCTCCGCGTGAGACGCGGCGTCGAATGCACCGGCCGCTTCCCCGTGGCGTCCCGCGCTCACCGCTCGCTCGCCCTCGGCAAAGTGCGTCGCAAAGCTGGAGGGTTGCGATGCACACCCGAGCGCCAGTGCGATCACGCCCCCAGCCAGCCTCAAGTTCTATGCTCCGCCGCTGCTCGCGCGACGATTTGCGCGGCCCGCTCGACGTCTGCGCGCGACACGTCGAGGTGAGTCACCGCGCGGAGGCGATTCGACCCGGATGCGTTGATGAGCACGCCGAGCGTCCGGGCGGCTTTGGAGATCGCCTCGGCGGGGCCGTCGGTGTCGACGTTGACGATGTTCGTCTCGACTGCGCCAAGCTCGACCCGTAACCCCGGCTTTCCGGCGACGGCGTTGGCGAAAACGCGCGCGTTCTCGTGATCGGTCGCGAGCCGTGAGCGATGCTCGTGAAGCGCGTAAAGAGCACCCGCTGCGAGGATCCCAACCTGCCTCATTGCGCCGCCCCACATCTTTCGAAAGCGTCGCGCGAGCTCCACGTTGTGCCTGCTCGACACGAACGCGCTTCCCGCGGGCGCTCCGAGCCCCTTCGAGAAGCACACGCTCACGGTGTCGAACGGAGCCGCGAGCTCACGCTCGGTCGCACCCGTCGCGACGGCTGCGTTCCACAAGCGCGCTCCATCGAGGTGGGCAAGCAGCCCGAGCGCATGGGCGCGCTCTGCGATTGCCACGGCATCCCGCTGCGGGAAGACGCGCCCACCCGCGCGATTGTGCGTGTTCTCGACGCACACGAGCGACGAGCGCGGCGTGTAGTACGCGAGGGGCTTCATGACCTCCTCCATCTCCGCAGCTGTGTAGAGCCCCCCACGCCCCGCGACGGCGAACTGCACGCCGGAGAGCGCGGGCCCCGCGCCCGCTTCGTAGAACACTGGATGAGCGCCCTCACCGACGATGACCTCGTCCCCGTGCCTCGTCTGCACCGCGATGGCGAGCTGGTTTCCCATCGACCCTGACGACACGAAGAGGGCGGCTTCCTTGCCGAGCAGCGCAGCGACCTCTTCCTCGAGGCTGCGAACAGTGGGGTCTTCGCCGTAAACGTCGTCACCCACCTCCGCACGCGCCATCACCTCGCGCATGGCAGGCCCGGGCCTCGTCACCGTGTCGCTACGCAGGTCGATCATCGTCACTTGCTTAGTAGGTGGGTTGGAGAAAGCCGCCAAGCCAGCCGCCACGCCTCATTTTGGTGCGAAGGGGGTTGCGCACCACCTCGACATGCGTTAATGGTTCAACCACTCAATCACCCAATGACACAACACTCTGACAGCAAGCCTCCCACGCCTTCCTCCGACGAGTCGGACACGTTGTCCGTCCTCGCTCCCATTGCACGGTCGAGCATCGTCGACGCCGTGGTCGAGCGCATTCGGGGGGAGATCCTCTCGGGACGGCTCGCGGCTGGGTCGCGGCTTCCGTCCGAGCGCGAGCTGTCTTTGGCGCTCGGCATCAACCGGCTGACGCTCCGCGCGGCCCTCGCGCGGCTCGAAGCGATGGGGCTCGTGCTCACACGGCACGGCGCGGGGACGATCGTGGCTTCGTGGCGTGAGCGCGCGGGGCTCGATGCGCTCGGTGCGCTCGCGCGAGGGTTGCCGAAGGACGATCCCGCGCGAGGGGAGCTCCTCGCGGCCATCCTCGAGGTGCGCCGTGTTCTCGCCGCGGAGGCCGTCGCGCTCGCTGCCCGCCGGGCAACCGCGGAAGACATCGCGGGCATGCGCGCCATCGCCGAGGCCCAAAGGCACAACCTCCACGATCCCGTCGCCATGGCGCGGGGCGACGTCGCCTTTCAACGCGCCGTCGTCCGCGCGGCAGGCAACGTCGGGCTCGAGCTGATCCTCAACACCTTCGCTCGCTTCCCGGACGAGCACCCCGACCTCGTCGCCCAGCTCTACGACGCGCCTCAGCACACCCTCAACCACTACCCGCTCGTCATCGGCCTCATCGAAGCGAGAGACGACCGGGCCGCGCGGGATCTCGTCCGCAGCGCACTCGAGGCGGTCGACGAGGAGCTCGTGAGGCGGCACTCACCCGCACCGAAGGCCGACACCCGCAAACGCAACGGCTCGCGAGCGAGCCTCAGAGGCAAGAAATGATCGCCCTCACCAACATCGAACGCGCATGGGCCACGAGCGCCCTCACCACGATCTTTCCTTCCGGAGTCCACGCGCGTGTGCGCGGGGCTGATGTGATCGACATCGGCGCTTCGCTCGAAGAGGTCTGTCAAAGCGTCCCCGCCCGCGTCGCGCTCGGGCTTCGGGCTGCGGTGTGGCTCTTCGCGTTCGCACCGCTCTGGTTCTTTCGGATGTGCACGCTGCCGCACGTCGACGTCGAGATGCGCGAGCGCATCGTGCTCTCGCTGCTCTCGAGCCGCGTCTACGTCGTGCGTCAGCTCGCGGTGTTGCTCAAGGCGTTCGGCGCGCTGATGTTCGTCGCCGCCGCGGGCGTGCGTGAAGGGATTGTGAAGCGCGAGGCCGTCATCCAGATTGGTCTCGGCGCCAGAGCAGGAGATCGCCATGTCGCGTGAGGACGAAGTGCTGCCGCAAGGCGCCGTGATCGACGGTGCACGGCTCGAAGCGGACGTCGACGAAGCCTTCGACTTCGTCGTCATTGGGACCGGCGCTGCAGGAGCCGTCGCCGCGCATCAGCTCGCCCTCCGCGGGTTCTCGGTGGCGATGGTCGAAGAGGGCCCGTACGTGAAGACGCGGGACTTCGGCCCCGACGTGCTCACCGCCTTTCGCACGCTCATGCGGGATGGCGCGACGCAAGCCATCGAAGGTCGCAGCTTCATCCCACTCCTTCAGGGCCGGTGCGTCGGCGGGAGCACCGTCGTCAACTCCGCGATCGCGTGGCGCCTTCCCGACGAGGTGTCGAGTGATTGGTCCGCACGCTTCGGCCTCCGCGAGGTGATCGACAGCGCGTCGCTCGAGCCGCACTACGACGCCGTCGAACGCGATCTCGAGGTCTCCGACGTGAAGGAAGAATCGCTCGGGGGCAATAACCGCGAGCTCATCGCCGCATTGAAGCGGCGCGGCATCGCGTGGCACCCCATGAAACGCTATGCCCCCGACTGCGCGGGCAGCGGCCGCTGTCTTCAGGGTTGCCCGACGGGCGCGAAGAAGGGCATGAACGTGAGCTACGTCCCGTGGGCCCTTCGCCGCGGCGCGCGCCTCTTCTGCTCGTGCCGTGTCGTGCGCGCAGACGTGCCGGGTCACCGCGCGACGGGCGTCATCGCGACGTCGAAATCCGGCATGCGCGTCACGCTGCGCGCACGGCACGGCGTCATCGTCGCCGCGAGCACCATCCAAACGCCGAACCTCTTGCGGCGCTCGGGCTTGCGCTCTCGTGCGCTCGGCCGTCACTTTCAGGCTCACCCCGGCATCGGCGTCGCGGGCGTCTTCGATCGTCCCATCGGCATGGACTTCGGCACGACGCAAGGCGCGGAGACCGCCCACTTCCGCGCGAGCGATGGCTTCAAGGTCGAAACCATCTCGATGCCCCCCGAGCTCCTCGCCGCGCGCATGCCGGGCGGCGGCGCGGATCTCATGCGCAAGCTCGGCGAGTACCCGAACATCGGCGTGTGGGGCCTTCAAGTGCGCGCGGAGGCGGAGGGCGTCGTGAAGACCGGCTTCGGCGGCCGCGACAAGGTCGTCTACTCACTCACGGAGCGCGACATGCAGAAGGCGCGCAAGGCCCTCGCGTTCGTCGCCACGCTCATGATCGAGCAAGGCGCCCGCGAGATCTGGCCGGGCGTGCACGGTCTCGCCTCTGCGATGCACACGGTCGACCAGGCGCGCACCCTCGAAAGCGGCCCGCTCGACTCCCGCGCCTACGGCTTCATCGCGACCCACCTCTTCGGCGCGGCCCGCATGGGGCCGGATCCCAAGACGAGCGTCGTCGGGCTCGACTTCGAGACGCACGAGGCCAAGGGACTCTACGTCGTCGATTCGAGCATCTTTCCGACGAACCTCGGCGTGAACCCGCAGCACACCATCATGGCGGTGGCGAGGCTCGCTGCGGTTCGCATCGCCGAGCGCGCGGGGAAGATGCGCGCGGCGTGACAGCAACCTGTCTGGCGGGCCGGGCTTTGCGCGTCCCTCGAAGAGGCTCCAATTCCGCCTGAGCTTGCTATCCGCGACTTTGATGCGCTAGACAGCCTCCTCACGTTTCCGGAGCCTTTGCCCACGGATTGCCCGCGGAAACACCATCGCCGCCTTAGCTCAGTGGTAGAGCAACGGTTTCGTAAACCGTAGGTCTCGAGTTCAAGTCTCGAAGGCGGCTCCATGGCTCGCCTATGCTTCCGCCCCGAGGACGAGGACAAGCTCGCCAAGGGCTGGCCCAACCTCGTCGTGCCCGTCGACGGCCGCAAAGAAGACAAGGCACCCGCGAAGGCGGCCCTCAAGGCTTGGAGCGTCAGCGACCCGATTCACTTCACCGAGTGGCCGCGCAAGACGCTGCATCGCTACGTGCGCGCGGCCGACCCGAAGTGCTTGGTGCACACGGCTGACGAGGACGCGGGCCGCACGATGAAGGCGTTCGAGACGGACGGCGAGCCCTCGCCCAACGAGGTGCTCGGTGGTCTGCGTGGCGTCTTCGAACGGGGCTGGACGACGTATCCGTTTAGGCTTCGAGACTTCGTCTATGGCGCAGAGACGATCGCAGGCACCGACGCGGTGATCGGCGCGATCAGCGGGGCGGTCCAGTCGGCGAAGTGGCCCACGCCTCCGCTCGGCTTGAATCACCTGTGTCGCGCGACGATCGTCGAATGCTGCGCGTTCCTCACGTTGAGAGCCTCCCCGGCGGCAGCGAAGGACGCGCGCGCGAAGCTCGAGGGCGTGCTGTCCTCCGGAGGCGATGACGTCAAGCGAGCCTACAGCGAGTGCTTCGAGACGCTCGACTACGTCACGAACGGCGCTGCGGGCGTGAAGCGCATCTTGGCAGCCTCCGCGTGGGTCGGGCTCGAGGTTCCCGCTCTCGCGACCTGCGCGACGCTCGACTTCGCAGCCGACGACCCCGACTACGTGCGCGAGATGGTCCTCAAGGCCGAAAAGAAGGAGCCGATGAGCGTGCGCGTCGCCTGGATCGGAGGCCCTCCCGTGCTCGAGGGCCTCGCGCTCCGCAAGTGGCCCGCAGCGCAGCTCCCGAGCATCGTGCGCGACTTCGGAATGCTCCGTGATCCGGCCATCGTGACGCTCATGCTCTCGCTCGTCGGCAAGAGCTCCGTCAAAGACGCTCCGCTCGTGTGGTTTCGCGAGCACGCCGAATACGCGCGCCCCATCCTCGCGAAGCACAAGGACGCCGCGGCCAAGATGGTCCTTCGGCAGCTCTAGAAAACGACGAACCTCGCGTTTTGATTGCGCTTTCGTCCTGCAACGTTGCAGGAGACGTCGTCGTCCTTGCAGACGTCGTCTGCAACGTTGCAGGAGACGCCGTTGCCCTTGCAGACGTCGTCTGCAACGTTGCAGGAGACGCCGTGGTCCTTGCAGACGTCGTCTGCAACGTTGCAGGAGACGCGGTCGTCCCTGCATGCGTCGTCTGCAAGGTTGCAGGAGACACCGTGGTCCTTGCAGGTGTCGTCTGCAACGTTGCAGGAGACGTCGTCGTCCTTGCGCGCGTCGTTTACACGTTCGCAGGTGTCGTCTGCAGCGTTGCAGGAGACGTCTGCGCGATCAACGAGCCTCTCGGCAAACAATCCGCGACGTTCGTCATTGACGCTGCGTTTTGGCACTCACTTCCCCTAGGTTGACGTAACGTACCGCCCGTGGCCGACGGCGCTGAGGAGGTGGTTCCGCGACGCAAGTGGGGTCTCGCCTTCGCAGCGGCGTTCCTCGTCGTCGCATCGGTGGGCGGCTTCTTCGCCTACCGCCACTGGCGAGCCCCCGACCCCGCGCCCCGTAAGCAGATCGGTGAGACGTGCCTTGCGTCAGACGAATGCCCCGAGACTCCGTGCATCCGCGAGTTCACCGGTGAGAGCTACTGCGCCAAGCTCTGCGACACCGACGATGAGTGCTCCGCGGCATACGTGTGCGACCCGACACGAAGCCTCCTCCGCCACGTCTGCATGAAGGCGGGCGTGCAGACGGGCGTCGCGAGCGGTGGAAGCCCCGTCTACCGACGAGTCCGCGAGCCGTAGCTCGAGTCGGTCACTTCCCCCCGAACGTGACTCCAACGCCCAACGCGAAATCCAGGTTGAGCCCGCACAGGAACTCCTCCACGAAGCACAACCCCGTCGCCTCGATGGGCCGCACGAGCGCGTAGAACCCGCCCGCGAGGAAGAGCTTCACGTCCACCCCCGCGCCCCCGATGATCCCTCCGCTCGGAGCGTTGACGAAAGGCCCGACGACCGAGTCGAACGTGTAAACGAACCCAGCGGTGAGGTACGGCCCGAAGTCGACCTCGTGCCCGGCGAGAAGAACTACGAGATCGTAGCCGATGCGGAACTGCGTCAGACCCGCGACACGCGGGGCCTGTGAGCCGCCGAATGCGTCGAACACGAAGCCTTGGCGAAAGCCGATCGCGAGACCATCGCCACGTCCCGACGTGTGTAAGCCGAGCTCGATTTCCGGCCGGTAACCCGCCCATGCGTACGAGCTTCCCGTGATGAGTGGGTAGTAGGAGTAGTTCAAGCCCAAGAGCGACGCTTCGATGTAGCCCGGGCCGTGAACCGATTCGACGAACGCGCGGAGGAAGTGCACGTCGGGGAAGACTGGCGCATGCGGGACGGATGGCGGCGTGATGATGGGCGGCTGGGTAGGTGGAAGTATGGGCGGCGGCGGTGGGCGTGGCGGCGACGAAGACTCCGCCGAGAAGGTGACGCGCTCGTGGCGCATCTTTTCGCCCTCGGCGACGAAGATTGTCCGCTCGAGCGGGGCCTTCCCCGCCAGCGTGAACACGAACTTGTGCGCGCCGGGGTTCACCGCGACGGATGTCTCGTCGGGGTCGACGGGGCGGCCATCGACGGTGACCTCGACATTCCGGAGCGGGTGTCCTGTCGCGTCGGTCACCTCGATCACGATGCTCGGGAGAGCCGCGCTGATCTCTTCGCTGCGCTTGCGACAGGCGGCCTTCACGTCGGCGGGGCACGTGTCCGATGCGCACGCCGCGAGCTCCTTTTGGGCTTGGATCAACTTGCCCTGACCACGCAGCGCGAGGCTCTTTTCGTTCGACGCGTTGCACTCGGCCTCGCTCTGCGCGAGCGCGTCCCTCGAGACCGCGAAGAGCGCGATCGCGACGACGAGGAACACGCCGAGGAACGGGCTTCGCGGTCGGCTGCCTTTCATCGGGCGAACTATAACGTCCGGCTACGCAAGGCGCTGCTCGATCATCGCGATGAGGTTCGCCACCTGGGGTTGACGATCGCTCGGCAGCTTTCCCTCGCGATCGCATTGGTCGAGGAGCGATGTCGCGAAGCTCATCGCGGCACCCGCTTCGGGCGCCACGGGCTGGAGGGCCGTGAGCACCTCCATCACCTGGCGAAGCGTGCGGGCGTCGTCGCGCCCGTCGGGGACGAACGCCACTTCATCAGTCCGCGTGCGGGTCGCTTGGACGAATCGCGAGAGCCAGCGCGCGGTGGCTTCCATCTTTCCGAAGTCGAGCGCGTCCGGAACGTCCTCGGGCGTGTGGTAGACGCGCGAGCGCCCACACGTGAGGAGCAGGAACGGAATCCCCGCTCGCCAGAAGGGCTCGTGGTCGGAGAGCGGCGGGATGATGTCAGCGTTCGCCGTGCGCAGGACGACGCCGACCTCCGAGCGTTTCATGGAGTCGATGAGATCGCTCGTGCCGCGGCTGCGCTCGCCGCCGAGCGCGAACACCGACGTGCCGACCTCGTCCGGGAGCCCGGGCGGGCCGATGCGGTGGCCGACGACATCCATCGCGATCATGAAGTCGATGGCGTCGCGCGGCACGGGTGGCTCGCGCAAGAGCGCACGAGAGCCCATGCCGTCGGTCATGAAGTAAGGCGCTTCCTCGCCGTCGAACGCCGCGATGACGACGCCACGACCGTCGCGCTTCTTCGCGTGCTCGCGCGCGACGGCTACGAGGATGGCGACCGATGCGGCGTTGTCGTCGGCACCCCAGAAGACGTCGTTGCCGATCTTGCCGAGGTGATCGTAGTGCGCGCCGACGACGATCCAACGGTCGGTCGTTCCCGGGATGGTCGCGATGACGTTCGCGCCGCCGCATCCGGGGACGGGTTGCTCGAACGGGTCGAGGCCCGCGGCGCGAAGCGCGTTCGACACGACGCGCCTCGCCGCGACCCCTTCGGGAGTTCCGGGCTTGCGGCCAGCGCATTCGGTGGAGCAAAGCGAGCGGACGAGATCGCGCATGCAGTGTGGATTCTACGACGAAGCAGCCGTGCTAAGTCCATCGCGTGGTCAGGTGGGTCGTCGCTGTCGCCCTCGCGTCGTGTGCCTCGCCAAAGGAAGGCCAAGCGCTTCACGGAGGGCATCGCCTCTTGCGGTAAGTCAGGGCTGTTCGCGCGCCAAGTACGGGTAGTGAACGGCGGTGTCGCCCTGGTCGAGCTCGATCGTGTAGTTCGCGGCGACGCTCGCGTAGGTCGCCACGCTGTTCGACGAGTCCGGCCACTGCACCGAGACCGAGTCGACGTCGCACGTCGCGCCGAGCCCGAACGTGAGCACGAGATCGTTCTCGACGTTGCCGTGGCCGAAGCCGCCCTGGAGCTCTTGGGTCTGCGTGATGCCGCCCGCGGTGACGCGCACGATGGCGCCGATGCCCGAGGTGTTCGCGGCACCAGCGCCCCCTCCGACGAGCTTCACCCGGAGCCAGTTCTGGAGCTGACCGACGTCGTTACGCAGCACGTGGAGCGTCTGCGGTGCGGCGGTCGATCCGACGATGACGTCGAGATCGCCGTCCCCGTCGATGTCGACGAACGCGGGGTTCAAAAGGTTCGGGAGGAGGTTTTGGCCGATGAGCCCGGCGGGCTGCGCCATCTCGGTGAACGTGCCGTCCCCGTTCTGGTGCCAGAGCCACGCCCGATCATTGCCGTACGCCCCCGTCGTGCCGGTGAAGATGTCCTTCATGCCGTCGAGATCGAGATCGACGAACGTCGTGATGCTGTCCCCGTAGTTCCAATAAACGCCAAACTCCGGTCGCCCGATGCCGTTCGTGTCGTTGCCGGGTCGCGTGAAGGCCGTGCCGTCGCCGGGGTTGAGAATGAGCTCGGATGGATCCGACGACGTGCCCACGTCGCCGTGCGTGATCGTGGCGCTCATCAAGTCCATGTCGCCGTCGTTGTCGACGTCCCCGCACGCGAACGAAAAGTAATTGCCGCCGAGCGCAGCGGGCGTTGGCGACAAGGTCGGGTCCCAACCGCGAAACGTCGGCGGGCACTCCGAGGAGGGGCACGCGAGGTGGTCTTGCTGGCAGAAGTCGCAGCAGTTGACGGTGGGCGCGGGCGCGCTCGGCGAGCACGATTGGCCTTCGCCCGCGAGCATCTGGCAGTAGCACTGGTAGGTCTGGTCTGTCGTGTAGTCCATGCGGGCGTCCTCATCGATGCCGAGCGTGTGCCCCATCTCGACGAACGTCCCGTTGCCTTGGTTGATCCACACTTGGTTTTGCTCGCGGCCGTAGTCGGCGAAGAGCATGTCGTCGTAGCCGTCGCCGTTGACGTCGCACGCGGTGACGCCGAAGACGTGGCGCCACTGCTGATCTTGGAGGAGACCTCCGTCGTGGGTGGGCAAGCCTGCTTGCCCCGAGACGTTCTTGAACGTGCCGTCGCCGTTGCCGCGAAAGAGCGTGGGCGGCATGTCGTTCGGGCCATCGGGATCGTACGGCCAGTGGGCGACGGTCGCCGGCCAGAAGTCGAGGACGCCGTCGTGGTCGTAATCGAGGAGCGCCCCGCTGGGGACCCAGAACACTTGCGCGTCGAGATCGCTCTTCGGTGCGAGCGCGAAGTGCCCGGTGCCGTCGTTGAGCATGGCGTCGCACGCGTCCATCGGCGTGTACGTCGTGTAGAGCTCGTCGGCAGGGCAGAGGATGGCGTCGACGTCCCCGTCGTTGTCGAGGTCCCCGAGGTTGACGAGGTTGAAGCCGCGGTTGCCCGCGCCGTCACGCGTCGCGAGGAGACCCGAGCTCGCGGTCTCGTCGACGAAGATCCGCACACCGTCGACCACGCGATTCATGTAGAGCGTGCGTATCTGCGTGCTCGTCTGACCGCGCGCCGCGCTGCCGGCGACCGTGATGAAGTCCACCCACCCGTCACCATCCAAGTCAGCGGCGACGACCACCGAGCTGATGGGATTGAGGACGCTGCACGTCCCCGGCGTGCTGCACGACGCCAGCGGCGCGGGCGCGAGGCCGACCTCCTCCGTCACGTCGTGAAACCACGGCTGCGGGAGCGTCTGCGGCGGCGACTTACAGATGCGCGGTGGAAGATTCGACGGCGGTGGCGGGGGCGGAGCGGCCGACGTGGAGCTACAGGCGACGAGCAGGACAACCGAACCGAGAAAGACAAGACGACGCGAACTCATGCAGCAATTCTAGCTTCGGCCTCCCACGCTCGCGATTACATCGCATTACATGGGGCTTAGGGAGCCAGGACGGCGGCGAAGGCTTCGAAATCGGCCACGCCTTGGGCTTGCATCCAGCCGCGGGATTCGTTGACCGCGATGCGGCCGTCTTCGCCTGATGCGAGCTTGCCCCATCGGAGGCGCGCGACTGCGGCGTGCATCGTCATGTCGCATGACGTGTAGTCGCGCGCGGCTTGCTCGAACGAGACGGCCGCGCGCTGAGCGTCTCCGAGCGCCTGCGCGAGGCAGCCACGGAGCATTGCGGCTTCGGCGAGTGCCCACGAGGCTCCGCATCGCGCGAGCTCGTTACCGAAGTGCGCGGCCTCGTCGAGAAGGGGTCGGCTTTGTCTGCCGAGGCGCGCGCTCGCGAGAGCGGCCCTGGCGCGGATCCCGAAAAGGATGACGCGCTGGTGTTGGATCCGCAAAAGGCGCGAGCGCTCGATGCCGGCCCACGACTCCGTGATGCGCCTGTGGGCCTGCGCACCATCACCCGTATAGAGATCGATACGTGCGCGGGCCAAGAGCTCTTGCAGCTGCGGGAGCTGCACGGGGGAAGACGCCTCCGCTTCATCGTTCGCCATGCCGACTTCGCTCCGCGCGCCATCGACGTCCCCGAGGGCGAGCCACAAGAGGTTGAGCTCCCCTCCGCGAAGGCTCCGCGCCGCGAAGCGGTCCCCGCGAGCTTCTGCATCCGCGATACGCTCGGGGAGCTCGGCACGCAGCGCGTGAAGTTGGCCGAGCTGGAGCAGCGAGCGCAGCGAATAGAGGGTTGCTGCATCGATCTCCCAGGTCGAGGTCGGGGAGTGCTCGCGTAGGAGACGCCGGGCTTCCTCGCACCGTGCGCGTGAGGCGAGCCAGTATCCCGAAAGGCTGAGCGCCACCCCTTCGCCAGCGAGCACGTGCGCGACGACGGATGCGTCGCCGATCTCCGCGGCGAGCGTGCGCGCGGCGTCGAGCAATGCGCTCCAGCGTGGACGGGCGCTGTCACCCGCGATAGCGACGTACGCGGCCTCGTTGGTGAGCGCGCGCGCGACGCGAGCGGGGTCTCCCGCTCGGAGCGCGAACAAGAGCCCACGCGCCTGAAGCTCGGCGCCGCGGAGCGTGTCGACGAACGCGAGCCCCGCCGACGCCGTGAAGCAGGCATCCACGCGCGCGAGCTCCCGTGGCGTCGCAGCACGCCGTTTGAACCGGAGGCCTCGCATGCGAAGGCGCACTTGATGGATGGCGAGCGATGCGAGCGCGCGCCCCGGTGACGGTGCGACCTTCACGTCGAGCGCCTGCATGACGTCGTCCATCACGGCCATGCCCTCGCGCAGGTAGCCCGTCGTGAGCAATTGGTGGGCAGCCCGACGCCTGAGATCGAGCGCGCTGTCGGTGTTTTCGGTGAGCTTGGCCGCGCGCACGTAGGCCTCGGCCGCCGCAGATCCTCGGCCCGCGCTCGCGAGGGCCGTCGCGAGATCGAGGAGCGTCTCTCGCGTCGCGCTCTCCGGTCGCATCTCTAGCGCCCACTCGTAGAGCCGTGCCGCGCGCTCGAAAGCGAGCTGCTCGGTCGCGATCGCGGCAGCGCGCAGGGCATACGCGGATGCTTTGACGAGATCTCCGGCTCCGCGATGATGCTCCGCGAGCGCCTCGAGATCCGTGTCGCCGCATGCTTCGAGGGCGCGCGCGATGTGGGCGTGGACTTCGGCCTCGTTCTGCAGGTGTCCGAGGAGCGCCTGACGAATGCGATCATGGTAGGCCTCGACGCAGGCTCGATCGCGCATGCGCGTCGTTCGAACGAGCCGCTCGAAGCGCAGCTTGCCGACGATTTCGTCGAGCTCGGCTTCGCCCCCGAGCCCACACGCTGCGGCTGCGGCTTCGTACGACAACGGACCGCGCGCGACCGCGAGCACGTCGAGGAGGCGACGCTCCGCGTCCTCGGCGACCTGGATGCGCCCCCAGAGGGCATCCTCGAGACGGATCGAACGAGCGCTGCGGGCTCGCGACGCAACGTGCGCGTGACGCACGAGCTCGTCGATGAACAGCGGATGGCCCGCGGCCTCGCGTACGATCGCGTCGGCGGTGCTGTCGGTCACGCGGCCACTCGTTTGGGCGCGCTCGATGAGCACCTCGGCGAGCTCGCGGCTCTCCGCGTTGCCGAGCGGCTCGAGCTGAATGACGCGCACGTCGCCAGGCATGGTGCTTGACCCGACGTTGAGGCGACTTTGTGGGAGCGACGCAGGCGGCTCGCCGACCTTCGCATGTCGCGTGGTCTCCTGCACCGTTCTGACCGTGGCGATGACGAGGATCGACGTCGGCGGCGGCCGCATCACCTCGCGCAAGAGGAGCAAGCTGTCGGCGTCGGCCCACTGCAGATCGTCGATGAGCATCACGACGACGTGCTCTCGTGCGATGGCGTGGATCAAATCGCGCATGGCAAAGAAGACCCGCGTACGCCGCTCGAGCGGGTCGAGGGCCGATGACGCGGCGCTCTGCGGCTCTCCCGTTGCGGCTGCCAGGGTTTGCAAACGCGCAAGGACGGGAAAGGCTCGTCCTAGGCGGGCGGCATCGTGCGGAAGCACGGCGAGAAGCTCGGCACGCGGGGCACGGAGCAGCCACTGCCCGAGCGCGTCGATCACGCCATCCACGGCCTTGTAGGGGACGGACTCGCGCTCGTAGCAGCGGCCCTTGAGGACGACGACGCGCGGGTCGTTCTTCTGCACGTCGCCGACGAAATGCCGCGCGAGCGCCGTCTTGCCGAGGCCCGATTCGCCGTGGATGTACACGGTGGTGCTCGCCCGCGCCCGTGCTTGCTCGTAGGCGCGCTGGAGCTGCTCGAGCTCCCGGTGCCGCCCTACGAACGGCGGTGCGTTCTCACCCGCCGGCATGAGTGACGTGCGTGGCGTTGGGGCGAGGCCGAGGCGCCGCGCCACGTCTTCGTGGCTCGGGCGGTTCTTGGGGTCGGGCTGAAGCAGCGCCGTGCAAAGGGCATCGAGATCGTCGGGTGTGTCAGGCGCGGCATCGCGCGGGCGCGGAGGCTTCGCTGTGCGCTTCGTCGTGAGGACCTCGTAGGCGCTGCCGAAGAACGGGACCTCACCGGTGAGGGCCTCGTAGAGCATGACGCCGACCGCGTACCAGTCGGCCGCCGCGCCCACGGCTTCGCCCGTCGCTTGCTCGGGTGCCATGTACGCAACCGTGCCGATGACGCCTTCTCCGACACCGCTGCTCGCGTTGGCGTCGGTCACGAGCCCGAAGTCGACGATGACGACGCGCGGAGCGTGGCCTTCGTTCGATTCGACGATGACGTTCATCGGTTTGACGTCGCGGTGGACCTTGCCTGCAGCGTGGAGCGCACCGAGGCCGCGCGTGATCTGCGCGAGCGCGTCGCGGAGGCGTGCCTCGTCGAGCTTGCCCGGGCGCATCTCGGGACCGATCGAGCCGCGCGGCGACTGAGCTCCCGCGAGCGTCTCCGTTGCGTGCAGTCTCTTCGTCGTACCGTCGGCGATCGACTCGCTCGCGATTCCGGGGCGCACGTAGCTGAGAAAGTCGACGCCGTGGAGGAGCTCCATCGTGAAAAAGTACTGGGACTCCTCGACGCCGAGCTCGCCGAAGCGCACGAGGTTCTCGTGATGAAGGTCCGCGAGCGCGCGGAACTCGGCTTTGAATCGAATGATCGACGAGGCGTCGAGGTTGCGGAGTGTCTTCAGCGCGACGCGGGTGCCACGCGAGGTGTCAGTCGCTTCGTAGACGACGCCCATGCCACCGCTCCCGATGGGGCGCTCGATGCGGAACCGCGCGGTACCGCCGAAGTCCACCGCCGTCACTGGCTCGTATCGGGGTGGATGGTGGCGGTCTCGCCTTCGCGGACGTCGACGGGCACGCTCTTCTGCGAGTGCGTGCTGTCGACGTGCAGCGTGAGCGTGTGCCTCCCGACCGCCACCTCTTGCTTGAATATCGGTGACGCCCCGAGATCGCGCGCGCCGTCGATGACGTGGTCACACGGGTTGGGCTTGCACCAGACGGTGAGGTAACCCGTCTTGCCGCTCGTGACGGCCGTCGTCGTCGTCGACGGAGGAACTGGCCGCGGACCGTGGTGGTGCGACGGTTGGGACGAAGGCTGCTGGAGATCGAGCGTCGGGATGGGCAGGCTCGCGCTGACGCTTGCCACGGCCGTTGTGCTCGTCTGCGGCAAAGCAGGAAGAGCAACCGGCTTGGCGGTGATGGGCGGCGGAGGTGAGACAGGCGTCGCCTGAGTGGTCGGCGAGGTCGTCACACGCCATATCGCGAAGAACACGAGAAATAGAATGGCACCGCCAACCGAGCCGACGATCGACACGACGGCGATCCGCCGCGCGCGGTCTACCGGGAAGAGAACCGCGCGGAGCGACATCGTCGACATCGCGGCGTGCTCACCGCGCGATGCGGACGGTGGAGGCGTCTTGAAGGCGGGCGGCGGAATGAACGGGCCCGGGGTTGGAGGCGGAGGTGGCCACGCTGGAATCGATCGCGGGACCGGCTGCGCGCTCACCCCCGCTTGCGGAGTTGACGGCAAGAGCGGTCGATCCGGAAAGCTCGCCATGGCCGGACGTGGAGGAGGCGTCGGCGTTCGCTCGGGCGGTGTCGGGGCACGGGCCCGAGGCGCGACGAAGATCGCGCTCTCGGTGACCTCGTGCGTGCTCTCGAGCGATGCCGGCATGAAGAAGCGCGCATTGCCAGAGGAGGGAGGCCGCGACGGGTTCGTAGACGTCAGCGTGAGCTCTTCACCAGACGTGCGGCGAGGACTGCTCGGCGCGGCCATCGGCGTCTGAGGAGCGGTGACGGTGGGAACCTCGTCGGTGTCTTGAAGAAGCGGTTGAGGGTTCTTCGTTGACCTCGGGATCGTGGGACCGCTGTCGGCCGGGATCTCGTCGGTGTATCCCGACACCGGTGAGCGCCGGCTCGTCATGAGCTCGGTCTCTTCAGCGTCCTCTTCGTCTTTCACCGACACATCGGGGATGGCCGCGAGTGTTCGGGCGCTCGGCAGCTGCTGCGAGCGGCGGAAGACTTCCGTCACGTCCGCGGCTGCTTGCAAGCGCGCCTCTTGGTCGGTGTAACGATCGGCGAAGAGGGTGCGCATGTAGCGCCCGACGTCGTCGTCCCGCGCGACGACTCCGTGAGCAACGAGGAGGCTCTCGAGCTCGCGCGAAAGCTCACGCGCGCTCGCAAAGCGGTGCGGCGCGCTGCGTGTGAGGGCACGCCGGACGAGATCGTCGAGCTCGGCCGGAAAGTCCTCGACGATGTCCGCCAGCGGCGGCACGACGCCGGCTTCGATCATGGCGCGCGTCTCGTCGTCCGAGCGCCGCGCGAAGAGGCGCCTCCCCGCGAGGAGCTCCCACAAGATCACACCGAGCGCGAACACGTCGGCGCGCGCATCCACCGCTCCGTCGAACAGCTGCTCGGGCGCCGCGTACGGCACCTTCCGGGGGTCGAGGACGCCGTGCGCACGGGGCTCGAAGGCGCCCTTGATCTTCGTCTTGCCCTCGTACGTGACGACGAGGCTGTGGGGCGCGAGATCGCCATGCAGGAGACCGAGCGGAGTGCCCTCCTTGTCCCGCAAGTTGTGGACGGCGTGCAAGCCCTCGGCTGCGTCCGCGATGATGCGGGCGGCGATCTCCCACGACGCTGGCGTGTCGGCGATCTCGAGGCGCTCGATCACCTCCTCCACGCGCTCGCCGTGGAGGTACTCCATCGCGACCCAGGGGATGCCGTCGTCCTCGCCGATGTCGAAGAGGGCACCGACGTTCGGGTGAAGGAGCTTGGCGCCCTCGCGGACGCGCTCGTAGAAGCGTTGGACGTAGCCGTCTTCGGCGAGGTGCCGTTTGTCGATCTTGCGGATGGCTGCCCAGCGCTGAAATCCCTTCGGACCCTCGAGCCGAGCGAGGTACAGCGCGCCCACGGCGTTGCGGCCCATCTCGTCGAGGACGTGGTAACGCCCGAGCATGCGCGGGCGCTGCCCGGATGATGCCCATGGACGCGGGTTTTTCGTGGGCAGAGCCACGGCGCGAAGTTTAGCAGGTTTGAACTTTTCGAGCCTCAGTCGCGCTTCAGCAGGGTACCGACGCCCGTATCGGTGAAGAGCTCGGCGATGACCGAGTGCGGAACGCGGCCGTCAATCACGTGCACCGACCTCACCCCGCCTTCTAGCGCGCGGAGGCCAGCCGCGAGCTTGGCGCGCACGCCCTCGGGAACCGTGCCCGCTTCCATACGGGCCCGGAGATCGCTCGCCGCGATTTCGGGGATGAGCTCCCCCTGGTCGAGCAGACCTGGCGTGTCCGTCAGATAGATGAGCTTGTCGGCGCCGAGCGCAACGGCAACCTCCGCCGCGACGACATCGGCCTCGAGGAGCACGCTCTCGCCGTCATCGCCCAACGCCACCGGCGAAAGGACCGGGACGTACTTCGGGAGCATCATCTCGAGGACTTCGGTGTTGATCGCGATCGGAGCGGAGCCTCCACGCTTCGCGCGGAAGAGCCCAGCATCCTTCCCACTCAGGCCGATGGCGGCGGCGTTCGCCTCGCGTCGGTCGGCGGTCTCGGCGTGCGCGGTCGCGTGGTTGAGCAGTGATACGAGCTCGGTGTTCACGCGACCCGTGAGGATCATCTCGACGGTCCTCGAGCTCGGACGCTCGTGTGGGACGCCCGCTTCGGTTCGAGGCTCGCGCGCTGCGAGCTCGCGGTCGCCCCCGTGAACGACGATGGGCAAGAGCCCCGCCGAACGCAGCAGGTTGATGTCGCGCGCGAAGCTCGCGAGGAGCGAGTCCTTCGCCATCGCGCCTTCCCCATACGAGAGCACCGCGCGCCGGCCCGCGAAGCGCGAGATGTACGAGAGCGCCTCGACGAGCAGCGCACGCTTGAACCCCGGCGTGTAGTTCGTGAGGCGATCGTCCTTCGTGACCGTGCCGTCGGGAGCCGCCGTGATCAGCGAGGTGTAGTCGGCGTTGATCTTCACGTAGTCGTACGAGAGATCGCACCCCCACGCGATGGCGCTCTCCGCACCCTCCGCGAGGCGCACGTCGATGGCGACGCGTGGCTCGCGCATGCGCTTGCGGAGGGCGGCCGCGTCATGCGGTGTCGGGGCGCCGTCCTCGTAGACGAGCACGCCTTGAATGGAGACACGCGCGCTCGTTGGATCAATGGGATACGCGCGGGCTCCCGCGCGAGCCCCCACCGTGGCGACCACGCGCCCCCAATTGGGGTCCGCGCCGAAGATCGCGGCCTTGACGAGGTTCGAGCCCGCAATCGAGGTCGCGAGATCCCGCGCCACCTCACTCGTCGGGGCGCCTGTCACCTGCACCTCGACGAGCTTCGTTGCGCCTTCACCGTCTTCGGCGATCGCCCGGGCGAGCTCGACGCAGAGATCGCAGAGCGCGTCCCTGAACGTCGCGTAGTGCGGCGAGTCCTCGCCCTCGATGCGCGTGTTACCGGCGAGGCCGTTCGCGAGGAGGAAGACCGCGTCGTTCGTGCTCATGTCGCCGTCGACGACGAGGCGGTTGAAGCTCCGGTCGACTGCGAAGGTGAGGGCGCTCGCGAGAGCCTTCGGAGCCGCAGCTGCGTCGGTCGTCACGAAGGCGAGCATCGTCGCCATCTGCGGCGCGATCATGCCCGAGCCCTTCGCGAACGCCGCGAGGCGAACTTCCGTATCGCCGAGACGGAGCACACGGCGGGCAATCTTCGGGCGCGTATCGGTCGTCATCACGGCTTCGGCGGCGCTCTCGAGGGCCGAAGCGAGGTCGGAGACGAGACGTGGCATCGCTTCGCAGATTTTGTGAGCGGGAAGGGGTACGCCGATGACGCCCGTCGATGCCGAGAGCACCGCCCGCTCCTCGACACCGAGCGCCCGCGCGACAGCCGCCTGCACCTCGTGAACGTGCCGCTCCCCGTCGGGCCCGGTGAGGGCGTTCGCGTTACCGCTGTTGGCGACGATCGCCGAGATGCCCTCGCAAGGGAGCATGGCGGCGGAAGTGATCACCGGTGCGGCGCGGGCCTTGTTGACGGTGAAGCACCCGGCCGCGGCGCATGGGACCTCGCTCGCGACGAGCGCGAGATCACGCCGCGCGGCCTTGATGCCCGCGTTGATTCCGGCGAAACGAAAACCTTTGGGGACGGTCGGCATTGCGTGCTCAGGGGGCGAAGCGTGCGGAGGTCGAGAGCCCCGCGGCCTCGGGCAGACCGAGGAGGGCGTTGACGTTCTGCATGGCTTGCGAGGCTGCACCTTTCATCAAGTTGTCGAGCGCGCACATGGAGACGATCGTGTCGCCCGTGACGCACGCCCCCACGACGGCGAGAGGCGTTCCGGTCGCAGCGTGCGCCGATACGTCCTCGATGCCAACGACGGTGACGAAGGGCTTCTGGGCGTAGGCTTTCTCGAGAGACGCTCGGACGGACTCGGTGGTCGCGCCGCTGCGTGCGGTCATGTACGCGGTCACGACGAGCCCGCGCCGGAGGGGAACGAGGTGCGGCGTGAAGGTGACGCGCGGACCATCCGCCACACGAGCATGACGTTGAAGGTATCTCGCGATCTCGGGTGTGTGGGCGTGGGTGCCGACCTTGTAAGCGCGGACTTCTTCCGCGAGCTCGACGAACGAGTACCTCTCCTCCGCGCGGCGCCCGGCGCCGCTGATGCCTGACTTGCCGTCGATGATGACGCTGCCCGGCTCCGCGAGCCGGTCAGCGAGCAGCGGTGCCGTGGCGAGGAGCGCCGCGGTCGCGTAGCAACCGGGGTTCGCGACGATGCGCGTGTCTTTCGGTGGCGCCCCGAAGAGCTCGGGCAGACCGTAGAAGGCGCGCGCGAGGTCCGATGGCGCGGCATGCTCGAAGCCGTACCATGTTGGGTACGCAGCAGCGTCGAGGCGAAAGGCGCCCGACAGATCCACGACGCGCGCGTGCTCGGCAATGACCGGCGCGAGCTTCACCGCGTGCTCGGCCGACGACGCGAGAACGACGACGTCGACGCCACGCGAGAGCTTCACACCATCGTCATGCGACGTGAAGCGCAGCGTCGACGCCGGAAGGCCCAAACGCGGAGCCACGGCCTCGCCCACCGACTTGTCGGATGTGGCGAAGACGAGCGTGAGATCGGGGTGGAGCGTGGCGAGCATGGCGAAGACGCTGCCCGAATAGCCAGACGCGCCAACGACTCCGATGTTTGCCACCTCATCGCATATAAAAAAGGCGAGCGCGTACCGCCATCGAAAACGCGGTCACGGGTGGAAATAACGACGAATGCCTTGGGGAAGGACGTGCCGAGGGGACTCAGCCGGTGCGTTGTCGTCCTCTTTGGTGCCCGCTTCCTCGGCTGGCGCCCCGCAATCGTCCCATTCGCCAGCGTCACACTCGGCGTCATCGCCAGCGTCGAGCGCTTTCGGCGGCGGTGCGTCGGGGTCGACCTCGCATTTGCCCACGCGGCAACGCTCGCGATCTGCACAATCGGCACTCGTACGGCAGTACGAGCATGTGCGCCCTGCCGCCGTGGCCACGCAGTAATCGTGTTTGCCAGAGACGGCGCATTGCTCGTCGCGGTCACACGCCGGGTAGCGCGGTGCAGACGAGCACGCGAGCGCGACGCTGAGCACAAACAAAAAGATCCGCACGCCTTCTGCTCAGGCCTTTTCGGCGACCACGCGGTTTCGTCCGCCCCGCTTGGCTGCGTAGAGGCGTTGGTCGGCAATCGCGAAGAGGCTGCGTACGTCCGCCTTCTCCCCGCAGCACGTGATCGACGCGACCCCAAAGCTCGCCGATACCGTAATGGGCTTTTCCTCGTGGACGACGGGCTCGCTCGACAGGATTCGCCGGAGGCGCTCGGCGAGCTGGGCGGCTTTGTCGAGCGCGATGTCGCGCGCGACCACCACGAACTCCTCGCCGCCGTAACGCCCCACCACGTCCTCGGTTCGCACAGCCCGAGCGAGCCGCGCCGCGACCTCGCAGATGACCGAATCCCCCGCGAGATGCCCATACTGGTCGTTGATCGCCTTGAAGTTGTCCACATCGAGCAGGACAATCGACAGGGGTGTTTGGTGCCGCTGGGCGAATGCACACTCCGATGCCAAGCGTTCATCGAGTGCCTTGCGGTTGTAGGCGCCGGTGAGCCCATCTCGCATGGCGGCGTCGTAGACCCGACCTAACGCCCGCTCCTCGTCCTCCGTCATGAACGCAAACCGCAAGCTGACCGTCCCACCGAGGAGAATGCGCGCGCCGTCTCCGATGGCGGAATACTTTTCCACCCGTACGCCGTTCACGAAGGTGCCATTGGTGGACCCCTCGTCGCTGAGAATCCACGCGCCGCCGGCGAAGTGGATTTGGGCGTGGACGCGGGATAGCCGCGCGTCGGCCAGGGCGACGGTGCACTCGTCCGCTCGGCCGATGGAATTGGACTTGGTGTGGGACAGCGGCACCACGCGGCCGGCGTCAGCGCCCGACTGGATCGTGAGGACCGCGCGGGTGGCCTTCACCGGGGGCGGATGGCTCGATCCGCTGAAGGTTTTCATCGTGCGCAGCGCGCGCTTTCGATCGTCCTGCTCGGGCATGCAATGCGTGGCTAAGGCTATCACGGCTTCCGTGTCCATTAGGGGTACACTCGGAGGCTCCGCATGCTGAATCGTGGCGACAAGCTCGCGCACTACACGATCGAGGCGCTCCTCGGTACGGGCGGCATGGGCGCGGTGTACCTCGCGGTCGATTCGCGCCTTCATAGGCGCGTCGCCTTGAAGGTGATCCTCGATACGGACCACCCGGAGGACTTGAAGGAGTCTGCGGCGCGTCTCTTGCGCGAGGCCCGCGCAGCGGCGTCGCTCACACACCCGAACGTGGTTGGCGTCTTCGATGTGGGCGAAATCGACGGGCGCGTCTATCTCGCGATGGAGTACGTCGTCGGCAAGACGCTGCGCGAGCTGATGCGCGACGACAGCATCGCGTGGCAGCGGCGCCTTCGCTGGGTGGTCGAGGTCGCGCGCGCCCTCGCGGCAGCGCACCGTGACGGGCTCGTCCACCGCGACATCAAGCCCGAGAACGTGATGGTGCGTGACGATGGGCTCGTGAAGGTGCTCGACTTCGGCATCGCCCGTCGCACGGCAGCGCCCGTCGATCCCACCGGGAAGACCGAGCAGGCCCACTTCACGGGAGCGCTGACGGGAAAGGGCCTCGTCATCGGGACGCCCATGTACATGTCACCCGAGCAGCTGAAAGGTGGGGACCCCGACACCCGCACCGATCAGTTCTCGTGGGGCGTGATGACGTACGAGGTCCTCACGGGTGAGCGTCCATGGCCGGAG
>Ga0302324_100005180_pt1 | contig 28546 bp, 25 predicted proteins | sample Palsa_T0_1_FD_201949 | JGI IMG/M metagenome (GOLD analysis project Ga0302324, IMG submission 201949) | Peat permafrost microbial communities from Stordalen Mire near Abisko, Sweden - Palsa_T0_1 | ecosystem: Environmental > Terrestrial > Soil > Palsa > Peat permafrost | place: Sweden: Abisko...
TGGTCAACCTGGACGAACTTCTCGCGGACAACGGCGACCCGGACGAGAGCCCGGCGGGCAGCGCGAACTGCCGGGCGACGACGGCCTGCCACGCAACGACGGGTTGCCGGGCGACGACGGCCTGCCCGCCAGCATCACCGAGGTGGAGTTCTACGTCCCGCCGTTCTTCCCCCGGTCGCCGTCGGTTGCTGGCATGCGCCGGATGCCGCGCCTGAAGGTGGTGCAGACGCTGACCGCCGGAATTGACAAGCTCCGCCCGCAAATCCCGGACGGCGTCACCTTGTGCAACGCGCGGGGCGTGCATGACGCCGGCACGGCCGAATGGGTGGTCGCGGCGATGCTCACCTCCATCCGGCGTTTCCCTTACTTCGCCGCAGAGCAGGCCGCCGCCCGCTGGAGCTTCCGGTTCACCGGCAGCCTGGCCGGGAAGATCGTGCTCATCGTCGGCTATGGCTCGATCGGTGCGGCGGTGGAGCGCCGTCTGTCCGGTTTCGACGTCGAGGTGCGCCGGGTGGCCCGTGGCGCGCGTGACGGCGTGCAGCCGATCGGGGAACTGCCCGGCTTGCTGCCCGAGGCCGATGTCGTGGTCCTGCTCGCCCCGGTCACCACGGAGACCATCGGGATGGTCGATGCCGCTTTTCTCGCCGCGATGAAGGACGGCGCCCTGTTCGTCAACGCGGCCCGCGGCTCGCTGGTGGTCACCGCCGACCTCTGCAATGAACTGCGGAGCGGCCGGCTGAAGGCCGTATTGGACGTCACCGACCCCGAGCCCCTCGGGCCGGAACATCCCCTGTGGGCCATGCCGAACGTCTTCATTACCCCGCACGTGGCCGGATCGACTCCGGCCTCGGGAAGGCCAGGCCTGGAGCTCGTCCGGGCTCAGGTGCAACGTTTCCGGGACGGTGAGCCACTTCTTAACGTGATCACTGGCGAGTACTGAAGGGCGTGGCTAACGTCACGCAGCCGGGGTCCGGGCAGGCGGCGACGGCAGCCTGGGAAGTGACCACACGCGATCGACGCACTCCGCGGAACCGCAGGTCCGGCCACCGCCGCAGGCGGTCCTGCCGCAGACCTCGCAGAGGGCCGGTGCGTAGATCCGATCCAGCCTGGTGGGGTAGGTCCGCAGCTCCGTGCCCACCGTGACGACGCGGCGGATCTTGCCGTCCGGCAGCACAAGCCACTCGGCCATCGGATCACCTCGCTGCACATCCCCACGCGCCCGGCCCGGCAGGCCGGCGGACGGGGCCCCGGTCCTTGATCTTACAACGACAAGCGGGCCGGCAAGTTGTCTCCCGGTGTAGACCCTTCCTCAATCGAAGCGTGACCTCGGGCACGTAGAGTAAGACGACGTCACTTGGTGCGCGACCGCGCCCAGTGTGCCGACGATCCCGGCGAGACATTGCCGTCTTCGGGAGTCTGCGTTCTGGCTATCCGCGAGCCGGGACGCTGACATGGCGCGGCGCTGCGCCGCGTAGCAGGACGCGAGCCCGGCTGGCCTACGGGGCCGGCCGGGCTCGTCATTGGCTGCCGACGCGCCACGAGGAGGCTCGGTGCGCTCTGTCCCATCCGGCGACACCCGGTGAGCCTGGCTGTGCAGGCAGAGACTGCGGTCGGGGCCACCGTGGCTGTCGCCGCGGCGGCGATCCTTTGGCGGAATTCGATCCGCAACGAGGGATCCGTTCGGCATGCTTACCGCTGGCTCACGGTGGCGGCCGTGGCATGGGGGGCAGGCTTCGTCGCACAGCAGGTTCTCATCGGCCCGCTTGGCGGCACCGCGGTACCGCTGACCTTCGGCGATCTTCTCTCGCTGGTCGCCTTGCCCGCGATGGCGGCTGCCCTGCTGGCGCTGGCCGCCGCGGGCGCCCAACCCGCCGTCGGCCGGGCGCACGGCGCCTCGATGCGGATGGCGGATGGCTACGTGCTGGCCGCCGCGCTCTTCATCATCGGCTGGGTGACGCTGTTCGGGTCGATTTACCACAGATCAGGGGATGGTGCGGGCACGTTCGCGCTGGCCCTGCTTCACCCGCTGGCTGACCTGGCAGTGCTCGGCGTGCTCCTGCCGTACGCGGTGATCGCGGGCAGGCGAGGGCTCACGCCCTACCTAGCCTTGTTCGCCGTGGCCGTGAGTGACGCGCTCGCGGTCGGAGCCAAGGTGGACGCCGCGAGCCCGGGGGCGTGGGCACAGGTCATGCAACTCGTCGCGTTCTGCCTGCTTGGCGCGACGCCAATGATCAACTCAGGCCGGCTGCGGCTTACTCCGCACCTCCCGTTGCGCGGCGTGAGCCTGCTTGAGCGCCACCGCCAGGCACGGGAGACCGGCAGACTGACCGGGCTCGTCGCCGCGCTTGCGGCTGCGGTTGCGGCTGCGGTGATCATCTCGTGGACGCTGGCTGGCGGGTCAGCCGCCGCGCCTGCCGTCGCGGTCACCGGGTGCGTCGCCGTGCTCGCGCTGGCCGCCAGGATCGCGGGGCTGCAGCTGCGGGACAGGGCGGTGGCCGTCACCCGGCAGGAATCAGGCCGCCAGTTCCGCGAGCTTGCCGAGCGCATCACCGATGTCGTGCTGATCTGTGATCTGGACGGCACGATCAGGTATGCCAGTCCGGCCGTCGCGGACTACGGCTACTCGCCGGAGAAATTGGACGCGATGGCACTCGCCGACGTGATCCATCCCGAGGACCTGCCCGGCGGAATCAGGTCAGTGCGTGCGGCGGCCCGCAGCGCCGCGGTAGCGCAGAGGTTTCCTTGCCGGGTGCGGTCGTCCGACGGGACCTGGCGGTACGTCGAGTCCACGGTGTCGCGCTACGGGGGAGCGGGCGAGTCCGACCAGTTGCTCGTCACAGCCCGCGACGTCAGCGATCAGGTGGCGTTGCGCCGCCAGGTGACGCACTTGACGTTTCACGACGGGCTGACGGGGTTGCCGAACCGCGCGTATCTCGAGCAGCGGGCGAAGGACGTGCTCGGCGCCGGGACGCAAGCCACCGGCTGGCGGCTGGCGGGCCAGCTGGCCGGGTCCGGCGAGGTGGCAGCGGCTGGTGAACGGCCGGCCTCGGGCCAGCTGCCCGTGACGGTCGGCGCAATCTTCCTTGATCTGGACGGCTTTACCAGCGTGAACGACTCGGTCGGGCACGGCGCTGGGGACCTCCTGCTCGCTCAAGCGGCACGGAGGCTGCGCGCCGTGGTCCCGCCGCACGACACCGTGGCCCGGTGGGGCGGCGACGAGTTCGCGGTGCTGGTCGAGAACGCCGACGGCGCCCAGGAGATCGTGGATATCGCCGAACGGCTGGCCGCATCCATCGTCGCCACGGTGTTCCGCGTCGCTGAACGGGACGTCTCGCTGACTGCCAGTGTCGGCGTGGCCCTCGCCGACGGCGAGGATCCCGGTTACCTGCTGCGCAATGCGGATGTCGCGATGTCCCGCGCCAAGGAGTCCGGTGGCGGGCGGGTGGAGGTCTTCGCCGCGCACATGCACGCGGATGTCGTCCGCCGGCTGGAGTTGGCCAGCGACCTGCGCCGGGCGATCACGGAGCGGGAGCTGACGCTGGACTATCAGCCTGTGGTGGACCTCGCCACGTCGGGCATCACCGGCGTGGAAGCCCTGATCCGCTGGTCCCGTGCGGGGGAGGCGGTCCCGCCTGAGGAGTTCCTTGACATCGCGGAGGACTCGGGCCTGATCCTGCCGCTCGGCGACTGGGCGCTGCGCGAGGCCTGCGGGCAGGCAGTTGCCTGGCGCAGGTCCGGCTGGCCCATCGGCGTTTCGGTCAACTTCTCGTTGCGGCAGGTGAGCGCCGCCCGATTCACCGAATCGGTGTTCGCGGCGCTCCGGGACACTGGCCTGGAGCCGGCTGCGCTCACTCTCGAGGTTACCGAGCGGGTGCTGATCGAGGGTGCTGGGCCGATGGTGGACGGGCTGGCCGAGCTTCGCCGCGGTGGCGTCAAGCTCGCCATCGATGACTTCGGTGCGGGTCATGCGTCACTCGCCTACCTTCGGCGGCTCCCCGTGGACATCATCAAGATCGACCCGTCATTCGTGGCCGGCCTCGGCCAGGACCCGACCCTGGCCATGCTGACCCGCACTATCGTCCGGGTCGGGCACGACCTGGGCATCGATGTCGTGGCGGAGGGCATCGAACAGCCGGAGCAGCTCGAGTTGCTGCGCGAGATGGGCTGCGGTCATGGCCAGGGATACCTGATAGCGCGGCCCATGACGGCGAGTGAGGTGGCGCCCTTTGCCCGTCGCGAAATAGCCACGGACAGGGTTCCTGATGACCCCGGCGAACGAGGCGAGCCCAGCGAACGAGGCGAGCCCGGCCCCGGCGAACGAGGCGAGCGGCGCGAGCCCAGCGAAGTCAGCGAGCCCGGTGGGCACACAGACACCGGCGGGCACAGGGACACCAGTGAGGCTGGTGACCGACGCGAACCGACGAGTCCCACGGTTCCAGCCCCGGGTTCCACATCGGCCGCGGTCCCGTCCGGCCCAGTCCCGTCCGGCCCGGTCCGCACCCGGGCACCCGCGGTCTGAGAGGCAGGCGCCGGAAAGCGCTCGTCCTCTTACGCGGAAAGAAAGGGTCCGCTGGAACCCTTTCTTTCCACGTAATCATGGAACGGCACTCACCGCTTGGTGCCGGTAGGAGTTAGTGAACGATTTCACAAGCTTCGGTAGACTGCGACCGATCGCCGCCGTGTCCGACCGCCCGACGCCCAAGCCACCCGACCACCCGATCGTCCGACCGCCCAAAGGTTCGATTGCCCGACCGCCCAAGCCCGACCACCCAGCCAGCCGCGCGGCCACCCGGCCAACCTGCCACCCGACCGCCCAAGCCGACCGGCCAACCAACCAGCCACGCGGCCGTCCGCTGCCGTACCAGGAGCGCCATGTCCTTGCCCATCGTCCTCGTCGCCGAAGAACTCTCCCCGGCCGGAATAGCTCTGCTTGAGTCTGCCTTCGACGTCAGGTACACCGACGGAGCGGACCGCGGCGCGCTGCTTCCCGCACTGGCCGACGCCGACGCGGTGATCATCCGCAGCGCGACGAAGATCGACGCCGAGGCGCTCGCGCACGCGCCGAGGTTGCGGGTCGTCGCGCGGGCCGGCGTAGGCCTGGACAACGTCGACGTTCCGGCGGCCACTAAGGCAGGCGTCATGGTGGTGAACGCGCCAAGCTCGAACATCGTCAGCGCCGCCGAGCATGCCGTCGCCCTGTTGCTCTCCGTCGCCCGGAACGTGCCGCAGGCCGCGGCCTCGCTGAAGGCCGGCCAGTGGAAGCGCGCCGCGTACACCGGCGTCGAGCTACAGGACAAGGTCGCGGGCATTCTCGGCCTCGGCAGGATCGGGGCGCTCGTCGCCCAGCGCCTCGCCGCGTTCGGCATGCGGGTCATCGCCTATGACCCCTACGTGGCAGCGGCCAGGGCCGCGCAGCTCGGCGTCCGCCTGGTGAGCCTGGACGAACTGCTCGCCGCCGCCGACTTCATCAGCGTGCACCTGCCGAAGAACGCCGAGACCATCGGGCTGATCGGGGAGCGGGAGCTGCACATCGTCAAGCCCGAGGTGCGGATCGTCAATGCCGCGCGGGGCGGCATCGTGGCCGAGGACGCGCTCGCCAGCGCGCTGAAGGAGGGCCGGGTGGCCGGCGCCGGCCTGGACGTCTACGCCAGCGAGCCGTGCACGGACAGCCCGCTGTTCGGGTTCGGCAACGTGGTCGCCACCCCGCACCTCGGGGCGAGCACCCACGAGGCGCAGGAGAAGGCGGGCACCCAGGTGGCCAGGTCGGTGCGGCTGGCCCTGGCCGGCGAGTTCGTGCCGGACGCGGTCAACGTGCAGGGCGGCGTGGTGGACGAGCTGATCAAGCCCGGGCTGCCGCTGGCCGAGAAGCTGGGCAAGATCTTCACCGCGCTGGCCGGCGGGATAGCGGCAAGGATCGAGCTTGACGTCCGTGGCGAGATCGCCGCCCTCGACGTCAGCGTCCTGCAGCTGGCCGCGCTGAAGGGGGTCTTCAGCAACGTCGTCGAGGACCCGGTGACCTACGTCAACGCGCCGCTGCTTGCCGAGGAACGCGGCGTCGAGGTCAGCCTGACCGCCGAGGAGGAGAGCCCGGACTGGCGCAACGTGCTGACCCTGCGCGGCACGCTGCCCGACGGCCAGGTCGTGTCGGTCGGCGGAACCCTGACCGGGCGGCGGCAGCTCGAGAAGCTGGTCGAGGTCAACGGCTTCGACATGGAGATCGCGCCCGCCGAGCACATGGTGTTCCTGACCTATACCGACCGGCCGGGCATGGTCGGCCTCGTCGGCCAGATCCTCGGTGACCAGCAGATCAACATCGCCGGGATGCACCTGTGCCGGAACAGCAAGGGCGGCCTGGCGCTCATCGTGCTGACCGTCGACTCACGGCTACCGCCGGACGTGCTGGCCGACATCACCGGCGCGATCGGCGCCGTCGTCGGCCGGGCCGTCGACCTCGACGAGTAGGGTACGCCCATGGCGGCACGCACGATCAAGATCGCGGTGATCGGCGGTGACGGCATCGGCCCCGAGGTGGTCGCTGAGGCGATCAAGGTTCTGCGTGTCGCAGCGACTGACGTGACGATCGAGACCACGAGCTACGACCTCGGCTCGAAGCGCTGGCACCGCACCGGGGAGGTACTTCCCGACACCGTGCTCACCGAGCTCGCCGGGCACGACGCGATCCTGCTCGGTGCGGTCGGCGATCCGAGCGTGCCGAGCGGAGTCCTGGAGCGTGGCCTGCTGCTGCGGCTGCGCTTCGAGTTCGACCAGTACGCCAACCTGCGGCCGATCCGGCTCTATCCGGGGGTGGCCTCCCCGCTGTCCGGCCTGCGGGCCGAGTCGGTCGACATGCTGGTGGTGCGGGAGGGGACCGAGGGCCCCTACATCGAGGCCGGCGGCATCATGCGGAAGGGCACGCCCGGCGAGGTGGCGACCCAGGAGAGCATCAACACCGCCTTCGGCGTCGCGCGGGTGACCAGGTACGCGCTGGCGCGTGCCGCTGAGCGGCGCGGGAAGCTAACCCTGGTGCACAAGACGAACGTGCTCGCCTACGCCGGTGACCTGTGGCGGCGGACCCTGGATGAGCTTGCCCCCGAGTACCCGGAGGTGACCGCCGAGTACTGCCACATGGACGCGGCGTCGATGTACTTCGTGACGGCCCCCGGGCAGTTCGACGTGATCGTGACCGACAACCTGTTCGGCGACATTCTCACCGCGCTCGGCGCGGCGGTGGCCGGCGGCATCGGGCTCGCCGCGAGTGCCAGCATCAACCCGGAGCGCACCGCGCCCAGCACGTTCGAGCCGGTCCACGGCAGCGCGCCGGACATCGCCGGAAAGCAAAAGGCCGACCCCACCGCCGCGATCTTGTCGGCAGCGATGCTCTGCGACCACCTCGGGCTTGCCGCCGAGACGGCCAGGATCGAGCAGGCGGTCTCCGATGACCTGGTGGAGCGGCAGGGCGCCTGGGCAGCCAGGTCGACCCCGGAGATCGGCGACGACATCGCCGAGCGGGTGGCGGGGTAACCGCGCCCGGGCAAAGCCGCGCGCTACCGGGGCGCGCCCGGCACGGGGATCAGCCGGCCTGGTCAGCTCGCGGCGCCGTTGGCGATGACGTCGGCGACCTCGCCTGCCCTGGCGGCCTCCTCGGCGGCGAACCGCTGCGCGTCGAGCCTTTCCGCGACGTCCTCGTCGTCGTTCATCAGAGCCTGCAGGTCGGCGCGCGCGTAGTCGAGCACGCCCATGTCCGCGTAGGCCGCCCGGAGCCGGTCGCTCCACAGCCCGATGTCCTTGACGCACGGGACGAGCCGGCTGAACAGCAGTGACTGGAACCCGGCGTTGTACGCCGACTGGCTGGTGATCTCGCGGACCTCGCCGGGGCTCAGGCCGAAGTTCTGGTAGATCTCGTCGCCGCGCAGCCGGTCCTTCATCAGGTAGCAGCCCTCGATGACGAACTCCTCGCGCTCGCGCAGCTCCGGCTCGGTCAGCTGCCGGTAGTAGTCGCGCAGCGCCATCCGGCCGAACGCCACGTGCCTGGCCTCGTCCTGCATCACGTACGCGAGGATCTGCTTGGGCAGCGGCTTGCTCGTCATGTCCCGCAGCAACCCGAAGGCGGCCAGCGCGAGGCCCTCGATCAGCACCTGCATGCCGAGGTACGGCATGTCCCAGCGGGAATCGCTCAGGGTGTCGTTCAGCAGCGCCTGGAGCTCGGAGTTGATCGGGTAGAGCAACCCGATCTTCTCGTGCAGGAACCGGGCGTAGAGCTCCGCGTGCCTGGCCTCGTCCATGGTCTGGGTCGCGGCGTAGAACTTCGCGTCGATGTCGGGCACCGACTCGACGATCCTGGCCGCGCAGATCATCGCGCCCTGCTCGCCGTGCAGGAACTGGGAGAACTGCCAGGAAGCGGAGTGCCGCCGCAGCTCCTTGACGTTCTGCGGCCCGAACCGGTCCCAGAACCGGGTCCCGTAGATCGCCAGCGACTCGTCCGGCACGCCGAGCACGTCGTAGGGATCGACCTCAAGGCCCCAGTCGATCCGCCTGACCGCGTCCCACTGCTTGTCCTTGCCCTTGGCGTAGAGCGCGAGCAGCCGGTCCCTGCCGTCGTCGTACTCCCAGCTGAACCGGGCTGCGCCGGCCATCGGGACGCGCCAGCCGTCCTGCCCGGCTGCGGCGGTGTACAGGTCATGGGTGGACATGAGGCCTCCAACGTACGCCGTACGTATGGAACGACTGAAGCACGTACGGTGTACGCCTGTCAATGCCGTGCGGGCGACCTCACGTCAGCGACCGCGCGGACGAGCAGCCCGAGGCCGAACTCGAAATCGGCGTCGTGATCACGACTGGGGTGCGGTGCCTGGCCCGGCAGCTGCTGCCGGGCGACCGAAGGGGAGACGCCGACCTCGCGCAGCAGCGAGCCCACGACATAGGCGACGAACGCTCGTACTATCCGCAGCGCATCCTCCTCGCCGAACCCGGCTTTGCGCAGCGTGGCCAGTGCGCGGGTGACCGGCGTCGGCTCGCTGGTGGACGTGGCCGGCCTGCTGACCGCCACCATCGTGCAGCGCGGGTAGGCGCGGGCGATCTGCCGGAACGCGCGCGCCTGGGCGCGCACCTCGTCCTGCCAGCAGGCGCCGGGCACGCTGGTCACGTCGATGCTGGAGATCACCCGCTCGGCCACGCCGTCGAGCAGCGCCGCCTTGCTCGGCACGTGGTTGTACAGCGACATGACCCCGGAGCCGAGCTCGGTGGCGATCCGGCGCATCGAGACCGCATCGACGCCCTCCCGCTCGATCAGTTCCACGGCGGCGGTTATGATCCGCTCGCGGTTCAGCTGCATGCTGCCCAACGTACACCGTACGTAGCGGCCAGCGCTGCGCCCGGCTCGATCGCGGGCCCGGCCGTGCGGGCCGGCGGCCGATCCACGGCGTCCGCCCGATCGTGTCCGCTGGCCCCCGGAGCCGAGCATTCGCTAAGGTCAGGACGGACTTCCCGCGCAACGGCCAGAGATCGCGAAAGGACCGGAATCCGTTGGACGACAAGCAGATCCTCGGACACATTGACGAGCTGATCCAGACCGAGCACGAGCTTCGGGCCAAGCTGTCGGCCGGAGAACTGTCCAGCGACGAGGAACGCGTCCGGCTCCGGGCCGCCGAGGAAGCCCTCGACCAGTACTGGGACCTGCTGCGGCAGCGCCGCGCCCGGCGCGATTTCGGCGAGAACCCTGAGGAAGCCGCCGTCCGCCCCGTGCCCGAGGTCGAGGAATACTGGCAGTAGATTCCGAGGTCTGTTCCCCGGCCGACGCAGGACGGGGAGGCCGATGGCTCACTGGTGGGGGAGGCTTGGTGAGTGATGAGGTGCCTGAGGAGGCTGGCGACTTCGTAGCCGAGGTCGTGCCTGGCTTCGCCGCGGGCTCGCGGATCGCCGGGTACCGGCTAGAGGGCCAGATCGGCCACGGCGGGATGGCCGTGGTGTTCCGGGCCCGTGACGAGCGGCTTGGCCGGCTGGTGGCGCTGAAGATCCTGGCGCCGGCGCTGGCGGCGGATGAGGCGTTCCGGCAGCGGTTCATCCGCGAGTCGCGGGCGGCGGCGGCGGTCGACGATCCGCACATCATCCCGGTGTTCGAGGCCGGCGAGGCCAGCGGGGTGCTGTTCATCGCGATGCGCTACGTCGGCGGCGGCGACGTGCGGACCCTGCTGGACCGTGCGGGCCCGCTGTCGGCCGCGCGGGCCGCCGCGATCATCTCCCCGGTGGCGTCGGCGCTGGACGCGGCGCACGCGGCCGGGCTGGTGCACCGCGACGTCAAGCCGGCGAACATGCTGGTGGACGCGCGGGCCGGGCGGCCGGACCACGTGTACCTGTCGGATTTCGGGCTGAGCAAGGGCACCGCGTCCTCGCTCGGGCTGACCGGGACCGGGCAGTTCCTCGGGACGCTGGAGTACATCGCCCCCGAGCAGATCGAGGGCAAGCCGGTGGACGGGCGCGCCGACCAGTACGCGCTGGCGTGCGCGGCGTTCGAGCTGCTGACCGGTGCGCCGCCGTTCCGGCGTGACGAGGCCACGGCGGTGATGTACGCGCAGCTGTCGGAGCCGCCGCCGCTGCTGACGTCCAGGCGGCCGGACCTGCCGCCGGCCGCGGACCAGGTCTTCGCCCGGGCACTGGCCAAGGCGCCGGCGGATCGGTACCCGAGCTGCCGCGAGCTCGCCGACGCGCTGCGCGCGGCGTTCGGGATCGCGCCCTACGATTCCGGTCCCGGGACCATCCCGGCGGCGGACCGCCCAAGGACCGAGGTCGCAGTGACCGCGCCGCCCGGCGGAGCGGGCATGCCGACCGCGGAAGCGAGTATCCCCGCCTGGCCGTCGGCGCCCGCCCCGCCTGGCCCGGTCGCTCCGGCCGGCCCGGCTGCCCCGGCGAGGCCGGCCGCCGGGGCCGGCCCGCAGGCCGATGGCGGCGCGACCCAGCCCCGGCGCCGCCGTATCACCGTCCCGGTCGCGCTCGCCGGAGCCGGCATCCTGGCCGTGGCAGCCGTCGTTACCGTGGCCGTGCTGGCGAGTTCCCCGGGTTCCCGGAGTTCGCCAGGGCAGCGGTCGGCGAGCGTCCCGATCGCCGCGAAGTCCAGCCTCCCGCTGGTGACCGGCGATGTCTGGGTGGCGTACCGGGCGGGCAAGGACGCGAGTGCCCAGGTCCACGGTGCGATCAAGGGAGTCAAGGACGGTGAGGTCGCCCAGCTCTACGCCCAGCCGTTCCCCTACAAGAGCGCGCCTGCTGAGGCCGGCTCGGTCATCCTGCATCCGGCCGGCCGGACGGCCAGCTACTCGTTTCCGGTGACCCCGAGCGTCGCCACCCGCTACAAGGTCGAGCTGCTGCGGAGCAGCACCGCGACGTCCCCGCTCGCCACCTCGGCCACCAGCACCGTCTACGTCGCGCTGAACGGGACCAGCGGGAAGTTCCAGCGGTGCAGCCGTCCGGTCTGCCACGAGACGTTCCGGGTTCGCGTGCCCGTCCCCGCCTCGGCAATGAGCACGGAGGTCGCGAAGCGGTGGTACTCGTACTTCGCCGTCGCGCTGGCACCGACCAAGGCGCCGTCCGCGCCGAAGCTGCTGCGGCTGGGCGCCGGAAACTCTTACGTCAGCAGGTCACGGCGTATCTCCGCCACCGAGTTCGAGCTGACCGTCAGCTACTCGTTCCGGATCGGCACGAGCGCCTACGACTGGAGCTGGAACGTCTGCACGAAGGACACCGAGGCGGCGGACGGGATCGGGCTGCCCGGCCATCACGGCTGCGGCGCCAGGACCCTCTCCGCCTCGGCCAGCTACGCCGGCTAGCACCAACGACCGTCAGCAGCCCATTCATCGCCGGCCGCGTCCGCTCAGTAGGCTCTAGGGCAGGCAGTGCCCGCCGAAACGATCTTGCCAGACAGTAACGATCTTGCCAGGTGGTGGAGACAGACGTGCGCATCGCGAGATTCAGCCGGGACGACGACGTCGCCTACGGCGTCGTCCGGGACGCATCGCCGGACGGCGCCGCGGGCGACGCACCCGGCCAGCGCGGCGAGCGGCTGCTGGTCGCCGAACTGCACGGGCACCCGTTCGGCGTGGGGTCCGGCAGCGCGGCGTTCACCGGCGCCAGCTACCCGCTGCCCGACGTCCGCCTGCTGGCGCCGGTGCTGCCGACCAAGGTGGTCGCCATCGGCAAGAACTACGCCGACCACGCCCGTGAGATGGGCGGCGAGCCGCCAGCCGAGCCGGTCATCTTCCTGAAGCCGTCCACGGCCGTGATCGGGCCCGGCGATCCGGTGGCCCGCCCGGTCAAGCTCGCCGAGCGGGTCGACTTCGAGGGCGAGCTCGCCGTCGTGATCGGCAGGCTGTGCCGGGACGTGCCCGCCGAGCGGGTGCCGGAGGTCATCTTCGGCTACACCTGCGCCAACGACGTCACCGCGCGTGACCTGCAGGCGAGGGACGGCCAGTGGGCCAGGGCCAAGGGGTTCGACACGTTCTGCCCGCTCGGCCCGTGGATCGAGACCGACCTGGACCCCGCCGACCTGGAGCTGAGCACGTCGGTGAACGGCGAGGTCAGGCAGCACGCGCGGACGTCGCAGCTGCTGCACGACGTGACGGCGCTGGTCTGCTACGTCACCGCCGTGATGACGCTGCTGCCCGGCGACGTGCTGCTCACCGGCACCCCGGCCGGCGTCGGCCCGCTGGCCCGCGGCGACGAGGTGTCCGTCACGATCGAGGGCATCGGAACGCTCAGCAACCCGGTGGTGGACCGTGATTGATAACGAGCCCGTCCGGGTGCGCTTCGCGCCGTCACCCAGCGGCGACCTGCACGTCGGCAACATCAGGACCGCGCTGTACGACTGGGCCTTCGCCCGGCATACCGGCGGCGTGTTCGTACTTCGGATCGAGGACACCGACCAGTCGCGGGTGACCGACGAGTACGTCAGCTCGGCGCTGGGCACGCTGCGCTGGCTCGGCCTGGACTGGGACGAGGGGCCGGAGGCCGGCGGCGGGTACGGCCCGTACCAGCAGAGCCAGCGGCTGGGCATCTACGCGGACTGGGCCGCTAAGTTCCTCGCCTCCGGGCACGCCTACTACTGCTACTGCACGCCCGAGGAGCTCTCCCTGCGGCGGGAGGCCGCCCGCGCGGCAGGCGGCCCCAGCGGCTACGACGGGCACTGCCGCGAGCTCACCCCCGAGCAGGTCAGCGTCTACCAGGCGGCAGGCAGGAAGCCGGTGCTCCGGCTGCGGATGCCGGCCGGATCCACCACGTTCACCGACCTGGTCAGGGGCGAGGTCACCTTCGATCATGCGTTCGTGCCCGACTTCGTGCTGCAGCGGGCCGACGGCAGCCCGCTCTACACGCTCGCCGTCGCCGTCGACGACGTGCTGATGAAGATCACCCATGTGGTGCGGGGCGAGGACCTGCTCTCCTCCACCCCCCGCCAGCTCGCCGTCTACCGGGCGATGGGCGTAGCCGAGGCCGACTTCCCGCTTTTCGCGCACCTGCCGTACGTGCTCGGGCAGGACGGCCAGAAGCTGGGCAAGCGCAACGGGGTCGCGTCGGTGAACTGGTACCGCGAGGAAGGCTTCCTGCCCGAGGCGATGTGCAATTACCTGGCCCTGCTCGGCTGGTCGCCGGGGGAGAACCGGGAGTCCTTCACGCTGGCCGAGATGGCGGCCGAGTTCGACCTGGCCAGGGTCAACAAGAACGCTGCCCAGTTCGACCTGCGCAAGCTGGAGGCGATGAACGGCGACAAGATACGGGCACTGGACCCGGCCGACTTCGCCGCGCGGATCATGCCGTTCCTGCAGCGCGCCGACCTGGTGACCGATCCGCCGGCCGCGGCGCAGGCACAGCTGGTGGCGGCCGCGGCGCCGCTGATCCAGACCCGGATCTCCCGGCTCACCGAGGCGGCCAGCCTGCTCGGCTTCCTGCTGGTCAGCGAGGACGACTTCGCCGTCGACGCCGACGAAGCCGCCAGCTCGCTGACGGCCGAGTCCGGGCGCGCGCTGAAGGCCGCCGAGGCGGCGCTGGCAAACCTGGAGCCGTGGACCGCCGGGGCGATCGAGGCCGCGCTGAGGCATGCGCTGCTCGACGAACTCGGGCTGAAGCCGCGCCCCGCGTTCGCCCCGGTGCGGGTCGCGGTGACCGGCCGGCGGATCTCCCCGCCGTTGTACGAGTCCATCGAGCTGCTCGGCCGCGAGCGAGCACTCGGCCGGCTGGCGCACGCCGTCGGCCTGGCAGCTGCCGCCGCGTCGTCCTGTGGTGGCTGATCAGCGTGGCGTGGGCTATGCTGCACAGGCGCGAGCGGGCGGTCGGCTGCCCGGTCCGATGGGGTATGGGGTAATTGGCAGCCCGACGGGTTCTGGCCCCGTTAGTCTAGGTTCGAGTCCTGGTACCCCAGCCAAGCTTGTGATCAGCGCCCCGCACTCCATGCCGAGGAGGACTGATCATTCGGGATCGGCGGCTCATTCGGGATCGGCGGCCAGGTGTCCGTGCCTTCGCGTCCCGGGCGGCGTTTGGCGGGCTCTGGCCGGTGCGCTAGCCTTGGTCCGCGCCGCGGTCGCCCGCCGTCCGCTCGCAGATCACCTGGCCCCGTCGTCTAGCGGCCCAGGACGCCGCCCTCTCAAGGCGGTGGCGCCGGTTCAAATCCGGTCGGGGCTACTGGAGAAGCACCAGGTCAAGGGCCTGACCGTCGGTCCCGGCGGTCAGGCCCTCGATCATTGGCGGGAAAGGCTGCCTGACCGGGCTGTCTGCGGGTGGAGGTCAGCTGTGCGGGATCTCGGCTTCCACCAGGTTCTTGAGCCGGCCGAGGTCGGAGGCGATGAGCTTGTGAAGCTGGCGGCGCAGCAGGCCCGGGGCCAGCCGGAACGGGCCGCGGGGGGTAGCCCGGATCGACTGGGTGAGGATCGTCGCCGCGCCGTCCCCGGTAAGGCGGTACTCCTCCTGGAAGCGCACCGGTCCGGCGACGCCGTGGCCGGCCAGGCGGCCGGGCGGGTCGTACCCGGTCACCTCATACGGTGACCGCACCGTGGCCGGCCCGGCCCGGGCTGTGATCATGTAGCGGCTGCCGGCTCCGCCGTCGCCGTCCGTCCTGACCGCTGCGACGGGTCCCTTCGCCCAGCGGGCCAGGTAGGTTCCGAAGTCAGCCAGCACGCAGAACACCTGGCCAGGAGTCCGGTCGATGCGGACAGTGGTGTCGAACTCGATCATCGCCTATCGGTGCCTGACCACACCTTTACTCGGTGCCTGACCACGATGAAGATCATGCTAGGCCACCACGGTCAGCTCGTATGCCTCCCGGACCGGAGGCGATGCCAGCACGGCGCCGAGCTTGGTGATCTGCGCCTGGTAGTGGCCGCCGGACTCGCTCACGGCCAGCGCAGCCTCGCTCTCCCACGTGCTGTAGCCAATGGTCTTGCCGTGCTCACGGTCGACTAGGGCAACGAACCCCAAGAACCCCTTTTGCTCCTTGAGCGCGGGCACGACGGAATCGCGGATCAACGCCAGCCACTCATCGATCTTGCCTGACTGAATCTGGTTGGTCACCACACGCGCATACACCGGCTCCTCCTACGGGCCATGCGAACGGGACTGCGCTGCCAGGGACGCCATCCCGCAAGGTGACTAGCCGCATCCAGCGGGCCTCGCCGACGATGCGTTCGACCATAGGCTCACCGGCAGTGGCTTGCGGACCCCTTCCGCGGGAAGACCTTCCCGTCCCCGGTACGTCACCACATGCACAGACGGATCACCCGGCCGTCCAGGCCGCCAGAACATCCGCTGCACGAACCCGGACACGCTCGGCGCGGTCAGCACCTCCTTCGACGCGACCATGGCGGTGGACGCGACGACGCCGCGGCGACCGCGATCTTGCGCCGCTGCGCCGAAGCGGCGGGCGTCCCGAACGACGGCGATGCGCGTCGATTGTCGGTGGGTTCAGTTGCCACCGGACGACGACGTCAGCGGAGCGCCGCGGAGTTCCACGCCGATCTGGCGCAGCTCGCCGAGCGCGGCCCGCGTGGTCGTGGCGGCGACTCCGGCGGTGAGGCCGAGCAGCACCCTGGTGGCGAACCCCGCTCGCACGGCGTCGGCAGCGGTAGCCCGGACGCAATAGTCAGTGGCAATCCCGGCCACGTCGACGGCGGTGACGCCTCGCTCGCGGAGCCAGCCCTCCAGCGGCTCGCCATCGGCGGCAGCGCCCTCGAACCCGCTGTAGGCAGCCGAGTACGCGCCCTTGCGGAACACCTGCTCGAGCCGGCCGGTGTCCAAGTCGGGGTGAAAGTCCGCGCCCGGCGTCCCGGCCACGCAGTGCGGCGGCCAGGTGGCCGCGAAGTCCGGCTCTGCCGAGAAGTGCGCGCCGGGATCGACGTGATAGTCCTGGGTCGCCACCACGTGCCCGTAGTCGCTGCCAGCGGGGCTGGCCAGCTGGGCGCTGATCGCCCTGGCCACCGCGCCGCCGCCGGCGACCGCGAGCGAGCCGCCCTCGCAGAAGTCGTTCTGCACGTCCACGATCACCAGAGCGCGCATCACGCGCCCCGCGTGATGGCCGCAACCTCGTCGGGGCTCAGCTCGATTGATGCGGCTGCGACGTTCGTCTCGACGTGCTCGGGCGATCCGGTGCCAGGGATCGGCAGCATCTGCGGTGACCTTGCCAGCAGCCAGGCCAGCACGATCTGCCGCGGGCTGCCGCCGTGCCGCCGTGCCGCCTCGGTCACTGCCGGGTTGCTGTCTGCCTGCTGGATCGGCGCCCATGGCAGGAACGCGACCTGCTCCAGCTCGCACGTGTCCACCATCGACTCCGACTTGCGGTCGGCCGCGTTGTACCTGTTCTGCACGGAAACGACCGGGGTGATCTGCTGTGCCGCCCGCAACTGGGCCTCGGACACGTTCGAGACCCCGATGTGCCGGATCTTGCCCTCGTCCTTGAGCTGCACGAGCGCGCCCAGCGACTCGGCCAGCGGCACGCCAGGGTCGGGCGTGTGGAGCTGGTACAGCGGAATCTGGTCCAGCCGCAGCCGCCGCAGGCTGCCCTCACAGGCCGCGCGCAGGTGCTCGGGCCTGCCGTCGGCATCCCAGCGGCCCGGGCCGGGCCGTACCAGGCCGCCCTTGGTGGCGATGACCAGGTCCCCGGGATACGGGTGCAGGGCCTCGGCGATCAGCCGCTCGCTGACCTCCGGGCCGTAGGAGTCGGCGGTGTCGATGAAGTTGACGCCGAGTTCGACCGCCCGCCGTAGCGCCGCCCTGGCCTGGCCAGCGTCCGGCGGATCGCCCCAGATGCCGTCGCCGGTGATCCGCATCGCGCCGAAGCCCATCCGCCGCACCACCAGGTCGCCGCCAATCCCGATGGTTCCCGCAGCTGCCGCCGTGGCCGGACTGGTCATCAGTAGCCTCCTCAGTTCTGCCCGCTTCAGTCTTGCAGCCGAGGCTGCGACCCGTCGGCACTGCGACCGGTCCCACCCCGGATCCTTCCTGACGGCGCTCGGCCAGGACCGTCATCTGCCGGCCGTCAGGCCCGGGGGATCGCCGCCGGCCCGGTGGCCCGGGCTCGCAGCGCTTCAACAGCGGCCGCCTTGCCAGTCCTGGTGAGCCCGTAGCTGCGGTCGTTCCAGTCGCCGCCGACGGAGAGCAGGGCGAGAGCGCGGCACAGGTTGGTCGTTTCGTAGCCGGCCCGGCCGACTTCATGATCCGTCGGCGGTGCACCCGACCGCGTCTGGCGGAACCCCTCCTGCGCTGCGGCCTGCGCGACGATGGTCTTGATCTGGTCGTAGGGCATCGAGTCGGTGTCCAGGAGGAGCGCGAGGACCAGCTCGCCGGCGAACACGCTGAAGTCGCTGCCGCCGAGCAGCCCGCGGGCAGCGGCGCGCCATAGCTGGTCGGGTTCGGCGACGGCGCGCCGGCCCTTGGCGGTGAGGGTGAGTGTGCGGCCCTGACGGCGCGCCAGCCTGAGTCGCTGGGCAAGGTGGCGCAGCTGATGCAGATCGAACAGCTCGTCCTCGGTCCGCGGCGGGCTGGGGAAGTCCCACCTGAAGCGGTCCGCAGCCGCCTGGACGAACTTCCGGTTGAGGTTGCCGGTCTGGGTGAGAGCGATCCCGCCGTCTAGCTGGCCGAGCAGCCAGCGCAACGGCGGCAACGGGTCAGCGGCTGCCTCCGCTGGAAGCTCTGCGGGGTGCAGCAGCCGGTTAGCAACTCCGGCCAGGATCTTGCGGCGGGTCTCGCTGCCCCGCAGGTTGACCCAGGTCTCGGTGCGCTCGGTGAGGATCAGCTGGGCCAGGCTCTGGCCCACCAGCTCGACCCTCCCGATGTTGAGGTGGGTTCGCACCAGCTCCTGCTGGCGGGTCTTCCACCCCCGGGCACCGGGGACCAGATCGCCGCTCGCGACGGCGAGCTCCAGGAAGTCGGCGGTAGCGGAGATCGCCGACGCCTCCTGGAAGCCCATCGTCGCGCCCCACTCGAACTCGGGCAGGTCGCACGGCTGGATGCCCGAGGCGACGTTGGCCCGGCGGAAGGCGGACTTGCCGTCCGCGAGGCTGACTTCGTAGGCGCTGAGGATCGCCCGGGTCGTTCCCGACCGGCAGATGGCGGCGTAACTGGGCAGCCCGAGCAGGTCAAGAGCCCGTGCCAGTGCCTCGGCGACGGCCACCTTGCCGCCGACGCCGGTCATCCACTTCATCGGCAGGAAGTACCAGACGAAGTTCTGCACCCGTTCCTGGGTGATCAACGCCAGACCCTGCTCGCCGGCAATCCACTCGATAGCCGCATCGGCGTCGCTGGCTGCGCTGGGGTCTTCGCCCGCCAGTTCCGCCAGCGCAGCCGCGATCTCCGGGTTCTCGTCGTCAGCCATGGCCGGTCAGTCTCCCAGGTCCTGCCGACGGGCAGCGGCGGCGGCCCGCTGGTGGCTGCCCGCGCGGTGGACCGCCGTCCCGTAGCGCATGCACCCATCCTCGCCCATCCAGGTGCTCGCGGTCAGCCGTCGAGGCAGTCCTGCGCGCACCGCCAGAAGTCGGTGAAGACCTGTGGCGGCTGAGGTGAGGTCATCGATCGCTGGGTGAACAGGATGCCGGACAGGCCGGTGCGGGGATCGGTGCGCCAGGTGGTTCCGGTGCCACCGTCCCAGCCGTATCCGTGCGGCATGGCGCCCGGAGACGCGCCGGCGACCGGAACGGCCAGCCCGAGTCCCCAGCTGGTGTCGTCGCTGAGGAACGGCGCCGCGCCCGCGCGCTGGCCGGCCGTCAGCTGGTCGGTCAGCATCTGCCGGGCCGAAGCCGCCTGCCCCTGACTCACAGAGCGTGAAGGCAACGGTCGCTGTGGCGGTGATCGCGGGTCAGGACTGGGGCCATTCGCCTCGGATAGTTCGCGATCCTGGTCGGCGGTGCGGCCTAGCTCTCGTTATTCGCTGCCGGGTGCGGTGACGAAGTCGATCAGTTCCTCGACCCTGCCGAGAAACTCTGGCTCCAGGTCCGCGAAACACGTCACGGAACGCAGGATCCGCTGCCATGCCGCGGCCGTGTCCGGCGGCCAGCCCGCGGCGCGCAGCACGCCTTCCTTCCACGGCTGGCCAGCGGGGACGGCCGGCCAGCCGCGGATTCCTAGCACGGACGGCTTGACCGCCGCCCAGACGTCGATGAAGGGGTGCCCGGTGATCAGCACGTGCGGTGATCGCGCCCTGGCGCTGATCCGGCTCTCCTTCGACCCTGCCACGAGGTGATCGACAAGCACGCCGAGCCGGCGCCCTGGCCCGGGCGAGAAGCCAGCGACGATCGCGGGCAGGTCGTCGATTCCGCCGAGGTACTCGACGACGACGCCGGCATCGCGCAAGTCGTCCCCCCAGATCTTCTCTACCAGCTCGGCGTCCTGGCGGCCCTCGACGTAGATCCGGCTCGCCCGCGCGACCTTGGCCCGGTGCTGCGGAGCGGCGATCGATCCCGAGGCGGTTCGCGCGGCGGACCCGGCGCCGCGCCCGGCCGCCTGCTGCCCGCTGGCCTGGCGTGGCCTGACCAGCATGACCGGCTTGCCCTCCAGCAGGAAGGCGCCCGGGCTGAGCGGGAACACCCGCTGCCTGCCGCGGGAGTCCTCCAGCGTGACGGCGTCCTTCTCGCAGAAAACCACAGCCCCGCAGAACTGGCCCGCCGCGTCCTCGACGACCAGCCCGCGCTGCGCCGCCACCCGCGGAACCTGACCTTGCCCCGGCCGCCGCCGCGGCGCCGCGAGCACGTCGGGGCCGTATTGCCTGCGCTGCACGGGTGACCTCCTCGCCGACCGACCCCGGGCAAACCTCGCCGGCCCCCGGGGAAGATACCGCACCGAGCGGGCGGGCGGTGGCTGCCACTCCGCCCGGAACGGTGAAAGGCGGAAGCGCCTAGCCAGAACCTGAGCGGGGAGTGTCCGCGGCTCGGGTTGACAGTTGATAGCGGGCGGTGCGAATACTGGATTGAGCCCGCCCTTTTGCCAGTAAGCCGAGTGGTCCTGGTGGCTGCACGATGCCTGTGTGAGCAGCGGGAGCGGGAATGGGACTGGCCGGTGAATGCAGCCGGTGAATGCAGCCGGTGAATGCAGCCGGTGAATGCAGGAGGCGCGGTGGCCGAGGAGGTCCTTACGGTTTCCGATGGTTTCGCGGCTGGCGCGCAGGTGGCTGGCTACCGCCTGGGGGAACAGGTCGGCTGGGGCGGCATGGCTGCCGTCTACCGCGCCTACGAGGTCCGGCTCGGCCGGTGGGTCGCGCTGAAGATCCTCGCGCCCGAGATCGCCAGCGACTCCTCGTTCCGCCAGCGGTTCATCAGCGAGTCGAGAGCGGCGGCGGCCGTCGACCATCCGCACATCATCCCGGTCTTCGAGGCCGGGGAGGCAGGCGGTGTCCTCTTCATCGCGATGCGCTACGTCGGCGGGGGCGACGTCCGGATGCTGGTCCGCCGGCTCGGCCGGCTGGATGCGGCACGGGCCGGCCGTATCGTCGGCCAGGTCGCGTCCGCGCTGGATGCGGCCCACGCCGCCGGCCTGGTGCACGGTGATGTCAAGCCGGCCAACATGCTGCTCGCCGTGGGGGCCGGCGGCGGCTACCCGGACCACGTCTACCTCTCCGACTTCGGGCTCAGCAGGCAGGCGCTGTCGGCGGCCGGGCCGGCGCTGACCGGCCAGTTCGGCGGCACGCTGGGCTACATGGCTCCCGAGCAGATCGAGGCCCGGCCGGTCGACGGCCGTGCCGATCTTTACGCGCTGGCTTGCGCCGCCTTCGAGATGCTGGCCGGCCGGCCTCCGTTCCGGCGAGAAGAGGACCTGGGGCTGCTGGAGGTGCAGCTGGCAGGGCCTGCGCCGTCATTGACCGCGTTGCGCCCGGACCTGCCGCCCGCGATCGACCTGGTGCTGGCGCGGGCGATGGCCAGGTCGCCCGATGATCGCTACGAAAGCTGCCTCGACTTCGCCGCGGCGCTGCTGCAGGCGTGCGGGCTCGAATGGGGTGCAAGCGGGCAGCTGCTGACCAGATCGCCGGTAGTCGCCATGCCGCTGGCCGGGCCGCTGGCCGGGCCGCTGGCCGGGCCGGGGTTGTCTCCGCCGCTAACGCAGACGCTGCCGCTGGACGTGCTGCCGCTGGACGGGCCGGGGCGGGGCGGGCCGGGGCAGGACGGGCTTGGACCTTACCCGCCCGGGCCGACCGGTCGGCGCGGGGGATCACCCGTCATCGCGGTAGCCGTCCTCGTCGTCATCCTCGCCATCGCGGGCGCCGCCTTGCTGGCACTTCATGCTGGCGGAAAGTCCCCTTCCCGGCAGGCCGCTCGCGCCTTACCTTTCGCTGCGGCCAGCCCGGGCAGGCCGGGTCATCACGGCAGCCCGAGCGGCGCCGGTAGCGCGAGTCGGGCCGGTGGCACGACCAGCCCAGGCAGCCCCGGTCGCCACGGCAGGGCCGGTCGGGCGAGGAACCCGAGCGGTGCCAGGAACCCGAGCGGTGCCAGGGACCCGGGCGGTGCAAGGGACCGGGTCAGCCGCAGTAGCCGGGCAGCCTCCGCCGGGCCGGCCCCGACGGTCTCCGCGTACATCGCGGCGATCAACCGCCATGACTACGCGAGAGCATGGGATCTTGGCGGGCGGAACAGCTCCGTCTCCTACCCGGCATTCGTGCAAGGCTTCGGCACCACGGCCAAGGACACGCTGACTATCCAGTCGGTCAGCGGTGACGTCGTGACCGTCGAGCTAGTTGCCCAGCAAACAGACGGCACCGTCAAGACCTACCACGGCACGTATACCGTCGATGACGGCGTCATCACGAACTCGGATATCGGCCAGGTCAGCTGAGTTCTGGGCGACGGGCTTCATCGCACCGGATCAGGCTTCGAGCGCGGCGTCCAGGGTGATGTCGACCCCGGTCAGGGCCTTGCTCACCGGGCAGCCTTCCTTGGCCGCCAGGGCAGCGCTGGCGAATCCGCCGGAGTCCAGGCCGTCGACCTCGCCGCGGACGGTGAGCTTGATGCCGGTGAGCCGGAGACCGCCGGCCGGGTCGGGGCCGATCGAGACGTCGGCCTGCACCTCAAGGGACTGCGGTGTGCCTCCGGCCGCCCCGATTTCCGCCGAGAGCGCCATCGCGTAGCAGGCCGAATGCGCTGCGGCGATCAGTTCCTCGGGGCTGGTGACGCCGTCCGCGTCGTCGGCGACGCGCCGGGGGAAGGAAACCTGGTAGGTGCCGACCTTCGAGCTGCTCAGCTCGACCTGGCCGGACCCCTCCTGCAGCGTGCCATTCCATGCGGTACGGGCGGTGCGAGTGGGCATCGGGCACTCCTCATGGGTTGCGGATCGACTGCGTCGTCGTGCCGGTCTAACCGGCTCTGGCCCCAAAATAGTCCGTGCCGTCAGGAAACTTCCCCGCGGCATGACGCTCAGGGCACCCCTCTCCTGCTTCGGATGCCCGGCAAGGGGCCGGGCCCTGGTGCCCGTTAATTCCGCGTTAAATTCCGCCTCGCGCGGGGCTCCTCGGTCGGGTTGACTGCGACCTCGCGCGGCCCGAGGAGGTCGCCGCGGTTATCGAGTTCCTGGCCAGCGACGCGGCCCGGCTCATCCACCGGCAACGTCCTGCAGCTGCGCTGAGGCCCGCGGTCGCGGCTACCAGCCGGGTCTTCTGACCTGGGCGGACGCTGGCGCGTGCCCGGGAGGGCGGCCAGCGCCGGTCGAGCGGCTTCGGCAGCGAGCGCATACGCGAGTGACCTATTGTTCCGGGTGTGATCCCTGACGAAACCGGGCCCGAGTTGGCCACCCAGATGCCCCAGCCGGACCGCGCCGCACTCGCCGTGCCGCCGCCGGGTACCGAGCCGGGAACATGGGCCGGCGCGCCGAGCGCAGCCCGCAGCGACGGGGAGATCTACCTCGCCTACCGCCTGCGCAGGCCGCCGGAACGTGGCCGCGGATACGCGGTCGTCGTGGCGCGCTCGGCCGACGGGGTGCGCTTCGAGACGCTGGTGACCATCGGTAAGGAGGAGATGGACACCGCGTCGCTGGAGCGGCCCGCGCTCGTGCGGACCCCGGCAGGGACCTGGCGGCTCTACCTGAGCTGCGCCACGGAAGGCAGCAAGCACTGGCGCGTCGAGGTGATCGAGGCCGACGACCCTGGTGCCTTCGATGCACGGCACCGTCGCACGGTGCTGCCCGGCGATGCCAGGACGGCCGTCAAGGACCCCGTGGTCGTGCACCACGACGGTATGTGGCATCTCTGGGCATCGACGCACCCGCTGGAGGATCCGGACCAGACGGACCGGATGGTCACCGATTACGCGTCAAGCACGGACGGCCTGGAGTGGACCTGGCAGGGCACCGCGCTGAGGCCACGGCCCGGTGAGTGGGACGCGCGGGGGGTGCGGGTCAGCGCGGTGCGGTTCAACGGAGCCGGGATCGTGGCCTACTACGACGGCCGCGCCACCGCCGCTGAGAACTTCGAGGAGCGCACCGGCATGGCGACCGGCACCAAGCCCGCGGCGCTGGCCGCGGCCAGCGCCGTTTCGGTCGCTCAGTCACCCTACGGCGCGGGCGGCCTGCGCTACCTGAGCATCCTGGACCTCGGCGACTCCCATGAGCGCTGGTACTACGAGCTGACGCGGGCCGACGGAGCGCATGAGGTGCGAACCGAGCTGCGCTGACCGCGCGGAGCGCGCTCGCGGCGCGGCGCTCAGAACGTGCGCGGCTGGCCGTTTCGGGCCTGGCGCTGTCCGGACGGCCTGGCCCCGACCAGCCCGCCAGAGTCGCCGCGCGGCTGCAGCCAGTCCCTGAAGCCTTCGCCGGTGATGACCTCCAGGAGCCGTATGTCCTGCTCGAACAGCGGGATGAGCGCCTGGCGCTCCGCCCAGGTGAGCGGCTGGCGCGGCGGGGCATCCTGCTGGAGCGCGCGTTCCAGCAGACTGGTCATCGCCGCATGCGTCTTGCCGGGCAGCATGGCGCTGGCGGCCGCCCCGACCCGCAGCACCTGTGCCAGTGCACGGTGGCGGCGGGTCGGCTGGGGGTGAGCGGTGACGTTCTCGCGCGGCACCTCGCTGACGATGCCCGTCGGCACGCCGAGGAACGCGCAGATGCGGTCCAGCACGCCGGCCGGGTGCTCGATCAGCGCGCGGTAGCGGAAGACCATGACCTGGTCCCTGGGGAACACCGTGTACAGGTGCTCAAGCTGCTCGCCATACCGGCCGAGGGCCGTGTAGCGCCAGAACTCCGCCCAGCCGGCCGCGGCCCGGCGCTCCTCCTCCGCGCAGGCCCGCACCACGTCGCCGATGGGGTCAAGTCCCGCCGACCACAGGTGCGTCCAGTTCGAGTGCGCGCGCTCCACCGGGTCGCGCAGGATCACGATCAGCTTCGCGTCCGGGATCAGCGCCCGGATGCGAACCTGCGCGGCCTGGTTGTACAGGTAGAACGGCGTGGACTCGCCGCGCAAGGTGCCTGCCGGGGCGGGGGCGAACAGGGCTTCGTAGTCGGCCCGCCGCCACACGTGCTCCCGGTAGGTCGCCGCGTCCCCTGGCCCGCCCCGGGTTGGCGGCGGGCCGTCGGTCAGGAAGAACTTCGGCTCCTTGACCGCCGACATGTACAACGACGGGTGCCGCGCCAGCGCTGCGTGCAGCGCGGTGGTGCCCGCCTTCGGCGCGCCGGCGATGAAAAAGTCGGGCAGGGCCATGGCACCCTCCTCGGATCCCGAGCCAGGATATTAACTACTATACCTATTTTTTAACTAGAATATAGGCCGGCTACCAGCGATCCAGCGCGGATCTGCCCGACCTAGCCACCCCGTCGAGCGCGCATCTACCCTGCTGTCTCCCCGCAAACCGCCGGGGTGGTGAACATCACATCTGGACATCCGGCTACCGGCGCCGCCTGAGCCGGGCGGCATCGAGGCGCGGGGCAGGCAGCGGAGCACCCTGGTATCTGGTCACCGGGCCTAGCCCCCGCCGGCCCACCTGTCGGCCGCCGCCGCGATAACTTCCGGCGTCCTGGCCACGAAATTCCACCACATCAGCAGTGCCTCGCCGAGCGGCGCGCCGCCGAGCAGGAAGAGCCTGCTGCCGGCCGTCGCGGCCAATCGTACGTGCTCGCGCCCGGTGCTCAGGTAGGACGGCCGCCCGGCCCCTCCGGCCGCCCGGCCGTGTGCTGAGATATCCCGGAACCGACGACAGCCGGGAGGATCCGATGTCCGACGCCCATGAGCTGCTCGACGACTTGGCCGCCGCCGGCCGTCAGCTGCGCGAGAAGATACCCGACGTCTACTCCGGCTACGCCAGATTGTCGGCCGCGGCAATGGGGGACGGCGGCGAGCTGCCCGCCAGGATGAAGGAGCTGATCGCGCTGGCGATCGCGGTCACCAGGGAGTGCGACGGCTGCATCGCGGCGCACGCCCGCGGTGCCGCGCGGCAGGGAGCGACCGCGCAGCAGGTCGCCGAGGCACTGGGCGTCGCGATCCTGATGAACGGCGGGCCCGGCACCGTCTGGGCGCCCCGTGCCTATGCTGCGTTCAACGAGTTCGCCGCCGACCGATAACGCGGCTGCACAGCGTGCACGCGCACAGGGGTGCACGTCAGTTTCGCAGGGGTTCTTGGTCGTCGTATCGACCTGCGTTGTCAGGCTGGGTAATCCCGCGTGGGCTGGTCGTGCGTTGATGGAGTGTGGGAACACAACGACTGGACTTCGCCGAGTTCTACCGCACGTCCAGGGATGAGTGCCTGCGCACGGTGCTGGTCAGCGTCGGCGACCTGGACACCGCGCAGGAGCTGGTGGCTGAGGCTTTCGCGCGGGCATGTGCGTCATGGCGGACCGTCGGCAGGCACCCGGCCCCGGCAGCCTGGGTGGTCCGCACCGCGCTGAACGCGAACATCTCCCGGTGGCGGCGCCGCGGCCGGGAGGTGCCGGTGCCCGACCCCGGCATGGTCACGGACCTACCCGCGATCAGCGCGGCATCGGCGGGTTCCGTCGATCCGCGGATCATGGCGGCCCTGAGGCGGCTGCCCGCCCGGCAGCGGCAGGTCGTCGCCTTGCGGCTGATCCTCGATCTCGACACCAACGGCACTGCGGAGATGCTCGGCATCACGCCTAACACGGTCATGGCGCACATGGCCCGCGCCCTCGCCGCGCTGCGCGGCGATCTCATGCCCGAACGACAGACGGAGAGCCCATCATGAACGACGAAGAGCTGATGACAGCGGTGCGGGAGTCGGTCACCGGCGTGCGCATGGCCATCCCGGAAGAGCAGATCGCCCGCCGCAGCCGCGCGATACGCGCCCGGCGCCGGATTCCTGCTGCGGCCGGGGCGCTGGCCGTGGCTGCCGGTGCGGCCCTGGCCGTGACCGCGCTAGTGCCCTCTGGACATCAGCCCGGCCATCCTGTCAGCGCCCGGCTGGCGGCCTGGACGGTTGCCAGGCGGGCCAGCGGCGACATCGATGTCACCATCGACCAGCTGCAGGATCCGGCCGGGCTGCAGGGCACGCTGCGCGCGGACGGCCTGCCGGTCAACGTCAGCTTCTCCGGCGCTCCGCTCAGCACGTCGTGCCAGCCCTATGACACGAGCCGGGACGTACTGGGCACTGTCGTCCAGCTCAGTTCGAGCAGTGGGAGCGCTTCCTTCGTCATCGACCCGTCGGCCCTTCCCAGCGGTACCGGCGTATCCATCTACGACAACCCCGGGGCCGGTGTGCCGCCCTCCAGCCCGTCCGCGCAAGGCACCGGGAGCCCGCCGCCAGCAGGCGTCACCGGCCCGCTGGCTTTCGGTCTGGTATATGCCAGCCAGCAGTGCACCGGGTAACGCAGTTGCGACGGTCGCGTGGCGCAAGGGTGGGTAGGGTCGCAGGTCGTGCGAATCCTTGTTCTTGGTGGTACGTCGTTCGTGGGCCGGGCCATCGTGGCGGACGCGCTGCGCGCCGGGCACGGGTGACCTTGTTCGGCCGGGGCAAGACCGGCGCTGACCTGTTTCCCGGCCTGACCCGGCTGATCGGTGACCGGGACACCGGCGACTACACGGCGCTGGGCGGTGGCAGCTGGGACGCTGCCGTGGACGTGACCGGCTACGTTCCTCGTCACCTCGGCCAGGCGATGGACGCGCTGGCTGACCGGGTAGGCCGGTACCTGTTCATCTCCAGCCACGCGGTGTATGAGCGGACCGCTGACGGCTCGGATTCCCGACCTCCTGCCCGCCACCGTCCCGTCAGCCGCAGGGACGGCATGGATGATGGCGCCCTCTGCCCAGATGCGGGACCCTACATATGTGTGGCGCACCCCGCGCACAGTGTGCGCGTGGACAATGTCAGCATCCGGCGCTAACGTCCAGCCCGGGAATGGCAGCGGAAGGAGTCCGACGGGTGGAGTCAGAGACCAGGTTCGAAGCCGCGCTGAATGCGACTCAGGGCGGGGCAGAGGCGGTGCTCAAGTCAGCGGGCGGGCTGACCAGGGAGCTGCGCAAGGCCAAGGCCGCCGCGGCCGGCGGCCAGGTGCGCGAGCTGCGGCGCGCACTGGATACGGCCACCGCGATGGCCGCCGACTTGTCGGCGGCCATCGACGAGGTGCGGGCCTCGTTCGACTTCGACGAGACCGCCTACCTGGCGTCCGGCGACTACGCCAAGGAGCTGCTTGCCGCGGCCGCCGAGCGCGGGGTAGCGATGTTCGAGGAGGACGAGCGGCTGCTCTGCTATCCGTCGCTGGTCCGGGTCGTGCCGGGCGACTCCCTGATCGAAGTCGACCGGCGGCGCGAGCGGCGGCTGCGGCCGTCGGTCGTGATCGGCCTGCTGGCAGCGGCGCAGCAGCGGCCACCGCGGTTCCGCGCCGAGCAGTTCCTGGAGAGCCTGGCCGGCGGCTACGAGCTGGTGATCGCCCGGGCGGGCAAGAACGCCGACGCCGTCGCACGCCTGACGGACATCTGGGCAGCGCTCACCTTGCTGCCGAACCAGGCCAAGGACTACACCCGTCCCGAGTTCGCCCGCGACCTGTACCTGCTCGACCAGAGCGGCGTCCAGCAGACCAGGGCGGGCCGGACGCTCCGCTGGCACGCGAGTAGCGGCACCAGGACCGTCGGGGTACTCACCACGGTTGCGCGGACCGGGCAGCAGCAGCG